>Ga0302324_100002205_pt1 | contig 45763 bp, 34 predicted proteins | sample Palsa_T0_1_FD_201949 | JGI IMG/M metagenome (GOLD analysis project Ga0302324, IMG submission 201949) | Peat permafrost microbial communities from Stordalen Mire near Abisko, Sweden - Palsa_T0_1 | ecosystem: Environmental > Terrestrial > Soil > Palsa > Peat permafrost | place: Sweden: Abisko... | reverse complement strand
TCGTACAGCGGTCGGTTGCGTCGAAGACTGCATTCAGGCGATTCGAGTTGGTTTCATCCGGGCAGAACAGACGGAAATTTGCCGGGTTGAGTTTGATGACGTCGCGCAGATACTCTCCGAGTTTGCGAGGCGCTTCCGCCACCACTTCGCCTGGTCCAGGTATGCCTAATGCGTATTGCGAGAAGTCGGGGAGATCGAGGGCCTTCAGCAATCGGCCGCCATTGACGTGAGGATTCGCGCCCATGCGGCGATTTCCGTCGGGAGCAAGAGCGGCGAGTTCGGGGATGAAGCGACCCTCTTTGTCAAATAACTCGTCCGGGGAGTACTTACGCATCCAAGCTTCGAGCATTTTTAGATGTTCCGGATTTTCGCATACTGTGGAAAGCGGGACTTGGTGCGCGCGGAATGTGCCTTCGATGGGCACGCCATCCACTTCTTTCGGGCATGTCCAACCTTTTGGAGTGCGCAGGACGATCATCGGCCACGGCTGGCGGGGCTGGCCGTTGTTTGTATTTGTCTGTGCGTCTTTTGTGCGGAAGGATTTTTGAATATCGCGTATGCCTGCGTAGGAGCGATCGAGAGCTGCGGCGAGAAGTTGGTGGACGATTTCGGGATCGTCGCCTTCGACGAATTCTGGCGCGTAGCCGAGGCCCTCGTAGAACGCGATGAGCTCTTCGTCGCTCGTGCGAGCTGTGACGGTCGGGCCGGAGATTTTGTAGCCATTCAGATGCAGAATCGGCAGTACTGCTCCGTCGCGCGCTGGATTCAAGAACTTAATTCCCTTCCAGCTTCCTTCGAGCGGGCAGGTCTCGGCTTCGCCGTCGCCGACGACGCAGGCCACGATCAGATCGGGATTGTCGAAGGCGGCTCCAAAAGCATGTACGAGTGAATAGCCAAGTTCGCCACCCTCGTGCATCGAGTTCGGCGTGTGCGGGCCGCAGTGACTCGGGATGCCACCCGGCGTTGAGAAAGAGCGAAATAAAAGACGCATGCCGTGGATGTCCTGGGGAATGTCAGGATGCACCTCGGTGTATGTTCCTTCGAGGTACGCGCAGGCGTTTAACGTCGGCCCTCCGTGGCCGGGGCCCGAGATGTAAATAATATTTGCATTCGTATCGCGGATCAGGCGGTTGAGATGGACGTAGATGAAATTTTGCCCGGCCGATGTGCCCCAATGGCCCAGCAAGCGCGGCTTGATGTGCGCTTTTGTGAGCGGCTCGCGGAGTAGCGGATTATCCTGGAGATAGATTTGGCCGACGCAGAGATAATTCGCGGCGGACCAGTAGCGTTGCATTTTGCTCAATAAGTCGGCTGAGAGCGGACCGCTCGGCTTGGCGGGAGCGGGAGAATTTTCGGTGTTTTGCGATTTTTGCGCGACTTCAACGACGGTCGACAAAGCGGCATCAAATTCAAGCATCATTTCTCCTACGTTCATTTCTTCTGCATTCGTTACTTCTGTGATCAGTCAGAGAGACTCAAGCCCTATGATTCCCGGGTGATTGTATAAGTTTCGGCCCGAAATTCGCCGAACAATAAGAAGCTGACATTAAGATTCGATGAAAAGACGACCGTTTCTAAGGATTTTTCCATCCAAGCAAAGACACGACATGGCGCACGATCATTAAGTCCTCGTTTGTTTTAATCACGCGCACTTTTGCGCGGCTCTCGGCGGACGATATCAGCGGCGCGTTGGCTTCATTGGCGGTGGAGTCCAGACGAATGCCCAGAAAATCCAGGCCATCGCAAATACGTTTGCGGATCGCGGGAGCTCGCTCTCCAATTCCTCCTGCGAACACGAGAACGTCCAGGCCTCCGAGAGCTGCGGCGTACGCTCCGATATATTTCTTTGCGCGGTAGCTGAAGAGATCCACGGCATCCTCGGCCCGAGGATCCCGGTCAATCTTGTCGATCAATTCCTTCATATCGCCGGTCGACTTTGACACACCCAGCAGGCCGGATTCTTTGTTCAGCAGCGTGCTCATATCTTTCGCGGACAATTTCTCATTTTCAAGCAAGTAGAGCAAAGCTCCCGGGTCGACATCTCCGGAACGAGTAGCCATGACAAGCCCTTCGAGCGGCGTAAAGCCCATCGACGTGTCGATGCTCTTCCCTTCTTTGACGGCGACCATGCTGGCGCCACTGCCGAGATGCGCGATGATCACGCGCCCGCTGGCGAGCTTTCCTTCGAGCGTTCGCAATTCGCTGATTACGTATTCGTAGGAAAGTCCGTGGAAGCCATATCGAACGATGCCCTGATCGAAGAGACGTCGAGGCAGCGCATACATGCGCGCAACTTTGGGGAGAGAGCTGTGAAACGCGGTATCGAAACACGCCACTTGCGGAATATCTGGAAACTTTCTGGCGATGAAGTGAATTCCGGCGATCGCCGCCGGCATGTGATCAGGGTCGAGTGGTACAAGCTTCTCGATCTCGGACATAAATTCGGGAGTTATTCGTTGTGGATCTCTGTATCGAGGCCCTCCGTGCACTAGACGGTGACCCACAGCAGCAAGTTGAGCGAGAAATCCGTGGCCGCGCATCCACGCGAGCATGAATTCCAGCGCAACATTTGAATTCCCATCTTCAATCGCAGAATCGAATACGGTAGCACCACTCGAATCCGCGATCTTCAAGCGCCCACTGGAGCCGCCGGCATGATCAACCGATATCGAAAGTAGAAGCTCGTCATGCTTTCCAGATTGATAGAGGGCGGATTTAAGAGTCGAAGACCCTCTATTCATCGTTAAGATTCGTCTTTGGATTGGAGAGGTCACAAAGCCATCCTGCCGCGATGCCAGTTTCGATGAGCTCTAACTCAGGCAAGCCGGGATGAAATTATATTTAAGGGTGTGAACGAAAGAATTGCAAGCTCCGGACAAAATCATAGCGATGGCATGGACACCGTGGGCGTTCGATGTGTCCCGATTGTGTTCGGGAACATCTTCGCTCCAATGTGAACCATATCGATTCATCATCTTCCGAAAATGACTAGTTATTTTTTCCAATCGTCGAAAAACGCGGTAGAGGCTTGCAATCGACCTCCGAAGAGAGAACAAGTTGTAACCCCATAAGCCCTGAGTGGGATCGCCATAAAACGGACATCAATATATTTGCAAATATCCCCTAAAGGTCGGCGGCGGATGGTCGATAAGGATAGGCGTTTGAGAGATGTGGGCGAATGATTGTTGGAGCAGGCAGTGATCGAAGCGTTCGATGGGTTGCGCGCCGAGTGCGGCCCCCTTTCCCGTGGAGGGAACGCAATTGCCAAAGCGTTGCAGGGTCATCGCAGTCCTGGGCACGCGGCCGGAGGCGATCAAGCTTGCCGTCGTGATCAACGATTTGCGCCGCCGGTCGGATGAATTCGAAACGGCCGTGGTGCACACGGGCCAACATCGCACGATGCTCGAACACTTCAAAATCAAGCCCGATTTCGACCTGGACGTCATGCGTCCGAATCAGACTCTCGGTATGCTCACCTGCCGCGTAGTAGACACTGTGGAAAATGCGTGCCATCGCTTCAAGCCCAACATAGCCCTGGTTCAAGGCGATACTACTTCGGCCTTTGGCGCGGCTCTGGCCGCCTACTACTGCAAAGTTCCTGTGGGGCACGTCGAGGCGGGACTTCGCAGTCACGATATCTACAGTCCTTTCCCAGAAGAAGCGAACCGCCGGCTCGTTTCCGTCGTCGCGGAGATTCACTTCGCCCCGACCGCGCTTTCGCGCGACGCCCTGCTGGCAGAGGGAGTTCCAGCCGCGAAGATTGTGGTCACCGGAAATACCGTCGTGGACGCGCTGCAGGAACTCAGTCAATTACCACATCCGTGGAAAGACACTCCATTGGCCCGCATTCCCGCCGATGAGAGCCGGCTTGTGCTGGTGACTTCCCACCGCCGCGAATCGTGGGGCAGCGATCAGGAGAACATGTGCCTCGCGCTGAAGGACCTTGTGAACCGGCATCCCGATATTCGTGTGATCTATCCGGTTCACATGAATCCAAACGTGGGGAGCACGATCAATGCCCTGCTAAACGGCATTGACAGGATTCATCTCACCGAGCCTCTCGACTACATCACCCTTGTCAGCTTGCTTCGGCGCTGTTTCATGGTGCTCACGGATTCGGGCGGAATTCAGGAAGAGGCCCCCACGTTTCACAAGCCCGTGCTCGTGCTCCGCGAAGTAACCGAACGACCCGAGGCTTTGCAATTTGGAATGGCCAAAATAGTCGGGATGTCGCGGAAGGGAATTTTCCGCGAGGCCGACCGGCTCCTGAGGGACGCGGAAGAGTACAAGCGGATGTCGGAAGGGGAAAATCCGTTTGGCGATGGCCGAGCCTCGGCGCGAATTGTCGAAACCATCATTAGGTGGCATCTGGGGAAAATGCCGCTGCTTGATCCGGAAAACGAATTCAAGCCGCCGGCCAGACGCCACACCCCGCGCCCCAAAACCGGCGCCTGGGAAGAACAGGCAGACGTGCCCGAGAAAACTCAACTGGAGCCCGTCGTTCAATAAAATGCTCTACTGTCTCTTCGCCATCGTCATCCTCATCTCCGTATATACGATACGGCACTACCTTTTCACGCTGAATCGCCTCTTTGGGTTCCAGCGCCATCCCTACATCGATGTCGACATGGCCGACTGGCCGCCGGTCACCGTTCTCGTTGCCGCGCACAACGAAGAAAAGGTCATCGCTTCCATTTTGGGAGCACTGATGGAGGTGAATTATCCCAAAGAGAAGATGCTGGTGGTACCAGTGAATGACCGCTCCACTGACCGCACACGCGAAATCATCGATCGTTTTCGCGAGGAACATCCGGGCCGCATCCGCCCCTTTCACCGTACCGGTGGTAAGGGAGGCAAGGCTGCCGCTTTGAAAGACGCCATGGAATTGGTCGGGACGGAAGTCATTCTCATCTTTGATGCCGACTACATTCCCGGTAGCGCGCTTATCAGGCAGCTTGTCGCGCCGTTCTTCGATCCGGAGGTCGGTGGCGTAATGGGGCGCGTTGTCCCCATGAATGTCGGAACGAATCTGCTGACGCGGTTGCTCGACTTCGAGCGCTCGGGCGGCTATCAGGTGGATCAGCAGGCGCGCATGAATCTTGGCCTTGTCCCGCAGCATGGAGGAACGGTCGCGGGCGTCAGGCTCAGCGCTCTTCGCGAAATCGGCGGGTGGAATGACAATTCCCTCACCGAAGACACCGACCTCACGTACCGCCTCCTGCTGGCAGGCTGGAAGACGGTATACCAGAATCGTTCCGAGTGTTACGAAGAAGTTCCCGAGACATGGCAAGCCCGCATCAAGCAGCTTATGCGCTGGGCGAAAGGACACAACCAGGCGCTGGCGGCCTACGGCGTCGAACTATTGTTCGGCAAACATCGCGCAACACTACGGGAACGAATCGATGGATTTCTGCTGCTGGGCGTTTACGCGATGGCGCTGCTGACACTGATCGGCTGGTTACTGGCGCTCGGTCTGTTCTATGAAGGAGTGGCTCCGCTCCATGGCGTCATCGCGCTCCTCGCGATCACGGCTTACGGCGCGTTGGGCAACTTTGCCGCTTTCTTTGAAATTGCGGCGGCGAATCGGCTGGATTACACACGCCAGCGAATCTGCCTGCTTCCCTTTCTCGTTCTGGGATTCGCCGTGAGCGTTTTTTCCATCTCGCGCGCATGTCTCTCGCAGTTGCTTGCACCCATCGCCGGGGTGGCGTTTCACTGGGACAAAACGGAGCGGTTCCGGAGCACTCCATGAATCCTGCGTTTGCAACCGTACTCCTGGTTTTGGTGGCGGGCGTGCTTTTCACACTGCCTCTGGTGCCAACTCTGATTGAACTGCGTCTCAAGCGAGACGGGCAACCCCTCAAAGTGGTTCAAGAATTTGCGGGCGAAATCCGGCATTTTTCTTACGGATTCCGCAAATACATCGGCAATGTATTGGAGCCATTGCAAAAGTGTGTTGCGTCAGGCCGTACGGCAAGGGGCACGATGCCGGATGGCGACCCATATCTGTTGCTCGGACGCAGTGATGACGCTCATTTAGTATCTTCCGGACGAAATGCAACGACTTGCCAATCAGTCGTCGCCGCTGGCACAGATGTGGTGTTTCCCGATGGAATGACCTTCGTCAAGGAGATCTATGCCGCTGGGAAATTCACCGGCGGTGAGAAAACCGAGTTCCGCGCCGTTCTTGGAGAGAAGGACATTCAGTTGGGGCGGGCCAGCACAGTGATCCGGTGGGCGCACGCCGTGGGTGCGCTTCGAGCCGAGCATGATTGCGATCTATATGGGCGCATCTCCGCCGATCGCGAGATTCAGCTGGAAACCGGCTGCGCCTTCCAGCGGCTGAACGCACCTCGCATTGCACTCGGGCGGCCGGATACACGGGAGGCCAATGATGCCGCGGAAACTGCGCCAATCTCGCCACCGGTGGGCCGCCGGCTGATCGATGAGGATTTGGACATCCAGCCCGGCGAAATCGTAACCGAAAACATTGTGACGAGGGGCAAGCTGCACGTCGGCGCAGGTGCGCGGCTGTTGGGAAGCGTCAAGAGCCATGAAGAGATGGATCTGGAGGCCGGAGTGAAAGTCGAGGGCAGCCTCATCAGCGCGTCGACCATGCGCATCGGTCGCGATTGCCGAATTATCGGGCCAGTTATCGCCGAGCACGGAATAGCAATTGATACTGGAACCCGCATTGGCAACGTCCGGACGCCCACCACAATCAGCGCCCCCACAATTCAAATCGAGGATGGTGTCACAGTCTTCGGCTCGGTATGGGCGCGAAGCGAAGGGCAAGTGGTCCCGCAGAAATGAAGAAACGGCCGGCCGCCATTATCGCAGCAGCTCTTTGCACGTTTATTCTGGCCGCGTGGCAGATCGTGCGCGCCCGCGACGATTCTAGTGTTGGAGCGGACGGATTGATTCTTTTGGTGCCCGACGACGCGAGCCTTACCGACCCGCTGGTCACTGTCTGGCTCGATGCCGCGAACGAGGAGGGCCTGCATGTGATTCCCATGCACGATTCCCGCTTCCTCAATCCACTGTTTGGAAGGCCGAAATGCGCGGGCGTGATTCTTCCCGATTCAATTCATATACGAGCGAACGATCTCTTGCTTGGCGACATTCGCGATTATGTCGCGAGCGGCGGGAATTTGATGCTCGTCTACGACGCGGCGACGAAATCGATTGACGGATTTTATTCTGACAGCCGCTCGCGATTATCCGACCTTGCCGGAGTCGATTACGCGCTGTACAAGAACCTTGGCGACGGAACAATTCGGTCGGCCAGCGTGGGCAGCACGATCCCGCTAATGAAACAGCTTGGTGTGCCTCCGGGGAAGTATTTTCCTTTTTCGGCATCTTCTGCCGCGATCGAGAATACGACCTCGACTGAGCTCAAACGCTATCAATACGGGAATCTGGCGTATCCGAGCTTCGTGACCTCGGGACGCTACGCGGGTCAGGTCTTGCTGCGCTCGAGCGCAGGCGTCGCCGCGGGATACCATCGCTACCAGAACGGCCGAGTGCTCTTCGTGAATCTTCCCTTGGGATACCTGAAGAGCGACACCGACGGCCTCCCGCTGCATGCTTTCCTCCAATATTTCGCGGTGCATATGCTCTCGTTGCCGCAATTGCTTGCCGTTCCTGATGGAGTCGGGGGCCTGGTATTGAACTGGCATGTGGATTCCAACGCGGCCATTTCGGCGCTTCAGACTATGAACTCATGGACCATCCTGCAGCAGGGTCCATATTCGGTCCACATTACGGCCGGGCCGGATACATATGCGTTTGACGACCATAAGGGTTTCGATGTTCTCCACAATACTTTCAGACAGGGCTTAGTGCACGAATACGTGCGTCTTGGTTACGAAATCGGAAGTCATGGGGGATGGTTGCACGAGTACTTCGCCGCCCATGTTGCAACCGATGCGCCCAAGGATTTGACGAAGTTCCTCGAACTCAATAAGGATGCCCTCGAGCAAGTCGCAGGAAAGCGCGTCGTCGAATACTCAGCACCGAACGGCAATCAACCGGAATGGGTCACTCAGTGGCTGGACTCGCACGGATTCGTCGGCTACTACTTCACGGGCGACGCAGGCATGGGACCCACCCAGGGCTATCGCGGGGGGCAGCGAGAGGGGCAAAACATCTGGGCTTTTCCTGTGGCACAAATGGACCGAGCCGCGTCGTTTGAGGAACTCAGCGACGAGGACGTTTCTTTCGATGTAATACAGCAGTGGCTCGAGGCGCTGACCGGCTTCGTCGTGGATCGCCACCAAGTGCGGCTCGTCTATTTCCATCCTCCGGGAATTATTCCCTATCGCGAGGTAGTTCAGAACTGGATGGAGAAGACCGCGCAGCTCAAGGCGCAAGGGAGTTTTCGCTGGTACACGATGTCACAGATGGCGAATTTCTTGAATTCGCGGAAACAAGTGACATGGGAAATGACTCAGCACGATGGTCTCGCGTCGCTCAGGGCCGCCGATTCTCAATCCTTAGCCCACCAGACGTGGAGTCTCCCAGACCACACGCTTGAGAAGCCGGTTGTTGTCCGAGGCGCCGCGACAGTCAAACATGACGGCGAGTCGTGGCTGGTGATCGCGGGTGAAGGGACCAGCCTGGAAGTCCAAGCCAGGACATTAGGGAAATGAGCTACCGCCAATTTTTTTGGATTCTCGCGATGCTTCTGCTCCTTGGGCTCGCCTTCGCTCGTGGAGCGGATGCCCAACAAGACATTGTGTCCGCGGGGCTGCAGCAGTCATCGCCGCAGACACCGGGCACAGATCTCCCGGCGCCGCCGGCGCCGGAAAAGATCCTGACCAATTTTGTGGAAGCAGGAGGCAGTTACCGGCAGCTTACCAACGGTTACGGTGATTGGAGCGGCGGTTACGCCAACGGTGTATTCACGACCGGAAAGAACATCTGGAATGCGGAGATCAACGGACAACATGAATTCGGCGATGGCGGAGTGTACCTGGCTGCCGGAGACACGTACAACTTCAATTCGGACTGGTTTGCCTCGCTCACAGTCGGATCGAGCGTCGGCGGATTCTTCTGGCCGCGCTTTCGTGCCGATGCCTTCGTGAATCGCAAATGGGGTGAGCGAAAGCAGTTCATCACTACCGTGGGCTACGGCTACTACGCTTCCAAGGACGTGCACCGCGACCAGAGCGTTTATATCGGCACGACTTACTACTTCCAGGGGCCTTGGATCATCGAGGATGGAGTGCGATTCGACGTTAGTAATCCCGGTGTGGTGTTTTCGCCGTCCGGCTTCGTCGCTGTGACGGAGGGCCGCGACAAACATCACTACGTTACCGTCAACGCAGGGCTCGGACGAGAGGGATATCTGCTTGTGGCACCGACGACGGTCCTGACGCAGTTCCCCAGTCAAAACTTGACGATCACTTGGCGGCAGTGGGTAGGACGAAGCTGGGGATTCAATCTTGTTGCGGATTATTATCACAATTCATTCTATGAACGGGGAGGCGGCAGCCTTGGAGTCTTCTGGGAGTTTTGAACATCCATCATCCGCTTGGGGCGCGATCCATCCGACATTAACCGGTCGTAGCCGTTTCCGCGGACATCGCGGGGGCGTCATCGTGATGCACCGGGCGCTGACGCGGTTCGTTCTTAAGCCGCTCGATTTGGTCTCGGCGGCCCTGCTCGTGTTGCTGTTTTCATTCGCATGGATCGTTTCACTGCCGTGGCTCTGCCGAATTTGGGGCCGCACTATGGGAAACGGCATCAGAATTCTGGGGCTGAACGCCACGCTCGGTCTCACGGAACACCACATAACGCGATACCTGAGTTTTATGATTCCGTATCCCCGGATGGCAGGGATTCCGCCCGACTCTTGGACCTGGTGGTCAACGGCGGCGGTCGTTTGTCTGCTGGCTGTGGCGAGCTACTTTATTCCGAAGACGCTTACGCCGGTTACGTATCTTCTGCGTGCAGTGCTTTTCATTCAGTTCACCGCGTTGCTGTATTTCCTGGTGGCCGGGGCGCGCTTCCCGCATACGCCTGACGGTTACATGGAGGGGCTCGTAACCTACCAAATCGCGCTGATCGCTGCGGTCCCTACGCTGTTTGGCCTGACTTACTACATCTTCAATTTGGGGATAATCAGGAAAATAACGCTCACCGTTCTGACGATCAGCTACCTCGCCCTATTTCTGCCGGTGCAAATCCTTCTCCAGGCCATGGTTCTCGAGAAAACCGTGCTGTTCATGCCGGTGCTTTACATCGTATTCGGCTTGCCTACGGACATTCTCATCATTCTCGCATTTTACTCGTGGGGGATGAGTTGGCCGTCGGAACTCGACCTCAATAGGGGCTAGCTGCATATCGTGCGGGCTCGTATCAGGGTTTTCTATAGTCGGCGCCGTTCCGCCGCGAAGCTCAAGCCCATGAAGACTTGACGAGGCGGTTTCACCGGCCGTTCAAAAGCTAACCGTCCATGTCCGGTAGCGAGTTAGAGTGCTCTCGCGAACGATACCGCCATTATTTGACTGGAGGCCGTTTTGGCGCAGCGTGATTGTCGAAAATTCGAAACGAAAATCAAGAAAAGAATTCTTTGGCCGATATTATTAGGCGATACCGGTCGAGGCGATTGATGAGCCCGGAATGCAAGCGTGGAGGGTGTGATGGTCAAAGTTGTGGAGTCTGCAAATATTTCCAATCCGGTCCGGGGCACCGCCACTGTTGAAACTGTTGCGGACATTCTCGAGCGCGAGCTCGATAGTGTGATTAAGAATTGGCTTTCCCGAGTCGATCAGGAGCCGGACCTGAACTGCATTAAGTTGAACTTTGCAGAACGCACAGGCCATCTTCCTTATCTTCTGCACGACGTTATCGCGCGGTTGCGTCTGGACGCAGGAACGAAAGCTCCAATTTCGACGGCTGCGGCGGTTCACGGGGATTTACGCTACAGACAAGGTTACACGGTAGCAATGATAGTGGAAGAATCGCGCCTATTGCAAGTTACCATATTTACAACACTGCACGAAAACGTGAAGCAGTTGGGATTCAATACGCTGCTTCCGGACATTGTTACGATCGCGGACGAAGTGGATGCGCAGTTGAAGCAGCAGATGCTGCGATTCATGTCTGCAGATGATGCCGGGCTCCCCAAAGCAAGCGCCCCACCGCTTTTGGAGTAAAGCAGATGCAGAACCTAGAGCTCTCGAGTGCGAAGCCGAAGCACGCCACGAATACAGACGAGTGTGTTCTGCTAATCGAGGCTATATCAGACGATGCGACGATAATTTTGAACGAATTGGGTTTGGCCGCGGACGAACGGTTCCGTGTGGAGTGGGTTACCGATTTGTCTAGCGGGATTGAGCGATTGCGCAGTGGGGGTGTCGGATCCGTGGTGCTCGATCTGACATTACCCGGGTACCGGGGCGCCGAGGCGTTCGACAAGCTTTTTGAGGCCGCGCCTCGAGTGCCAATTTTGATACTAAGCGCGGCCGCTGCTGAGGTAACGGCGAGAGAGGCAGTAGAGCGCGGCGCCCAAGACTACGTGGTAAAGAACCAAGCCGATGGCTATCGGCTAAGAAAAGCGGTGCATGCGAGTATGGATCGCCGTGGGGCCGAAGCCAACGTGTTGGAAATGGAGGCCGCCAACGTGGCGCTTGTTTCCATCGGAGAGGCGGTCCTGCGCACGGATGCACGCGGCAAAGTCATTTATCTAAATCAAATGGCGGAAACCATGACCGGTTGGTGCCGCGCGGAGGCCTTGGGACGACCCGTTTCGGAAGTACTCCGGATAGTCGACGGAGCTAGCGGCGCGACTGTCCGCACTGTTCTTGAAATCGATGTGGAGAAAGATAAAAATTCAAGCCTACCGACTATTTCCGTATATTGTGCCCTAATTCGGCGAGACGGCTTCGAGTTTGGAATTGAAAATGTGGTAACGCATATCGATGGCCGGGATGGGAGGGTGACGGGGGTAGTGGTGGCGTTTCACGACGTGAGCGCTGCTCGGGCCAGATCGGACGAATTGTCGCGCCTGGCGCGACACGATGCCCTTACTGATTTGCCAAACCGGATCCTTTTCAAGGACCGGCTAACGCAAGCGATTTCGTTGGCGGTCCGCCAAGGTAAGCAACTGGCGGTGATGTATCTCGATTTGGATCACTTCAAAAAGATTAACGACTCCCTGGGCCACGCGGTGGGCGATAAGCTGCTGCAGTCGGTCGCCAGACGATTGGTGAGTTGTGTTCGGCGGACGGACACGGTAAGCCGGTTGGGAGGCGACGAATTCGTGATACTCCTCTCCCAAGTCGAGCGGGGAGAAGACGCTGCCGTCAGCGCACGTAAGATCATTAGGGCAATGGCTGCGCCGCATATTTTTGATAACAAGAGCCTCGATGTGAGGGTAAGCATTGGGGTGAGCACATATCCAACCGACGGGGCAGACTCGAACAGTTTGATGGATAAAGCAGACACCGCACTGTACGATGCCAAAGAACACGGCCGAAATACTTATCAATTCTTTCGGCCGGACATGAACGCACGACTCGCAGAAAGACGCTTACTCGAAGGGGAGTTGCGCTATGCGCTCGGGCGCAACGAGTTTTTCCTGCACTACCAGCCTAAATTCAATCTTCAGACGGGACAGATCACGGGGGTAGAAGCGCTAATTCGTTGGCTGCACCCCCAGAGGGGAATAGTGCCCCCGGGTCAGTTCGTTCCAATCGCGGAAGAGTGCGGATTGATGCTGCCTTTGGGACGGTGGGTGCTACTTGAGGCATGTAGACAGTCTCGAGCCTGGAGCGATTCGGGACTTGGGGTTGTATCGGTTGCCGTAAACGTGTCGGCGACCGAGTTTGGAGACAAAGATTTTCTCTCTGAGGTTCGGGCCGTGCTAATCGCGACGGGGGTAGATCCCTCGAATTTAGAGCTAGAAATGACCGAGAGCGCACTCATGGACGACGCGGAGTCTACCCTAGTTACTCTTGGTGCCCTGAAAGCGATGGGCGTGCAGCTAGCAATAGACGACTTTGGCACAGGTTATTCCAGCTTTACTTATCTTCGGCGTTTCCCAGTGGATGCACTGAAGCTCGATCAATCTTTTGTGCAAGAAATCGTTGGCGACCCGAGCGATGCGAACATTGTGAGTGCCATGATCAATATCGGCAATAGTGAAAAATTGCGGGTGATTGCGGAGGGGGTCGAGACTCGCGCGCAGCTCAAGTTCCTTCAACGCCACGGGTGCGGGGAGGGACAAGGCTATTATTTCAGCCATCCGGTCGTTGCGGGAGAGGCCGGAAAGCTCCTTCGGGCGGGCGTTTACGAAGGCTTGAAGAAGTCGTTCGAACAGCCGTAACGGATCTAAAAATCAACAATGTCGAAACGTGTGCTTATCGTCGACGATGAACCGTACCTAAGCGAAATATTCCGCGGGGCAGTCGGCACAACCAACATTGACTTTTTGTCTGTAAGCGACGGTGTCGAGGCCGTCCGCTGTCTTTCCGGCGAACGGTTCGACGTAGTCCTACTGGGCTTACGAATGCCCTCAATGGACGGGATCGATCTCACACGCCAAATTCGCGGCTCGGTCAACAACCGCACGACCCCAGTAATCGTGGTCAGCGACGATCAACAGCTCTCCGCGGTCTCTCTGGCTTTCGAGGCAGGCGCGAGCTTTTTTTTATACAAACCCGTCGATCAGGGACAACTGCTGAGTCTCATTCGCGCCGCCCAGCACTCGGTCGAACATGATCGCCGGCATTTCAGACGCGTCACGTGTCGGATGAAGGTCCACCTTAAGTCTGAGTCCGGTGAGTTGCAAGGCGAGACGTTAGATATGAGTCTCGACGGTATTCTGGTACGCGTCACAACTACGATCCCCGCCCTCTCGGATGTCCGCGTTGCCCTGTATCTACTTCCGGACTCAAAACCAGTCGTTGGCATGGGATTTGTCGCGCGTGTAATCGGCGCCCATCAAATGGGAATTCACTTAGACCGTGTGTCCGAAATTGAAAGCGCTAAACTGCAGGATTTCCTTTTGCCATTGATGACCGAGGGCCCCGCAGATGAATAACACTGAAGTTTGTGGCGCGCCCGGAGAGATTCGAACTCCCGACCCTCTGCTTCGAAGGCAGATGCTCTATCCAGCTGAGCTACGGGCGCGCCGCGCGCTAGGAGTTCACTCTACTGCGTCTCGAATGACCTTGGCAACGGGCAAGTGTTGAGTTGAGCCGGAGGCTGGAGTCTCCGGGCTCACAAATCAGTGGGTGGGCCCGGGTAGCCGCGAACTCGCGCGCGTCTTGCTGACCTGCGCACAACGTGCAATTGCGGACAGTATTGATCGTCACTAAGTTTGACACTGGGAGCTCACGGTATCTTAAGGAGACTCTCATTGAAGATTTCCGCAGTGTTCTTCGCAGTCCTCGTAAGTCTGGGCGCAGCTGGTCTTGCTCAGGCTCAAACCACGGTAACGTCCGACAATAATCAGACACCCGATTACCGAGTAAACGTAGTTAGCCGTACAACCCGAGCAGTGAGCTACAGACACCGCAGCGGCTCGACGAAAATCGATTTTCAAGGTACCGATTTGATGCCCGCCGCAGCGGGCGAGGCCAAAGTCGAAAGCAAACGCGGGACTATGTCTATCGAAGCCGAATTTTCCGGACTCGATAGGCCCACGAGTTTTGGCACCGAATATCTCACGTATGTATTGTGGGCGATTTCGCCGGAAGGCCGGCCCGTAAACATCGGAGAAGTATTGGTGGGCGATAACCACCGCAGCAAGCTCGACGTCACCACGGATCTTCAGGCTTTCGCACTGATCGTGACTGCGGAACCTTATTATGCCGTGCGTCGTCCGAGCAACGTCGTGGTCCTCGAGAACGCGATTCGCTCCGACACTGTCGGCGCAACCGAGGCTGTGGACGCGAAGTATGAACTCATCGATCGCGGCGGTTACATTCCTACGGGCTATCACTTCGACCCAGTCGTTTTGAATGCAAAACTCCCGCTCGAATTTTTCGAAGCGCGCAATGCGGTACGGATCGCCAAATCTGCTGGAGCGGAGACTTATGCGACCGCCAGCTATGAAAACGCCGTCCGTCAGATGAAGCAGGCGGATGATCTGGCAACCATGAAACACATCGAAAAGAAATCACTGATCGCAGCATCACGCGAAGTTGTGCAGACTGCGGACGACGCTCGCGAAATCGCCGTAAAAACGATCGATGCAGATCGCGTGGACAGCGATAGGGACGCGGCAGCGGCGCAGGTTGCAGACGCCAACGCCAAATCCGAAGCAGATAAGCGAGCTCGTAAGGATGCGGAAGCAGCTAGCGCCAGCGCCGATCGCCAACGCGCGGACGCCGATGCGGCTGCCCTTGCAGCACAACAGAAACAGCACGATGCTCAAGCGGACGCGGATCAGAACCGCGCCGCCGCTGCGGACGCCAATAAGGCGGCTGCAGATGCGCAGCAGGGACAGAAAGACGCAGAGGCGCAATCGGATCGAGATCGAGCCGCTGCGGCCAGTTCAGATCAGCAACTCCAGCAAGCGGTGCAGGATCGTGAAGAACTTCGCGCCAAACTGCTGCTACAGTTCAACGCCATTCTCGCCACTCGCGACACTGCTCGCGGCTTGGTCGTGAATTTGTCGGACGTGCTTTTCGACACCGGCAAGTACACGCTTCGTCCGCTAGCGCGCGAGAAGCTGGCCAAAATATCCGGAATCGTTCTTGCTTATCCGGACTTGAGGCTAGCCATCGAGGGCAACACCGATAGCGTCGGCGGCGACGCCATGAATCAGACTCTCTCGGAACAGCGTGCTGATGCAGTTCGGGATTATCTGGCGCAGCAAAACATTCCTATGACGTCGATGACGGCGCAGGGATTCGGTAAGACCCAACCTGTTGCAACCAACGACACGGCGGAAGGTCGTCAAGAGAATCGCCGCGTCGAGATGGTCGTTTCAGGCGATGTGATCGGGACCACAGTTGGAGCCGTATCGCTGAATCTGCCTTTGACCAGCCACCCTTAAGAGGTCGTTTGAGAATTGCCAGGCACCGGCGGATTGCATGTCGCCGGTGCCTGGCAATCGATCAAGAACTTACCTTCACCGCTTCATCCGTCGTTCGGCTCCGTTGACTGTTTATTCGCTTCGGAAATAAATCTTCTAAGAATTGTAAATTCTCTCCTATTTTGGCCGATATAAAAATTCCGAGGACGAAAATGATGCCGAAGAAACTCGTATCGGCTCCACTGCGGCCAGGGTGCCTCTGTGAAACATGCAAGGATCACACGCACTCCAACGGCAACTGTGCAAAAAAAGACAGTTTTTCATCCGGCCGGTTCGTACAATCCCCCGCGAGGAAGGCTTTATTTTCGACCGAATCTGTTTGAGAGGAATCCAGCCAAGCAGATGAAATATTCGAGCGGCTCTATTGTGCGTGGGACCCGCGTTGCAATGATGCTCGTTGGCGCGTCAATGGCTTTTGCAGGATCAATAGCCGGACACGCACAAACTTCGACGGCGGTTCATTCGAGCCCGGCAACGAGCCAAACTAAGACAGCGGCAGCACCGGCGGACTCCTCCGGTTACGTCGGAGCAGAAACCTGCAAGACCTGCCACGAAGCTATTTACAACAACTGGGAGAAGACGCCGCACTGGAAGACGACGCTCGATACAAAAGGCGGCCCATCGCATCAAGGATGCGAAAGCTGCCACGGCCCCGGAGCTGCCCACGTCGCCGGAGGCGGCGACAAAACTAAGATCTTTATCTTCGGGGATCATTCTGCCAAGGAAATCAACGAGCGCTGCTTGACTTGCCACGCCGGCGGCACGCAGCACATGAACGCGATCAACTCCGAGCATTCAAGAAATGACGTTAGTTGCATCTCCTGCCACTCCCCGCACCACGCGACAACGAAAGAGTTCCTCTTGGTGAAAGCTCAGCCTGAACTTTGCTACGGCTGCCACCTCAATAAAAAAGCTGAATTCGAAATGCCTTTTCACCACCGTGTCAACGAGGGTCTGATTCAATGCAGCGATTGCCACAACGTACACGGCACAATCAAACCCAAGCAGGTGCGGACATCCTCGACGCAGGATGCGGTCTGCTTCAAGTGCCACACGGACAAGCAGGGACCGTTTGTTTACGAACATGCGCCCATCAAGGTCGAGGGCTGCCAGTCGTGCCATCTGACGCACGGTGGACCAAATCCACACATGCTGAGACTGAGCAACGTCAACCTGCTTTGCCTGCAGTGCCATACGACATCCAGTTTTAGCAGCGCACCAGGCATGCCGTCGTTTCACAACCAAGCAACCCTTTTCCAGTCGTGCGTGTTGTGCCACGTCGCCATCCACGGCTCCAATTTCGATGCGACCTTCTTTAAGTAGAAGGCGCCATAAACTACTTTTCAATTACGAAGAAGGCACGCAAGCCAAACGGACAGTTAGCGAGGACAGGGATTTTCGATGGGGGAGATGAGGGCATGAAAGGCCATCTGGGACTTCGCTCGATTCCTTACGCTATCTTTATCGCGGCGCTCTGCCTTTCTCCCTCTGCTCGCGCCCAAGACAGCTCCGCCGAATTGAAAGGAATTAATTCGGGTGATTACAATATCCACTCCTCAACCGAATTCGGCTATCGGGCAAGCGAAATCAACGGCAACATGAACACCTACGATACGTTTGAGAACCTCGGTTCCGGCGTACGCCTCTTCGACTACACGCTGGAGATGCGCTCGATAGATCACAATGGAATCTTCTTCGACAGCTTGAATTTCAGCAACTTCGGATACGGCGGCGATCCAAACGACGTGACGCGGCTGCGCATCGAAAAGAATAAATGGTACGACTTCCGCTTGCTCTTCCGCCGCGACAAAAACTTTTGGGACTATAACCTGTGGGCAAACCCATTGAACCCAGCCGGATTGAACGCGGCTGGATCTCTATCGACTGGCTGCTACGTGGGACCGACCACGCCGGCCTACCCACAGGGCGCGCCCGCATACTGTTCGAACCCCGCCGTCGCGCAGAACAACTCACTGCACGGACTGGATCTTGTGCGCCGCATGCAGGACTACGATCTTACGTTGCTTCCGAATTCGTCCGTGCAAATCCGGTTGGGATATTCGCGTAACCGCGACGAAGGGCCAGGGTTCTTCACCACGGATGGCGGCACGATATCGAATTTTAATCAGACGACCAGCTACGCGACGAATGCCTATCGCTTCGGAGTTGATTTCCGGGTCCTGCCCCGGACGACGCTGTCCTTTGACGAGTTCCTGAGTTACTACAGGCAGGACAACGTCGTTACCGATAACCCCGCCGTCAATCCGCAGAACTTCGGATTTGCCATTGCAAACCCTTCGGGAGTGGGCACGCCGAATGGAATGCCGGTGGACCTGGGAAACATTTGGAGTACGCAGACGCCCGCCGAGGCGCTTCCCTGCATGCTCCCGGTAGTAACCGCCGGAACCAACATTGCCACGCCCACTTGCAACGGATTTTTGTCGTACAACCAGATCAACGATCCTCATAATTTTATGCCCACGGAGCGGTTCCGCTTCCAATCGAACTATTTCAAGAACTTAGAAATGTCCGGCTCGTTAGGTTATAGCACCAGCAACAACACAATTCCGAATTTCCTTGAAACGGTGAACGGATGGACCGCGCGCACAAGCGAGCGTGGAAGCACCACCAGCGGCCCGGCGGATGCGAAGCGCGTCTCGGTGAATGCGGATTGGTCGGGAGTGTATTCCGTAACCGACAAATTCCGGATTCTCGACAGCTTTCGATATGACAACTGGCGCATCCCGGGAATGTGGGCGCTCGACGAAACGAATATTTTTGGCACAGGCTATCCGGGTCTGGCCGGCTTGCAACAGAGTGAAGCGGTCTTCAACGTTACTAATTGCCCTGTCGGCTCTAATGCGATGACTTGCCCGCAGCATTTGGGTCCGACTGCTACCTCGGCAGGCTCGGCCGCGGATGTGATTACCGGCCTCGCGACATCGTTTCTGGGCCAGGACCTGAAATCAAATACTTTCGAGCTTCAATACGACTTCAACAGGCGTCTGGGCGCTCATATCGGTTACCTCTACACGAACCAAACGATCTCCCAGTACAGCAATACGAACGATTCGGGTTTGATTTACTTTCCCGGCGGTGCCGGCGCCACGGCCGCGACAGACTACTTTGCCGCGCGCGGCAGTTGCAGCCTGTTGACAAACCCTTCTTTTACAGGCTGCACGCTAAATCCAGACGGGTCGGTGACTTTTGTCGCTCCTGCGGCGGCGAGCCCCACTCGCGCTCTGACAACCATCAATGAGAATGCGTTGCTACTAGGAATCGTCGCGCGCCCCATCGATGCCCTGCGAATCACTGGCGATCTGGAGTTTGGTTATAACGACAACTCCTATACGCGGATCGATCCGCGGCAAGTGCAATCCTACAAAATCCAAGCGAACTACCAGCCGAGGACTTGGGCAAATCTGAATGGTGCGGTTGAGATTCATGAAAACCGCGACAACGTCCTGACGGTGAATAACCTGGAGCACGATCGCTCCTACAGCTTCGCAACAATATTGACGGCGAATCCGCGCCTGTCAGTTGATTTCGGATACAACTACTGGAACGTCTTCACTCAGTCGCTAATCTGCTTCGCATACTCGACGTCTTACACAAATCCAGCGCCCCCCCCGCCTACCACTCTGCCTGTGTCGACGTTCCCTCCCGGTGTGCCGATGCTGCCGTCGGGCCCAACGTGCCCAATTACGGCCGCGACATCGCCCCTCGGTGCGCTTTCAACTTATAGCAGCACGGATCATTTCGCCCACGCCGCAGTGATGTGGAAGCCGGTGAAGCGGGTTACAGCGATGGTGGGTTACAGCGGCAGTTTTGTCCGCGGCAATACGATTTTCCTGAACCCACTGACACCTTCCGGAACGCTTGATTTCAATTACCAAACACCGTACGCGTCGATCGCGATCGATGTTTATCAGAACTTCACCTACAAGATGGCGTGGAATTACTTCGGGTTCAACGAAACAGGAAATACGAACCCATTTGGACTCGCTGCGATCCAGTTGCAGGATTTCAACGGAAGCAACGCGACATTTTCATTCAGGTATGCGTTCTAAACTGCACAGATCGGACGCAATGCCGGCCTTATGCTATTTCTCGGCGATTGTCCTGGGAGGGATGAAATGAACTATCAAACGGTTCGAATAGGGTCTAGCGTTCTTCTGTTGGGCGCTCTCGTCTTGGTGGTCACTACGCCTGCGCACGGGCAGGATGCGGCCACTCTTTTCAAGACCAAATGCGCCGCATGCCACGACGCTGACGGGAGCGGCAGTGGCTCAATGGGGAAGCAATTGGGCGTGACCGATCTGCGCGCGGACGCAGTTCAGAAGCAAACCGACGCGCAGTTGAACGACAGCATAACCAACGGAAAAGGCAAGAAAATGCCGGCCTACAAGGGCAAGCTTACGGACGATCAAATCAAGGGGCTGGTGGGATACATTCGCGAGTTAGCGAAGAAGTAGCTAGAGCCTCCCACGGCGCGGAACTACCGCTGCTTCCATTCGTGGAGAAGCAGCATGAGGTCTCGTGATTGGAATTCTTATCTGTCAAATAGCCGTTAGCATCATGCTGGCGTCCATTTTCCTGATTCGCCCTTCGGTGACGACCGGTGCGGCCTGGAAGATCCTCGCGTTTATAGGATTGTGCGTTCTCCCGGCTCTGTGCATCGTGGGAGGGATGAATACTCACGTGCAGCGCTCGGAACAAACAAAATTCTGCATTTCCTGCCATGTCATGGCCCCCTATGGACAGAGCCTATACATAGACGACGCCGCGCACATTCCCGCCCAACACTTTCAAAACCACAGAGTGCCCCCGGACATGGCCTGCTACGCGTGCCACACCGACTACACTATCTACGGCCCGTTGAAAGATAAGATGCAGGGCTTGAAGCGAATTTATGTGCAGTATCTGAGCACGCCGCCTGATCCGGCCTCGATCCACATACAGGGGGGATTCAAGAACGCTCAATGTTTGCACTGCCATCTCGGCGCTCGCAGTTTTGAAGAAAATCCCGTCCACACCGCGATTATGGATTCGCTCACGTCGAATCAGATGTCCTGCCTGACCAGCGGCTGTCACGATACCGCGCACGATGTGGCGAATCTGGCCCGCGAGAAATTCTGGAAGGCTGCCCAATGAAACTGAATGAAATCGGAATCCGGCGTTTTCTACAAGTCTCCAGCACTTTGGTGATCGCTGGCCTTCTACTCGAGATTGTGAGTCTGCTGTGGTTTCATCCGCTCTCGTTCGTCTTGTTTGCGTTCGTAGCCGCAACTTTGATCGGCCTGGGCATCCTGGTCTACCTGGTGTCGCTAGTCTTCGTTGCCGCGCCGTCCGCTGAGCCTCACAACATTCGTCAGCAGCCACGCTGAGCAGCGCACTCAAACTACTGACAGAATCAGGCCTTCGCCGTGTGGCCTACCGCATGATCTCTACTAACAGCACCCACGCGTTACTCATGCTCACGAGTAGCGGAAAAATTAAACCGGGTACAAGCCAATACGGTTCCCGGCCGCCACGCAACAGAAATGACAAAGCCGCGATCATCAAGGGCAGCGTGGCAACTTGCGTGAACGCGAACCGCTGGTATCCATGATAGAGCGTGTCGTAAAGATGCCGCCGCAGCGCTCGAACGTCCAGATACGTCGCCACACACCACACGAAGCAAAAGACACACAATAGCTCGACCCCAAAAGCCGCAGACGACTGCGGAACGAGCCCCAGTAGCGCCGCCACTAAAACAGCGCCGAGGAAAATCAAAGTCTCGCCGGCGCGGTCCGAGATGCCGGGGGCCTTGATGATTGCAGTCAAATTGATGGAGAGTCCGACGAAAAGTAGTCCGGCAAATGCAGCAGCAGCGCCGCTAACGGCGACGTAGAAATCCTTCCACTCCGCGACAGCGTACGACTCCATGGCGCTCCGCTAAAAGATAGCCGCGATAAGATCATCGCCAGAGGTGGCGAGCAAACGATTCAGGCAGCGCGGCAGTCTAACGCGGACTCCAACGCGATTCAATTGCTCGGTAGGGATAAGCACATGACGCGCGGCGAGGCCCTACGCCCGTGTCGCGCAGCCGGGCGACTGATTAACGGCCGACGAGGACAAACGCACCCCAGTAAAACGGTAGGTCTTTGCCGTAACGCTGACGAACGACCTCGCGCTCTTTAAGTTGCGCTTGGCGCATGGCTTCGTGCTTGTCAAGGCCGCCGAGCCAACCCTTATAAAAGAGGGTCATCAGTTCCTGCGTTTCGCGGTCGGGCACAGACCACATACTCATCAAGATGGCATCGACGCCGGCTTCCTGCAGGCCGCGCCGCAGCCCGAAAACGCCTTCACTGTTGCTTTGCTTGCCGAGTCCAGTCTCGCACGCGCTCAAAACGACGAGCTCGGTGCCTTGAAGATTGAGCTGCGCGGCTTCGTAAGCTGTGAGGACGCCGTCTTCCAGTCCAGAGGAGGGAGGTGCGCCTGATTCCGCGCGATCGGCGCCGCTGAAAAACAGGCCGGAGCGTAGCATAGGATCTTCATGGGCGACGGATCGCGCGCTATTCAGATCAGGATCATGCGCGATTTCCTGATCGGAGAGAAAGAAGCCGTGCGTTGCGATGTGGACGATGTGCGGACTCTGCATCCGATCGACGACTTCTTCGAGGGCGCTCTCGCCCGTGTAAGAATCCACCTCCCATCCCGCGGCCTTTAGCTGCGCTCCGACGGCATCCACTTCGGTTTGCGTGCCCGGAAGCGGCTTGAGCGGCCCGCCGCGAATGTCGCGAGAGCGCGGCAATGCCGTGGCCACAGCCGACGCGCTGTCGGCCGAGGCAAGCTGGGGAGCTGGCTTAGTGCCGGCGATTTTTTCGAGCGCGGTGCGCTGTTCCGCCTCGCTGAGATCGAACTTCGGATTGCCCAGAAGGACCGCAACCTTAGATTTCGGAGACTGCGGTGCGCGCAGGACATCGTTCGTACTGTTCACCAGGCGCAGATCAAATTTTTCGAGTAGGAGTTTGCCGGAATCGTCCGCGAGAACACCGAGAGGGATTTGATTCAAGATCCCGTCAGGCGAAACGTAAACGCGCTTGGAATTTCCGAGCGCCGCTTCGAGCGGCTTCCAGAACGCGTCATGCGCCGCGCCCGTGCCGGCGGCACCTTCCGCGGCTCTCTCTTCTGGCGTTTCTTCGGCAGAGGCGCCGCGAGTAAGCGCGACGTGTGTGCGATAACTGGCTAGGGGCGCTGATTCCAGTTTTTGTGCGTCGCCGAGAAGAATCAAGCTCGGCAGCGACGCTCGCGGCGTGACGACGAGCGCGGCATAGTAAAACGAATTTGTCCAATTCTTGCCGTCGTCATACCGGTAGCGGACGAATTCGACAGCGGCATCGTCGGGCTTGAGTGCCTTTTGCACGTCCTTCCAGGTCGCACTCGCCAGAGCCTTCCGCTCGCTCACCTTGTTCACACGCCGTGCCAACTGCTGCTCGAGTTCGTTGGCTTCAGCGTCCAGCTTGGCCTGGGCATCGGCCCAACCCTGCGGACGCGAGGTCGCCAGTTGCGAGGATTCGCTCTTCTTCTCGGTGAGCTGGTCGAACAATTGAATCGCCGTGGGATCGCCGCTGGCTGCGACTTGCGCGCGAAGAGCCGAGACGCTCGTTCCAACCAGGCCTTTTTCCCACAGAAGTACGTCGTACATCTTTCCCGCGACGGTCGGATCGCGTTCGCGGTTCGCAATCGAGAAGCTAAAGTAACCAGGAAAAAGATTCTGCTCGGTGGCGAGAAACTGAAGCCGGTCTTTCTCGCTCATGTACGCGAATCCGTACTGGAAGCGGTGGTGAATCAGCTCCAGCCCGCGATCGAAATAGGGAGCGGCATCTGAATAACGGTCCTGGGCCTGGTAGAGCGCTGCGAGATTGAGTAGATTCGATGCGAGAGCGGGATGTTGCGGAACGAGAACTTTTTCGTTGATGGCGAGAGATTGCTTGTAGAGAGGTTCCGCGTCGGCATAACGCTCTTCGCGGCGATAGATGACGGCAAGATTGTTGAGGCTCGACGCGTAATTCGCGCTTTCGGTCCCAAAAGCCTTCGCGGTGATCTCAACTGAGCGTTTCATAAAAGCTTCGGCGTCGGGATAACGGTTCTGATCTTCATAGAGCAACGCGAGGAGATTGAGATTCGCGGCGACAACGTCGCTGTTCTTGCCGAGTGCTTTGACATTCATAACTAGAGCGCTTTTGGCGAGAGGTTCGGCGTCCTGGTAGCGATGTTCGGATTCGTAAAGGCTCGCCAGAGCCATGAGGATCGCGGCGACGCTGGGATGATCGGGACCAAAAATTTTTTCGTCAATTTCTAAAGCGTTTTTCAGCAGCGGCTCGGCTTCGGAAAAGCGTCCTTGCGCGATGTAGACGAGCGCAAGGCTGTTGAGTTCGGCGGCAACCGCCGGATGAACCGGGCCATATGCCTTCTGATCAATCGAAATCGCGAGTTTCAGAAGAGGTTCCGCGCTGCCATAGAAGCCCTGACCTGAAGCAAGACCGGCCATGCCATGAAGGCGGTTGGCCACATCCGGATGCGCGGGGCCGAGTTTCTTTAAGTCGATTGTGACGGCGCGTTTATAGAGCGGAAGTGCTTTCGCGTAGTCGCCGCGCGTTGTGTAGAGGAGGGCGAGATTGCTCAGGTCAACGGCAAAACCGGGACTTTCGGGTCCGAGGGCTTTTTCATCAATCGCGATGGCGCGTTGGAAGAGCGGTTCAGCTTCAGAGTAACGTCCCTGCTTCATGTAGAGCAGCGCCAGATTGTTTAGATCAGTAGCGACGCCTGGATCGTTTGGTCCGAGCGCTTTCTCGTGAATCGCGAGAGCTTCCTCGTAATAACGTTCCGAATCGGCATACTGCGCTTCCGACTCGTAAAGGGCGGCGAGGTTGTTGAGCATGTTCGCAACGCCAGGATGCTCGGGACCCACCGTTTTTATGCCGATTTCAATGGCTCGCTTCAACAGCGGCTCGGCTTCGGAATATTTTCCGAGGTCGTTGTAAATCGTGGCGACACGATTTAGAGATGCGGACGTGTACGCGTGATTGGGCCCGAAAGTAGATTCGGCAATCTTCTCGGCTTCGAGAGCGACGGGAAGCGCCTCTCCATACCTCCCGGCGTCCTGCAGCTGCCCGGATTGTGTAAAGAGCTGTTTCCAGCGATCTTCTTGCGCGAACGAGGTGTGGCAGTCGGAGAGCGCGAGCAGAGACGTCAAGACTAAACGCGCCGCGATGCGACGGATGTGCGCTACTAGGCCGGGATTTCCGATTTGGACTCCTTGCTCGCGCAGCCTACTGCTCCTTCTATTCCTTGGCGCAAGCACCCAGACTTGACCGGCGAGCGGATTCAGTTAGTCGAAAAAATTATGGCGGGTGAATCTGTAAGCCGGATTCTGTCAAGCACGCTCGAACGTTGAACGGCCAAAACCGCAAACGAATCGAAGCGCGCCGCAGCGATCATTCTTCTAGGTCCCGAATCGCTCCGGGACTCAAGCAGCCTACCCGAGGGTCGTCGCAGCGGCTTCTTTCGAAATCGCTGCATCGGGCCGGGCCAGCCCTCCCCTCCTATTTGGCCTTGCTCCACGCGGGGTTTTCCGTGCCCCGGATGTTGCCACCCGGGCGGTGGGCTCTTACCCCACCTTTTCACCCTTGCCAGGCGGACGGCCGATTGAGGCGGCTCGCAAGGTTTCCCTTTGAGCCGCCGCAGAGGCGCGTTTCGCACCGGCGGTTTATTTTCTGTGGCACTTTCCGTAGCCGCGCCCTTTCGAGCGCGACCCCCTGGCGTTACCAGGCGCGTTGCCCGAATTTTCGGCCATGCCGAAAATTCGCCCCGAGGCGTTTCCGCCAAAGGGCTTTTCTGAGTCACTCACCTTTCGGTGGCAACTTGGAGTCCGGACTTTCCTCCCGCGCTGCTCTCTTGCGAGCGCAGCACCGGCGATCGCCCGACTCACCCGCCGATTGAATTATACGTGGGAGATGCAATCGTCACAACGACGACCTAGCTATTTTGCGCCGATTAGCTTTTCGAATTGAGATTCATCGAGAGTTGGCACGCCGAGGTCGCGAGCTCTGTCGTATTTTGAGCCGGGGTCGGTGCCGACGACTACGTAGCTTGTCTTCTTGCTCACCGTCGAAATCACTTTGCCGCCGTGCGCCACGACGAGCTCCCCGGCTTCTTCGCGCGTTCTGTGCGCGAGACCGCCGGTGAAAACAAATGTCTTGCCGGCAAGCTTGTCGCTTTTCGGCTCTTTGCGCTCGACCTTCGGATTGATCCCGGCATCGCGCAGACGCTTGATGAGTTTTTGATTTGCCGCTTCCGAGAAAAATTCCTCGATGCTTGCAGCGATGGTCGGGCCGACTTCTCCCACTTCCTCCAACTCCTCGGCGTTTGCGTGCGCGACTTTCTCGAGCGAGCCGAAATGCTCGGCGAGCAATTGCGCGGTGCGTTCTCCCACCATGCGAATCCCAAGCGCATAAATTACGCGCGAGAGCGAATTCTTCTTGCTGGCAGCGATTTCGTCGAGCAGATTCTGCGCTGATTTTTCTGCCATGCGCTCCAGGCCGGCGAGCGTTTCGAGATCAAGCGAATATAGATCCGTAAAATCCTTCACGATTTTCTTGTCCACCAGCTGCTCGACGATTTTTTCGCCGAGGCCGTCAATATTCATCGCGTGACGCCCAGCAAAATGCAAGAGCGATTCCTTCAACCGGCCGGGACAGACGGCATTTACACATCGATACGCGACTTCGCCCTCCACATGATGAATCGCGCTGCCGCAATCCGGGCATTTCGTGGGCATACGGAAGGGATGACGGTCTCGGCCCTCCTTCATCACCTTTACGATGTGGGGTATCACATCGCCCGCGCGCTCGACCAACACCGTATCGCCAATCTGGACCCCGAGACGTTCGATTTCATCCATATTGTGAAGCGTCGAGCGGCTGACGGTGACACCGCTAATTTGCACCGGCTCGAGGGAAGCCATCGGCGTGAGCGCTCCCGTCCGGCCGACGTTTACAACGATGTCTTTGACAACCGTGGTTTCCTGCCGCGCCGCAAATTTATAGGCGATCGCCCAGCGCGGCGCCTTGGACGTGTATCCCAGCTCATTCTGCAATGCGATTTCGTCCACCTTGATGACGATGCCGTCAATTTCGTAAGGGAGTTTGTCGCGCTTCGATTCCCACACGCCGATGTAACGCTTCACTTCCTCGATTCCACGGCACAGTTTTGAGTCCTGCGCCGAGCTTCGAAATTGCATCTCGTCGAGGGCTTTCAAGGCTTCCGAATGACGCTTTTCGGGTTCCCGGCCTCGAACCAGGAGGTAATACGCAAAGAAGTCCAGCCGGCGCGATGCCGTGACTGCAGGATCGAGAGCGCGCACAGCGCCTGCCGCGGCGTTTCGCGGATTCGCAAAGCGCTTGCCTCCTTGCTGTTCCTGCAATTCGTTCAGCGCTTCAAATGCCTTCGCCGTCATAACCGCTTCGCCGCGCACTTCGAAATCCGGGCCGATTCCGGCTTTTTTCAAATATGCCGCATCAACACGCAGAGGAATCGAGCGTATGGTCTTCACATTTGGCGTCACATCCTCGCCGGTCGTCCCGTCGCCACGGGTCACTCCGCGTACCAACACGCCGCCCTCGTAAATGAGCGACATGCTGAGACCATCGAATTTTTGTTCCGCAACGTAATCAATGTTCTCGCGCCCTGCAAGCTCGCGCACGCGCCGATCGAAATTATCGAGTTCCTCGAACGAAAATGAATTGTCGAGGCTCATCATGGGCGTGTTATGCCGCACTGTCTCGAATCCCTCGCGCGGCGCTCCCCCCACCCGTTTTGTGGGCGAATCAGGCGTGACGAGTTTGGGATACTCTGCTTCCAGTTTCTTCAGTTGGACCATCAGTTTGTCGAAATCGGCGTCGGAAATTTCCGGATCGTCGAGTACGTAATACTGGTATTCGTGATGGCGGATGTCGTTGCGGAGTTTCTCAATTCGCTTCGCCACGATCGGGTTCTGTTTAGCGGTATCGTTCTGTTTAGGCATCATGCCTCGAAGGAACGCAGGCGATAGAAGCAGCCCGGTATTATACAATGCGCGTTTGCCCTGTCGAATTCGACCCTAGCCGGGCAGATCTCTATGCTTGAAAACATTCATAGCGCACTTTTGATTTATAACCTGGCGTGCGGGCGCCGGCGCCATACGCGCTTCGCCGAGATCGAAGAAGCTACGCGCATACTCAAGAACGACGGCATCGCCGCTGAGCTTGCACCGACATCCTCCCGAGGAGCGGCTACTGATATCGCGCGCCAGGCTGCAGCCCGGAACGCCGAGCTAGTGATCGTGTGCGGCGGCGATGGCACGATCAACGAGGCCATCAACGGTCTCGCAGGCAGCCGGGTACCCATGGCAATTCTTCCCGCCGGCACCGCCAATATTCTTGCGAAGGAGCTCGGGATTCCGTGGGACATTTCCGCAGCGGCGCGCCTCATTCGTAGCGGCACAGCTCGTAGGATCGCACTTGGCTCCGTGATGAGTTCAACGCCCCAAGGCGAAGTGGATCCGTCGCAGGGCTGCCGCTATTTTCTTAGCGTCGCGGGTGCGGGCCCGGATGGTGCAATTGTTCACGCCGTTGATCTGGGACTAAAGGATCAAACTGGAATCCTCGCGTATTGGGCCGCTGGGGCGCGGCAGCTCGTTCAGTACCGATTTCCCGAGATGGCGATTGTTTCGCACGCTGGGAACCAAAATGCCACGCTTATCGTCGTTGGCCGCACCGTAAATTACGGCGGACCGTTCAAAATCACCACCGGTGCGAGCCTCTTCGATGATGAATTTGAAATCGTGGCGTTTGATACGCGCAGCCGCTGGCGGTATCTCAGCGCGCTTCCTGCTGTCTGGCTCGGAAGCCTGCGCTCGGTTCCCGGCATTCACGTGTGGAAAACTCGTGAGCTTACATGCTCTCCGGCCAATGGATCTACTATTTACGCGCAAGTGGATGGCGAACCGGTTGGCACGCTGCCGCTGCATTTCCGAATTGTGCCGGAAGCGCTGACATTGGTTGTGCCCGCGACGGCAAACAAGTAAAGTCACGCTCGAATGGACGTCGTCACACAAGCATTGGCGTCAGTGACGCTCTCTCGCGCGGCCTTTGCTCGAACCACGCGGCTCGCCACGCCAATTCTTCTCGTAACGGCAATCGCGCCCGACATCGATTTGCTCAGCTCATTCGCTGGCGCAGATGCGTATTTGCGCTTTCACCGCACTCTTTTCCATTCGATATTGGGCGCGGTGATCCTCGCCGCTGCCGTCGCCGCGTTAGCGTGTTTCGCCGATCGCCGGTTCCAGCGCTCGACGCCCGCGGAGCCTCTCGAATTGGGGCGCGCGTTCGGCATTTGTTTGATCGGCGTCGCGTTTCACGATGTTCTCGATCTCGTTGACAGCGGCGGAGTTCAGCTTTTCTGGCCATTTCATTCGAACTGGTATGCGTGGAATCTCACAGCGAATCTCGATCCTTGGATCCTCGCTGTGCTCGTCGCCGGGCTGCTCTTGCATGCATTATTTAATCTGGTGAGCGAGGAAATAGGCGGGCAAAATAAAAAACAACCCGGCAGGAAGCTATGGGCGATTGCCGCGCTCGGTATCGTCGCCGTGTATATCGTTGCGCGTGGCGCGCTCCACGCGCGCGCTGTGGATCTTCTTGAGTCTCGAAGCTATCGCGGTGCTATTCCAATCGCGGCGGGCGCATTTCCAACTTCCATGTCGCCATTCGACTGGCGCGGGATGGTGGCCACAGACAACGCACTCATCGAGTTGGACGTGCCGCTCGGTCCGGGAGCCAATTTCGATTCGGAAGGAAGCGTGATTCACTACAAACCCGATCCGACACCTGCGCTCTTCGTGGCGCAGAAAAGCGCCACCGCGACCCGGTTTCTCGTCTACGCCAAATTCCCTCTGGCAGCGCTCCAGCCGGGGCCCGACGGCATCCATTTCGAATTCCGCGACCTTCGCTTCCCTGCTGGTTCAGCCAGCGACGACAATCTAGTCGCCCTTGTGGTCGTCGACCAGGAACTTCACATCGTCCACGAGGAAATTCGGTTCGCGCGCTCCAAAGTACGGTGACTCTAGATCACTGTTGCGGGGGCCTAATCCTTCTTTTCTTTTCCCAACATTCGCGCGATGAAGTAAAGAATTAAAACTACTCCCACCGTAACGAAACCCGTCACCTTGCCGTGCGCGATGAGAAACGTGGCCGCCTGGTCGCCATAGCGCACCGCGAGAATTCCTTCGACAAAATAGCGCAACCCGCGTCCGAGTAGCAGCGCGACTACGAATGTCCGCAACGGCACTTGGAACACGCCCTCGGCCAAAACGAACGCCTTAAACGGAAGTGGCGGCGGCAGCAGTGCCGGAATGAACGCGCTCAGAAATGCATTCCGGCTTACCCATCCCCGGATGCGCTCCGCCAGCGCTCCTGACTTTCGCCGATACAGTGCTTCGCCGCTCTTTTTTGCAATCAGATACAGCCAAATGCACCCAGCTAACGATCCCAGCGTAGCCATCGCCGCGTAATACGGCATCCTCGCGTGATTTTGTACGGACTCTTCGATGACCAGCAGATCGGTGACGATTGGAAATGACAGCACGGAGGAATCGAGAAACGCGACGGCGAAAAGCCCCGCACCGCCGAGCGTCGCAACGAGGTGTTGCATCCATTCTGGCAGTTTGACTTTGTTCATTCGTAGTTGCGGTTATCGCGGAATCGAGAATCCGTGATTGTAGCAAACAACGCGCCGCGGCCTGCCGGCACAGCCAAGAGGCGCTGAATCTTCACAGTATTCAAATAGGGGTCAACGCTGGCGCCCGGTTGATTCCTATGGCTCGTCCCGTTCTTCAGGAATCTCGCAGGGTAAGGGCGCGGACAAGACGTTTCACGTCGCACGCTGGCGCTGTCCATTTCCTTCGCCGGGGGACGGCGTTGGTATCTCACTTGGAGTCTTATGCAAAACGGGCGCATCCTTCGGCGCTCGCTCGTCTTCGCGCGCGCTTTGGACACCCGGCGTGGCGGCGCTTGTGGACTGCTTTGGTTCGAGCCGGAATGCCACTCCGTTTACCGAGCGCACTCGCAGCTTTCTTCTATAAAGAAGATTGCCGTTGTCGTGGGTCGGTCTTATCGAGGGTTTGGGGCAATCGCCCATGAGAAATTCACCCCGGGGATGCTTGGAAAACCAGTCTTCAATGAGATTGAGAAATAGATACGACCCAGCGCCGAGATGATTGTTTCGCGTGCCGCCCGAAAGGTAGTAAAGCCTGCTTCCGACTTCGGCGCCGAAAAACGCGGCGTAACACTTCCCTTCAATCCTGACAGTCGTGACAAATGCGTTCCTGCCGAGCACAAAAAGCCGTCCAGCGTGCGTAAAAAAATCGAGCACCCGCGAAAAGGGCAGCTTATTCCTGAGCGCCATGTGCCGGCGCATCGCGACGAACGCGAACAGTTCCCGAAGTCCTTTCAGCCCGTATAGCGATCTCGCGACGGCACCAGCCTCCGTTGCTTTCTTGTAATCGCGTCTGATGTTCTCGCTGACCGCCCGGCGATAAGCGGCGAAGTTGGCCCACCCCCGAAAATCGATAGTATCGATGTGAAAAATCTTCCTATCCACATGAAAACGGGGCAAGCCTTCCAAATCGAAGACTTCTTCGTCATTCCAGCGCGATCCATACTTATAGGAGACGTCGACGAATTGCTCCGCCACCAAATCAAAACATTGGCGATTCAGATGCCGCTGTTGAGGAAGCAATTGGATCTTGTCGAGAAAGGTTACTGTTCGGTTGCCGATATGCACGGCACACTGGCCCATTTTTTGCCTCGAGCCAGCTCCGTCCACAAGAACAAAATCAAACAGTTTTACGCGGCCAAAAAAACGGCGAGCCTTCACTACGCCCCATGAACCTAGAAAGGATCCGCCGCTTGCCGCTACAAAGTCGTTCCACTCGTCACCTTGAAATGACGCAAACGATCTTCGCTCGGCAACTAGTTTTATTCCGCTCTGGGAGGTCGTCAAGATTCCTCAGCCTCGGGCGGCGGCAGTCTTTTGTAGCATAGTCCGTTTTCGCGTCCACGACTTCAGGAACGTCCGGCTTTGGATTCTTATCCACCCCGGGAATCCTATCGATTCCTGCAAACAGCAACTGACTCCACTGGAAATCATTCTTTCCGTTCCTCGTATTTGCATTGCAGTTAACGGGGCGGTGTGCGGTTAGAATCCTTCAGGAGCAGCATGCCCGTTCTCCATGCGTGAATCTCGGAGTGCGTTCCGGCTGCGATAACCTTTCGATATCGTTCTAAAAAGCGATTACGCCTTTGGCTAGCCCCTCGAGTGTTCCCTGCTACCGAGTTTAGCCGCCACGTGTGATAGCAATCGAATGTCAGTTAGCGCCTGCAATCAGCGCCCTCTGATCGTATTTTCCGTTTGTATTTGTCACGGTGTGCTGTTTCCGGCCGGTGCCTTGATCAGGCGGAAACACACACTACAGCAAGATAAGGCCCTAAGTTCTGTGTATTGAGCCTAATAGCAAGAGATCTTGTCCAGTCAGATGCAGGGGAATTGCAGCGGTCGGAAACTGAAATACATGAAGCGCCCGGGCGGGAAGTGCGCATGCAGGCGCGGATCCCGTTATCGGAACGCCCGGGTCACACACTGCGCTTGGTAGAACGGGCTGGCTACCGCACGCGCTCACAGTGAAATCGTTCGAGACATCGTCCCGCAGATGCATCAATTCAGGAAATTCAGAGTGGAGAACGGCGAATAGAAGGATCAGTACTATAATTAGCGGTGGTTTTCGTCTTCCAAGCATATCTCGACGGCCCATTCCAAGTCCAAGTAATACGCGTCTCTAACCGAATCTTACCGTGTTGGTCTCTCGTCATCAATCATTATCCGGATCAAATCGTGCCAATATTCGATTACGCCCTCGGCGGTACGGGGGGTTCTTCCCACCGCCCGGACGAATGCATCTCAACTTAAGAAAGATGCGAGGGGCGTTGCCAACGAGTACCAGAGGTTTGACCGAAATGCGTCAAAATGTTATAAATGTGCGCTTTGTGCCGGTTCGCAAACGAGATGAGTGACTGTCCTGCCCGCGGTATAAGCGATGCAGAAATTTCCGACGCGGCCAAGTTCAGGGCGCCTGTCCAGTCTTGAAGTGGAGGGCCGCCTGAAATTCCGGCGCGGTCGTCTTCCGCATGCCTCTCGGATGTCACGCGAAGGCGGAATCGTGTGGCGGATTTCAGTTTCCGAATCAGAGTTCGACATCGAATGAGACTTTGCCACGGAGAATTGTGCATGAGCGCCTCGCTTACACGAATAACGTCCCTCGCGTGTCGTCTCGCGACAATTCTGGCCGCATCGGCCGCATTCGTGGCCGCCGCCGCGACTGACGCCATGGCGCGCACTGCCCCCGAAGGCGGCGAGGCCAGTCTGAAGCTGCCCGATCTCACGCAGGTGCAATTTCTCGGCGTGGATGGCCATAAGCTTTTGCTCTTCGGAATTGTGTTCTGCATTTTCGGCTTGATTTTCGGTCTCACGATTTATATGCGCCTGAAGAATCTACCCGTACACCGCTCGATGCGCGAAATTTCCGAGCTCATCTATGAAACCTGCAAGACTTACCTCATCACCCAGGGCAAATTCATACTGCTGCTCGAAGTTTTTATTGCCGCGGTCATTGTTCTCTATTTCGGCGTGCTACTGAAGTACGACACTGCACGCGTCATTATCATTTTGGCGTTCAGCGTGGTCGGGATTGCGGGCAGTTACGGCGTCGCGTGGTTCGGGATTCGCGTGAACACCTTCGCGAATTCGCGCACCGCTTTCGCCGGCCTTCGTGGAAAGCCTTTCCCGATCTACCACATTCCGCTCGAAGCCGGGATGAGCATTGGCATGATGCTCATTAGCGTTGAACTGCTGATCATGCTGTTCATCCTGCTGTTCATGCCCGGCGATTATGCGGGTCAGTGCTTCATCGGGTTTGCGATCGGCGAATCGCTCGGCGCGGCCGCGTTGCGAATCGCCGGCGGCATCTTCACCAAGATTGCCGATATCGGTTCCGATCTGATGAAAATCGTCTTCAAGATCAAGGAAGACGACGCTCGCAATCCCGGTGTGATTGCCGATTGCACGGGCGATAACGCCGGCGACTCTGTCGGCCCTAGCGCCGACGGCTTCGAGACGTACGGCGTCACCGGCGTCGCGCTGATCACTTTCATTCTCCTGGGCGTGAAAAGCCCGACGGTGCAAGTTCAGTTGCTCGTCTGGATATTCGTGATGCGTATCGTCATGCTCATCGCAAGTGCCTTGGCCTATTTCATCAACGACATCGTCGCCAAAGCGCGATTCGCCAATGCGGACGAGATGAATTTCGAATCGCCGCTCACGTCCCTTGTGTGGCTCACTTCCTTCGTCTCGATCGCCTTTACGTTCGCCGTTTCGTCCATCATCATCCCAATTCTCGGCGGGGATAGCTCGCAATGGTGGAAGCTCGCGTCGATTATTTCCTGCGGCACGCTGGCTGGCGCCGTCATTCCCGAACTGGTGAAGAGCTTTACATCCACCGAATCGCGTCACGTCAAAGAAGTCGTCGAGTCCGCGCGAGAAGGCGGCGCGTCACTCGACATCCTCTCCGGCTTCGTTGCCGGAAATTTTTCCGCGTATTATCTCGGCCTTACGATGGTTCTGCTGATGTCCATCGGCTACCTCATCAGCAATCTGGGCCTCGGCGACCTGATGATTGCGGCTCCCGTGTTTGCATTCGGCCTCGTTGCGTTTGGATTCCTCGGCATGGGTCCGGTTACCATCGCCGTCGATTCTTACGGCCCCGTCACGGACAACGCGCAATCGATATACGAACTCTCGCTCATCGAACAGGTCCCCGGCATCGAGAAGGAGCTTAAGAAGGACTACAACATCGACGTAAACTTCACCCGCGCGAAGGATTTACTGGAAGCGAACGACGGCGCCGGCAACACGTTCAAGGCCACCGCGAAGCCTGTCCTCATCGGCACGGCAGTTGTCGGCGCGACCACGATGATTTTCTCAATCATCATGGCGCTTACCGACGGGCTTACCGCAAACGTCCAAAAGCTCTCGCTTCTGCACGCCCCATTCGTGCTTGGGCTGATCACCGGCGGCGCCATGATCTATTGGTTCACCGGCGCATCCACTCAGGCCGTCACCACCGGCGCCTACCGAGCAGTCGAATTCATCAAAGCGAACATCAAGCTCGAAGGCGTGGAGAAAGCTTCGGTCGAAGACAGCAAGAAAGTCGTCGAAATCTGCACGCAGTACGCGCAGAAGGGCATGCTCAATATTTTCATCGCGGTGTTCTTCGCCACCCTGGCCTTCGCCTTCGTCGAACCCTTCTTTTTTATCGGCTACCTGATTTCGATCGCGATCTCGGGCCTCTATCAGGCCATTTTCATGGCCAACGCCGGCGGCGCGTGGGATAACGCCAAGAAGATTGTCGAGGTCGAGTTGAAACAGAAAGGCACTCCGCTGCACGATGCCACCATCGTCGGCGATACGGTCGGCGATCCGTTCAAGGACACTTCTTCCGTCGCTCTAAATCCGATCATCAAGTTCTCGACGCTTTTCGGATTGCTTGCCGTCGAGCTGGCGGTGCAACTGACCGCCGAAACGGGCGGAGGCTTGACGCACATTCTCGCCGCCGCATTTTATGCCGTATCTTTGTTTTTCGTTTACCGTTCGTTCTACGGCATGCGGATTCGCGCGGGACAGCCCGAAGCGCATCCCGCTCGCGCGGCGGCAGACTGATTTCGCGCTGAAAGGAATGAGCTGAAGAAATTGCAGTCAACACGCTGCGACAAAAAAGCCCCACTCAATCGGAGACATTCACATGATGAAATTCCTCCTGCTCATCTCCCTGCTCACGATGGTTGCGACAGTTCCTTCGGCCCGCGCGCAAGACTCCGACGCTCCTCAAGATGCGGAAGGCTGCAAGGATTCTCCGCTCGTCACGCGATTCCCCGGCAGCCACATCAACTCCTGCGAAAACAAGGAATACGAGCAGGCTGAAATGCCCGTGAAGACGGACGCGAACGGCGGCGCGGTTACGCAAACGTTCGAGGGCGATTACCACTACTGGGATTACGGCACGCGAGAGGGTCTAAGCGAAATCCAGCTCTTCCGCAATTTCGAAACCGCACTTCAGAGCGCGGGATTTCACATCGAGTACGAAGACAAACCCGAAAAAATCACAGCGCACAAGGGCAACACATGGATTCTGATGGATTGCCGCGGCGCCTACTATTACCAGACCATCGTCACGGTGAAGGATATGAAGCAAGAAGTCGCGGCAGATTCCTCGTCCATCGCTGACGCTCTCGCCCAGAAAGGCCGCATCGCGATCTACGGGATTCACTTCGAAACGAACAAAGCTACGATTCAACCTGACTCCGCGAAAACCCTTGAACAAATCGCGAAATTTCTCAGCGACAATCCGGATCAGAAGCTGCGCATTGACGGCTACACGGATAATACCGGCACGCCCGCTGACAATCTGAAGCTGTCGGCGTCGCGCGCGCAGGCGGTAGTCACCTGGCTCGTCACGCACGGAGTGGACCAGGTTCGGCTGTCCTCGAAGGGATTAGGGCAAGCGGATCCCGTGGGCGATAACAATACGGAAGATGGCCGGGCTCAAAATCGGCGCGTTGAACTCGTGAAGCAGTAAGCGCGACCGGCTGGTGGTCCGAATTTCTGCCACGGTTTAGAACCGCAGGCCGTGACGCTCGCTCGAAGAATCTTCGTGTCACCTGTCGGCGAAGTCGAATAGCATACATCCGGTACAATGCCAGCAAAACGGCCTGCAAAACGCTCATTCCGCGGTGCGCTCATCGCCGCTATTCGCTGCCGCTGTCCCAACTGCCGCCAAGGCTTGCTTTTTCGCGGCTGGCCGAATCGCATGTTTCCACGCTGCCCCGTGTGCGGACTTTCCTATTTTCGAGAGTCTGGATACTACGTGGGCGGGATGATCTTCACTTACGGTATGACAGCGGCTGTTCTGGTTCTCGTCTATTTCATCCAGCTTGCGTTCCCGGACGCAAAATCTGTGACGGACAACGAACGGCTGGCAATCTGGATCGTGTTTGCTCTCGCGGTGAATTTGGCGCTCATGCGCAACGCATACAGTCTTTGGCTGGCGATGGATTACTGGATGGAGCCGTGGTCGCCGGGAGACATTGAGCCGTAAGCAGGCTGCGTCGCACCGAATCGGAGCCGATTAGACATCCGATTGTTTCTCGTCGTATTCGGTCGGAACGTCGTCTTCGGGAACTTCATGGGTTTTCACACCCGAGACATCGGGATCCGGCGCGTCCTCGACGCCTTCCACCACCTCGGCCTCAAACGCTTGGCCTTCCTCAACCAATTCCTCGACGCTCTCCGAATCCACGGACTCGCGTTTCGACAGGCCCTGAGTATCTCCCGACTGTCCGCCTGTCTCTGCGTGTTCGTCCAAACTCGGCGCGATACCCGTGCGTCCCACGCCATAGAGCTTGCCTGGGCGCTTTTTCCCCCGCGCCAGCTTCTTCTTCGGAGCCGCTGCCTTTGCAACCACTTTCCTCGCCGCGGGCTTCTTTGCCACCGCCTTTTTCACAGGTTTTTTCGGTGCTGTCTTCTTGGCGGATTTCTTCAGCGGTGCCTTCTTAGCGGGCGTCTTGCTTGCCTTCTTCTTGGGAGCTTTTTTCTTTGCCATGCCCAGAGTCTAGCATCCGCTCATTCGATGAACAACACATGTAGCTCATGTCCCTTCCCGCCGCATGCGGGTCGAGACGTGAGGCTTTTCACCACTGAACCTCGCCGCATAAATTAGATGGCTTTGCGAACGAAATCAGGCTCTAACCAAATTCAAATAATTCTTCGGTGCCGCCTCGAATCCCGGAAACACTTTCGTGAGATCGCGATTCCCGAGATGTTTGGTCAAAATCTCGCTGAGAACGCTGCGGTAATCCGTTGTGACAGCAAGGTCGCGCCCTTCGTAGAGCTGCCCTTCGCCCATCCCCGGCCATCTCGTGTAGACCTTGCCGCCCTTAATGGCGCCTCCCATCACGAACATGCAATTTGCGTGGCCGTGATCGGTGCCGCGATTGCCATTTTCGCGCGCGGTGCGCCCGAACTCGGACATACTCACGAATACGACATCTTCCATCCGGTCGCCCATGTCCTGATGAAACGCTGCAATCCCCTGCCCCAGATCGCGCAACAGATTTGAAAGCTGTCCCTGCACGCCACCTTCGTTCACGTGATGGTCCCAGCCGCCGCTATCGAGGAACGCGACCTCCAACCCAACATCCGCTTTGAAGAGCTCGGCAATTTCCTCCAGGCTCTGTCCAAAGCGGCCCTTCGGATATTGCGCGCCATTCTCGGGCTGATACGTGTCCGGATTGATTTTCTTGAGCTGATCAATCGCTTCGAATGTTTCCTGTCCTACGCCGTGTAGCGCTTTGTCCACCGTCTGCGCGTACATCGCTTCGAAGCCGCCTTCTATCGTCTGTTGCGGCCCGAACATTTTGAATTGTTTCAGCTCGGGAACCGCAATGGCCGGCGCGATACCCTGCAGCGTTCTCGGCAAGTACGGCCCGAATGCCACAGCGCGAAATGGCGACGGTTTTTCTTCCGGCAGACTTTGCAACGATCGATTCAGCCATCCATCGTCCGTCGCCTTGAGACCCGGAGTGCCCGATTCCATGAAATCCTGCGCGTCAAAGTGCGACCGCGTCGGATCGGGCGAGCCAACGGCCTGCACGATGGCGAGATGTCCCGAGTGAAAAAGCGGTTCGATCGGCTGAAGGCTCGGATGCAAACCGAAAAATCCATCGAGATCGATCGCCGCATCGACGCCTCCGCTTCGCGGCTGGGGAATTGAAATTGTGGGCCGCATCGCGTAGTAGTTCCGCTCGCCGAAAGGAACGACAACGTTTAATCCGTCCATAGCTCCGCGCTGGAAGAGCACAACCATCTTTTTCTTGTTCGGTGCCGCCGTGGCCGCAATCGCGCGCTGCAAGAATGACGGCATCGCCGACATCCCCATCATTGCAATCCCGCCGCCCTTCAAAAATACTCGTCGCGTAATATTCATGCCCGCTCCATCACAACGAATCGAAAACGCGCCAGATCAGAAGCCCGGCTCAACTCATCAATACTGACTCTGCATTCTAATTTCTCTTTTCCATCTTCCCTTTTCCAATTTCCGCTCCCTCATCTCCGCTGAAACTCCGGGGCTCCAAGCACGAGCCCCGCAACAAGCGCCTCATTCACATGCTTCACTGGATCATCGAGCTTCGCTTGCACAATCTGCGGATCATCCATTCGGCCTTCGAGCGTCTGCCGCGTCAACGGCGCGATTTGTCCGTCGAGGAACAGATTGATCGCCGTAGAGAGTGCGACTTGAGGATCGCTCCCTGCGTCTGGGCCAAGCATGGATTCCAGATTCACATTCGTGCCCGATATTTTGTTCGACGAAAGTGACAGCGCGAAATTCAACCGATTGAGCAGCGCCCCCGTATTCACCCACATCTCGGCTTTGTCGGAGTATCCCGTCGGCGGCTGCGCCTGAAAGAGTGGCTCGCCCATGCGCCCAACCCACTGCACCAGGGGCAGTGTAATTTCCGCGTTCGCATTCAACGCGCGAGCGGTGCTTGCCGCCAGCTCGAATGGCTCTTTCACTTTCGAACGGAACGCTTCGCGCGACCAAAACTCCGGCGAGTAGATCATCGTCTTCATCACCACGCGAATGTCGCCGCCGCTCGAAAGATAACTGTGCGCCATGCGGTCAACCAGCGCCGGCGGTGGATTATCAGAAACAAAGTGCCTCGCGAGCTTCGTCGAGATAAATTTCGCGGCGCTCGGGTTGCTCGCGAGCATCTTGAGAGCTTCTTCGCCGTCCTTCATTCCGCCGTAATCAAACGTCCGGCCGAGAACGACTTTCTTCCCCTCCGTATGCAATTTCGCGTCGAAGAAAAACTCCGGATCGCGCCGCGGCTCATGCACCGTCCAGCCGGTAAGGCAGCGCGCCATCTGAATCACATCCTCCTGCGTGTATCCGCCGTCCACACCCAGCGTGTGCAGTTCCATCACTTCCCGGCCGTAATTTTCGTTCAGACCTTTATCCTGCTTCTTGGGCGGAACGCGAGCTGGGGCGTTCGGATTATTGTACGGCGCAGGAAAAGTTCCGGGCTGAGGCGGCTCGACGCCTCCGAAGATTCCTTGAAAGCGCTGGCGCCGCATCGCGACCTCCGCCTGCACTCGTTGATAAGCGATGGGGTCAACGCTCAGCCAGTTATCCAGGTAAATCAGCATCGCCGGGCTTCTCGCCGTGTCGACCAGCAGATCCTGAAATTTCCCCAGCGTGTGCGGCCGGATGGTATCCCGCACGTACGCCGTCACCAGCCACTTGTCCGAATCCTTCTGCACGAAGACGTTGAAGTGGTTGTACCAGAAGTCTTCCATCACCGCTTCGAGCTGCCGCTGGCTGTAAATCGCGCGATCGAGCTTGGCCATCGATAGCTCGGTGACGATTCGCTGCGGGCCTTGAATCTTCGCGAGTTGCGCGGCGGCTTGCGCGTTCGGCCCGGTGGTCTGCACTTGCGCCGCGGCCTCTAGCGCCTTTTCTTTCATCTGCTGCTCGTACTCTTCCTTCGTCACGCCTTCTTTCTTCGCGGCCTGCTGCGGCGGCGGAAATTCATCCAGCAATTTCTTCGAAGACATTTTCAGCGTCGGATATTGTTCGAGCCGCGCATCGAGCGCAGAATCGTCAATGGACTCGGGGTGGAGCTGTTCGTCGATCCATTTCTCGAGGCCCATTTTTCGCACGGTTTCGATATCGCCTGGACGCGGGCCGTACGCGAGACGATTGAGCGCGTGCAGAATGGCTTCATCTTCGCTGAGTTCGGTGATAGGAAGCTTGCCTTTGAAGGATTTGCTCGATTTGGCGGGTGCGGGGGCAGCAGTTACAAGCGATGACGTGTCAGAAGCTTCGCCGTTCGCTCGAACGCTCGAAGCCGGCAGAAAAAGGCCAAACGAGATAGCAGCGGCGATCGCCGCAAGCGTCCGCCAATCAGTTCGCCCCGCGCTTTCGCGCTGAGTCGTACCCCGAGGGCTCTTTCTCATCGCATACACTCCAATGGCGATTGGGAGACGCGAGCTGCCGCTTACGCGCCCACATACACATAGATGTTAACCCCAAGCGGAGTGCAAAGTTGCATCGTGCGCCGAAGCGATTTCCAAACGATTTGAAGGATTGCGGGCGGGTCTAAGAAAAATGCACAGCGCCTAGCGCGCGGCTCGAAAAGCGTCCAGCGTCCAGGAGTCCTGCACTTCATCGTGGCGCAAAACGTAATAATTTCCGTCGTCAGCGCGAACTCGGAAATAAATCGCGGCGGGTGAATACCACTGATCGTCCACTTCATTAACGACGAACTCCCTGCCGCGGAAAGTAAATTTCTGCGGCCGCTCATCGGCCTTAAATCCCGCGTAACACTGAACGCGAATTTCGTTCATCGTCGTAGTCTGCAAATCGCCCGCGTAGCTCCAATTTCACTCGGCCGCCGGAGGCCGTGCCTTCGGTTCTGCTTCAACACGCCAGCCGCCACCGTTCCGATTCGGAACAAGACTCACCGAACTCATGTCAGCACGCGATACGTCTCCTTGGCGGTGGACATTTCGTGGTTCACCGCGTTATACGCTGCTCCGACGAATAACACCATGGCCGTGAGATACATCAAGAGCAGCAGGCCGATCGCAGCAGCAAGGCCTCCGTATACCGCGCTGTACGGCATATAGCGCACGTAGAAGCCGAATCCGATATCAACCGCCCACCACAGCACCGTCGCTACCATGGCGCCCGGCGCCACATCCGCAAACGCCCGCATCGCCGGCTGCCCCAGCCTGTAGATCACCACGACGACTCCCAGCGCAAGAAGAAGCGCCAGTCCGTGATACACCGCGGCAAACAATCCTCGCACCAAAAGAGACAGCCCAAATTGATGCAACATCCAGCCGCGGGCAGGCCGGGCAAATATCGTCAGGAATACGAATGCCATCCACGGAACGATTGTGATGCAGAGCAAACCTAGCGCTCGAAGCTGCAGCCGAAGGTAGGAACGCGGCCTCTCGGTTCCCTCGACAACACTGAACCCCTGCAACAAGCCGATCAGCACCTGAGTTCCGGCAATCAGCAACCCACCGAACCCGAGTATTGTCCACTGCCACGAATGCGGGCTCTTGCGCACGAAATACTCGACGATAACCTGCTCGCTCCCAGGAGGGACGATCGTCTGCAGACGTTCCGGCAGCTCACGCGCGATCGCCTCAAACATTGCGACGCTGCTCACGACGCCGATGGCAAACAACAGCATCGGGAAAAACGCGAGGAACATGTTGAAGGCGACGGCCTGGCCAAGCGTCACGCAGTCGGGAAAGACCCGGCCGAACGCCTCCCGCAGTTTTTCGAGTATGCCCGCCATTGACGCGGCGGATTATACGGTCTTTCCGCCTTCCGCCGCGAGTTCTTTGACTGTTGCCGCAAACTCGTGACGGGAGTAAACTTTACCCATTCAGCCAGGGAGGCAAGGATGCCGCGCTCGGTCCGCTGCGGGCTTATCCAGGCCCGATGCGAGTGGTCCCCCGACAAACATTCGCTCGCCGATATCCGCGAGAAAATGATCTCCAAGCACGAAAAGCTCATCTCCGTGGCCGCCAAAAAAGACGTGCAAGTCCTTTGCCTTCAGGAGCTTTTCTATGGCCCCTACTTCTGCGCGGAGCAGCAGGCCCGCTGGTACGAATTAACTGAAACGGTCCCCGGTGGTCCGACCGTCGAACGTATGCAGAAGCTAGCCAAGAAACACAAAATGGTGATGGTAATCCCCGTCTATGAGAAGGAAATGAGTGGCCTTTTCTACAACACGGCGGCGGTGATTGATGCCGACGGGAGTTACCTCGGGAAGTATCGCAAGCATCACATCCCCCACTGCCATCCCGGCTTTTGGGAAAAGTTCTATTTTACGCCTGGCAACACTGGATATCCCGTTTTCCAGACGCGCTACGCTCGCGTCGGAGTTTACATCTGCTACGACCGCCATTTCCCCGAAGGCGCACGAATCCTTGGACTGAATGGCGCGGAAATCGTATTCAACCCCTCAGCCACCGTCGCCGGCCTGAGTGAATATCTTTGGGAACTCGAGCAGCCGGCGCACGCCGTGGCGAACGGTTATTTCGTTGGCGCGATCAATCGAGTGGGCACCGAAGCGCCCTGGAACATGGGCGAATTCTACGGCAAGAGCTACTTTTGTAATCCGCGGGGCAAGATATTCGCGCAGGCGAGCCGCGACAAAGACGAAGTTGTCGTCGCGGATTTAAATCTCGACGAAATCGACCAGGTGCGCGCTACCTGGCAGTTCTTCCGCGATCGCCGTCCGGACTCGTACGGCGAAATCGCACAAACGCACGCTCCCGCGCGCAGGGACGAAGCGGCGAATTAGCAGCGAGAGAAACTGGATTCGAGAGAATCAGAGTTAAGGAAGTTTTAGGATCAACTGAATGACGGCGACGCCCCATGCGGTGACATCACAAAGCGACGCGGTAATAAAAAAGCACAAGGAATTCTTGTGGCCTGCCGTCGTTAATTATTACCAGAAGCCTCTCGTCGCCGACCACGCCAGCATGCAGTACCTCTGGGATCTCGACGGGAAGAAATATCTCGATTTCTTTGGCGGCATCGTCACCATCGGCGTCGGACACTGCAATCCGAAGGTCACCTCGAAAATCAAAGCGCAGGTGGACCGGCTTCAGCACACTTCCACGCTTTTCCCGAATGAGCACATCGTCGCGCTGGCTGAGAAACTCGCGCAGATCACTCCCGGAAAATTACAGAAGAGCTTCTTCACGAATTCTGGCACCGAAGCGAACGAAGCCGCCATCCTTCTGGCCCGCATGGTCGGCGGGAGCTATGACATCGTCGCGCTGCGCCACGGTTATGCCGGCGGTTCGTCGCTCGCCAAGGCCGTCACCGCGCACGCCAACTATCGCAAGGCAGGAATCATCAGCGTCGGCATATCTCACGCCATCAATCCGTATTGCTATCGCTGCCCGCTCGGCCTCAAGTATCCGGATTGCGGTGTAGCCTGCGCGAACGACGTGGAGAATCTCATTCAGACCGCCACCAGCGGCAACATCGCCGCGTTCATCGCCGAGCCCATTCAAGGCGTCGGCGGCTTCATCACGCCTCCGCCTGAATATTTCAAGATCGTTTTTCGCATCGTGAAAAAATATGGCGGCCTGTTCATCTCTGACGAAGTTCAAACCGGCTTCGGCCGCACCGGCAAGAAATGGTTCGGCATCGAGCAATGGGAAGTCGTTCCGGACATGATCACCTGCGCCAAGAGCATGGGCAACGGTGTCCCCATCGGCGCGACGATCACCACCGCAGAACTCGCCGATCAATTCCAGGGCGCGACGATTTCCACGTTCGGTGGCAACCCTGTGACGTCCGTCGCCGCTCGCGCCGTTATCGAAGTTATCGAAGAAGAGAATTTGCGCGAGAACACTCATGTCGTCGGCGGTTATTTCCGCGGCAAACTCGAAGAATTGCAGCAAAAACATCCGCTCATCGGCGATGTTCGCGGCATGGGCATGATGCAGGCGCTTGAACTGGTGAAGGACCGCCAGACCAAGGAGCCCGCCCCTGAAGCCGCGAACCAGATCCTTGAACGAGCCCGCGACAACGGCCTCCTGATCGGCAAGGGCGGCCTTTATGGCAACGTCATTCGCATGGCGCCGCCGATGAACATCACCAAGGCCGACGTGGATGAAGGCATTCGCTTGCTCGATAAATCTTTCGAAGATATTCGGAGGTAATTTATGCACTTCGCTGTGATTGACACCGAGCTTAAGCCGCTCTGCACACGGCACCTTCAGCCCATGAATCGCGTTGATATTTACTGGAAACCTGAGGGCGCCGAGAATCTAAGCTGCATGACTGGATATCGCTGTGTGATTGACAAATGCGGCCTCTTTTACGATGTCTATAGCGGCTATCACGAGCGGCCTGATGGCATGGTGAACGCACTCGACACTCAATACCATTGCCAGGAGCACGGCCTTTCGATGTATGTGGCCAGCCACGCTCTCAAGGGCGCAGTGAAGCACTTCAAGTGTCCGCAGTACGGCTGCACGCGCGGTGAGTCCGTTCACACGGCGGCGGCGTAATTTACATTTTCGATTCGGATCGCGCTTCGAGTTTATATCCCGGAGTCATGCATGGCGACTGCTGTGGCAACCACCGAGTTCTGTAAGAATTTCATCAACGGCCAATGGGTCGAATCGAAGTCGTCGAAGATCGTCGACCGCCGGAATCCCGCCAACACCGATGAAGTCGTCGCGCGCATCCCGCTTTCTACGCGCGAGGAGATGAAAGAAGCCATCGCCGCCGCTCGCGCCGCCTTTCCCGGTTGGCGCAACACGCCCGCTCCGAACCGCGGCAAGATTCTCTTCAAAGCCACGCAGATCATGCAGGAGCACAAGGAAGAGCTCGCTCGCCTCCTCACCCGCGAAGAAGGCAAGTCCCTCAAGGATTCGCTCGGCGAAATTCAGCGCGCCATCAACATCACGGAATTCATG
>Ga0302324_100002203_pt1 | contig 45784 bp, 40 predicted proteins | sample Palsa_T0_1_FD_201949 | JGI IMG/M metagenome (GOLD analysis project Ga0302324, IMG submission 201949) | Peat permafrost microbial communities from Stordalen Mire near Abisko, Sweden - Palsa_T0_1 | ecosystem: Environmental > Terrestrial > Soil > Palsa > Peat permafrost | place: Sweden: Abisko... | reverse complement strand
ATGCGCATGTTGATGAATAATCTCGATCCCGATGTCGCCGAAAAACCCAGCGATCTGATCGTCTATGGCGGCCGTGGCAAAGCCGCACGCGATTGGAATTGCTATCACGCCATCGTGAAGTCGCTGCAGTCGCTTGCCACTGACGAAACGCTTCTCGTCCAGTCCGGAAAGCCCGTCGCAATTTTCCGCACCCATGACTACGCGCCTCGCGTCCTGATCGCCAATTCGAATCTCGTCGGCCATTGGAGCAATTGGGAGCAGTTCGACGCGCTCGATCGCGCGGGCCTGATGATGTACGGCCAAATGACCGCCGGAAGCTGGATTTACATCGGCTCGCAAGGAATTCTCCAGGGAACGTACGAAACTTTCGCCGCCGCGGCACGAAAGCATTTCGGCGGCGATCTCGCGGGGAAGCTCATCGCGAGTGGCGGCATGGGCGGGATGGGCGGCGCACAACCTCTCGCAGCCACTCTGAATGGCGCCGCGTATCTCGGAATTGATGTCGACCCCGAGCGTATCAAGCGCCGCGTCAAGACCGGCTACTGCGACGTGATGGTGAACGATCTCGACGAAGCTTTGCGAATTCTCAAAAACGCCGTTCGCAAGCGCGAGGCTGTCTCCGTCGGCCTAATCGGAAATTGCGCCGACGTGATTCCCGAACTCGCGAAACGCGGCGTGGTCCCGGACATTCTCACCGATCAAACCAGCGCGCACGATCCGCTCTACGGCTACATCCCGCAAGGCCTTAGCGTCGAAGAAGCGTCAGAATTGCGCCAGAAAAATCCCGACGACTACAAAAAGCGCTCACTCGCATCCATCGCGCGCCACGTCGAAGGCATGCTCGCTCTACAAAAGCTCGGCTCGGTCACATTCGACTATGGCAACAACATCCGCACCTTCGCCTTCCAGCAAGGCGTAAAAAACGCCTACGACTTCCCTGGCTTCGTGCCCGCCTACATCCGCCCGCTTTTCTGCGAAGGCCGCGGGCCATTCCGCTGGGCCGCGCTCTCCGGCGAACCATCGGACATTCACCGCACCGATCAGCTCGTGCTCGAAATGTTTCCGCACGACGAAGTCCTCACGCGCTGGATTCGCCTGGCGCAAAAACGCGTGCAATTCCAAGGCTACCCCGCGCGAATCTGCTGGCTCGGCTACGGCGAGCGCGATAAATTCGGCCTGGCGCTGAACGATCTCGTCGCTCGCGGCGAGCTGAAGGCGCCCATCGTGATCGGCCGCGATCATCTCGATTGCGGCTCGGTCGCATCTCCCTATCGCGAAACGGAATCGATGAAGGACGGGTCCGACGCTGTCGCCGATTGGCCGCTTCTCAATGCGCTACTCAACACTGCAAGCGGCGCAAGTTGGGTCTCCATCCACAATGGCGGCGGCGTTGGAATCGGCTACTCACTCCACGCCGGCCAAGTGACCGTCGCGGACGGCACAAAAGAAATGGCCACGCGCATTGAGCGCGTCCTCGCCAACGATCCCGGAATCGGCGTGGCGCGCCACGTGGATGCCGGCTATCCCGAAGCCATCGACTTCGCGCGCAAATCCGATATCAAAATTCCGATGCTATGAATCACCGGGATGCCTTCGCGCATCCAAGAGCATGGTTCGAACGAAGTCATCGGTCGAAATGAACGGAGGCGCACTATGTACGTAATCACCGGAGCGACCGGCAACACCGGCCATGTAATCGCGGAACAGCTGCTCGCCAAGGGCCAGCCAGTGCGAGTGATTGGCCGCAGCAAAGAACGCCTCGATGCACTCGTGCAGAAGGGCGCGGAAGCCCTCGTGGCGGACGTGAACGATCCGGAAGTCATGACTCGCGCATTCACCGGCGCAAAGGCCGTCTACGCCATGATTCCTCCCGACCATACAGCCAAGAGCATGCGTGAGTCGCAGGATCGAACCAGCAGTTCGCTTGCAGCAGCGCTCGAACGTTCTGGCGTGTCCCACGCAGTCTGCCTCAGCAGCATTGGCGCCGATAAGCCCGAGCGCGTCGGCCCCGTGAATGGATTGCATTATTTCGAGCAGAAGATCAACGCCATCCCGAAACTCAATGCCCTCATCCTCCGGCCGACCTATTTCATGGAGAATAATTTCGCGCAGATCAAGCCGATTCAGTCCATGGGCACAATGGGAGGCGTCCTGAAGCCTGACCTTCCGCTGCCACAGATCGCATCGCGCGACATCGGCGCGTACGCCGCCGACGCTCTCCTAAAATTGAATTTCACTGGCCAGCGCACGCGCGAGCTCCTCGGCCAGCGCGATGTCTCCATGAAAGAGACGGCTGCTGTCTTAGGCAAAGCCATCGGAAAACCGAATCTCGGATATTCGCAGTTCCCTGCCTTCGCCGTCGAAATGGCGATGAAGCAAATGGGCATGCCCGCCGACTACGTGAAGCTATTGCTCGAAATGCTCGAGTCGCTCAATTCAGGATGGATGAAGCCGCTCGAAGCGCGCTCTCCCGAAAATACCACGCCGACATCAATAGAAGTTTTCGCCACGGAGGAATTCGCGCCGCGCTTCAAAGGTCAAGCCGCGGGAGCATAACGCTTCTCTTCGCGCGGCCTCATAGAGAATTACTTGGAGCGACCATATCCCGGCCCCAGCAGAACCTTGCCGGGCCGCGCGCCGGTCATCTTGCCATCGTCAATCACCGGCACGCCGTTCACCAACACGTAGTCCATCCCCACTGAAAATTGATTCGGATTTTCGTACGTCGCCACATCGTGCACCGTCTCCGGATCGAACACCACGACATCCGCCCACATTCCCACCTTCAACACGCCGCGATCCGTCAGCCCCATCTTCTGCGCGGGTAGCGAACTGAATTTCCGAATCGCATCCGGCAATGTCAGCAATCTCTCTTCGCGCACGTACTTTCGAAGAATTCTTGGAAATGTGCCATAAGCTCGCGGATGCGGATGTTCCTGGCCCAGAATTCCCTCCGGCGAAGTTCCCTCGGAATCGTTATCAATCGAAACCCATGGCTGCTTCAACGCCAGCGCGACATCCGGCTCCTGCATGCCGAACACAGACACATACGTATACGCATCATCCTGAATCAAAAAGTCGAAGAGCGCGTCCTTGGGATCTTTCCCCCACATCTTCGCGATCTCAGCCAAGTTTTTTCCTTGCAACGGCCGCAACTTAGGATTGTGCACGGCGCTGATCAAAATCGCCTCCGGCCCAGGAATTTCGTTCCACTCGTTGTCCCAGTCCTTCGATGGCTCATCCATTTCCTTCTTGATCCGGTCGCGCATCGCCGGATCTTTCAATCGTTCGACAAGTTTTTCATCGCCGCCGTCATGCGCCCACGGCGGTATGAAAGCGGAAAATGTATTCGACCACGCCGTATACGCGTAAGTGTTCGCCGAAATGTCGAGGCCCGAAGCGCGCGCCCGCTCGATGAACTTGACCACTTCCGGCATCCGTCCCCAATTCGCCTTGCCGGCCACTTTCAGGTGCCAAATTTCCACCGGAACCTTCGCTTCCCGCCCAATTCGCGACGTCTCTTCAAGCGCATCCATCACGCCATCGCCCTCGCTGCGCATATGTGTTGCGTAAATGCCGCCATATTTGGCCGCTTCACTCGCCAGCGCGATGAGTTCGTCTGTCTTGGCATACGGCGCCGGCGCATATTCGAGCGCCGTCGAGACGCCCATCGCTCCCTCGTCCATCGCTTGCCGAACAAGTGCGCGCATTCGATCGAGCTCGTCGGCCGTGGGCGCGCGATCTTCCTCGCCAATCACATACCGCCGCACCTGCGTCGCGCCAATGTAGCTCGCGAAATTAATTCCGATTCCCTGCTTATCAAGCCGCGCAAAATATTCGCGAAATGTCTTCCAGTCGGGAGTAATGCCGAAATGCTCGTAGGTCAGATGATCGGCTTGCAGAAGGTCGTCGGTCTCAGGCGCCACCGAATTGCCCTCGCCTGTAATTTCCGTCGTGATCCCCTGATATATTTTCGAAGGCACGCGCGGATCGACAAGAATGGTCAGGTCCGACTGTCCGAGCATGTCAATAAAGCCCGGCGCAATCACGCGCCGATGCGCGTCAATGACGCGCTTCGCGGAAACTTTGCCAAGACGCCCAATCGCCACAATTCGCCCATCGCGGATCGCCACATCGCCCGAATACCACGGCGAGCCGGTGCCATCGAGAATCCGGCCATCGAGAATCACGATATCGAAAGGCGCAACCCCGGCGTCAATGGAATTCGCGCCCGCCAAAATGTCGCGCCCTGCGAACAACATAAATAACGCCGCCACAGCCGCTAGCGCCGCGAGAATCTCCACAACGGCTCGCTTCATCCTTGCACCTCGCCATCCTCTTAATCGCACCCGCGCGAAATAATAGGCCACATTCGCCCCCGCTCCAAGAAACTGCGCTTCGTAGTGGCAGTTCGCGCGCCAACACGCTAAACTTCTCCCTCGCATCGTGCCCGACTTGCTCATTACTGGCTGTTCGCAGCTTCTCACCTTGCGCGGGCCCGCTCCTCGGCGCGGCCGCGAATTGCGCGATTTCGAAATCATCCGCGATGGCGCCCTCCTGGTTCGCGAGGGCGAAATTCACGCCGTGGGAACGCGCAAAAACGTCGAACGCCTTCGCCAGGCGCGGCGCGCCAAGAAACTCGATCTCGGCGGACGCGTTGTTCTCCCCGGATTCGTCGATTCACATACGCACCTGATTTTTGCCGAGAGTCGGGCCGCCGAGTACGAAAAAGGAATCGCCGGCGTCAGCTACGAAAAAATCGCCAAATCCGGCGGCGGCATCGTCTCCAGCGTTCGCAAACTCCGCCGCATGAGCCCCGATGAGCTGAAAGTGCGCGCTCACGTTCATCTGCGGCAAATGGCCGAGCACGGCACAACAACCCTCGAAGCAAAAACCGGCTACGGTCTCGATTTCTCGAGCGAGGTGAAAACTCTCGAGATCGTTCGCGAGTTGCGTCTCGAGCAGCGGCTCGACATTGCCACCACGTTTCTCGGCGCGCACGTCGTTCCGCCCGAATACAAAGGCCGCACGGAAGATTTCGTGGATCTCGTCGCGCGCATTTGGATTCCCTACATCGCTCAGACCGGCCTGGCGCAATTTTGCGATGTCTTCTGCGATCGCGGCGCGTTTACGGTTCATCAGGCCGCGCGCATTCTCATGGCCGGCCTCGTCTGCGGCCTCACGCCGCGTCTCCACGCCGAGCAACTCGCTCGCACGGGCGCCGCGCGCCTTGCCGTCCGCCTTCAGGCCGCGAGCGCCGACCATCTCGACAAAGTAAATGCCGGCGACATTCGCGCGCTGGCCGATTCCAAAGTCGCGTGCACGTTGCTTCCCGGATGCTCTTTTCACCTCGGGCTTAAGCATTACGCGCCAGCCCGTGCGCTCATTGATGCCGGCGCCGCCGTAGCGCTCGCCACGGATTTCAATCCCGGAACAAGCCCCACGCCGAATATGCAAATGATTCTTTCGATCGCCTGCTCCGCATTGAGGATGACGCCGGCCGAGGCAATCGCGGCTGCCACAATTAATGGCGCCTACGCTCTGCGCCGTCATTCGCGCGTCGGCTCGCTCGAGGTTGGCAAATTCGCCGATATCGCGGCTTTCGATGTGGATGACTATCGCGAAATCCCTTACTATTTCGGCGTGAATCATTGCAGCCTGGTGATGAAGCGCGGCTCTGTGATCTTTGAAAAAGCCGAGAATTGAAAATTCTCTACAACACGCGCACGATGCGCCTCTTCGCTCGAAATGAAAACCCTGATTGAGTGTGTTCCAAACTTCTCTGAAGGCCGGGATCTCGCAAAAGTCGACGCTATCGTCGCCGCGATGCGCGAGGTTGAGGGCGTGTATCTCCTCGATCGCGAAAGCGACGCCGACCACAACCGCAGCGTCATCACTCTCGCTGGCGAACTCGAGCCTGTTGGCGAGGCCGCGCTTCGCGGCGTTGGCAAAGCGCTGGAGCTGATTGACCTCACAAAACATTCCGGCGCGCATCCGCGCATGGGCGCCACTGACGTGGTGCCATTCATTCCCATCGAAGGCGTCACCATCGAAGATTGCATCGCTCTCGCCAGGAAGGTCGGCCGCGCCATTTGGGAGCGCTATCGAGTTCCGGTTTATCTCTACGAGGCCGCAGCGCAACGCCCCGAACGCGCCAATCTCGAAAATATTCGCAAGGGCCAGTTCGAAGGCTTGCTCGAAGAAGTCCCGCGCAACCCCGCTCGCGCGCCCGACTTCGGCGAGCAGCGGCTTCACCCGACGGCCGGCGCGGTGGTCGTCGGCGCGCGAAAATTCCTCATCGCTTACAACATCAATCTCAATACGCTCGACATCGAAATCGCCAAGCGCATCGCCAAAAATATCCGTTTCTCGAATGGCGGCTTGCGCTACGTCAAGGCAATGCCCGTAGATCTGAAAGCCCGCAGTCTCGCGCAAGTTTCCATCAACATGACCGATTTCGAGCAGACGCCTCTCCATCGCGTCTTTGAAATGGTCAAGCGCGAAGCGGAGCGTTACGGCGTCTCTATCGTCGGAAGTGAAATCGTCGGCCTGATTCCCAAGCGCGCCATCGAAATGACCGCGGACTTCTATCTGCAACTCGAAAACTTTTCGCCCGCGCAAGTTCTCGAAAATCGTCTCGCCGCATCCCTGGCAGGCGCCCCAATCGAAGCCACCGGAAAGTTTGCGGCGCTCGCTACACCATTTCTCGACGCCGTCGCGCAGCCCACTGCAACCCCGGGCGGCGGCTCCGTCGCGGCTCTCGCCGGAGCGCTGGCCGCGAGCCTCGGCCAAATGGTCGCAGGGCTATCGCGCAAGAAAAAATCCCAAGCCGCCTTCGCGGACCAATTAAGCGAGGCCCTCGCCGAATTTCGCACGGCCTCGAAAGAGTTTGCCCAGGCCATCGATCGCGACGCCGCGTCCTTCGACGCCGTCATGGCCGCCCACAAGCTGCCCAATACGACCCCAGATGAATTGACGCGCCGCCAAACCGAAATCCGCGAAGCTCTGTTCGTCGCCGCCGAGGTTCCGCTGCACGTCGCGCGAAAAGCTGTTGTGACATACGAACGCCTCGGGCAACTGGAAGGCCTGTCAAGCGCTTCTATGTTGTCAGATGTTCATGTGGGCCGATTGATGGCCGTCGCGGCGGTTCGCGGCGCGCTCGAAAATGTCGCAATCAATCTCGAGTCCATGATGGAGGCAGGCGCGGACGCGAACATCGTCGCCAAGCTTCGCTCGGACGCAGCAGCGGTTGAAGCGCGCGTCTCAGAAAGCAATGCGGGCAAGCCCACGTCTTAGAAATGTGGCGCCGCGGTTGAAATTCTAGGGGGACTGGAAAATGAGAAAGTCATTCGAGCGGCTCGTCGCTGTTTTCGCCGCGATGAGCATTTGCATTCTCGCGGCATCGGCGCTTCTGACGCGCCCGGCGGCCGCGGGAAGCCTCAGCACGGATATCATCGGCATGTTCCCCAGGGATATCGGCGAGTTCGCCTATGCCGATCTCAAGGCAGCGCGCCAGCATCCGTGGTTTGCCCAATTGCGCGATCAGCTTCTACCCGTAAATTTCCGCCAGTTCGAACAATTTCTCACGACTGCCGGAATCGATCCGACCACGCAAGTCGACGAAATGGCCTGGGCCGCTTTCGCGCCAAGTAAGGATCAGGGCGAACAGATTGTCGGCGTAGCTCTCGGAGGCTTCACCCCTAGCTCAACAGAAGAGCGCTTCAAGCAGCAAAAGTTGGCTTCAGTCGAAGTGCACGGCTACAAGCTCTGGGCTTTCGGCAGCGGCGTGGGAGGAAACGACATTCTTTTCTTCTTCCTTGATTCCAATACGGCGGCGTTCGGAAATCGCTCGGCTCTCGAAAAGTTGATCGACGTTCATTTCGGCGGTTCGGAAAGCCTGCTGACCAACACTGAACTTTTTCCGCTCATCAAAGACGCTAACGGAAACGGAACCGTCTGGGCCGTTCTGAACAAGACGTACACTCACATCGCCATGGCGCAGCTTTTGCCTCAAGCGAGCCAATTCCCGCAGGCATCCGCGATCATCGATCGCCTGAAAGCCATGGAAATCCACGTCACCACCGGCAACGGCCTCGACACGCAATTCCAAGCCGTCTGTAACACCGTGGATGATGCGAATACGCTAGCCGCGGCGCTGCAGGCGGGCGTCATGATGCGCCGTTACCAAGAAGCTCAATCGCATCCCGACGTCGCCAAAGCTCTCGATTCCGTCAGCGTCTCGCCCACCGGCGATCACATCAAAATCGACATCCCCATCACCGAGGACCAGCTCCAAGGCCTAATCAAAAATCACGCCTTCGCCGCAGCGCAACTGTAGACGCTCGCGGTCTGTCTTAGTCAGGGTTCTGCAGGGGTACAGGGGGCCGGAGCTTCAGCTCCGACATAACGCAGGTATCCAACTACGGGCTTCAGATTCTCTGTGACGACTACAGTGTTTTTGTCAGGGCATGACTTCAGTCATGCCGCAAGATTAGTTTGTCATCCCGAACGAAGTGAGGGATCTGCGGTTCGTATGGAGAGGCTGAATTATGTCAAACATTTTGACGAGTGCCGCCGGTCTCACTGCCGCGCACTAATAAATTCAACAAGCGTAATCTGAAATGACCGCGGCCCCATCTCGCTCGTGGCCTTATCAACGCGCTTCTGCAGCTCTTTAATCTTCGCTTCCGTCCCCGGCTCCGGCGCGCACGGAAATTGAATCGTAACTTCCACCCGGTCGCCCAATTCATCGCAAATAATTCGCGCCATGGGCTCGCGCCCATTCGTCGCTGGCCAGGTCTCGCGGCACGTTTGTTCGGCCGCACGGATCAGCGCTTGCCGCCGCGCGTCGCTCATCCCCACGCGCCCCGCGGCGTGCTCGATAATCGCAGCCAGCGCCTTAAACAATCGAGGATCTTCCTCGAGCCGCGCTTCCGTCCGGACGAAATCATTCTCCACGGGCATCCACCGCGCGCACGTCGCAGGCTTCCCGGCAATCCGGGCAGTAGTAAAGTCCGTCAATACAAAGACGAACTCCCTGCTGCGACTGGCAATAACAACAATACTTCTCGCAAGCGCACTTTTCTTCGGGCTGGTCGCACTGCGAACATAGCACGGGTCCGCTCATCGAAACTCCTCCGTGCGCATTCGCAAAGCCATCTGCAGTGAATTTTAGGCCAACCCCGCCAAGCCCACAAGACGCATTCTGCGCGCGGTGAGCAACCGGCCATCCGAGCGGTTTTCTTGACACTCCAAAATTCGCATGCTACGGTGAATTGCGAGCCATATATTTGAGATTTTATTCGTGAGCACGCCCGCCCCCACACAACTTCGCAAGACTGCATTAAACGCCGCCCATCGCAACTTGGGCGCCAAGATGGTCAATTTTGGCGGCTGGGATATGCCGGTCGAATATTCCGGCATTCTTGCCGAGCACGAAGCCGTCCGCACCCGCGCCGGAATTTTCGACGTCAGCCACATGGGAGAGATCGAGATTCTCGGCGCGCAATCGCTCGATCTCGTGCAGCGCGTCACCTGCAACGACGCAAGACATCTCGCCGATCGTCAAATCCAATATTCCGGCTTGATGACGCCCGAAGGAACTTTCGTGGACGATCTCCTCGTCCATCGCGTTTCGCCGACGCACTATTTTCTGTGTGTAAACGCCTCGAATCAGGACGTCGATTTCGATCACATCGCTGCGCATAACAATTTCGACGCGCGCGTCCAGAACAACGGCGACGACTATTCCCTGCTAGCTATCCAAGGGCCGAAGGCGGAAGAGCTTTTGCAGCGCTTCACCGACATCGCCCTCTCAGGCATTCGCTACTATCACCTCGCATTCGGAAAAGTAGATGGCGTCTCCGCGATGATCGCGCGAACCGGCTACACCGGCGAAGACGGCTTCGAAATTTATTTCGATCCCGAATACTCCGAACAAATCTGGACGAATTTGCTCAGCGCGGGCGCGCCCGAAGGAATCATCCCCTGCGGCCTCGGCGCGCGAAACACTCTTCGCCTCGAAGCTGGCATGTGCTTGTACGGCCACGAAATTGATGAAACGACGACGCCCTGGGAAGCTGGCCTTGCCTGGATTTGCAAAGTGGACAAAGGCGATTTTCTCGGCCGCGAAATTCTGGTGAAGCAGAAAGCCGAAGGCCTCGCGCGCAAACTTGTCGGCTTCGAAATGCTCGACAAGCGGATCGGCCGCGACGGCTATCCCGTCGCCATCGCCGGCGCGGAAATCGGACGCGTCACCAGCGGCGGCCCGGCGCCATTCTTGAAGAAAAATATCGGCATGGCTTATGTTCCCCTGAATCAGTCAGCCCTCGATACCGAAATCGAAATCATCATTCGGGAAACGCCAGTCCCGGCGCGCATCGTCGCCATGCCGTTTTACAAGCGCCCCAAATAGCGCGCACCATTTGTGCGTTCGCGAACTGCACGCTTTCTCGAGAGGCGCCCTGACTCGTCAAGGAGAAGAAATGTATCCAGCGGATTTCCGCTACTCGAAGGATCATGAGTGGATCAAAGTTGAAGGTGACACCGGCACGATCGGCATCACCGACTACGCGCAGAATGAACTCGGGGACGTCGTCTTCGTCGAGTTGCCAAAAATCGGAGCGCAATTGAAGGCCGGCCAAACACTGGGCAGCATCGAATCGGTGAAAGCAGTGAGCGAAGTTTTCAGTCCCGCGACAGGAGAAGTCGTCGCCGCCAACGAAGTTCTCGCCAATTCCCCGGAAAAAATAAATCAGGAACCGCACACCGGCGGCTGGCTTATCCGCTTGAAACTTGCCGATAAGAACGAGACCTCCGCGCTCATGGATTCCACCGCCTACGAAACTTACGTCGCCGAAAAAGCCAAGGAACGCTCGGCCTGATGCGCTACCTCCCCAAGAGTCCCGCCGAGCGCCAGGCAATGCTCGACGCCATCGGCGCTCGTTCGATCAACGAACTGTTTCGCACCGTCCCCGAAAAATTTCGTCTGAGCGAGCCGCTGAACTTGCCCGGACCGATGTCGGAACCCGAAATCATCGCGTACTTCAAAGCTCGCTCCGACGAAAATTCGCGCGGCTACACGTCCTTCCTCGGCGCCGGCGTCTACAATCACTTTCGCTCCGTCGTCACCGACTCCCTAATCCAGCGCGGCGAATTCCTGACATCGTACACGCCCTATCAAGCCGAAATTTCGCAGGGCACTCTCGAAGCCATCTTCGAATTTCAGACGCTCATCTGCCAGCTCACCGGCCAGGAAGTCGCCAACGCCTCCATGTACGATGGCTCGACCGCGCTCACCGAAGCCGTGCTGATGGCCGAGCGCCTCACCGGCCGCCACTCGGTGCTCATCGCGCGCACCGTTCATCCGGAATATCGCCAGGTACTGCAAACCTACGCCAAGCACCTCGGAATCAAAATTCAAGAAGTCGAATTCACGCCGTCGGGCGAGATCAATCGCGACGCCCTAACCAAAGCCGACGTAGCGGATCTCGCCGCGATCGTCGTCCAGTCGCCGAATTTCTTCGGCGTGATCGAAGATGTCGCCGCGCTCGCGGAAATCGCCCACGCGGCGGGCGCTCTCCTCGTCGTCGGAATCACGGAAGCCGTCTCGCTCGGCATCGTGCGCCCGCCCGCCGAAGCCGATATCGTCGCAATGGAATGCCAAAGCTTCGGCGTCGCCACAAGCTACGGCGGGCCGCACGTCGGTGTAATCGCCACTCGCGATAAATTCGTTCGACAACTTCCCGGCCGTCTCGCCGGCCAAACTTCCGACGCCGAGGGCCACCGCGGCTTCGTCCTCACGCTCGCCACACGCGAACAACATATCCGCCGCGAAAAAGCCACCTCCAACATCTGCACGAATGAAGCGCTCTTCGCCCTCGCAGCGACAATCCATTTAACGCTGCTAGGCAAGCAAGGTCTCCGCGAAGTCGCACTGCAAAATCTCGCGAAAGCGAAATTCGCGCAAACCGAACTCACCAAAATTCCCGGCGTCCGCCGCGCATTCTCCGGCCCCACCTTCAACGAATTCGTCCTCGAATTCCCGCGATCGGTAAAAATGATCAATTCTGCGTTGCTACGCGACAAAATTATCGGCCCATTCGCGATCGGCACCGCCTATCCCGATCTAACGAAGCGCGGCCTCATCTGCGTAACCGAAACAATGCCACGCGCTGAAATCGAGCGCCTCGCCGCATCCATAAAAAGAATTCTTGCACCATCCGCATCAGGAGCAGTGATTTCTTGAGCGATTCGCTAAAAACCGAAAGCACAGTGGCGACCGACGAGTCCGCAAAAATCACCAAGGCTCGCCGCCACCCCACGCAAAACGAAGGCCTAATCTTCGAAAAATCCGCGCCCGGAAAACGCGGCGTCGAATTGCCGCCTCTCGATGTCCCCGCGATCGACGCCTCAAAGGAGCTCGGCGCCCTAGCCCGCGCCGAAATTGACGGCTTCCCCGAGGTCAGCGAAATCGAAGTGATCCGCCACTTCACGCGCCTCTCCACCTGGAATTACGCGATTGACCTCGGCATGTATCCGCTAGGCTCCTGCACCATGAAATACAATCCCCGCGTAAACGAATTCGTCGCGCGCCTCGACGGCCTCGGCACCGAGCATCCCTATCAGCCGGCCGAGCTTTCGCAAGGCTGCCTGCGCATCCTCCACGATCTCCAAAAATGCCTGCTCGAAATCACCGGCATGGACGCGGCCACTCTCGAACCCGTCGCCGGCGCGCAAGGCGAACTCACCGGCTTGCTTATGATTCGCGCTTATCTCGAATCGCAAGGCAATCCGCGCAAAAAAGTGCTCATCCCCGATTCCGCGCACGGCACGAATCCGGCTTCCGTCGTAATCGCCGGCTACGAAGTCCAAAATATCAAGTCTAACGCGCGCGGCCAGCTCGACACCGACCATCTCCGCGAATACGCAACAGAAGATGTCGCCGCGCTGATGCTCACGAATCCGACCACTCTCGGCGTCTTCGAAGAGCGCATCGGCGAAATCGCGGAAATTCTTCACCAGCGCGGTGCTTTGCTCTACATGGACGGCGCCAACATGAACGCGCTAGCAGGCGTAACGCGCCCCGGCGATTTCGGCGTGGACGTCATGCACCTCAATTTGCACAAAACATTTTCCACTCCGCACGGTGGCGGCGGACCGGGCGCCGGCCCCGTAGTCGTAAAAAAATTCCTCGAGCCTTACTTGCCCGTGCCAGTCGTAATCGAAAAAGAACCCGGCCGCTACGCCCTGGATTCAAATCGCACAAAATCAATCGGCCGCGTCCGCGCCTACTGCGGCAATTTCGGCGTTCTCCTGCGCGCCCTAGCGTACACACTCGCCTATGGCCCCGGAATGCGCCAGGCCACCGAAGACGCCGTCCTCAACGCAAATTACATCCGCAAGCATCTCGAAGACGCCTACGATCTTCCCTACGATTTGCCCTCCATGCACGAAGTGGTCTTCAGCGACTCGCGCCAAAAAAAGCGCGGCGTCAACACCATGGACATCGCCAAGCGCCTGATCGACTACGGCTTTCATCCCTACACCACAGCGTTCCCGCTAATCGTCCCTGGCGCTCTGATGATCGAGCCGACAGAATCCGAATCGCGCGAAGAATGCGATCTATTCATCCAGGCCATGCGCGCCATCGCCGAAGAAGCCGAAAAAAATCCCGAGCTCGTCAAGACCGCCCCGCACTCCACCCGCGTCGGTCGCCTGGACGAAGTCGCCGCCGCCCGCAAGCCCATCCTCCGCTGGAAGCCCTGACGTACCGCTAGCCGCGATCAGCGCCCGCCGACCCCGGCGCCGGCCCGGAGTCTCCGATGACAAGAAAAGCAACCACCGCAACACGTGTCGCGTGACAAAAAGCCGCACCTGATATTCTAAATTTAACTTTTAGCCTAGGCGGCTAATCGCATGGCGGCACTCGCCGAAAAACCAAATATAAGATTTCAGAGGTCCCAATGAGCCAAAGGTCGAATGGAATTCTCAACAGCGCGGCACGTTGGGGGCTGGTTATCGTCGCAGCCATAATCATTGGCGGCATCATCACTAGCGCTATATCGTCGCATCTGATTTCCACGAGATTCGGCTCCCCCGGAAAACCCATCCACACGCAGGCGCCCCCGATTCAGCAGAAATGGGGATTCACGACATCCGGATCTGTCAGCGCCGCTCTCGCCCTCGGCGATGACGGCACGCTCTACGCCGCGAGCGAGGACGGTTTCGTCTACGCCCTCGACTCCGCCGGAAAATTGAAATGGAAATTTAACGCCGGACGCGTGCAGATAGCGCCCGTCCTCGGACTTGACGATGCTGTCTACGTCACCAACCAGGACCAAATCATCACCGCCATCAATCGCGACGGCACGCAACGATGGTCGAACGGCGGCGGACCCTATGCGGATAAAGCAATGGGCTCCATCGCCCCCGCCATCGACCAAAATCATCTCTACACTCCCTGGCGCGGCCAGCTTCGCGCTGTTCGATTGAGCGATGGAATGTTCGATTGGCCCACAGGCTACGGCTTCGAGCGAAATGGTGCCGTCATCCTTCTTCCCAATGGACTCGTTGTGTATGACGGACGTGGAAGGATGGATGCCGCCGATTCAACGGGAAGAACGCAATGGGAATATCCAGCCATGAATCCTCCAGTGAGCGTGGATATGATCACCCGAAACCACGGATTCATTCCCAACGGAGATTTCTGGCTGGAGTCGCCGATGGCGGTAGGAGACGACGGCACCATCTACGCATGTGTCCCCGATTCCCGCTTCGTCGCGATTTCATCCGAAGGCCGCTTCAAGTGGGAATTCAAGACCCAAATCCATACCGTGAACTCCGCCTCTCCAGTGATTGCTACCGACGGAACGATTTATTTCGGCAGCCACGACGGGATCCTCTACGCTCTGCATCCAGACGGATCCCTAAAATGGACGTTCAATGCCGCAGGCGGCCCGATTTCCTCAGCGCCCGTCCTTGCCGCAGACGACACGATCTACTTCGTGAATGACACCGCACTCATGGCCCTTTCTCCCGACGGCAAGTTGCTCGCGCAATTCCCCGTCGACGCGCGCGCTTTTTCTTCTCCCACGCTCGCCCCCGACGGAACACTCTACGTTGCTTGGCAGGACGGCAGAATTATCGCCTTCGCCGGAACGCACGGCGGCCTGCTAAACAGCGCCTGGCCCAAATTCCAGGCCGGCCCCGCCAACAGCGGCCGCGCCCGCTCCTTCTGAGCCGAACTAGATTGCGCTCGTCATTTGCGCGGTTCGCACGCCGATCCGATCGGTGCCAAGTAATCAGGGGGTCGGAGCTTCAGCTCCGACATAACAGCGCCCTGACCTCACGGCTTTAGCCGCTGAGGATACTCTGACACTCCCAACACGTCGACCGACAGCAGTCCGTGTGACGCATGGACTCGAATCGTAGCTTCCTGTAGCATCCGCAAATGAAGAAAGCAAAATTCGTCAATCGCAGTTCTGCCGCGAAACCCAAACGCAACGCCGCTCCAAAAAACGTTGATGATTATCTCGCCGGCGTCCCGGAACCAGCCCGCAGCACCCTAAATAAAATGCGCGCGGCCATCCGTTCCGCTGTGTCCCCGGAAGCGACCGAAACCATCAGCTACGGAATTCCTGCATTCAAAACCAAAAAAGTGCTGGTCTGTTTCGCCGCATTTTCGAATCACTGCAGCCTGTTCCCCACCGCAGCCGTGATCGAAAAGTTCAAGAACGAACTGAAAGGCTACTCCACATCCAAAGGCACCATTCACTTCCCCACAAACAAGCCACTCCCGATTGCACTAATAAAGAAACTGGTGAAAGCTCGAGTCGCTCAAATCGAAAGCAAGAAACAGCGCTAACCGGATTGCTCTGAGGAACTACTTCTTTCTGTCAGATTCGATTTTTTCCGGGGCATTTACGCGCGAAGCGGACGCTTGTGGAGGTGCGGCCGCGTCGGCAGGCGCCGCTGTCACGGGAACATTCACAGCGCGCCCATCGGAACTTGCACGCGCCGCTTCGGCGGCCTTCGGCGCTTCAGTTGCGGGCATCGGGATCAACGCGCCTTCTGCTTCCTTCAAAAAGACGAGACGGTGATCTTCATCGTCCCAGTCAATCGCCAGCACATCGCCGAGTGCGATCTGCTCCGTCGCCAGCAGGCTCGCCATCGGATAAACGAGATGCCGTTCAATCGCGCGCTTCAAGTGCCGCGCACCATATTTCAAATCCGTTCCCTCTTTTAGCAGAAATTCCCGCGCCGTCGGGGTCACGCGGAACAAAAATCTTCCGCGAGCGGTTTCAAGCACGCGCTGCTGCACCATTCCAAGCTCGATTTCGAGAATCTGTTCGAGCTGCTCGGCGCGCAACGGATGAAACACAATGACTTTGTCGATCCGGTTCATGAACTCGGGCGCGAATTTTCTCTTCGCCGCCTCGGACGCCGTCTTCTCCACTTTTTCATCCAGCCGGTTTTGCGTATCGGCGCGCTGCTGCGGAGCAAATCCCATGCTGCCGTTCATCAGCTCTGTAATCTCGGTGCCGCCAAGATTTGACGTCATGAAAATCATCGTCTGCGAAAGATCAACGCGGCGGTTGTCGCCCAGCGTCAGCGTGGCCTTGTCGAGAATTCCGAGCAGCAATTGCCACAGCGAGTCCGACGCTTTCTCGATTTCGTCGAATAGCAAAAAGCTGATTTTCAGCTTGTCGGTATGAAACTGCGCCAGCGCTTCCTGCGTAATCAGCGGATGTGTCTCGCGATGCCCGAGGTAGCCCGGAGGCGAACCGATCAGTTTCGCGATTTCGTGGGAGTGTTGGAATTCCGCGCAATCCACTTTGATCACCGCGCGCGGATCGCCGAAAAGATTCTCCGCCGTCGCTTCCACCACCCGCGTCTTTCCCGCTCCGGTGGGTCCGAGAAAAAGCAGATTGCCGACAGGCCGCCCCGGTGAATTCAAACCAGCCCGAAAAACCTGGTACATATCGACCACAGCCTGGACAGCTTCCACCTGGCCCACAATCTTCCGCCGCAGTCCCGCCTCAAAATCGCGAGATTCATGGCTGCGTTGTGTCGGATCGAGATGTTGTGCTCGCGTAGCCACCACCGTGCTCCCTACCGGAATTTACGGCTTGCGCCAATGGCCCTCGGCCGCGTCCGTTCAAGCTGGTCGAGCTTTGTGTCGAGAGTCGAACGGAGAAGCCTCAATTGTGTTGCCAGTTCCCGGCTCAATTCTTCATGCCCTGCAGACAACAAAGGCGGAGGCAAGTCCGCCAAGTCCAAATTCATGATTCGCAATGCTTGAATCAAAGTCTGTACGTAGGGTGAACGGATGTCAAACAGTTCCACACGGGCATTTATCCTTTCACGCAATGCCGCCCAATCCAGTTCCAGAGCGGGATATTCGCGCGAAACGCTGCGCATCACGTCGTCCGTGATGCGCGGCCGCTCGCCGAGCGTCGCCAGGTGAATCTGCTCGATTTTCCCCCGCCGGCGCACGTTGTGCACCAGGTAGTAGACATTTCCTTTTCGCCGTACGAATGCCACAGACAAGTCTCCGGTTCTCTTCTTCTACGTTTCCATTCCTCTTCGTTGCACCGTAGTGTATGTACCGTACACTACGCCGTCAATGGTACGATGCGCGGAGTTGTTACTAGTTCCGAAAAATCGCGCAGCAGTATGAAAAATGCAGTGAAGGAATAATTTGCTCTCCCATCAATCGCAGCGCAGCAACGTGCGCGGGACCGCCCTGCATATTTGACGTGCGCGGCGGGCAGAGGGATGCTCTGAACTTATGTCGTGGGATGCCATCTATCGTTTGGTGAAACGAATTCCGCGCGGTCGCGTGACGACTTACGGAGAAATCGCCCGCGTACTCAAGGTGCGCGGCGGCGCTCGCGTGGTGGGCTACGCGATGGCGGGTTCCCCGTCCGGCCAGGGAATTCCCTGGCATCGCGTGGTCGGCGCCGGCGGAAAACTGATCATCCGCGAACCGCACGGCTCTCTCCAGCGCCGCTTGCTCGAAAGCGAAGGAATCGAGATTTCCGGCATGCGCATCAATTACAAGTTGTACGGCTGGTCGCCCGTTCGGAAAGACGTTCGGGAAGGCGTTCGGAAGCGTGTCCAACGGCCGGCGAAGACCCAGCGTCGCGCGTGATCTCTGCGCATGGCGCGTTCGCTCCACGGACACGTCTGTGATATAGAAGATGTTCTGAATTTGCGGGCAGTTCCTTCGCCTGACCCGAAACCGCGAGCGGAATTCTTCAATCCTGTCGCGCGACACGAACTCAGGAGTGCAGTGAGCGAACCGGTTATCCGAGTCGAAAATCTGCGCAAGAATTACGGCACCGTCGCCGCATTGCGCGGCGTCAGTTTTGAAGTGCAGGCCGGCGAAGTATTCGGATTGCTCGGGCCGAATGGCGCGGGCAAAACATCGACGATTGAAATCCTCGAGGGATTGCGCACGCCTGACGCGGGAGTCGCGACCGTCGCCGGGATCGATCCGCAAACCGCAGGCCTCGAATTCAAACAGGAAGTCGGCGCCGTGCTTCAGTCCACTTCGTTGCCCGACAAACTTCGAGTCAGCGAAGCTCTCGCATTGTTCACCGGCTTCTACCGCCGCCGCGCGGATCCCGAACTCTTGCTTCGCCGCTTTCAACTCGAAGAAAAACGCGATGTCTTTTACAGCCAGCTTTCCGGCGGCCAGAAGCAGCGCCTCGCTCTGGCGCTTGCGCTGGTGAACAATCCGGCTGTTCTCTTCCTCGACGAGCCGACAGCAGGCCTCGATCCTCAAGTGCGCCGCGAAATTTACGACATCATCGAAGAATTGAAACAGGAGAAGAAGACGATCCTCCTCACCACGCATTACATCGAGGAAGCCGAGCGCCTCTGCGACCGCGTGGCCATCGTCGATTCCGGCAAAATCATCGCGCAAGGAACGCCGCGCGAATTGAAGCATAGCTCGGCCGGAACGACGCGAATCGAAGTGCGCCTCGCAAAGCAAGTGTCCGATGGAATTCTGAACAATCTCGAAGGAGTCTCGGATTCGCGCGAGTTCGAAGGAGTGTACGTGCTGCATTCCACGAGGCCGCCGCAAACGATCGTCGCCTTGGTGAAATTGCTCGAAGCTGAAAGTAACGAGCTGCAAAGTCTCGAAATGTTTTCGCCGTCGCTCGAAGATGTTTTTCTCGAGCTGACCGGCCGAAGGCTTCGCGAATGAGTGCCCAGGAGCGCGCGCAGTGAAAAATACCTGGAGTCTCACGAAAATCCGTATTCTTCTCGCGCTGCGGAACAAGACGTTCATGTTCTTCGGCCTCATCATGCCGCTCGGTTTCCTGTTTTTCTTTGTGCTGATTTTCGGCCACGGGCGGACGGGCTGGATCGCCTACATTCTCGGCGCGGTGCTGACCATCACGGTGATGGGCAGCTTCTGGGGCCTGAGCGTTCAATTGGTGATGTTCCGCGAGCAAGGAATTTTACGGCGCTTCCGGCTCGCGCCAGTCGGCGCGGGCGCGCTTCTCGCGTCCAGCATTTTTGCAAATTATGTTTTGATCCTTCCGGCCGTCGCGGCGGAAATCATAATTTGCCGCGAGGCTTTTCATATGGTTTCCTGGGGCAATCTCTGGGCCGTGTTTGCGTTGGTGTCAGTTGGCGCCGGAACATTTTCGGCGTTCGGCCTGATTGTTGCCAGCGTGACCAATACGATGCAGGAAACGCAGGTCATCAACAATCTACTGTGGTCGGCATTTCTTTTTCTCTCTGGCGCGACGGTTCCGCTGGCGGTGTTTCCGGTCTGGATTCAGAAAGTCGCGCTCTTTTCGCCGGCGACGTATCTCGCGATGGGGCTCGAAGCATCCACGACGGGATATATCGGCGGCCACGAACTTCTCGAAGAATTAATCGCGCTGGCGGTCGGGCTGGTTGTCGCGTTTGAAGTTTCACGGCAATTGTTCCGATGGGAGCCCGAAGCGAAAGTCCCCGGCAAAGCGAAACTGTGGGTGATCGCGGCGCTCGTTCCGTTTCTACTTTTCGGCGCTTACGAAAGCTCGTTCGGAAACCAGCTCTCGCGCATACAGAAACACTTTCAGATGTTGGACCGGCAAACATCGAGCGAGCGGGCGCGCTGATCGATCGCGCATTCGTGATACAAACATTTTCAAATATCCAGGAGGATGGAATGGAACGCAAGGCATCGGCAATTTGGAAAGGATCGCTGCGCGAAGGCGCGGGCTCGATTTCAACCGATAGCGGCATTCTCAAAAACACTCCGTATTCGTTCACCACTCGATTCGAAAATGCTCCGGGCACAAATCCCGAAGAACTGATCGCGGCGGCGCACGCCGGATGCTTCACCATGGCGCTCTCGGGCCAGCTTGCCGCGGCGAAATTGACGGCCGACCAAATCGCCACGACAGCGACGCTGACGCTCGAAAAACTCGACGCAGGGTGGACAATTTCCAAAATTCACCTCGACGTTTCAGCGCGCGTGCCCGGTGCGTCAGCCGAAGCATTTCAAACCGCCGCCGCATCGGCTGAGAAAAATTGTCCAGTGTCGCGCTTGCTCAAAGCCGAAATCACGATGACTGCGAAACTAGAAAACGGATGAGAACTCTCCAAGCGATTGCCGGCGTCGCCATTCTGTTCATCGTCATGCTCGACGCGTTCGAGACGGTCGTCTTGCCGCGCCGCGCCACGCGCCGCATCCGTCTGGCCCGCATCTTTTATCGCATGACGTGGAAGCCGTGGCGCGCCATCGGCCGCACGCTGCGCAAGCCGAAGACGCGCGAATCTTTCTTCGCCTACTACGGCCCGTCCTCCCTTCTTATGCTGATATCGGTCTGGGCGGTCGGACTGATCGCTGGATTTGCGTTTCTGTTGCTCGCGTCCGGCCCTCCGGCGAGTACGTTCCCCGGGAATTTCAATTTTCTTTCGGCGCTGTACATGAGCGGCACGAATTTCTTTACGCTCGGGCTCGACGACGTTATTCCCCGTGCGGGCTGGAGCCGGTTCTTGAGCGTTGCCGAGGCCGGCGTCGGCTTCGGATTTCTTGCTGCCCTCATCGGATATCTTCCCGTTATTTACCAGGCATTTTCGCGACGAGAAGTCGCCGTGGTGCTTCTGGACGCGCGGGCGGGATCGCCGCCGACTGCCGCGGAGCTCCTGCGCCGCCACGCGTATCCACAGGGAATGGATTCGCTCAAAGAGCTCTTCCATGATTGGGAGCGCTCGGCGGCGGACATTCTCGAAAGCCACATTTCCTATCCCGTCTTGCCGTATTACCGCTCGCAACACGACAACGAATCCTGGCTCGCCGCGCTAACGGCCATCCTCGATTCCTGCGCGCTCATGATTGCCAGCGTTGACGGGGCTTGCACGAAGCAGGCGCAATTGACTTTTGCCATGACGCGCCACACCGTCGTCGATCTCGCGCAAATTTTCAAGTCCAAGCCGCAGGCGCCAAAGAAGGATCGATTGCCCGCCGCCGATTTGCGCCGCATCCGCGAAACTCTCATTCAGTCCGGCCTGAAAATTTCCGCTGGGCCCGCCGAAGACAAGAAGCTGAACGAATTGCGGTTGATGTATGAGCCATACGTTTACGCGCTCTCCGAATTTCTTGCCATCAGCCTGCCGCCGTGGATCCACGCGGAGGCGATCGCCGACAATTGGCGCACCAGCGCCTGGGGCCGCATCTCGGGCGGATTGCGCGACTCCCCCACGTCGCCGTTCGACGACCACGATTGAGCGGGTCACAACTCCCTACGATGACCGAAAAGAAAAGCATAGCGATGGCCGGGCTGACCAAGGGCCGCGTCGAAACGCTGACCGACAGCGTCTTCGCGATCGCCATGACGCTGATGGTGTTCAATCTGAGGGTGCCCGAAGTCCCAGCGGGCTCGGTTGGCTGGGAGCTCTCGCGAAAGCTCATCGGGATGTGGCACGAGTTTACGATCTACGCGATCAGTTTCGTGGTCCTGGGAATTTATTGGATTGGGCATCACAATCATTTTCACTGGATCCGAAAAACGGATCGGAAGTCGCTGTGGATCAATCTCGCGTTCCTTTTCGCAGTTACGCTGATTCCCTTCTCGACGATTCTTGTTGGCCGGTATCCCGAGCAGCGTGACGCCATTATTTTTTATGGCGTGAATCTCGCGCTGGTCGGCTTGTTGCTCTACGTTCACCTTTTGTATGCGACCGGCCCTGCGGGACTCGTCGACCCCGCAATGCATCCGCAGGTAATTCGACTGGCGAAAAAACTTATTCTGACGGGGCCGGCCGCGTGCCTCGTCGCGATCATCGTGGCGTTCTTCCATCCCCGTGTTGCTACTTTGCTGTACTTGTTGGTGCCGCTCTTCTATGTTTTTTTGCCGGGAGTGGACCGGCGCATTTCGAGATACGCTCGCACGGAGGATTGAGCGCACGCGCTCACGGCTGCCTCTGAGGCGGCCGGTGCGAAAATTTTGCATCCGGCATCCTTGACGAACATCCATGACGACAAACTATTAGGCGAGGAATCAAAATGCCAACGAAACTGGAAGACCTCGAACGGACGATGCGAGGCGAATCGCCGATGCCGCCGATCGCGCACCTTGTCGGATTTCGGCTCACGAGCGTGAAGCGAGGCGAAGTGGTCGTCGAGTTCGATGCCGACCCTTCGCGCCATGCCAATCCGATGGGGACGCTGCACGGCGGGGTGCTGTGCGATATCGCCGATGCGGCGATGGGAATGTCGTATGTTTCGACTCTCGAAGAGGATGAGTCGTTCACCACGCTTGAATTGAAAATCAATTTTCTTAGACCGGTTTGGAACGATCGATTGATTGCCTGCGGCCACGTAATACAGCGAGGCAAAACGGTCGGCCTGGTGGAATGCACGGTTACGAATTCCAAAGGAGATCGCGTCGCGTTCGCGACAAGCACTTGCCTGACTCTGCGCGGCGACATGGCGCGAGGACGGTGACGCGGTAATTTGCCGTCTTTGTGAAGCGGCTGGGACCTGGAGGCAGGAGCCTCCGGGGTCTGAAGTTTTGAATTTAGCGAGTCGCGATTTTGTGTCGCGATATTGGGGCCGGCCTCCTTTGTTTTCAATCATTTGGGGCCTTTATTTCTCGCGGGGTGTGTCTAGATATCTTTTCAATTGGCTGGCGCTTGTGAGTGATGGCGATGCGACGTATTGGGTCGACGTACTTACCGGCCTTGTTGATTCGAGCATGAGCGATAACGGCGCGGATCACGGTGTCACCGGTGACTGCCACGTTTGCGGCACCTTCGATCAAGCTTTCCAAAGCCGACCGGAGGTTGCGGCGGCGGCGGTCCCAAAGGCCGATGGCGTGAGCGTGGCGGTAGACGGTGCGTCGATCGCCGAGTTGGTGCTCTTCAGCGATATCGCTGGCGCTGCGCCAGTGAAGGAACTCCTCCTCGATGTCAGCGCGATCACTGTGGCTGCAGATGACGCAGTGGGCCTTGTGATGGTTCAGGCTGACCCGGCGAGGGCCAGCCGTAGGCGCCGAAGCGGCGCCTTGCCGATTCCTGTTTTTAGTGTTCATAAAAGTTGAATAAGGCTAGCGCGAATTTTGGTTCTCGTCACTCCACATACTTTTTTCCTGGCGGTGTAAGAGCTTGTAAATCAGGGGGATGGGAGTCTCAGTATTTATTCATTTCGGACCGGTACGGTGAGTGCGGATGATTTCTAAGAAGATCGCGGAGGCGGATTTGCCCACGCTGGCGGATTGGCTCAAGCGTCTGTCCTGCCTCAACTGGAAATTTAGAAAGCGTTCATCCGTTAAGATAACGGAGCGAACACATGAAGAAGCAACGGAACCACTACACACCGGAAGAGAAGGTCGGCATTCTGAGGAGGCACTTGTTGGAAGGAGTGCCGACATCGGAAGTTGGAGGCAGCGAGGGAACAGCGGAAGAATCGCCGCCATCGGGTCGTTATGCTGTTGAGGGACTTTTTAGTATTATGATCGCTTGCCAAATTCTTGCGAAGCTCGTAACTGACGGTGCCGCCAAGCGCTCGCAGGAATAAGGGAGGGCTCATGACGCGGGTTCTGTTCTTAGGTTACGATCCAGAGACTGTGGATTTTTCTGATCCTGCTTTGCCACCAGGTATGAACGCTGAGAAGATTCACGCTGGCATCGCGGTGGCGATGAAGCAGTTCGCTGAACGCGGATGGGAGGCCGACCTTTGTTTGTTCCGGCCTGATGAAACCGCTGGGCCGACAGTGGAGCGCCAGTTAGTTTCGAAGAGCTACGATTGTGTGGTAATCGGAGCCGGCGTGCGCCTGCCGCCCCGGGGTCTTGCATTATTCGAAGCCGTCATCAACGCCGTTCATAAGGCTGCTCCGGGCGCGGCGATTGCCTTCAATACAGTGCCCCAGGACAGCGCCGATGCTGCCGCCCGATGGTTGGCGGTTAGGAGCCGGGCTGTATAGTCCGGCGTCCAACAAAACTAGGGCACCGGCGGTCCGTGTACGACGGTGTTGAGGCTCGGGCGAGCGACCAAACCTCGCACTGCCACGATAGCGTTTTCCTTACTGGACGGAGGCTATACGGCTGCGTAGCGCGCATTCCCTCCCGTTGCCACCTTGTTTGATACCGATGGACCTGATGAGCGGAATTTTCGGGAATTGGTTGCGAGGCTGGGTAGCAAATCGCGGATTTCAAATTTGAAATTTGAGATTTAAGAGAAAGAGAGCGGCCGACCCATCGGGCAATCTGAAATTTAAGTTTCCTGAGGCGAGAAGATCTCAACAACCTCTGCTTCAGTCGCGCTTGGGATTGCCCACGAGTAGATTCTTTTGGGTAAAATTAATACGGAAATGAAGTCCGGCTGGCGGCCCGGGTAGGAGGCATCGAATATGAAAGGCAGTCACCTGTCTCGGAAGCACTACTTTATGGCACTCGCCGTCGTTTTTGTCTCCGTCACATTCGCGGCCCTTCTCGTTTTGTGTGTCGCCATCGACCGCCGATACGGTTCGAACATTGCGATTATCGAGGCCATTGGAGCCGTTATCCTAGCGGCGATGTGGATGGCGATCTTCCCGCGAAAAACCTCTCAGCGGGCAAGCTATCCGCGCATTGAACATCTTCGAATAGCCGGAAAGTTTGCTTCGACGGACTCAGCGACGATTGGCGTCTCTCCTCTGCACCTCCGGTAGCGATTCCCCCGCAGGATCACAGGGCCGACGATTCTACGCCATTTGGTTGCGGGGCGTCGCGAGCGGCGAGGATCGTATTGACGTGGATAGCCATTAAACCGAGAGATATCCTTCGCTTCGCTTGGGATGACGGCGTTTATGCTTTTTTCCGCAACGTCTGAAGCCGACCGCTGCAAGTGCTGGGTCGGCGCGGTTGCCTCATCGCGCTGCGGGATCGGTTTTCGACGGGTGGCGACGAATCAAGAACCACCTTGGCTCGCGAATATGGGGCATTCGAAAAGCGAATAGCCGGCGGGACGCCCTTCGAGGCTCAGGGCAGGCCGGCGGGTCGAGGCGACTCTGGGTTTAGCGCGGCTTGCCGTTGAGAGGGACTGTTACGCTGACTACGGTGCCATTGTTGTCGGAAGTTATTTCGAGGCGGGCGCCTAGCTCGTTGACTCGCTCGCGTATTCCTAGCAGTCCGACGCCGGCTTCGCCGACCGTTTTTTGGGAGCGGTTGAGCAGGTCTTGAGGCATGCCACGGCCGTGATCCCTGATTTGGAGAGAAACCTCGGCGTCATTGATCGCGAAATGGATTTCCGCGCTTGGACTTCCGGAATGACGGTGGATATTGGTGAGCGATTCCTGCAAGACGCGGAAGAGAGCGAGTTCGACGGCATCGGGCAGGCGATCCATCCTGGGCGGCAACTCGATGGAGACATCGATGCCACTGCGTTTCGCGAAGCCCTCGACGTACCATTTCGCGGCCGCTGCGAGACCAAGTTGGTCGAGGGCGGGCGGATGCAGGAGATGGGACAGCGTGCGCGTCTCGGCGATGGAACGCTCGAGCAATTCGTCTATTTCCGTGAAGACGGCGTCGGCGCCGTTACCTTCGGAACTTCTGAGCGCGAGGAGATTCATTTTGATGGCGACGAGATACTGGCCGAGGCTGTCGTGAAGCTCGCGCGAAAGGCGGCGGTGCTCGTCGTCCTGCAAGCGAATTAAACGTGCGGAGAGATTTCGTAGCGCGATGGTGCGTTGCCGGAGCGCTTCTTCCGATTGCTTCAGTTCGCTGATGTCGAAGCCGATGCCGTGAAGAAACCAGGGGCGGCCATCCGGCCTGCGCACCATTTTGACTTCGCACTGAAACCAAACCACCCGGCCGTCGCGCGCCATAACGCGATATGCGGATTTCAATGGCTTGCCGGTGAGGCACATCTCGGCGGCGTCCGAGCTCCAGCGTTGCTTGTCGTCGGGATGGATTTGCCCGTACCAGCGAATGGGATCTTCGAGCCATTCGGCTTGGGAAAATCCCAGCGCCGCTTCGATTTGAGGGCTGACATACACTTCGCTGATGCCGCGCTCGAGATAGGCGATGAAGACAACGGCGGGAACTTGCTCGACCAGGACGCGATACATGTTGTCGTGATCGGGTAGAGCTTCGTCGGGCTTGACGCTTTTCTGGCCGTCGCTCGCGGAATCAGTTGCAGCCGGCGAAAATGCGGCGTCGCCGAGAAAGACGGATGCCAATTCGCTGAGAATGGCTTCGGCGGAGGCGGGGCTTGGGCGCTCGTCCGTCCCAAGACTGACGAGCGCTCGCGCTCCGTCGGGCATTGCATCGTCGCGGCTTTTAGGCATCGTTATCGGGAACCCTCAATGCGCGAGGACCTCTAGATTGAGCTAGTATCTCCTGGCCCCAGGACAAGTATAGACTTAGAAAACTCGCGAATCGATTCCTAGCAAGTTCAGGCGCACCGGCCCAGCAATAGGCGAGCGGCGTGCGTACGCGGTGCAGCAGCGCGGCTTGGTGCAATGAAAATTCCGCCCAGGCTACGATACAACTTTTAACTGGAAGGACTTGCTACTATTCGCAACAAAATCTTCAAAGGAGCGGATGGCCTTCGCGCCGGCTGGCGGCTGCTGATTTATTTTGCGCTCGTTTTCGCGATGGGATACGCGGCGAGCACAATTTCTGACGCCGTAATGCACGGGCGGCGGCCGGACGACAGTCGCGCGATAGTTGGAATCGTTACCTTCCTGGCGGGCGTGTGCGTGATCCTGCTGGCGACGTGGATCATGGCGAAAATTGAGGGGCGAAGCATTGCAGAGTATGGCTTGCCGTGGCGACGGGCATTCTGCAGAAGGTTCTGGCTGGGGTGGGCGATCGGTTTTATTTCGCTGACTCTGATACTCGTGGTCCTGCGGCTCGCGCACGCTTATTCAATGGGAGGCGCGCAACTTCACGGGACTGAGTTGTGGAGGGATGCGTGCTTGTGGGCTGTGGCGATCTTTTTGGCGGCGCTATTTGAGGAATTTTTATACCGGGGATACATGCAGTTCACGCTGGCTAGCGGAATTGGATTCTGGCCAGCGGCGTTTGTGACTTCGGCGTTGATGGGCGCAGAGCACATCTTCAATCCAGGCTGGACGGTTCTCGGCTTGATCAACATTGTCGGATTCGGACTCATTGCGTGTTTTTTGCTGCGACGAACGGGCAATCTGTGGATGCCGATTGGACTGCATTTAGGATGGAATTGGGGCGAAGTATATTTCTATGGAGTGCCGTGCAGCGGGCTGATGGGCAGGGGACATTTGTTCGAGGGAAGTTTGCACGGGCCGGCGTGGCTGACTGGAATGCCGTTCGGTGTCGAGGCAAGCTGGCCTAATGTTGTGCTGTTCGTAATTTGGTGGTTCATATTCGCGAAGTGGCTACGCGAGGTGAGATATCCGGAACATGACGCAAGCGCGGGTTGAAATAATATCCGGCGCGAATAAGTTCCCCGGGCACCGCGTTGCTTCCCCGCAGGAGGTTTCGTTCATGATCTACGATTTTCTGGTGGAGACTTACGAGACCGAGCGAATCAAAGTGGTGAGCATGTGGAGCGAATTTCGCGACGAGGAGCTGGGCTTCCGGCCGCGCGAGGGGGACCGGCGGGGACGCAGCGTTCACGAGCAAATGGTGCATCAATGCGCCAGCGAGGACATCTGGTTTCGGACGATGTTGGGAATTGATGTGGGCGCGCCGCCATTGCCGACTCCGGAGACGAGGATTGGATTTATCCGGCGTTATGCGAAGGATAGCGGGAAGCGGCTAGCGGCGCTGCGAGAGAAGAATGATGCGTGGTGGGAGGAGAATGCGGCGTTCTTCGACGTGCAGCGCCCGCGGAAATGGATTTTGACTCGGCGGATTGCGCATACCGCGCACCATCGCGGGCAACAAAGCGCCATGCTGCGCATGCTCGAACGGGAGCTGCACAGCAATTACGGGCCGACGGCGGATACGGGCGGATTGATGGCGAGCCATGCGCCGACGATATATGCCTATCCGAGCCTGGAATCGTTGATTCAGGGTGAATCGGCTGGCGGAGCCAAGTCACGGCTGCCGGGCGCGGGCGGGAAGCCCGTAACGGAACGGCCTGCGGCGAAATGAAGACATGCCAGAGTGTCGTTGACACGTTGTCACGCTCCGCGTAGTCTCCGAATTCGCCAGCGAGAAATAAATTGATGAAGCAAAAAATAAGGAACACGAAAATGGAATCTACGCGCTGCGTGCGTAGCAGGTCTTCCCAGAACTTTTCAGGATTGCCTCTGATTGATATTGCATACGGCGCCGATCCGGTGCGGGGCGAGGACCACGGAATAGCCCGCGGAATTATCGCTATCGGCGACGAGGCGCATGGATGGGTGGCGCTTGGCGGCAACGCGCGGGGATATATTGCGCTCGGCCGCAATGCGCGAGGGCTAATTGCGCTGGGTGGAAAGGCTGTTGGTATTATCGCGCTCGGCGGGATTTCGATAGGCGTGATTGCGCTGGGCGGCTTGGCTCTGGGAGCCGTCGCGTTGGGTGGACTTGCGGCGGGAGGGGTGGCCGCCGGCGGGATGTCGCTGGGCGTCGTGTCCGCAGACACTCGACGCGAACACGGGGATACGGAATGAAGTTACGTGTGGAGAAATTATCGGGATGGGCGGCCCGCGCTCGCTACGATGTAGAGCTCGCTCCGGGATGGATTAGCTTTTGGAATTCGGGGTCGTCGTGGAGGCAGGTTAGGTCGGGGTCGTTGGCGGCCCAGTCGGCGTTGCCGTAGCCGACGGCAAAGGACTTCTTGAGAGTTTCGAGGGCTTCGGCCTTTTTTCCGAGGACGCCGTAGGTGCACGCGGCGTTGTAGATGGTGTTGGGATCGCCGGGACGAAGGGCGACGGCGGTTTGCAAGTGGCGGATGCTTTCTTCTTCGTCTTTTTGGGTGTAGGCGAGGTAGGTAGCCAGCAAGATGCGGGCGCGGACGTCCTCGGGGACGAGCTCGAGTTGTTGGCGAAGGACTTTGACGACGCGCTCGCGCAGGTATTCGGCCTCTTTTTTGCGGCCCAGGCGCTCCAAGGCTTGGTCATAGGGAGGATAAGTGTTGTAGTCGTCGCCGTTGGCTTCGAGTGCGCGTTCGGCGAGCGCAGCGACTTCTTCGAAGCGGCCGGAAGCGAAATAGGCGCGGCCGAGAATGTTCCAGGATCCATCGGTGTCGTTCTTGCGTTCGATCGCCTGCAATGCGGCCTGGATGGCTTCGTCGAATTTTTTCTGGGCGTAAAAAATTCGAGCACGCGCTACCAGCACTTCCGGCAGGTCGGGCGCGAGCGAAGTGGCGCGGTCGCAGGCGGCGAGTCCTCGATCAATCCACTTCGGATCCTGTTCGCGAATTTCGTAAATAAGGCCACAGAGGTGGGCGATTCCGGCGTGCGCCAGAGCAAAGTTGGGGTCGAGCTGGATGGCTTGCTCGAACATTTGCAGCGCGTAATCCATGTTTTCGCGGCGCGTGTAGCCACGTCCACGAAGATAGAAATCGTAGGCCTGCGGATTTTCCGTAGGCTTGCGCGCCATCGTTTTTTCTTCCTGCGGCGTGAGGGTGATGCGCAGGGCCTGAGCGATGCTGCGGGCAATTTCTTCCTGAATGGCGAAAACATCTTCTAGCTGGCGATCGAAGCGCTCGACCCAGACGAAGTGCCTGGATGCGACTTCGACAAGCTGCGCGGTGATTCGCACGCGATTGCCGGCGCGGCGGATGGAACCTTCGAGGACGTACGCGGCGCCGAGCTGCTGGCCAACTTGCAGCGACGTTACTTGCTTGTCGCGAAACTCTAGCATCTCGGAGCGCGGGAAGATTTCGAGCTGCTTAATTTTCCAAAGCTCCGTGACGATGTCTTCGGTGATGCCGTCGCGGAAATATTCGTCTTCTTTCGCGCCACTCTGATTTTCGAAGTAAAGCACGGCTACTGATTTTTGGTGGGCAGTGGCTGCGGCTGCGTGTGCGCCGGAGCCTGGAGCGCTTTTCTCGGCTCCGGGGCGGCGGCCAGATTCGATATCGCGCTTGAGGCGCTTCAGATCAGCGCGGAGTTCGGCGGCGGTCTGGCAGCGCAGGTCCGGGTCTTTCTCTAGAGCCTTTTCGATGATGGCTTCGAGCTTCTGCGGCACTTCCGGATTCAGGCGCACGGGCGGGACCGGCGCTTTGCCGAGGATGGATTCGAAAATGACGGCGGTACTTTCGCCGCGAAATGGCAGAGTGCCTGTGGCCATCTCGTAGAGGACAGTGCCGAAGGAAAAAATGTCCGAGCGGGCATCGAGATTGCGGGCGCGGGCCTGCTCCGGCGACATGTAGGCGACGGTGCCGAGAGTGCTGCCGGGACTGGTGAGATGTTCGGGATTCAGGCCGGCAAAATCCTGCGTGGCGGAGGCGGAGAGAGTGCTCGGAGCCGCCAGCGATTTCGCGAGGCCGAAGTCGAGGACTTTCACTTGCGAGCGCTTGGTGACGAATATGTTGGCGGGCTTGATGTCGCGGTGGATGATGCCGGCGGAGTGAGCCGCGTCGAGCGCGTCGGCAATTTGGATGGCGAAATCGAGAAGCAGATCGAGTTCGAGCGGCTTGCCGCCGAGTCGGTGCTTCAATGTGGTGCCGTCGAGATATTCCATGGCGATGAAAGTGCGGCCTGCGTCGTCGCCAATGTCGTAAATGGTGCAGATGTTGGGATGATTGAGCGCGGATGTTGCTTTGGCTTCGCGCTTGAAGCGCTCGAGCGCTTGCGCGTCGTGGGCAACGTCGTCGGGGAGAAACTTCAGGGCGACGGCGCGATCGAGGCGAGTGTCCTCGGCTTTGTACACCACGCCCATGCCGCCCGAGCCGAGTTTTTCGAGCACGCGATAGTGAGAGATGGTGCGTCCGGAGAGTGAAGGGGCGTCGAGCATGCCAACGCATTCTACGACGACGCGAGAATTCAGGCAAACATGTTAGGCAAACAGGCAGGCAACACGGCCAAGCAAAAATAGGACGCGATTACGGAGGATGGCGGCTATGGTATGTTGGGGACCTTGCGAAATTTAACTTTCGAGGGAAATTTTATGATGCGTAGTGGGCCGCGGCGGAATTTGGCGCGCGTGATCGTGCTTGGATGGTTTGTGCTGGCAAGTTTTGGCAGCGCGGGGGCGGCGTGGGCGCAGAAGCATCCGTTTGGAATCAATGATTATTCGGCGCTGCATCAGGCACGGGCGGTGGCAATTTCGCCGGATGGCACGACCATTTTATTCGTGGTCAGCTACGACGGAGAAAAGGGGCCGACGAAGCGTGAATGGTATTTGATGGACTCGAGCGGCGGAAACCGGCGGAAGCTCGAGTTGCCGGAGTCTTTTGAGCCGCAGGATTTCATGAAAGATGGAGCGGCGCTTTATGGAAAATTTGACGTGGCAAAGAAGGCGCAGCTGGGGATGGTGCCGCTCGATGCCGCAAAACAGACGCAGATTATTTCTCTGCCGAATGGAGTTCGACGAGCAGAGATTTCGCCAGATGGAACGCGATTCGCCGTGATTTCCGATCCGCGCGCGAAGGATCCGCTGGCGGATGTGCGGCATGTGGTGGAAAACGAGGTTTCGAGCTTCTATGTTGCCAGCGCGAACGGCGGCGAAGGGGCGTGGTGGTGCCCGGAGTTGAAGGACATTTCGGATTTTGCATGGTCGGCGGACGGCTCGCAGATTGCGGTGGTGAATCGATTTCAAAAAATTGGGCATCACGACGTGCGGGCGACAATTTATGTGTGCGGTGCTTCCGGTGCGCGGCGAATTGCGGACGTGAATAATGCGGTGGCAGGAATTGCGTGGGCGAATGGCGGGAAGGATTTGGCGTTTGCGAGCACGACGACGGATGTGCTGACTCCCGATCATCTGTGGACTGTGGCGGCGACGGGCGGAATTCCTGCGGATCAGACGCCGAAGCTTGAGGGATCGATCGGAAATGTCGTGAACGACGTGCGCGGGACCGTCTGGGCAGAAATGCAAAAAGGGACGAGCGCGGAAATTTATTCGTACCGCGACGGAAAACTTGAACCGGCATATCGCTGGCCGGGCGGAGCGATATTTGGAACGCCGGTGCGGAGCGCGTTCACATCGTCGTCGGGGGCGCTGGCATTTACTGTTGGCGATCCGATGCATTCCGGGAATGTGGCCGTGCTCCAAGGCAGCGAGCTGCAGAAAATTACGCACGAAGGCGACGACACTCTCGCGAACGTGGCACTTGGCGAAATGCGCGTGGTGAGCTGGACCGCCAAGGACGGCACGCATTTGGAGGGAATCCTGACGTTGCCGGCGAATTATGAGAGCGGTAAGAAGTATCCGTTTTTGGTACTCCCGCACGGCGGGCCGGAATCGAACAATTCGGTGCGATTCGATGTGTTTTCGCGCATTATCGCGGGACTGGGATATGTTGTGATGCAGCCGGAATACCGCGGCTCGACCGGCTACGGGTCAGATTTTCTCAACGCCATCTATCAGCATTTTGGGGATCGCGCGTATCAGGATGACGAGAGCGCGACGGATTTCGCGATCGCGCAGGGATGGGCCGATCCAAACAGGCTGGCGATTTTTGGATGGAGCGCGGGCGGATTCATGACGTCGTGGACGGTGACGCAGACGCAGCGGTACAAAGCGGCCATTGAGGGCGCGGGGATTACGGATTGGCTGAGCTTTATTCCCGAGAGCGATATTTCGCAGGTGGATTACGACATGCGCTATCAGGAGAAAGATCCCACACCGTTTCTGGAGTTTTCGGCGGTGATGTTTGCGGACCGGGTGACGACGCCATTGTTAATTTTGCATGGCGAGGCGGATCAGCGCGTGCCGATGCTGCAGGGGCGGGAATATTTTGTGTTGCTGGCGGAACGGGGGAAGACGGTGAGGATGGTGACTTATCCGGGTTCGCCGCATTTTCCGCAGTTGGCGGAGCAGAGGCGGAGTGTTTCTCAGGAATTGCTGGATTGGCTGGGGAAATATAATCCGGGTAATTGACGGGCATGTCTGGCGGTGGGCGGCACGTCTGAAATTTCGTGGGAAGAGAATTTCAAATTTGAAATTTCAGATTTCAGAGAACGAGTACCCCCGGCGAGCTTGCGGGCGCCGCCATTTTGCCGGCGAATTTTTATCAAACCGCCGCGCGGAGAAAACGCCGGCAAGATGCTGGCGCTACGATTGCATTTTTCGTGGCGTCCATTTTGTCTTTCCTGATGCGTTACGGACGGCGGGATAGCGTGGATGGGGCTGAAAATGCGTGTGCTATACTTTTCTCGCGGACGAAGAGCGCGGACGAAAAAGTATGATGGAGTGCGCCGATGGCGTTGACGAAAACCGATAAGATTTGGCACAACGGCAAAATGATCGCCTGGGATGACGCGCGGATTCACGTGCTCTCCCACGTGGTCAACTACGCTTCCGCTGTGTTTGAGGGCATCCGCTGCTATTCCACGCCGCAGGGGCCGGCGATCTTCCGCTTGCGCGAGCATATGCAGCGATTGATTGATTCGGGCACGATCTACCGGATGGAGATTCCGTTCACGCTCGATGAAATCTGCCATGCGGCCGGCGAACTGGTTCGCGTGAACAAGATGGAATCGTGCTACGTGCGTCCCATCGTGATGCGCGGCTACGGCGACGTGGGCGTGAACCCCATGAATTGTCCGATTGAAGTTTACATGGCGTGCTGGGATTGGGGCCGTTATCTGGGCGAAGAGGCGCTGCGGAATGGCGTGGATGTTGGCGTCAGTTCGTGGCAACGCCCTGCGCCGAACACGCTGCCGCAAATGGCGAAGGCCGCGGGCAATTACATGAGTTCCGCGCTGATTCGCATGGAAGCGCAGGCGAATGGCTACGCCGAGGCCATCGCGCTTGATGTCCATGGGCAGGTGAGCGAAGGATCGGGAGAAAATATTTTCATCATCAAGAACGGCGCGCTGTTTACGCCGCCGCTATCGAATGGGCCGCTTCCCGGCATTACGCGAGATACGATTATGGCGCTTTGCCGCGATTTGAAGCTGCCTGTCAGCGAGCAGATTATTCCTCGGGAGATGCTCTACCTCGCCGACGAGCTGTTTTTTGTGGGCACTGCCGTCGAGGTCACGCCGATTCGCTCGGTGGATCATATCAAGGTGGGCAGCGGCTCGCGCGGGCCTATCACCAAGCTGCTTCAAGACGAATTCTTCGCCATCACGAGCGGCGAGAAGGCGGATCTACACGGCTGGCTTACGCCGGTACGCGTGCAGGAAGGCGCTGGGGTTCGCTGAGCTGTTTTTTTTCGTCGCGCCGGTGCTGCTGGCGGGTTTGTTTGGCGCCGGTGGGTCGAGCAAGATGCCGGGCGTGAAGCCCGGCGCTACAAGTGCCAGCTGCTGCGCTAAGCCAAAAATAGCGCTTGTAGCTGCGCCGCGATTAGGATTTACCTCCGCATTTTGAGCCGCGACATTGCTTCCACATTTTGACTCTGCCTGCTCGATTGAGTAGAATCGCGCCCGTTTGGCAATTATTTTGAATACGACGCCATAGCACAGATTCTTCGCGGAGGTTGCTCTGTATAGTCTGCCGCAGAAGTTGCTCTCGGAATTTGTCGGGACGTTTACGCTCATTTTCATTGGGGCGGGCTCGATTTGCGCGGACGCGTATTTGCGGGCGCAGGGGCAGCACGGGATTGGCGTTCTCGGTATAGCTATCGCCTACGGCCTTGCGACGGCTGTGATGGTCACGGCGGTGGGACACATTTCGGGCGGGCACCTGAATCCTGCGGTGACGATTGGGTTCTGGGTGACCAAGAAGATCAGCACACTCGATGCGATTTCTTATGCGGTGTCGCAATTGCTGGGAGCTACGCTCGCGGCGTACGTTCTCACGCTCGCGATTTCGGATTCGATTTGGCGCACCGTGGGACTCGGAACGCCTGATCTGGCGCTCGATTTCACGCGAGCGCATGGGATGGTTCTTGAGGGGATCGCGACGTTTTTGTTGGTTTTAGTGGTGTTCGGGACGGCAGCTGATCCGAACGGCGCATTCAATAGAATCGCCGGCTTGGCGATCGGGTTGGCTGTGACGATGGATGTGCTTGTGGCGGGGCCGTTCACGGGAGCGGCGATGAATCCGGCACGGGCGTTTGGACCAGCGCTGGTGGCGCATCACTGGCAGAATCAGGGAGTTTACTGGGTGGGGCCGCTCTTCGGCGGCGTGGTGGCGGGCTGGATTTACGGAAGCTTCCTCCTTAAAGAATCTTAGACTTACATAGAGCGCTCGTGCTCTTCGCAATTGCCTTCTTAGAGCTGGTCATACGTGGCGCGGGCATCCTGCCCGCGGATTTTGTCCTAGCCCAGGCGCATCCGGTCGCGGGCAGGAGGATGCCCGCGCTACGATGGCAGTTCCCTGCCGGGTTGTTTGTCTGGAAATCGCATCTCTCGGTTTGATTGCCGCTCCCTTGACCCCATGCTACGTTCACCAAAGGCGTGAGGGCGGAAGGGATTCTTCTCAAATGGCAATTAGCATTGACGATTTACTGCGCCGCGCTGTCGAAAATCGAGCCTCCGACCTTCATCTCAAAGTCGGCAATCACCCCTACCTGCGAGTTGACGGCATTCTGAATCCCATTGGCGATGTCCCGCGTGTTACTCCGGAAGAAATGCTTTCGATGGCGTTCAGCATGATGACGAACCGCCAGAAGCAGAAATTCAAAGAAACTGCCGAGCTGGATATGGCCTACGGCGTGGCCGGGCTTGGGCGGTTCCGCGTAAACGTGTTCCAGCAGCGCGGGAATGTCGGGATGGTTCTGCGCGTGATTCCGACGAAAATCCGAACGATTGAAGAGCTGGAGCTGCCGCGCGTGCTGCAAAAGATTTGCGAAGAGCAGCGCGGGATGATTCTCGTGACGGGTACGACCGGCTCCGGCAAGACCACCACGCTTGCCGCTATGATCGATCGCATCAATTCCCTGCGCCAGGAACACATCATCACGATTGAGGACCCGATTGAATATTTGCATCGGGACAAGAAGGGCTTCATCAACCAGCGCGAAGTGGAAGTGGATACTTCGAATTTTTCGACGGCGTTGCGCGCCGCGCTTCGGCAGGATCCCGACGTGATACTCGTCGGCGAAATGCGCGACATTGAGACGATTCAGACGGCGCTGCTGGCGGCTGAGACCGGCCACCTTGTCCTTTCGACCTTGCACACTCTTGACGCGACTGAAACGATTCAGCGCATCATTGCGGTTTTTCCGCCGCCGGAGCAGAAGCAGATTCGTTTGCAACTGGCGAGCACTCTGCGGGCTGTGGTCAGCCAGCGGCTGGTGCGACGCGCCGATTTGCTTGGCCGCGTTCCTGCCGTCGAAGTGATGATTGCGACGGGGTATATTCGCGATTGCATCATGAATCCGGATAAGACGCGCATGATTCGCGACGCGATCGCTGCCGGGACTTCGCAGTATGGGATGCAGACTTTCGATCAATCCATTTACGACCTTTATTCGCGCGGCTTGATTACGCTGGAAGAGGCGCTGATGCGGGCTTCGAATCCGGATGAGTTCCGGCTGCGCGTTCAGGGCGTTCGCTCGACGGCGGATTCTGCGCGTGAAGAAATGGAACGGGCGATCAACGAATTTGAACGGACTGGACCGCGGTAACGACGGACGCGGAGATTTGAGATTTCAAGTAATTTCAAATTTGAAATTTCAGATGGAGTCATCTCCCAATCGCAGCCGGAGTGTTCTCAGCTGCTAAAGCCTCAAGAAATTAGGCTCGCTATATGTCGGAGCTGAAGCTCCGACCCCCTAGAAATGCTCTAAGACTTCCACTGCGAAATTCCGGGCTTAAGATTTCCCGCTAGCGTCTGCCGCGCTCGCTTGCTTCTTTTGTTTCAACTCTCTATCTTCTTTTTGTGCGGTCTCGTTCGCCTCGCAAACTTGGCACGGAATCTGAACTTTATGCTGCGGCCTTGCGCGCGTTGATGCGGCGGGCGCATTCGGTGCACGAGATGCGGCAATTGCTGGAGCGCCGGGCTGAGAGTGCTGACGACGCGAAAGCGGTTGTTGCGCGGCTCAGGCAAAATAAATATCTTGATGATGCTCGATTTGCTGCGGAATTTGCGCGTGTGCACGGGCTGGCGCGGCGGCAGGGGCGATTTCGCATTTCGCGCGAGCTTCGGCAGCGCGGCGTGCCTGACCGGCATATTGAAGCGGCTCTCGACGCCGTTTTTGCGGAGACGAGCGAAGCGGAGCTTATTCGCGTGCGGCTGAAGCGCAAGCTTGCGAGTTTTCGGGGGCGGATTGATCAGCGCAAGGCTGCCTCGCTTTATCGCGGGATGCTGCGGGCGGGTTTTTCGGGTGACGCGGTGCGAGATGCGCTGCGAGCGGCGCGCGTGGACGCGGCTGCGATCGCCGACATTGCGGAATCTTCGCCGGAGGAAGAGTAAGAACCCGTTACGCCGTGCGTGGCCCGCGCAGGATACGCGCTGGAAATAGAATGATAGCGCGAACCAGCTCGAGCGCTCCATCCACTGCTATTCCCACGATGCGGAACGGCAGCAATAGCAGCCACACGATGGGATAGAGCACCAGCGCGAGTAACGCCAGCGGCCAGCACAGCACCAAGAGAATGCACCACAATAAGAACTTCATGATCGCCCCCAAGCCTGCCATAGCTATATACGCGCGGGCTAGCAATTTCGTTCCACCGGCAGACACGCAATCGCGGCCGGGGTGTTTAGCGGCATTCACGTCAAGAACCGCACCCTTGGACGTCAAAGGGTGCGGCACCCCATCTGGCACGACGGGGCGGAAGGATTATCATTGCCTACAAGTGCCGCACGAAAACCCTTCGAAGCTCAGGGCAGGTCGGTGCGGCGCTACAGGTGCGGGTCCGGCGCAATTTTAGAATGCGAGATTAGTGCGCCGCTGTTCGGTCCAGGAAAATTTTGATGCGCATCGCCATCGTAGCTGACATTCACGGCAATCTGACGGCGTTTGAGGCTGTGGCGGCGGATCTGCGGCAAGTTTCTCCTGATTTGATCTTGCACGGTGGCGATCTGGCGGACATGGGGGCGCATCCAGTGGAGATTGTGGACCGCATTCGCGAGCTCGATTGGCAAGGAGTGGTTGGCAATACGGACGAAATGCTTTTTAGGCCGGAATCGTTGGTGGAGTTCGCGGGTCAATCGCCGAAGCTAAAGCCTCTTTTTGCCGTGATTGAAGAGATGGCTGAGTGGACCCGTAACGCGCTAGGTGAAGAAAGGCTTTCATGGCTTCGCGGCCTGCCGCACAAGCATTTCGTTGATGAAATGGCGCTCGTGCATGCCAGTCCCGAGACGCTGTGGCGCGCGCCGGTTCCGGAAGCGAGTGATGACGAGTTGGAGACGGTTTACGGGGCGCTCGGCCAGTCTGTCGCCATCTACGGGCACATCCATCGGCCGTACATTCGGAGCGTTTCAGGGATGGTCGTCGCCAACACGGGCAGTGTTGGACTTTCTTACGACGGTGATCGGCGGGCTGCATACCTCTTGTTGGATGAGGGCAAGCCGGTCATTCGGCGCGTTGAATACGACGTGGACGGGGAGATTAAGGCTCTCGGATGTTGCGGCATTCCTCACGCCGAGTGGGTTGCGAAGATTTTGGATTGTGCGCGGCCACAAATGCCGTGAAAAAGCGATACTTTCAGACTAGCGAGCGCGTTCGTTGCGAGGCGCGAATCGCTCTGCGATAATGAATTTGTTGGGAAATTCCTGAGGACAAATTGACTGGCAACGAGATCCGCGAGACGTTTTTGGGATTTTTTGAGGAGAAGGAGCACCGGCGTGTGCGGAGCTCTTCGCTCGTTCCGACGAACGATCCGACGCTGCTTTTTACGAATGCCGGGATGAATCAGTTTAAGGATGTTTTTCTGGGCGTCGAGCAGCGCGATTACAAGCGCGCGACGACTTGCCAGAAATGCGTGCGCGCGGGCGGCAAGCATAACGATCTCGAGAATGTTGGATTTACAAATCGCCATCACACGTTTTTCGAGATGCTCGGTAATTTTTCTTTTGGCGATTATTTCAAGAAGGATGCGATCGCGTTTGCGTGGGAACTGGTTACTTCGCCGCAATGGTTCGGCATTCCGAAGGACAAGCTGTACGTCACGATTTTCAAAGGCGAAGAAGGTATCGCGCGCGATGCCGAGGCTTACGATCAGTGGGTGAATCAGGGCGTCGAGAAGAGCCGAATTCGCGAGCTCGGCATTGCGGAAAATTTCTGGGCGATGGGCGATACGGGGCCTTGCGGGCCGTGCAGCGAGATTCACTACGATATGGGGCCGGCTGCATCGGATCAGGGACATGCGGACTGCCAATTTCCATGCGATTGCGGGCGATATGTCGAAATCTGGAATCTTGTGTTCATGCAGTTCAATCGCGATGCGAGCGGCACACTCAATCCACTGCCGAAGCCGTCGGTGGATACAGGACTCGGCCTCGAACGCGTCGCGGCTGTGCTGCAGGGCAAAATCAGCAATTTCGATACGGACTTGTTTCAACCTCTGATCGAAGAAGCTGCGCGGCTTGCCAATGTTGATCGGAATCGCACGGAAATTCAGCCATCGCTTCGGATTATTGCGGACCATTCCCGCGCCGCGACGTTTCTAATTTCCGACGGCGTGGTTCCTTCGAATGAAGGCCGTGGATACGTCCTGCGAAAAATCATTCGCCGAGCGCTGCGGCACGCGCGGATGTTGAATGCACCTTCGCCATTTCTATCCGTGATGTCCGCAGCGGTGCGCGCTGAGATGGCGGACGCATATCCCGAACTCCAAGAACACGCTGCGCGAATCAGCAGCGTACTCGACGAGGAGGAGCGGCGTTTCATTCGTGCTGTCGGAATAGGGCTTTCGCATCTTGAAGAGAACCTTGCGCACATCCTCGCAGAGATGGAGCTGACAAGCGCGTCTGGCAAGCCGCACGACTCTCCGCTCGCCAACAGGTTCGTACTGCCCGGGGCTGACGCGTTCAAACTGTATGACACGTACGGGCTTCCGCGAGATTTCATTGACGACGTGGCGCGCGATGCCGGAGTACAGGTGGATTGGGACGGTTACGACCGCGCGATGGAGGAGCAACGTACGCGAGCACGCGCCTCTTGGAAGGGCGTGCGCAAAGAGGCGGCGAGTCCGGCGTATTCGAAATTGGCTGAAACGTCGAAGACGGAGCCGGATTTTTATTTTGGGACGGAGACGCGGGATTGCCGGATTGAAGCGATTGTTACGAAGGATGGGCTGGTCAACGAGCTTCCTGCGGGCGCGGAGGGTGAAGTCGTTCTCGACCGGACGACGATTTATGCCGAATCGGGCGGTCAAGTCGCTGACACTGGGGTGTTCCTCGACAATCGCGAAACGATGCAGCTTGCCGAAGTTCGTGGCGCGTATTACCCGGTGTCGCGGCTTGTGGCGCATCGCGTGGTTGCAAAGGAAACTCTTCACGTCGGCGACCGCGTGGCGACCGTGGCTGACCCGGTTCGTCGCGCGCGCGACCGCCGCAATCACACGGCGACGCATCTTCTGCATGCCGCGCTGAGAAATATTCTCGGAACGCACGTTAAACAGGCCGGGTCGCTCGTCGCGCCCGATCACCTGCGTTTCGATTTTTCGCATTTTGCGGCCGTCGATCCGAGCGACCTCGCCGAAATCGAGCAGCAGGTGAACGAAGAAATTCGGCGCAATTATGAAGTGCAGACCGACCTGATGAACATTGACGCCGCGCTGGCATCTGGGGCGCTCGCGTTTTTCGGCGATAAGTATCCGGACGCGAATGTTCGCGTGGTGACGATCCCGGACGCCGAGTACCCGCGCGGCTTTTATAGCAAAGAGCTGTGTGGCGGCACGCACGTCACTCGCTCCGGCGATATCGGCGTGTTTAAAATTCTTTCCGAGCAATCCGCAGCCGCAGGGGTTCGCCGGATTGAGGCCATTAGCGGCGAGCGGGCGCTCGCGGAGTACCAGCAGGCGCTTGAAACACTGCGAAAGATCGCCGGGCTCGTTAAATCCAGTCCCGATGAGGTTCTGGCGGCCGTGGAGCGCCAGGCGCAGACCGTCAAGCAACTGGAGAAGGAACTCGAGGGACAGCGGCGCAAGACCACCGTCTCAATGGTGGATACGCTGCTCGAATCAGCGCGGAAGATTAAGGACGTAAACGTTCTGGCATCAACAGTTTCCGGCGTTGATCGCGACGGAATGCGCCAACTGGTTGACTCCTTGCGACAAAAATTAGGCTCCGGTGTTGTTATTCTTGGGGCAGCGGATGACGGCAAAGTGGCTCTAATCACTGGGGTTACCAAGGATTTGACGAGTCGCGTCCAAGCGGGCAAGATTGTGCAGGAGCTGGCTCGAAAAGTAGGCGGTTCCGGAGGCGGCAGGCCCGACATCGCGGAGGCTGGCGGAAAAGACACAACCGCTTTAGAAAGTGCTATCTCCGGTGCCTACAGCCTACTGGAACGAATGCTATAATTGGTTGGAGCGCCAGTTCCACGCGGGAAGGACCTCCCTTCGCGACGTGGTCGCATTATTCGTGCGGAAGTTGGAGTTTCTGCCTTTCCCTTGCGATGATGAACAAGAGAGCTATGTCGATTGCGGTGGCGGCGTGCGGCATGTGGCTAGGATTAGCACTGCCGGCATGCGCGCAAATCGCGTCGAGTACGAATGACAAAGGCAATCTTGTGTTCGTTAACGCGGAGACGCCGGCAACGGCATCTCATCGTATAGCGCCTTTTGGCACGCGGGTTTCACCGCAGTTGAGTGCCGAAACGCGGCTAACGAGCGAAACGCCGGTACGCGCAGCAACCGTGCCGCAGGAGCGTCTCGAACGAATTGTTCAAGATGCTGCCACGAAGCACAATTTGGATCCGGCCCTGGTGAAAGCTGTGATTGGGGTTGAATCCGGATGGAACCAGACGGCGATCTCGCGCAAGGGAGCACTGGGATTGATGCAATTGATCCCATCAACGGCAGGACAAATGGGCGTAGGAAATGCGTTCGATCCGGTAGAGAATGTGAACGGCGGAGCGGCTTATTTGCGTTCGCTCCTCGATCGGTTCCATGGTGACCTCGAGAAGTCTCTGGCCGCGTATAATGCAGGACCAGGGGCAGTGGAGCGGGTCGGAGGTATACCAAACATTCCGGAAACGCGTTCTTATGTCCGAAAAGTTACAGACTCCTATTTCCGGCCCGGCTCAGGTCGAGATCCATCGTTTTCCGCAAAGCCGCGAATTCCCGTGCGGCGCGAAGTGGATCAGAACGGCCGGGTAGTTTTTACGAACGAATGACGCGATTTGAATTTAGCCCAGGCGCAACAATGCGTCCAATCCGGTATGCGATTCGAGCGTCGCTCGGATTTTTGACAGTTATTGTGTGTCTTGCCGCGGCGAGCATCGCCGCGCCGGCATGGGCGCAGAATAATACTGACCTGGGACGCCGGCAATTTGAAAAGGCGGTCTCGCTCCGCACGGAACTCGAAAGCCATCCGCAGGGCCAACGCACTCTCGAGGCGTATAGGCAAGTCGTCGCCGCGTATAAGAAAGTTTACGCGTATACCTCGGACGCGGAAGTCGTCACGCCCTCGATTGTCGCGTCCGCCGAGCTTTCCATTGAAATGGGCCGCCAGTATGACCCGGCGTTTTTCAAGATCGCCATTGGCTCTTACAATTACCTTCTGAAGGAATATCCGCACAGCAGGTACGCTTCTTCGGCGCTCTTCTCGATCGCAGACATCCAGCAGAATGAATTGAAGGATCCGGATACGGCGGAAAAGACGTATAAAGATTTCATCCAGCGGTTTCCGAAGTCGCCGAGGATCGTTGAAGCCAGGATCGCGATAAAGCAAATCACGCAAGCGCGCAACGAAGCCTCGGCGATGCCCGCGGCGACGGCGCACAACCGGCAGCCGGCTGCCGCGGACCACGATACCTTTGAGCCTGCTTCCGACCAGTCGGATGAGCCTTCAACCGCGCCGGTCAATCCGATTGAAGGCGGCGCTGAAGCTGGCATCGCGCGCGTCACGGGCGTACGCACGTGGAACGCGGAGAATTACACGCGCGTGGTGATCAATCTTGGCGACTCGATCAAGTACAGAGCCACTCGAATCGGCAATCCTGATCGCATTTTCTTTGATCTGCACGATGCGAAACTCGATCCCGGAGTGACGCAGAAAACCATCGAGGTCGAGAGCGGCTTCCTGAAGTCTATTCGTCTGGGGCAAAATAAAGATGGAGTGGTGCGGATCGTTCTGGATGTGGATACGGTGAAGCAATATTCAGCGTATTTGCTTCAGAATCCGTACCGGCTCGTCATTGATGTGCACGGGACGGACGTGCATGGCACGCAGAGGCGCACGTCCGAAGCCTCGAATCATCCGGCTGCGCCGCCAGACACGACACCGAAGAGTGATCCGGCGACGAAGGCTGCGGCGCCGGCGCGGACTGTTCTGGCAGAGCAGGCAACTGAGCCGCCCGATTCGAAACATCTGAAGGTTTACGCTGCGGCGCCTCCTCCGCCAATTGGAATTGAAAAACCGGCGGTGGCGACAACTGGACCGAAACCGGTTGACCGGCTGCCTATTCGCGCGACATCCGGCCAGAGCCGCGAAGTCGCGGCGCTGGTGCCTGAACCGAAGCCGACGCGTGACGGCGAGCGCTCGCTGACCCGCGCTCTGGGGCTGAAAATCAATCGAATCGTGATTGATGCCGGGCACGGCGGCCACGATACAGGCACCGTCGGCGCGCACGGCTTGATGGAGAAAGATCTTTGCCTCGATGTGGCGCTGCGGCTCGGGAAGATGATTCAGGAGCGCCTGCCGGGAGCGGAAGTGGTCTATACGCGCTCGGATGACACTTTTATTCCGCTCGAGGAGCGCACCGCGATTGCGAATCAGGCCAAGGCCGATCTTTTCATTTCCATTCACGCGAACTCGAGCCACGATCACGATGCACGCGGCGTCGAGACGTATTATTTGAACTTCGCGACGTCGCAGGATGCGATGGAAGTGGCCGCGCGAGAAAACGCGCTCGCGGATACGGGCCTGCACGATCTTCAGAACATGATTCAGAAGATCGCCCGGAACGAAAAGATCGAGGAATCGAAGGAGCTGGCGGGCGATATTCAGGATTCTCTTACCAAACGCTTGCAACAAGTGAATAATTCGGAGAAAAATCGAGGCGTCAAGAAGGCGCCTTTCGTCGTGCTGATCGGAGCGAATATGCCCTCGGTTCTGGCCGAGATTTCCTTCCTGAGCAATTCGAACGACGAGAAAATGCTGAAGAAGGCCGACCAGCGGCAACGGATTGCTGAGGGACTCTATAAGGGCGTGACCAGCTATCTCGATAATTTGAATAGCCTGTCGTATAACCTTCAGAAGCCGATGCCGTCGCGGCCAGAATCGCCGCTCGATTCTTCCGGGAACCCAAAGTAGTATCCGGCATCTAATAACAAGTATCATGCGCAAACTCAACTTCTTATTCTTAATTATCGCGGCTTTCGTGTTGCTTCCTGCGGCTCTTGCGGGTGCACCCGCGCAGGAAACATTGCCGGCGAGCTTTGCTTCATGGACTGCGACTGGCGCGGAAACCGCCGTGCCATCGGGGAGTCTGCTTGCAAGCCCTTCTGTTCTTCAGGAATACGGCTTGGTGGATGCGTCGACTCGCTCTTACTCGCACGAAGCAGCCACGTTACAGGTGATTCTGTATCGGTTGAAGGACCCCACCGGCGCGTATGGGCTGTACTCATACCTGCGGTCGTCGGGTCTTCGCCAGGGATCGATTCACGCGTATCCCCCGGCATTAACGGTGTTCCGCGCGACTGGTGAGTCTGTTTCGTATCAGCTTTCACCATACGCGCAGAAGGGTGATTTTCACCGCGCGGATGTTACCGATCATTCGGTAATTGCTCCGGGGCGCGCGCTAATTCTGCAGGGCAGCTTCATATTGGACGTACTTGGTCCGACAGTTGCCGGAAGCGAGGCGGGAGAGTTGAAAAGCTTGGCAGCGGCAGTGGCTCCCACTTCCAATCCCGGCCCTTATCCGACGCTCTACGGCCACCTGCCGCAAAGTGGATTTGTTGTCGATTCCGACTCTTACATTCTTGGCCCTGTGGCATTGCACGAATTCTTCCCGGTCGCTGATGGCGATTGGCTTGGATTTGGCAGCGGCGTTGAGGCGGAAGTCGCGAGCTATCGCATCAGCGGCGAGGAGTTCACTCTTCTGATCGCGGACTTCCCGACTCCGCAAGTTGCAACGAAAAAAATGGAGGAGTGGACGGGTTTTCTCAACGTCGGCGGCTTACAGAACGGAAGCGGCAAGCCGGTGGTT
>Ga0302324_100002199_pt1 | contig 45844 bp, 32 predicted proteins | sample Palsa_T0_1_FD_201949 | JGI IMG/M metagenome (GOLD analysis project Ga0302324, IMG submission 201949) | Peat permafrost microbial communities from Stordalen Mire near Abisko, Sweden - Palsa_T0_1 | ecosystem: Environmental > Terrestrial > Soil > Palsa > Peat permafrost | place: Sweden: Abisko... | reverse complement strand
CAATCGTGGTATCGAAATACGCCGAAAGAAATCCGGTGAGATCGCCAGCGCTTGTATGGGTAAATAGGAGCTTTTGGGCCAAAACACTGCCGGAGGAGAAGATCGCAGTCGTTCTATTCTGCCCTTGCCAACGCTTGAGTGCGGGCGGCACATCATCAAACACTTGGCTATGTATGTCGCCACTCGCATAGCCCTCTGCCCAAATTTTGCCCTGCAGCGATTTCAGCGGAGTGCACTTGCGATCACGGTCGATCAGCCATCTAACGTAGGCAACAAACGATGCAGGTTCGTGCGGATCGCTTAAAACAGGAGGACTGAAACCCTGACGAGTATCTTTAAGGTGTTCGTGCCGGAGGCCATCCAAATCCGCGAGCACGTCCGGCAATGATCCGTACCGCTCCAGGAATTTCTCGGTCTGTGAACGGGCGTATGGAAAGAGGACCTTGAAGACGAAATCCGCCGGTGTGGTCGTGCCCTCGATATCCAGGAGAATTGCGCGAACCGGATGGTAAATGAAGGAAGTCATGACCGAACCGGAGGCCGGGCGGACAGATAAGACGGGCCCAAGCATACCGGCTGGTAGTTGCGATCCACTCCGCTATCGGTGTGGTGCGGTGTCCAACCGGACCGGTCTTGAAACAAACGAATCGCCCGGATCGTCCGATCCCCACAAAGATCAAACCAATGCCAGGTTCCTCGGGGCACACGAATCAGATCGCCTGACTCCACCTCAATCGCGGTAAGCGGGCTGCCTTGCTGCGGATGGATGTGAAACAATCCGCGGCCACGGATGATGAAGCGCACCTCGTCTTCATCGTGCCAATGTTCGCGGCTGAACTTTGCCAGCATGGCTTCCAGATTCGGTATTTGGGGAGTTATGTCAATGACGTCTGCAGTCACATACCCGCCGTCTTGTTTCAGCTTCTCTATCGGGGCGCTGTAAATCGCCAGAATCTCTTCCGCTGACGCGTTGTCCTCCACCGCTTTGGGGACGTCCCAGCGTTCGTAGTCAATTCCAATGCTTGCGAGATAGTCCGTTATTTCTACCTTCTCTCGCAGTGTGCGATTCTCGTCTGGAATTCTGACAATTGCCATCGTCCACCTTAATTTCCGCTCAAGGAGCTTAGCCTAACGAGCAACCGCGTCTGAGAGAGTACGGGTTCTCCCCACAACTTCCAACAAGAACTCGAGGATTTCAAGGTGACGCTTTGCCTGTTCAAGGCTCTCGCCCCAGGTGTAAAGCCCGTGTCGCCGCAACAGTAAACCGTGAACGTTTGGGTATTCGTCCAGCTTCGCCGCCGCGACGCCGGCCAATCTCGCCATATCCTGATCGTTCTCGATAATTGGAAGCCATTCGCGGTGATTGTGCGATTTGACTCCTTCGAGTCCCTTCAACATCTCGTAGCCTTCGATCCAAAGGCCACCAGCCTTCGCGTCAAGGTCAGAAATAATAGTGCTCCATGCTGAATGTGTATGCAAGACCGCGGCCGCCCGCCTCACATTCGCGAGGAGCAAGTGCAGTGCAGTTTCCGCCGAGGGATACCCCGTTCCCTGGACCACGGTTCCGTTGGCATCAACGCGCACGAAATTGTTCTGCGTCAATGTCCCTTTGTGCAATCCACTCCCGGTTATCGTGAGGAGCAAAGGTTCGCGGCGCACTACGGCACTGAAATTACCGCTGGTACCTAGAGCCCAGCCTCGCGCGTGGCATTCCCTGGCGATCTGGACCAAGAAGGTTTCTGGGTCGGCAGGTTCGAGACCCGACGCTCGCCGAACATTTTGTCCCATACACTGATTTTACTCGCGAGGCTCGAACAAGCTTTGCATCGTTCTGTTGAGAGCTAAGGTGAGCAAGCTCTTCCAGTTGTCGGCGAAGCTGGCGCAGCCGCCAGACTGCATAAATGGCTAACGCCGGCGTGGCTAAGACTAACAGCGCTAACAATACGGCAAGAAGCTCCAATGGCTACCCCGTATACACGTAGTTCTGAAAGCCTAAATAGTAGAACGGAGGAATACCCATTCTTGCAGATTATTCTTCCCTGCAAACTCGGAAGTAACTGGCGTTCCGTATTGTTACTGGAACGCAAACCGGCTTCATGACAAGATGTGCAGAACTACGAGAGCTACAGACGCTTATCAAGATTTCCTATGACCGAAAATGCTGCCGCGGCCGCGCGGGAGAATTCGCCAACGAGACTCGCAGAGAATCCTTCGGAACTCTTGGTGTCACAATCGTGGCGACGAGGGTTTTGGTCTCTTGTGGCAACCCAGTTCCAGGGCGCATTCAACGATAACGCATACAAGAATCTCATCGTCTTTATCATCCTCGGCACTGCGATCGAGAAGGCCGATCGTGATCGGCTCGTTCTGGTGGCAGGTGCCCTCTTCTCCGTTCCCTTCATTCTGTTCTCCATGACCGGAGGTTTTCTCGCGGATCGGTACAGTAAACGTAGCGTCACGATTGGGACGAAATTGTTCGAGATTGGCGTAATGGCCTTCGCGATCGCCGGGTTAGCTTGGCAGAATCTGCATCTCGAAATGGCTGCGATCTTCCTAGCCAGCACACAGGCCGCGTTCTTCGGACCTTCCAAATACGGATTGCTGCCCGAGTTGCTGCCTGAGCCAAGACTTTCCTGGGGCAACGGTGTCATCGAACTGGGAACCTTCCTCGCATCGATCGCCGGGCTTGTTTCCGGCGCCTTCCTTGCAGACGCTTTTCACGGGCGCCAAGGGTGGTCGGGTCTGGTCTTCCTCACTCTGTCTGTTGCCGGTTTGATCCTTAGTCTCGGGATCACAAAAGTCCGCGCCGCTGATCCCTCCAAGAAGTTTCAAGCCAATCCCCTCACCGATCTCTGGCAACAGGTAGGGTTAATTCGCCGGGATCGGGTCCTGTGGCTGGCTGTTCTCGGTAACACCTATTTCTGGTTTCTTGCTGCGCTTCTAACCGCCAACATCGTTTTCTACGGCGAAGATGTTTTGCACAGCAGCTCAACGCGCACGGGGATCCTGCAGGCTGCGGTAGCAATCGGCATAGGGCTGGGCAGTCTCGCGGCGGGATATCTTTCGAGCGGCAAAGTCGAGTACGGACTCATTCCGCTTGGTTCGGTCGGCATGACGGTATTCGGAGTGCTGCTCTCCGCCCCAAACCTCTCATTCGCGCATGTGCTAATGCTCCTCGCCGCCCTCGGCTTCTCAGCCGGGTTCTTTGCGGTCCCGGTCAATGCTCTGATTCAACACCGCCCTGACGAAAAAGACAAAGGGGGAGTGATCGCAGCCGCGAACCTGCTCTCCTTCGTTGGTATTGGGGGAGCTGCGGGCGTTTACTATTGTTTCCAGCACTACGCCCATTTCAGCCCGCCTTCAATTTTTCTGTCCGTCTCATTGGTAACGATCGCCGCAACGTTCTATGTCTTGTATCTGCTGCCCGATGCCCTGCTTCGGCTCCTGCTTTGGATCGCCACCCATACTCTGTATCGAATTCATCTGGAGGGACGCGAAAATATTCCGTCAAAGGGCGGAGCGTTGCTGGTACCGAATCATGTCTCCATGGTCGATGCGGTTCTTCTGATTGCCTCGATCGATCGCCCGATTCGCTTCCTTATGTTCAAGGGGTCCTATGACCACCCACTGGTCAAGCCGTTCGCCAAGATCATGGGTGTGATCCCAATCTCCTCCCAGCTTCGTCCCCGCGAAATGATTCAGTCTCTCAGGACGGCGACGCAAGCATTGAAAGATGGTGAGATTGTATGCATCTTCCCTGAGGGTCAAATGACTCGCATCGGTCAGATGCTCCCGTTCCGTCGCGGCATGGAAAGAATCATCAAGGGCGTCGATGTCCCCATCATTCCGGCGAATCTGGGAGGGGTCTGGGGATCGGTCTTCAGCTTCGAGCGTGGAAGATTTCTGTGGAAGCTTCCGCGCAAACTTCCCTATCCCGTAACCGTCACCTTCGGTAAGCCAATGCCCTCAACCACCTCCGCTCAAGATGTGCGGCAGGCGGTGCAAGAGCTTGGTGCCAATGCGTATGGATTCCGCAAGCGCTATATGCGAACACTGCATCGCTCGTTTGTGCAAACCGCACGGCGTCATCCGTTTCGCTTTGCCATGGCAGATGGCCGAACGCCGAAACTTATCTTCGGTGGTGCCCTGACTCGCACCGTCTTCCTGGCCCGACGACTCCGCCCAGTCTGGGGCAACCAGAAGATGGTTGGTATCTTGCTCCCGCCCTCAGTTCCCGGTGCGTTAGTCAACCTCGCCGCACTCTTGATGGGCAAGGTTCCAGTCAACTTGAATTACACAGCTTCCAACGAGGTTCTAGCTTCGTGTGCCAAGCAATGCGAACTGGAAACCGTAATTACGTCGAAGGCATTTCTAGAGCGAGTCCACATCGAACCACCGGCGCAAGCGATCATGCTTGAGGATCTGGCCGAAAAGCCGGGGTTCTTCGAACGGGTAACAACAGCCCTAATCTCATGGCTCTTGCCAGTGCGGTTTGTTGAAAAGTGCGTAGGCGCCGGCAAGAAAGTAGCGCTCGATGATACCGCTACCATCATCTTCTCGAGCGGTAGCACGGGTGATCCCAAGGGAGTCATCCTAACTCACTACAATGTGGCGTCCAATGTCGAACAGTTGAACCAGGTATTCATGTTAGGACGCAAGGACAAAATCCTCGGTATTTTACCCTTCTTTCACTCTTTCGGTTTCACGGGAACACTCTGCTTGCCGACCACCATCGGCATGGGTGTGGTCTTTCATCCGAACCCGTTGGAAGCTCGCGCAATAGGTGCTCTCGTCAGCCAATATGCCGTCACTTTCCTCCTCGCCACGCCGACATTTCTACAGTCGTACATGCGGCGCTGCTCTCCTGAAGATTTTGGCAGCCTGCAGTACGTAATGGCTGGAGCAGAAAAGCTTCCCGAGCGAGTTTCCATCGCCTTTGAAGATCGCTTCGGAGTCCGACCACTTGAAGGCTATGGCTGCACCGAATGCTCTCCTGCTGTCACGGTAAATACTCGCGACTTCCGAGCAGCACAGTTTCGACAGGTTGGCGCAAAGCGGGCCAGCATCGGTCATCCCTTGCCTGGAATCAGCGTAAGGATCGTGAGTCCTGAAACGCTGGATCCCCTTCCCCAAGGCGAAACTGGACTATTGCTGGTGCGTGGTCCGAATGTCATGAAGGGATATCTGAATCGGCCCGAGAAGACTGCGGAGGTTCTCCGCGACGGCTGGTATAACACGGGCGACATCGCCATGATGGACGAGGATGGGTTTGTCCGAATCACCGATCGCCTGACGCGGTTCAGCAAGATCGGGGGAGAAATGGTTCCCCATATTAAGGTCGAAGACAAGCTTCACGAAATCAGCGGCTCGATGGAACAGATCTTCGCCGTAACCGCGATACCTGACGAGAGAAAGGGTGAACGTCTGATCGTACTTCACACACTTCCAAACGAACGCTTACAAGACTGTTTTGCTCAGCTCAGCAAATCGGATTTACCGGCGCTGTGGAAGCCACGGCCTGATCAGTTTGTGCATGTGGACTCGTTACCATACCTCGGCACCGGCAAGCTTGATCTGCGTCGGCTAAAAGAGATCGCAGCGGGAGTCGCAATATGACAGGGACACTTGGACCGAGATAGCAATTCAAAACGAGGTGTCCCGGGATTCCCAGACGAATCGGAGCGCACGATCTTTCGCCATTCGCCTTAACGACTGTCGCCCTCATTGCGTGGTTCTGGACCCAGTGACTGATCGGCGTACGCAGCGTGCCGGATGCTGGAATCGTAGACCTATTGCACACTGTCGCGACTTCGACCAAATTCTTACCTGCTCCGGCATCGTTGGAATCAGTTCGACCCCCTGTCGCCCGGGCTGAAAACACTCCCTTTAGGCTGGACATTGATCCCCGCGGAGGCTTGTAGGCTCCGTGGGAGGGCCACGGCATTGTGGCCGCGGTTGATCCCAAGTCGACCGGCTTCGCCAGCAGCTACCAAAGCATGCAGCGTTTCGTCGGCAAGCGGCGCGGAGCGCATTCTCGGTCCCCTCACCGCTTCACGGACCGCGTCGAATCGAGGATTTTGGCACAGTCGGAAATCCCATCCCCGCGAGCGTGGAACTGCGAAGGGGTAAGAGGTTCTGTGAGCTAGACGAGAAAAGGGAGATCGAGGATAGAATCTATAGCAAACTGGAACGGATGAATCGACATCTAGCCTTGCCTAGAAATGAACTTCCCCGAAGACGTTCGACGCGCACGCAAATTGGCTCGTCGCCGGCAGGTTGCGACGCTAGATGAAAGGATTCCCTAAGATGTCGAAAATAGAAACCCGACAGATTCGTCGATCCCTTGTCGCAATCTTCATCCTAATGACCTTTCTGGCTCTCCTGTTGCGCTTTGCGGGTACGCAATCAGCGCCACCGGACGGGAGCATAGTCATGAAAGACGTTCTGGTGATTGACGGACGGGGCGGCCCGCCGCTCGAGCACGCCGCCATCGTCATCAAGGGAGACCGCATTGTTTCTGTGGGCGCGGCCGGAAAGGTGTCGTGGCCAAAATCAGCACGAGTGATCGATTACCGCGGTAAGACGGCACTTCCTGGCCTAATCTCCGACCATTCTCACGTGGGGCAAGTCGATGGAGTCGGGACTGCCCCGCAGAATTACAACCGGCCGAATATTTTGCGACAGCTGCGCCAGTATGAGGTGTATGGCGTCACCACAGTGACTGCTCTCGGCTTGAATAACGATTTGTTCTACGAACTACAGCCTCGATTGCATTCGGGTGCGTTGCCCGGGGCCGATCTGTTCGGTGCGGACCGCGGAATTGGCATTCCAAATGGTGCCCCGCCCGCCTTCAATTTGCCGGAGAGCCAACTGTATCGGGTAGAGAGCCCGCAGCAGGCGGTCGGAGCCATTGACGAAATGGCAGCTCGCAAACCTGACTTGATCAAATTATGGATTGACGACTTCCATGGAAGCCTGCGAGTTAAGATGCCGCCCGAAGTGTATGGTGCGGCAATCAAGGAAGCGCACAGACTGGGACTGCGGGTAGCAGCGCACATCTACTATCTTTCCGATGCCAAATCTTTGGTGAAGAGCGGCGTCGACATCATCGCCCATGGAGTGCGCGATCAGCCAGTGGACGCCGAGTTTGTCGATCTCATGAAAACCCATTCCATCTGGTACATCGCAACCATCGATCTGGATGAATCTAGCTACATTTACGCGGAGAAACCGGAATGGCTCAAGAATCAATTTCTAGTTCACGCGTTGCAACTGGCTCTGGCTGACGAGTTCAACGATCCTGGTTGGCGCGCAAAGGTTTTGGGAAACCAGAAACAAGTTGAAACCTCCAAGGCATCTGTCCTCACGAACGAGCGCAATTTAAAACTTCTCTACGACGCAGGAGTGAACATCGGATTTGGAACAGATTCGGGAGCTATGGCGGTCCGCATCCCTGGTTTTGCCGAACATAGAGAACTGGAATTACTGGTGGATGCGGGTTTGACCCCCTTGCAAGCGATCCATCTCGCTACCGCAAATGCCGCGTCTTTGCTCCATCTCGATGATCGCGGAGTTCTGGAGCCCGGGAAATTGGCGGACATTATCGTCGTAGATGGAGACCCCAACGCGCAAATAAGCAACGTTCATAACATTGAAGCCGTCTGGCACCGAGGAAAGCTGGTCAGCGCACGGGATCAGGACTTCGCACCGTGAATCGTGTGAAGGCAGAAATATTGGCGTTGAATGGACTCGATGTTGTTTTGCACTTCGGCTAAGCACAACTTGCCAAGCCCAGGAAGAATGCAATGACACATCGGCGGCGGAGTGAACTTCTTTCGAAGAGTTTCCTATTCTTGTTGGGCGCTAAATCGGCACGACTGCTGCAGAGGAGCATGCACAGAGTTCAGTTCCTGACATTTCTCGTATTGCTCTTGGTCGAGCTCTGTGCGTCGCAACAGCATCGGGCCGGAACAAGTGGTCCGGAGACGCCACCGCTCCAGGGAGCAGGACGGTGGCATTATCGGGCTCCCCTCCCGCACGCGCGCGGGGAGGTAGCCGTGGCAGAGGCTGGAGGCAGAATTTATGTATTAGGCGGGTATGCCGATGGCTTCGTGGACCAGCCTCTGAACGAGGAATACGACCCGGCGACAAAGCTTTGGCGCATCCGTGTTCCCATGCCGCGAGGCTTGAATCATGTTGGCGCGGTAGGACTCAACGGCAAAATTTACTGCATCGGTGGATTCACAGAACAAAACAAGTCGGCCGGGCAAGACGTGTCAATGTATGATCCGGCCACCAATTCTTGGCAAGAGCTAGCGCCGCTGCCGACGCCGCTCGGTTCCGTCTCCGTGGCGATTCTCGATGGCAGAATCCACGCAGTAGGCGGCCGCGACGGTTTGAGCGTGGGAACGCACCGGGTGTACGATCCTGCAACTAATCGCTGGAGCGAGTCGGCTCCTTTGCCCCAGGGTCGCGATCACATGGGCTTAGTCGCAATTGGCGGTAAGTTATATGCGGTCGGGGGCCGGTTCAACACCTTTGAATACAACACGAACTTGCTCGATATTTACGACCCCGCGACCAATTCGTGGAAATCGGTCAAGCCCATGCCAACGGCCCGAAGCGGAATGGCTGTGACGGTCATGGATAACAAGATCTTTGTTTTCGGCGGAGAGAAACTGGGTGGAACCTTCAATCAGGGCGAAGTCTACGATCCCGCGACTGATGTTTGGGCAGAGCTGACGCCAATGCCGTTGTCTGTCCACGGCACCGGGGCCGCGGTCGTGGGCGACACCATTTATATTCCAGCCGGAGCAACACTAAATGGCGGTACGGCGCAAACCAATGGCACCCAGGCATTCACTCTCAAGTGAGCAGAAATTGTGCGATTTAGGATGCTTTAGACTGTGGCAACTGACCGGAGCGGGTGCAGAAGAGTTGTTTACGAAAAAGACCTTGGACCTAACACCCCGATGGTCGCGCCGGGTATGATAGTGCATAGTTCGGGTTGGCGCTTGTCGGACTCGTGTAGTCGACGGCCAGTTCTGGAGCTCACGAAATTGAGGCTGCATAGAACTTCTCTCATCGAATTAACAGAAAGGGTTTTTGAGGTTGAACTATGACAGAGAAAACCGAAGCAGCAGGTCTGTCCGCCGCGAGCGCCGGAACGATCGCACTCGGCGGTGAACTCACAGTCAATCGCCTTGGCTTCGGGGCGATGCGTCTAACAGGCGACGGAATCTGGGGGCCACCTAAGGATCCCGCGACTGCAATCGCCGTCCTTCGCCGCGCCATCGAGTTGGGCGTCAACTTCATCGATACAGCTGATTCCTATGGTCCCAATGTTAGCGAGGAGCTGATCGCAGATGCGCTGGCGCCTTACCCCAAGGAACTTGTCATCGCGACGAAGGGTGGATGGAATCGCCCTGGGCCGGACCAGTGGACGCACGATGCCAGCCCGGCGCACTTGCGCGAGGCGGTGGAAGGCAGCCTGAAGAGACTGGGCCTCGGCAGGATCGACGTTTACCAGTTGCACATTCCCGATCCGGTGGTGCCTCTCGACGCGTCGATTGAAACCCTGGCGAACATGCAAACAGAGGGGAAGATCCGATTGATTGGGCTGTCTAACGTCACGGTAGAGCATATCGAACGGGCGCGGAAGATCGTGCCGATCGTGTCGGTCCAGAACCGGTATAGTTTCGCCGATCGCGAATGGGACAATGTCGTGGATTATTGCGAGCGCAATGGGATCGCGTTCATCCCTTGGTTCCCTCTGGGAGCAGGGCGCGTGGCCGGCAGGCTGCTGGAACGGATTGCGAAGGCTCGCAAAGTAAAACCTATCCAGATTGCATTGGCGTGGTTGCTGAAACGGTCTCCGGTTATGCTGCCCATCCCCGGGACTTCCTCAGTCGCACATCTTGCGGAAAATGTGGAGTCGGCATCTTTACAGCTGTCTGAGAAGGAATACCTGGAACTAACCGGGATTACGGAGTTGGCTTCCTGACAAGTCCGCTTCGGATGCCCGGCTCCTCGAGGTCAGGCATACGGGCCTGAGTCAGGCGTTTTAAGGAATAGTGTTTACTGAGAACGGTCGCGTCTGTAACTCCACAGGAGGACTTGCCATGACTCCGAACGATAGCGACTTGAATCCATCACGCATCGATTCTTCCGAGCAGTCGTCGGCGACCGACAGAAAGCTCTCAAACCAGGACTCCGGCGTGAGCAGGAGAGAGTTCGTCGGCATGACTGCTGCTTCCTTATTAGTGGCCGGAAAGCTCAATGCTGCGGCAAAGCCGGATAGCAAGAACGGGGTTCCCCATCGAACTCTGGGGCGCACCGGCGAAAGGGTTTCGCTTATCGGACTCGGTGGGTATCACCTGGGAAAGCAGAGCGATCCTGACGAAAGCATTCGCATCATTCGCACTGGAATCGATGAAGGAATCAATTTTCTCGATAACTGCTGGGACTACAACGACGGAGAGAGCGAAATTCGAATGGGCAGAGCGCTGCGCGACGGTTATCGCCAGAAAGCCTTCTTGATGACCAAGATCGATGGCCGAAATAAGACCGCTGCCGTAACTCAAATCAATGAATCGTTGCGGCGGTTGCAAACGGATCGAATTGACTTACTCCAGTTCCATGAAGTGATTCGCGATTCCGATCCGGATCGCATTTTCGCCGAAGGTGGAGCGATAGAGGTCGCCCTGGAAGCCAAGAAAGCGGGCAAGATCCGTTTTCTCGGCTTCACAGGCCACAAGAGTCCAGACATTCATTTAAAGATGCTGGCCACCGCCGCACAGCATGGCTTCGCGTTCGATGCCGTCCAGATGCCTCTCAACGTGATGGACGCCCACTTCAACAGTTTCGAAAGGAAAGTGTTGCCAGCCTTGACCAAGGACGGTATCGGAGTTCTCGGCATGAAACCCATGGGCGACCACCTCATACTCGATAGCAAGACCGCTACCCCGGTCGAGTGCCTGCACTATGCGATGAATCTTCCCACCAGCGTCGTCATCACGGGCTGTGATTCGCTTCCGATCCTTCAGCAAGCCCTCCAGGCCGCCCGGTCGTTTCAGCCGATGGACTCTTCCCAGGTAGCAGCTCTTCTCGCCAAGACGGCAAAGGCGGCGGAAGCCGGCCAGTTCGAACTCTACAAAACAACTCACCAGTTTGATGGCACCGTCGCCAACCCGCAGTGGCTTGGCTGACGCCAAACGACGAGCCACGGTTAGCCCGCGACGATGCGATTGCTAGGAGCGAATAAAATGGAGCGTGTCCACGGTTGGTCTGTCAGGCCACGTTTATGGCGCACGCAAAGAATTCTGAAAGGACCCTTCTTATGAAGCCTCTTGTGGCTGCCCTCATGATTTCGCTTTGTTCCATGGTTGCGGCTCAGCAGTTTTCCTCCGTTTCTGGCCAAGGAAGATCGATGGTTGTGACGAAGCTGGGAATTGTGGCCACGCCACAATTTCTCGCCTCCCAGGCCGGTGCGCACATTCTGGAGCAGGGTGGCAACGCCGTGGATGCCGCAATTGCCGCAAACGCAGTTATGGGTGTAGTGCAACCGTATGTGAACGGCATGGGCGGAGACCTGTTCGCAATTTATTACGACGCGAAGACGGGGAAGCTCTATGGATTGAACTCCAGCGGTTGGACGCCGAAAGGGCTCAACATCGACTATTTGAAATCGCACGGCGTGGATCACATCAATCCCATCGGCGTGGAAACCGTCGACATTCCCGGTGCCGTCGCGGGATGGGATGCCTTGCGTGGCCGTTTCGGCACGTTGCCGTTTTCTGAAATCCTCTCACCCGCGATTTACTACGCGCAGAATGGATTTCCGCTGGCTGAGAGAAATGCGCGCTATTGGGTTGCGAAGAGTTTGATGCAGCAGCCGGGCTACAAAGAGACGTATATGCCTAACGGCGAAGCTCCCAAGGTAGGTGATGAATTCAAGAATCCTGCGCTCGCCAATTCGCTCCGGCAAGTGGCAGAACATGGCCGGGATGCGTTCTACAACGGCCCGATGACGGAGACGATGGTGAAATTCCTCCAGTCACAGGGTGGTACGCACACGCGCGAAGATTTCCGCGATTTTGAACCAGAGTGGGTCGAGCCACTTTCGACGACATATCGCGGATGGACTGTCTACGAACTTCCACCGAATGGGCAAGGAATTGCCGCGTTAACGATGTTGAACCTCATGGAGCAGTTTCCTCTTGGACAGTATGCGCACAACTCCGCGGATGCTCTGCAAGTCATGATCGAGGCGAAAAAGCTGGCCTACGCGGACATGTATAAATATGTGGGCGATCCGCGATTCACCCCGGTCCCGGTGAAGGAGATGCTTTCGAAGGAACTGGCGAAGAAGCGTGCGGCGATGGTCAAGATGGACAAGGCCGCGTGCGAAGTGGTTCCTTCCGACATTGAGAAGATGCTCGACGCTCACGGGAATTCGACGATCTACCTTTCAGCGATCGATAAAGATGGAAATATCGTTTCCTTGATCCAGAGTAATTACTCGGGCTATGGCACGGGAATGGTCGCTCCCGGCCTCGGCTTTTCCTTTCACAACCGCGGCGCGGGATTTCAGTTGACGCCTGGGCTGCCGAATTCGCTGGCCGGGCACAAGCGGCCGCTGCACACCATTATTCCTGCCTTTATGGAGAAAGATGACATTCATATTGGATTCGGCATCATGGGAGGGTGGAACCAGGCACAGGCGCACGCGCAGTTTGTTGCGAACGTGGTGGATTACGGAATGAACGTGCAGGCGGCGCTGGAGCAGCCAAGGTTTACGAAAGGAACCTTTGAAGGCTGCGATGTACAGATGGAAAACACAATTCCGGCATCCGTAAGAGACGAATTAACCAAGCGCGGACACCAGATCGAACTGCTCGAGCCATTCTCCTTCACGGTCGGACAAGGGGAAGCAGTTTTGAGAGACACGAAGCGCAATGTGAACTTTGCCGGCGCCGATCCCCGTTCCGATGGCGAAGCGATTCCACAAGAGCCGACTACTACAACAAAGTGAATACGCGATGTAATAAAGATGTAATAAAACGGATTCGGCAGCTTTACGCATCATTTGAACCTCTTTTGCCAAGGGATGCCATCGTAAAAACTCATGGCGACGATTCCGGGACGGCCGGGAGAAAGCCCAGTTACGATCGAATAATGATCGGGAAAAGTGAGCGACGAATCGACCGGAATCATTCCCTACGAGGGCGCTGGCTCCCTGAGTTGCGAGAGCGTGTAGATTCTTAGCGCCATAGCGTTCGGGATAGTCCTAGCGGAAACCGTCGAGAGAAAGGAGCACGACGTACGGTTTCTTTTCTCGGTCGCGGGCGTTCGGCCCGTGCGCGGATTCGGGGACCGGCGCGGGATTCTGCCCGTCCGCCTATGCGCACAGAATCGCAACAAACATCCAAACAAGACGATGTTTTCGCCAACTTTCAACCAAACTCATTTCTCCTGCGATGACGGGACCGAACCTGTGCCGCTAAGATCGGGTGTGTACAATCTTTGCAGGCGAAATCAGTGGACCCTCAAACCCTGGAGACAACCGTTTGAACTCTAGCAAATGTGTAGCCCTCTTCTTATCTCTGCTTCTTTTTACATTTTTCACGCCGGCTTCGCAGGGGCAAATCGATGACGCCACAAGGAAACTCGCTCACGATACTCTTAAACAACTGATCGAAATCAATACCACGGACTCGGTGGGAAACGTGACTACGGCATCCGAAGCCATGGCGCAACGCTTTCGCGATGCCGGTTTCGCCCAGTCCGATATGCAGATTCTTGGCCCGAACGACCGCAAGAAGAATCTCGTCATTCGGCTGCGCGGAACAGGGACAAATAAACCCCTGCTGCTCATTGGCCACCTCGATGTAGTGGAAGCCCATCGCGAAGACTGGACTACCGATCCCTTCAGCTTCATCGAGAAGGACGGCTTCTATTACGGCCGCGGCGCACAGGATATGAAGAGCGGTGATGCCATTATGCTCACCACGCTGATCCGCTTTAAGAAGGAAGGATACATCCCCGACCGCGACATCATTCTCGCTCTGACTGCCGACGAAGAGGGCGGCAAGTCGAATGGTGTTGACTGGCTGGTGAAGAACCGTCGCGAACTCATCGACGCTGAAATAGTTTTCAATCACGACGGCGGCGGCATCCTGAGCGATCATGGCAAACCGGTGATGATGACCGTGGATGCCACGGAAAAGCTCTATGCGGATTTTCAGCTTTCGGTGACAAATCCCGGGGGCCATAGCTCATTGCCCAGGCCAGATAATGCGATCTATTCGCTTGCCAACGCGCTCACGCGACTGGAGCACTACCGGTTCCCTTTCGAACTGAACGATGTCACGCGTGTTTATTACGAGCGGATGGCGAAGGTCGAGACGCCGGAACGTGCCGCCGACATGAGGGCGATGCTGAAAACTCCTCCAGACGACGAGGCAGTAGCTAGACTTTCGCGCGATCCGATCGACAACTCCACCATGCACACCACTTGCATTGCCACGCGCCTCAGCGCCGGACACGCCAACAATGCTCTGCCGCAGCGGGCCGAAGCAAATGTGAACTGTCGCATTCTACCCGGGCACACGGCAGAAGAGGTCAGGCAGGAATTGATTAAGGTTTTCGCGGATCCTGCAATTACCACGCGTTACGTCGACAGTTTTGGCAACATCTCCGACACTGCTTCCGGTCGCAAGAGCTTCCCGCCTCCGCCCTTGCGTCGCGATGTGTTTGGCCCTCTGGAGAAAATCACAGAAGAAATGTGGCCGGGCACTCCCCTGATTCCGGATATGGCGACCGGTGCATCCGATGGTGTCTACACGATGGCGGCGGGACTGCCAACCTACCAGATCTCAGGAATTGCGATTGATCGCGACGATATTCGCGCCCACGGACGGGACGAGAGGCTCGGCGTCGACTCCTACTACAAAGGCGTTGATTTCTACTACCGCTTCCTGAAATCGGTGACAGCAAAATAAAAATGCGCGCTGAGCACCGTCATCGCCGGCAGAAAATTGATCCTCGCTCGCGAAACCACGGGAATATTGTCAGCTAGAAAACAAAGCGCCACTTTATCTCATGCGTCAAAGTCGAAGATCTCTTGCGACAAGCTACAGGTTGAGCGACTCCTCGGGTTTTGACCGCTTGGCAACACCAGCGTTTCTCTGCTGAGCCGTGACCGCGAGTAGGAATAGAGACAGTCCGAAGATCGACTTTGCCGGAGTCGATGCGGGAGCGAAGATATTTGTCGGGCTCGAGGGCTTCGTGCTGTCCGCGAAAGCCGCCTCCGAGCCGCAGGGCCTGAATGAGAGTCTACGACCCAAGGACGCGCCAGCTAATTGATCGCAATTTGTCTCTTTACATTCGGCTTGAGTGACTGGGAAGCGAATCTCCTCGGGTCAGGGCTTATGCTTTGGAGTCCTGGCATTCAGTGTCGAAACCATCGCCCGAGCTGCTGGCGGGATAGCGACCTTCCTGGTCAGAACGATCTGCTTTGCGGGTATTTCCTCTCCGTAAATCTTCTTATTGGCGCCATTATCGGGACGAATGGTTGATCCCTCGAGTGACACGCCTATAAACGCGCCGCGGGCTCGGGAGTAACTCAAGATGTCCGCACGTAAGGTGGCGTCCGTTTCCGCTGAGGCAGTGCGGCCGACCGGGCCTGCCGCAACCGATGCGTCGGCCCCCAGTTTCACTTTGCTGGCGAGAATTCCGCTCGCACCCCGTTCATTCATCACGAGCAGCACAAAGTCTGTTGCCTCGCCTCCTATTTGGAGGCCAAAGCTGCCACCCTCAAGTGCCATCATCGTAGGTGCTCCCCATGATCCTCTAAAGGTTCCACCTCTGCGGCAGGACATCGCGCCGCGCCCGTAGCTTCCACCAACAATAAAGGCGGCCTTCAAAACCGACGGAAAAACAACCACACAATCGGCTTTGTCGAGCAAGTCGTGGGGGATGTCGTCGGGAACATCGAGTATCTCTTTCAGCACCGTACCGCTGTTCGCCAAACGATCTTCATCTTTTTCCTGATCAGCTGCAGAAACTGAAGAGGAAAGAAAGGGCAGAACTACGAGTAACATACTCAGAAGATACGTGGTTGGTTTCTTCATTGACTCTTCTCCTGGTCGCGTTAGCGAGCGACTCATAACGTAAGCACCGCCGTTCGACGTGTGCACGCCGCCGGCAAGAGACCATTATTGCTTTTGATCTGAAGCTTCTCATGCAGATTCCGAGCCGTCAACAAAAATCCTTTCGGGGAACGAGGCCACTCTACCAGCATTCACTTCCCTTTCCAGCAAATGTGAATGCTCCGACTCCGCCGCTTGCGCGCCAGCGGCTTGGTTCAAACGCCCTTGCGTTCACGAACGGAGGAGTTCCCCGTTGGTTGCCCAACCCGAGGCGATCCGCCTCGCCGTTGACGTCCGCCAATTCCCTTCTCCCTCTTGCTCCCTGTCGCCACAATGGAACATGCTGTAGCAAAGCGGTAGTCCGTCCGCCGAGACTCCACGCGCCTTCTCGTCGCCGAAATTGGCCCTTTAAGCCCTCTCCGACATCATCGCCGCCGACCCTCCGGCTTGCTCTGTTCCATGTCCATTCCTCTCAGTTCCGCGCGAATGCTTTCAGCGTCTCCAAGAAGTACTTTATACTTGAAATCTGTTTCCTTCTCCATGCCTACAAACGAGGACCAGGGCTGGACGCTGATTGTCCGCTTCCTTGCCTTCAGAGCCAGCATCACTTCGTCATGCGCCCACGTCAGTTGATCGATGAAGCGGGAGAATGAGCGACCGGAGCTGCAGGCATGCTCTAGTTCCTTGGTAACCCGCTGCTCGGCGTCCGCAATCCGAGACTTGAGTCGCACTGCAAGATCCAGATCGCCAAGTTCGCCGACGTTTTTCAAATAGCTGCCGAAAACTACTACCGCATTAACTGCGTACAGGAAACGCGGGGTTTCGTTCACCGCTTTCACCCGCACCATGAAGGCCTGGAGCGCCTCCGCCGCCGTTTTTCGGGTGATCCTCCCAGTCCCTGATGCCCTTACAAGTGAGAAGCCCAGATCCGTAAACCCGAAAGCGGGTTCGCCGTCACATTTGCCGTTACGCACAATATACCCATCACGAATCAAGCTGCGAATCACCTGCGAGGCCTTCCGGTCGCGCAGGTTGAGATACCTCATCATCCACATCTTGTCAAAATCGTTGGCGTGCCAGGCTCTCACATGTCGAAAAAACCTCCGAACCTCGAACGCTGGCAGACCATCTATAGTTTGCTGACTTCGAATCTGGACTGTCATGATTCCGCAGCCTCGGAATTGGAGGTTGATAACTACTCGATAGAATCGCAAACACGCTCAGTAACCATCGGGGCTGGTGGTAGCATCAGCGCAGAATTTTGACGGCTACGCGCCGGTCGAGATGAGTATCGAAGGCCCCGGTAGACCACCCCCATGCCGCCTCGTCCAGTTTTGCTCGAATCCGGTAGCCGCCCAGCCCCTGGCCGATCATGGGGTCCATATTAGAACCTCGTTGTGATGTTAGGACCTCACTCATGAGCGAGTCAACGGCTCGGAGACAGAGTGTTTTCGAACGCTTATACTCTTCTGGCCTTTGCTTACCTCGTTGATGGGGAAATATGAACTTTGGCCCGACAATTGGGAAAAGGCTGCCAGGCTCAATAGCGACGCGGAAGGCCTCCCCTGCACAAACGACTGAAAAGGCTTGGCGTCCCCGACGGGATTTGCGGCTTGGGGCGGAACCGAGACAAACGGACGCTTGCTTTTATGACAATAGTCTTCACTGTCTATCGACGTTCACGTAATAGAGATCCGTGGCCACATCGAAGTCCTCCTTCTTAAGCGACGTCGGCATTGACTGCCATTCCGTAGTTGGCCGGATGATCTGCCAGCTGTCCTTCTTGCCCACCCGCACCGGCATAACAAAGGCCGGTTCATCCACGTTCCAGCGGTAAAAGACACTCCCTTTTCCCTCGTCAAACGCTAGCTGCAGAACCGGAATCGCGGGATGGCGAAGATATTGGTTGAAGATCGGTGTAAGGTCTGTTCCCGTGTGCTGGTTAAAAAATCGCACGACGTCCTCAGTCATGATGTTTTTGTATTTGAACTGCTGGTAGTAATCGTGGATCAGCTTGAACCAGCGGGGGTCGTCGTTGACCACGCTGCGCAGCGTGTTGAGGAAGAGCGAACTCTTGGAGTATTGGTCTCCCGGCGGAGTGGCATAGACATCGTGTGGCGAAATTATAGGCCGCTCATTCTTAATTCTCGGCTGCGCGGCATTAATGTACTTCAGGGCATCGGCCTTGCCCCACCTATATTCGACGTACAGGGATTCAAGGTAGTTCGTCCAACCCTCGTGAATCCACATATCGGAGCGATCGGCGGCGCTCACCGCGTTGCCGAACCATTCGTGGCCGCTTTCGTGGATGATGATGAAGTCGAACCTCTGGCCTATTTCGTTCCCACGTCCGAGAAATCCGTTGGCAAAGCGATTGCCGTAGGTAACTGCGGTCTGGTGCTCCATGCCGGAATAAGGCACCTGGATCAATTTGTAGCCGTCTTTCTTAAAGGGGTACTCACCGAAATAATGCGTATAAGCCTCAATCATGCCCTTAGCTTGCACAAATTGCTTTTCGGCTTTTTCCAGATCTTCCGGCAGCACGTAGAAATCGAGCGGCAAGCTTCCATAGTGGTCGTTGAAGTGCACATAGTTGCCGACATTCAACGAGACGTCGTAATTGTTGATGGGATAGTGCACAAACCAATCCCAGCGAGTATAGCCATCGCCCAGGTCGGTTTTACCCATGAACCTTCCGTTTGAGACATCGACGAGATTGCTTGGGATCGACACGCTGATCCGCATGTTCTGCACTTCTTCATGCCACTGATCCTTGTTCGGCCACCACATGCTGGCTCCGACTTCTTCGCACGCTGTGTAAACCCAGGGGCGACCGGCGGGGTCTTTGTCGAATACGAAGCTGCCGAACCTGCCGATCGGCACCGGATAGCCGGAGTAGTAGAAATCAATCGAGTAGACCCGCCCCGCGCCAAGAGTCTCTGGAAAATCAATGAACACGGAATTCTCTTCGCGGTGATACTCCAGTGGGGTGGAGCCGAGCAGAATCTTGTCAACGTCCAGGCGGTGATTGAGGTCGATCTGGACACGCGTGCCGTCCTTCAGCATGCGGAAGCGAATGGTATTCTTGCCGCTCAAGAACTTCTTGTCGGGATCGACCCGCACATCGAGATGATAGTAGAGCAGTTGGTTGTTGGCGCGATAAGGCCCCCAACCACCGCGTAAGACATCGTCCCGCGTAGGAGTCGGTTCAGCCTGCGGCGTGGACGTCTGGCCAGTCGACTGGGTTCGGGGCGACTGAGAGCTGGTCGGCAAAATGCCGTTTGATTGAGCAGAAGACAGCTGGGCTGTGCCCGGCGCGAACACGAGAGAAAAAACCACAAAACAAAGAAAGAAGGGAGGGCAAAGGAAGCGGGACGTGGGCCATCTCATGGTGGTGGTTCTAAATGCTCTTTGCAAACTAAGGCGTCACGGTTGCAGCGACCACTTATTGTATATAATATCCCGACTTCGTTGTCCATACAGTTTCCAATCCCCTGCGGCAAAACCCTGTGAGCGACATTGGCCTCACCAAAGTCAACCTCTGGATAAATCGTTACCACATTTTCCTTGGTGTATGCGCTGGGCCTCCTGGTGGTCGGCGGGCTTCATAGACCGAGGCAGTACAAAATCGGCTACGCCGTTGCAGTCGCGGTCCAGGGCCTGGCCGCCGCCAGCCATTCGCTGGTTAGCTTTCTAATCGTTGTCGCAATGCTGATAGCGCCATTCATTCGCTCGGCCGCGTACTAGGCTGGACGGGTCTGATTGCTGTGCCGGGGCTGGTCGCGGGTTTTGCTGTTGCCCGCTTGGTGCTTGGTCTCGGTGAGTCAGGCAACTTCCCCGTATGTATCAAGACGGTGGGCGAATGGTTGCCACTGGTTGTGATCTACAACATGTCGGCCGTCGGAAGCATCTACGTCCGATCGCTTCCCGGCAACTTCCTGAGCCTGGATTGGAGCCCGAACCGGGCCAGGAAATCCGCTATATTGATTTAGGCTATTGTCGTGGTCCTTGTCGTCTTGGTCGGAAGAATGCAGGGTGTCTGGGGCGTGGTTGCTCTCTTGAGCCTCGCGACTGCGGCCGATCAGGTGTGGTCGGCCAACCGGTTCACCCTGGCCACCGACATGTTTCCCCGACGCGCCGTCGGTTCTGTCATGGGTCTCGGCACCTCTGGCGCGGCCCTGCTCATGGCATTCATCTCAACTTTTAGTCGGACACGTGCTGAAATTGACAAGCGGCAACTACGCACCGCTGTTCGTGGTGTGTGGCACCGGCTATCTTACGGCTCTCTTGGTCTCCACTTCTCACGCCGAATTTGAAAGGGCGCAACTGAATTAGCGAAATCTGATCGCTAGGTTAATGGATAAATAATGGATGCTAATAAGGAGAAAATGCCCCTCACCATAAAAGCGAAGGAATCATGCTGCTGGGACCTGGTCAGCCTCGGCGAGGTGATGCTGCGCTTTGATCCGGGCGACCGCCGCATCTGGACCACGCGTGCCTTCGAAGTTTCCGAGGGCGGCGGAGAATATAATGTCGCGCGCGGCCTTAAACGCTGCTTCGGCCTGGACACCGCGATTGCCACCGCCATTGCCGATAATCCGGTCGGCCGTTTGCTACAGGACCTCATCTATCAGGGCGGCGTCGACCAGAGCCTCATTCGCTGGGTCAATTACGACGGCGTCGGCCGCACTGTCCGCAACGGACTGAATTTCACGGAGAGAGGATTCGGAGTTCGTCCTGCGCTGGGATGCTCGGATCGCGGACATACCGCCGCTTCCCAACTGAAGGCGGGCGACATCGATTGGGATGACATTTTTGGCAAACACGGTGTCCGCTGGTTCCACACCGGCGGCATCTTCTGCGCGCTCTCTGAAAGCACGCCCGCTGTTGCCATCGAGGCGGTGAAATCTGCCCGCAAGCACGGAACGATTGTCTCCTACGACTTGAACTATCGCGACTCTTTGTGGAAAGCAATTGGAGGCAAGAAGCGCGCGCAGGAAGTCAATCGCCTTCTGGCGCCTCTGGTCGATGTAATGCTCGGCAACGAAGAAGATTTCTCGGCGGCGCTTGGTTTCCAGGTTAGCGGCCTCGATGAACACATGTCCAACATCGAAGTCGCAGCCTTCAAGAAGATGATCGAATCGGTGGTCAAAGAGTTTCCCTTTCAGGTGGTGGCGACAACGCTGCGCAAGGCAAAGACCGCAACCGTGAACGACTGGGGCGCGATTTGCTACGTGGATGGCTCGTTCTATGAGGCGAAGTATCGTAAGAGTCTTGAGATCTTCGATCGCGTGGGCGGCGGCGACTCTTTCGCCTCCGGACTCATCTACGGTTTTCTGACCGGCCAGGGCCCGCAGTTGGCCGTGGAATTCGGCGCCGCGCACGGCGCCCTGGCCATGACCACACCCGGCGACACGACCATGGCCACATTGAAAGAAGTAACCCAACTCATCGAAGGAACCGGAGCCAGGATCGCGAGATAAAGGATCCCGCGGCAATGATCGCGCGAGGGAGAACTGCGAATGACGAAACAGCAGGTCCGCAACAAGATCGTGGAAATCGGAATCGTACCCGTGGTGCGCGCGGCGTCTGCGCATCAAGCTATGCAGGCCGCAGCTGCGGTCTGTGCCGGAGGCATCCCTATCGTCGAAATTACAATGACCGTGCCGGGAGCGATCGAGGTCATTACCCAACTCGCGAAGTCCATGAGTAACGACCTGCTCATTGGCGCCGGTACCGTGCTTGATGCTGAAGCGGCGGCGCGGTGCATCGATGCGGGCGCCGAATTTCTGGTCAGCCCCGGCTTTGACCTGGCGACGGTTCAGTTTGCGAAACAGCAAGGCAAACTCATCATGGCAGGAGCGCTGACTCCGACCGAAGTAATCACCACCTGGAAAGCCGGGAGCGATTTTGTGAAAATCTTTCCTTGCGGAACAGTAGGAGGGGCGAAGTACATCAAGGCTCTGAAAGCGCCGTTGCCGCAAGTACCAATGGTTCCCACCGGCGGTGTGAACCTGGACACCGCAGCCGATTTCATTCGGGCCGGGGCCGACGCCTTGGGCATCGGCGGAGAACTGGTATCCGCCGCCGCTTGCAAATCAGGAAACCTGAGCATCGTCACCGACGCGGCCCGGCTGTATGTCGACATTGTCCAGGAAGCACGTCGGCAGACGATCTGAGATGGCAGGACCATCTTACCTGCGCTTTTGCAATCCTTACTCCGCCGATTGCGTGACCGCATCCTCGAAAACATTCCTGCGAACCTTCTCGCGAACATCGAGTTCTCCACAGCAAATTTCTTAACCCGCCAGAGACAAGTTTCCAGATTAGCGCGGGAGCGTTCCTCAAGGGCTTCGTGGCAGACGTTGTGCAACTGGCGAATATCGCCGGCGGCCCGGTGGGCCGGGTTGTCTCGGTCGAGCGCACGTCAGACCATCGATCTGCTGCTTTTCTCCGACAGGACGGCCTCTACACAATCATTCTGCGAGGCCTGGTGTCTGTCGCAGAGCGGCCTCCAGTGTTTCTCGAAAGAGGAAAATCGCATTTTGCTCATTGACGGGATTGCGGGCGTGATGGCATGGTTTTAAACTCGCCTGTGAACTACAGTGAACTACGGTCAGGAATCAAAAACAAATGAAGATTGTCGATGCCAAAGTAATCGTCTGCTACCCCGGCAGGAACTTCGTAACGCTCAAGGTCACAACTGAGGATGGAGTTTACGGCTTGGGCGATGCCACGCTGAACGGGCGCGAACTGGCGGTCGCCAGCTATCTGAACGATCACGTGATTCCGCTGCTGATTGGAAGTGATGCGCGTCGCATCGAAGATACGTGGCAGTACCTTTATAAAGGCGCATACTGGCGGCGCGGACCGGTGACGATGTCGGCGATTGCAGCAGTGGATACGGCGTTGTGGGACCTCAAAGGAAAAGTCATGAATGCGCCACTTTACCAGTTGCTTGGCGGCGCATCTCGCGATGCGGTGCTCGTATACGGACACGCAAGCGGTAGCGAAATCGAAGAGACCGTCCAAGCTGTGGCGCATTACATCAAGGGCGGGTATAAGGCGATCCGCGCGCAATCTGGCATTCCGGGATTACCGAGTACTTACGGAGTGGGCCGCGGATTCATACACTACGAGCCGGCCGAGAAAGATGCTCCGCCCGAGAATCGTTGGTCGTCAGAAGCGTACCTGAATTTCGTTCCGTCCCTATTTGCGCGCCTGCGCAAGGAGTTCGGCAATGAATTACACCTCTTGCACGATGTCCATCATCGTCTCACGCCGATTGAAGCGGCGCGGCTGGGGAAAGAACTTGAACCTTACCACCTGTTCTGGTTGGAAGATCCCACGCCCGCGGAACTGCAAGAAAGCTTCCGCTTGATTCGCCAGCACACCACTACTCCCCTGGCTGTGGGCGAAGTGTTCAACACTATCTACGATTGCCAGCAACTCATACAGGAGCAGCTGATCGATTACGTCCGCACCACGGTCGTGCATGCGGGAGGAATCACGCATCTACGCCGAATTGCGAACCTTGCGGAAATGTACCAGATTCGAACCGGGTCCCATGGGGCCACCGACCTGAGCCCCGTTTGCATGGGGGCGGCGCTGCACTTCGATCTGAGCGTACACAACTTCGGCATTCAGGAGTACATGAAGCATACTGACGAAACCGACCAGGTATTCCCCCATGCGTACAAGTTTGAGAACGGCCTGATGCACCCGGGGGATGCACCGGGATTGGGCGTGGACATTGACGAGGGCCTGGCGGCGAAGTATCCATACCGTGCCGCGTATTTACCGGTAAATCGCAAACTGGACGGAACCATGCACAGCTGGTAACGATCCACTAGTGAACGATCGGTTCACGAAAGCTATTTGGCGCGCAACAGGCGCCTCGGCACGATGGCCATTCGTTTTCCGGTTGGTCGGACACCAGTGGTTGATCGCGAGACCGGCTGAAGCGTTCCCTATCGACATTCGCCTTCGTGACACAGCTATTTTTGCAGACTATGATTCTGCCACACCACTCTCTACTGGTTTCAGCCTTGGAGCCAGACCGTGAATGATCGCCAACGCGATCAGATAAGCCGAACCGGCGAGGAAGAATGGCACCGCGTAGCTATGCGTTCGCTGCAGAAGGCCGGAAACGAGTTTCGCGATGAGCATTCCCCCGATTGCGCCCGCCATGCCGCCGATCCCGACGACGGATGCAACCGCCGTCGCGGGGAACATATCCGAACTCAAGGTGAACAGGTTGCAGGAAAAGCCCTGGTGGGCCGCCGCCGCGAGTCCGATCACCAGAACTGCTCCCCACATCGAAGCTATCTTGGGTGCGAAAACAATCGGCACGACGCAGACAGCACAAGTCAACATCGCTAATTTGCGGCTTGCGTTCACGGTTCTGCCGCGCCCTATCAGAAACGACGACAGCCATCCCCCCGCCACGCTGCCGACGTCCGCGATCAGGTAAATCACAACGATCGGCATCCCGATGTGCAGAAGAGTCAGACCATGTTCACGCTGAAGAAAATCGGGTACCCAAAACAAATAGAACCACCACACCGGATCGGTAATAAACTTTGCCAGTATGAAGGCCCAAGTTTGGCGATGAGCCAGCAGCTTGAGCCAACTTGAGCTGACCTTCTTTACGCTGATCTGTGGGGCGCGATCACTGCAAATGTAGTTTAATTCGGCGGATGAGCAGGACGAATGCTCCTGCGGGCGGCGGTAGACCGCCAGCCATAGCGCCAGCCACACGAATCCAACTCCACCCAACAGGAAGAAGGCCCAGCGCCAGCCCCAATGCAGGACAACCCAGGGGACAATCAGGGGAGTAGCGATGGCGCCAAGATTGGTCCCAGCATTAAAGATACCCGTAGCCAGCGCGCGCTCTTTATTGGGAAACCACTCCGCAACCGCCTTTAGACTGGCGGGAAATACTGCGGACTCTCCAAAACCCAAGGCAAAGCGAGCCACGAGAAAACCCGTGAACGAAGTCGCCAGGCCATGAGCGAGTGAGGCCAGGCTCCAGAAAGCCATGGCCAACGCATAGCCGAACCGGGTCCCAACCCGATCAATCAATCGTCCAACCAACACCAGTCCCAGCGCGTAGGCGGCCTGAAAAGTGAATACCAGATTGCCGTAATCAATTTCGCTCCAACCCAAGTCATGTTGCAGTGTGGTTTTCAGGACGCCGATTACCTGGCGATCCATGTAGTTCTTCATCACGCCCAACAGAAGAACCGTGCAAATGACCCACCGGAAGCGTCCAACATGGTCAGCGATTTGTGCTGCGGCGCTAATCTTTTTCTCAGACCGGGATTCGGACTCAGGCCGCGATACCGGCGAGGGATTCATAAAGAAATCTGGAACGCGTTCGGATTACCGATTTACCCCGCTCGCGAGGAAGCCGCCATCCACTGCGAGCAAATGGCCAGTCACGAAACTTGCGGCGTCGGAGGCCAAAAATACGCCGGCGCCGACCAATTCTTCCACCAAGCCGAACCGCCCCGCGGGAGTCCGCATCAGGAATTCCTGGCCGCGCGGTGTTCCGTCCAATAGAGCCGCGTTCAGGTCAGTACGGAAAACGCCCGGCACCAACGCATTCACGCATACTCCATAACGTGCCCACTCGATCGCGAGGCACTTGGTCAGAGAAGCAACACCAGCCTTGCTCGCGGAGTAGGCAGCCACCTCGTACATGCCCAGGGAAGACGTGAGTGAGGCGATGTTGATGATCCTGCCGTACTGGCGCTCGATCATGTGGCGTCCAAACACCTGACAGGCGCGCAGTGTGCCATTCAGGTTCGTCTCCAATATCGCATTCCAATCGCTCTCGTTCATGTCGAGAGTGGGCGTGCGTTGCGTGATTCCGGCGCAGTTCACGAGGATATCAACCTTGCCGAACTCGGCACGGACTGCTTCTAAGAGCATTTGCAGACTTGAGCGATCGGCGACATCACAGGTGAGCGCGAGCGCACCCCGGCCAGCTTTCTTGATATCCGCCACGACGGATTCGACCAGCTCGCGGCGGCGTCCCGAGGGTACGACGTTGGCGCCGGCAGCCGCCAGGCCCTTAGCGAGGGTCAGTCCGATACCAGATGTCCCTCCGATAACGACTGCGGTTCTTGAATTGAGGTCGAGCGCCGGATGTCCCATTAAGTCACTATTTATTGGCTAGGTCGATGATGCACCTCCTCAGGATTCTACGCTACCCCTTCTCGCGTAACTCAGCTTCCTCACTCGTCGTCGTAATCCAGCACGCCGACGCCGGAACCCGTGGACCCTAGAATGTAATTTTTTGCCGGAGTGCCCATGGTGTGCCGCCACATGGTGAAGCCGGCTTTTCGGCAATGTCTCTGAAGATGACCGGGTGTGTCCCTTACGAAATCACCCGCCGTGATGGGAGGCTTCGCGGAACCAAGGACTGGCGCAAACTCCCCCCGCGTGGCCGAGCTACCTTGTTGAGGTCGGGCGCTTGGGTCAGGGCCAAATGGCAACGACATCCCAGATTCTTGGCCTTGCGAGGCTTTCAATGGCAAATGCCGGGATATTCGCCTGTTTTGCGGATCATTCCGGTGCTCGACTTCTCGGAGTCATCCGGGTAAATTGCTGAGACATGGAACGTCGCAACTTTACCAAGCTCTCCGCTCTGGCGTTGGCATGGACCTGCGTGCCATCGTATGCACAGAATATAGGTGCCTCGCGGAAGCCTGTCGGCTACGCCGCCATCGGTCTCGGGACGATTTCCGACATCTTCATGCGCGCCTGCGCGCAGTCGCAAACGGCAAAGATCACTGCGCTTGTGACCGGGCATCCGGACACAAAGGGCGTGAAGTACGCGGAGATGCACGGCATTCCGAAAACCTCGATTTACACCTATGAGACATTCGACCGCATCCGCGATAACCAAGAGGTAGACGCCGTCTACGTAGGTCTGCCGAACAGCATGCACTGCGAGTTCACGGTGCGCGCGGCGCAGGCGGGCAAACACGTGCTCTGCGAAAAGCCGATGGCGATTTCGAGCGCCGAGTGCCGCAGGATGATCGATGCCTGCCGCCAGGCGAAGGTCAAATTAATGATCGGTTACCGCGTGCACTCTGATCCGACTTGGATCCAGGTCATCGAGATCATCGGATCTGGCAGGATCGGTCAATTACAGTCGTTTCAGGGCGGCTTTTTCGCTCAGCAGCCCGTGGGAGCGTGGCGACTGAGCAAAACACTCGGCGGCGGCGGTGCGCTCATGGACCTGGGCATCTACCCGCTGAATGCGATCCGGCATATCACCGGTGAAGAGCCCACGGATTTCACCGCGATCCTATCCACGCGCGAACAGAGTGGCCGTTTCGCCGAAGTAGAGCAGTCGATGGAATGGACTATGAAGTTCTCCTCGGGCATCATCGCCTCTTGCGGCTGTTCGTATGGCCAGAGCGGCCCAAGTTTTCTGAACATCAACGGAGAGAGTGGATACCTCGTGATGGAACCGGCGTTCCACTATGACGGCCTCCACCTGCGAGGAGCGGTTGGCAGAGAATCGATCGACCAACTCGGCACTGGTAAGCTTCCGTTCCAGTTCGTGCTTGAAGCGGAGCATTTCGCCAGCTGCATTCGCAACAACAAGGAACCGGAGTCGCCCGGCGAAGAGGGCCTGAAAGACATGCTCGCAATCGAAGCGATTTATAAGGCGGCGGGCGCGCCCATCGCATAGCGCACTTGGCGAGTAGCGCATTTGCGGACACCTGGCCATCAGGCGTGACAACGAGTGAAACGGAGCCAACAATGAGATCGCGATCGGCGGCACAGTTTGCAGCGGTGGGTCTGGCTTCATCTCTGTCTCTATCCCTATCCCTATCCCTGCCCCTATTTCTGGCATGGTGCGCCTTCGGTCAGGAGCGACCGCAGGAACGTCCCAGGATCACCGGCATCTCCCACATCAGCATCTACACTTCCGACGCGTTGAAGACGGAGCACTTTTATGTGCACGATCTGGGCGGGCTGAAGGGAACGGACCCGCAGAATCCAGCAGGTGTTCGTTACTATTTCAACGTAATCCAATTCGTCGAAGTGCTGCCTTTGCCGCAGGGCCCGGCCTCGGTTAATCGCTTCGATCACATCGGGTACAACACGGCAAACGCGGAGGGACTGCGAAAATACCTTGAGTCTCACGGTGTCGCTGTTCCGTCCATTGTGACGAAGGGCAACGACGGCAGCCAGTATTTTGAGGTAAAAGATCCCGAGGGAAACGGGGTGCAGTTCGTGCAACCGCCGGCGCATCCGGCATCGGTACCGACGAATCCGCTGAGCAAGCACATGATTCATATCGGATACCTCGTTCACGATCCGGCTGCCGAAGACAGTTTCTACCGTGCCCTGCTGGGCTTTCGGCCTTACTGGCATGGCGGCATGAAGGACGACGCGACCGACTGGATCTCTCAGCAGGTGCCCGACGGCACCGACTGGCTCGAATACATGCTCGTTAAAGGATCGGAGAAGTCGGGGATTCCGGCGTCGATGTCGCAGGACGCGCTGGGCGTGCTCGATCACTTTTCTTTAGGAGTGCCGAATATGCAACAGGCGGTGACCTCGCTGTATGAAGGCGACGGGCTGACCGGAAGACACTCCTGGGCGCAGATCGGACGCGATGGCAAGTGGCAATTCAACTTGTATGATCCGGATGGAATTCGGGTGGAGTTGATGGAATTTCAGCCAGCCGGGAAACCGTGCTGCTCTCCATTCCTGTTGCCCAGCCCCACCGAGTAAGCGGGAGTGCCTACTTGTCCGAGTCCCGATCCACCAGCGTAAAGCGAAACGGCGGCCTGGCCCGCTCGTCCGTGTCCTGCTCGAACTCCTCGTGCGTTTGGGCAGAGTCGTAATCCCGCCACAACCAGATCAGTTCCTCGGGCAGTTCGACTGCGCCCTGAGCGCCGTTGTGGGTTCCCTCGCCGAAGCTGAAATGAAAATCATATCCGGCAAGCTTGAGCGCGTTCGCCATGCGGAGATTGGCTCCCGGCCAGCTTCCGTAATTGCGCGGTGCGGAACCATATTGTTGATCGCGGCTTCCGTCCTGTAACCAGACTCGTATATTTCTCTTCGATTCGCGGAGAATTTTGTCGGGATAGTCTTGTCCGCCATCAGGATCCGCCGGATTCTCCTTCCACTGCAGACTGACAAAGCTGCCAATCCACGAGATGACACGGCTGAACTGCTCTGGCATTTGCCAGGCCGCGTTGAAGCTACAGATAGCTCCAGAAGACAATCCCATGATCCCGCGGCTGTAGGCGCCTTTGCGGATGTTGTACTTCGCTTCCACCTCGGGCAGCAGTTCGTCGCGCAGAAAGCGAGGATAGCGGTCGCTGACCGTATCGTACTGTATGCTGCGCATGGCATCTTCGAGTTGCCGGTGCCAGTTATCTCCATACGCTTTCGCTGCGGCGTAGGTGGGAGTTCCCGGAGCGTTCGCAATTTTTCCCGGCGAAACAAACACACAGATCATGACTGGAATCTTCTTCAGCGCAATCAGGTTGTCGAGCACGTTCAGGAAAGGAATATTGCCGTTGCGGTCGATGTAATATTGCCCGTCCTCGATCACCATCAGTGCCATTGGAACTTTGGGATCGTATTGCGCGGGAACGTAGGTCCAATATGTCGTCTGCATCCCATCGTAAAGTTTGCTGGTGTGCAGAAGCGGCGGCGAAAGAGTTCCGGAGGGAACATTCGGTTCCAGGTAGGCAAGCGGGCCAAAGGCCGGCAAGTCGGTCGATCCTCCAAAACGCTTGCCTTGCACGAGATAGAAGAAGGTGTGGACCGCCCCCTGCCTCTGCAGTTCCGCGACGGCATACCAAAGCGAAGTCTTGGCGATAGGCTGTAGTTCAGGCCCCTGCGTTCCATCGATCATGAGAATGGGCTTCGATGCAGAGTCGATGGCAAAGAAAAACGAGGAATGATGCCCCTTGGCCACGGTTCCAGCCCGGAGTTCGGTCGCGCTGAAAGTCTGGGTAACGCTCCGTGCCAACTCCGGACTGCCGCTCTTCGCCAGCCGGATAAGATCGAGCGTGCTGGATTTCTCTTGGGTGGTTCCGCTGCCTGCACTGATCATAAGCAGAGCACAGACGTATGCAATCGCACGCAGTGTGCCTCGATGGTTCTGCGAGCGGAAATGTGTGTGAGGATATGACTTCATACCTTGTCCCCCAAAATATTGTTTCCCTCCGCGTTCGCGGACGGAAGATTATTTGTCCGTTCGAGGTATTATTTTCTCTCTACCAATGCTCCTGGCGCCGCAAGCTGTTGCGGGACTGGGATCGACCCAGAGGCTGAATGAAATACAATATGACCACCCTTCTGTTGCTGGCGCTCGCCGGGCCAGCTGTCTTCTCTGTTGCGCAGGAAGATTCGATTCCCGCCTACAAGAATACGAACCTTTCTTTCGAGGAGCGCGCCCGCGATCTGGAACAGCGGATGACGCTCGCAGAAAAGATCTCTCAGCTGGGGCACACATCGGACGCCGTCGAGCGTCTGGGCATTCCGGAATATAACTGGTGGAACGAAGGTTTGCACGGGGTTGCGCGCGCCGGCGTTGCCACGGTCTTTCCACAGGCCATCGGCCTGGCCGCGACCTTCGACGACGCGCTGCTATTCGAGGATGCGGACGCGATCAGCACCGAGTTCCGGGCAAAGTACAACGCGGACAAGGGCAAGGATGGTTCGACCGTCTGGTACAAGGGCCTTACCGTCTGGTCGCCGAACATCAACATTTTTCGCGACCCGCGATGGGGACGAGGGCAGGAAACCTACGGCGAAGACCCTTACCTGACCTCGCGCATGGGATTGGCGTTCGTCAAAGGGCTGCAAGGGGACCATCCCAAGTACCTGAAGACGGTCGCGACGCCGAAGCATTTTGCCGTGCACAGCGGGCCGGAAGGAACCCGTCATGAGGTCGATGTATCCGTTTCGCGGCATGATATGGAAGATACCTATCTGCCCGCATTTCGAACAGCCCTGATCGAAGGCAATGCGGAATCGGTGATGTGCGCCTATAACTCGATCAATGGTGAGCCGGCCTGCGCCAACAAAGTTCTGCTAAGCGAACATCTGCGCGACGCCTGGAAGTTCAAGGGTTACGTTGTCTCCGACTGTGCCGCAATTGAGGACATCAGCGCGCACCACAAATTCAAAGCTACGCAGGAGGAAGGTGTAGCGGCTGCGCTCACCGCCGGTACCGATCTCATCTGCGGTTCTCCGCAGGCGCGCGTTCATCTGGAGCGTGAGGCTGCTCTGAACGCCATGCACCAGGGCATTCTGCCAGAGGCCACGGTCGATACTGCTGTCACTAGAACCCTCGCGGCACGTTTCCGGCTCGGCATGTTCGATCCGCCGGCAATGGTTCCGTGGTCGAACCTTGGTTCGTCCGCCAACGCCACGGTGGCGCACCGAGACCTGGCATTGAAGACCGCGCGCGAGTCGCTGGTGCTGCTGAAAAATGAAAATCACTTTCTTCCGCTCCGGAAAAGCTATCCGAAAATCGCCGTGATTGGGCCGGATGCGGACAGTCTGGATGCCTTGGAGGGGAATTACAATGGAACGCCCTCGGCTCCGGTCACCATTCTGACTGGCCTGCGTAAGCGTTTCCCGAAATCGACAATTCGCTATGTAGAAGGGACTGGCTTGATCGGGACAGTCGTCGATCCGGTTCCGGCTGCGGTGCTCTACACCAGCGCGGCGCGGACCAGGCACGGATTGACGGCGGAGTACTTCGACAACATAAAGCTGGAAGGCGAACCGGTGATGCGGCGCACGGACTCGGACGTGAACTTTGTATGGGCCTTCAACGGAGTTTCCCCGAAACTGAAGAGTAATTACTCGGTGCGATGGACGGGTGTGCTGTCGCCGTCGACGACGGGCGACTACATTTTGGGCTTCACCGGGCAGGATGGATATCGTGTCTGGATCGACGGGGAGCCTTTGGTGGACGACTGGACGCCGCATCGGCCATCCACGACCCAGACCAAACCGATTCACCTGGAGAAGGGCAAAACATACGCCGTCAAGATCGAATACTTCGAGACGATTCGTTCGGCTGAGGCAAAGCTGGTTTGGGGCGTGCCCGGCCGCGAAGAAGACGATGCAGTGAAAGCGGCACGCCAGTCCGACTTGGTGGTACTGGTGCTGGGGCTCTCGGCGCGAATCGAAGGCGAGGAAATGAAAGTCAAAGCCGACGGCTTTTTCGGCGGAGACCGCACAAGTCTTGATCTTCCCGCGCCGCAGGAGCAGTTGCTCGAACGCGTCTATGCGGCCGGTAAGCCGGCCGTGCTGGTGTTGACCAACGGAAGCGCGCTGGCGGTGAACTGGGCAAACGACCACGTCCCCGCGATCCTCGAAGCATGGTACCCAGGCGAAGCTGGAGGCACAGCGGTCGCCGAAGCATTAGCGGGCGACTTCAGCCCCGCCGGCCGCCTTCCGCTGACTTTCTACAAGAGTGTCGATCAGTTACCTCCGTTTGAAGATTACTCGATGGCGAATCGTACTTATCGCTACTTCAGCGGCGATCCGCTCTATCCCTTCGGCTACGGCTTGAGTTACACCACATTCCAATACACCAATCCACAAGTTAGTAGCGAATCCGTCCCAGCGGATGGCGATGTGAGGATCTCTGCCAATGTGACTAACCGCGGCGCTGTGGATGGCGACGAAGTGGTGCAGTTATACCTGACGCACGAGGGAGTAGCCGGCACTGCACTGAAACAGCTGCGGGGTTTCCAGCGGATTCATCTGGCACGCGGCCAAAGCAAGGTCGTCACCTTCAGCTTGCGGGACCGGGATCTGAGCATAGTGAACACTGACGGGAAACGTCTCATTGTGACCGGCACCATCAAAGCATGGATCGGCGGAGGTCAGCCCAACGGACCAAATAAGCCTGTCAGTGACGGCGTGAGCACTCAGTTCAAGATCTCATCCGAGAGAACGCTTCCAGAATAAGGAAGAGGCAAATCAGATGGAAATGCGAAAACCTACGATGAAGATGGGGAAGACTGGCATTGGACAGCGCGGGTCGGAATTGCACGAGAAGGCTGCGCATGCAGAAAAGCGTGGGGTGGTATACGTTCCGCCGCACCGAATCGAGCATCCTCGCATTTCGGCTGCTCGGCAACAGTAGCAACGATGTTTCCCTAGCCTTCTGGAGTCATATTGGCGATACCCCTCCGCACAGCACTGACATTGCTCAACACGTCTCACAAAAAGATTGTTTGAAACGATTCTTGCACATTCTGCACTATCCAATTAGTGGAAGACATCGCTCGGCGATGGGCCACAGTTTAGGAGTTCGATCTGGAAACCCCCGGTTGAGCTCCAGTAAAGTGCCGGAGTCGATGGGGGAAGCGGCTCCGGCGCTTTGTTCGCTGTCTTCTCCAGAGGAGGCAGTTCGGTTGGTCTGCCCCTAATTCATAGGAGTTCTCTCTTCCCCGTGCACACCGCCCGCTCCATCTCGCCAACCGGACACCGCAGCAGCCATGCGGCCTTGAAACGCCCGTCTTCTTCGCTGACGCCGTCGGTCTCTGTCGTCCCGGAAAACCACCACAGCTCCCCTTCTCAAGTGCTACACTGTCTGCCACTTAGCGATGGCCGGGGCAAGCTCTTGCAATTTCACGCCTTTGATGAAGCTTACGTCGAGCGGCTACGCGCCGGCGACTTTCGCACGCAGGAGCATTTTCGCCTGTATTTCACCACGCTGATCCAGGTGAAATTGCGCTCTCGGCTGCAGTCTCTGGAAGCCATCGAAGACGTGCGTCAGGAAACCTTCGCCCGATTTTACGTGGCGCTGCGCGAGGGGAAGATCGTTCATCTCGAACGGCTGGGATCGTTTGTGAACTCGATCTGTAACAACGTATTGCTGGAACACTATCGCGCGACCGCGCGCCACAGTGCTCTCGATGATGAGGACGAACCGAAGGAAGTTTCCTCTCCGGTTCTTGATCCGCTTGCCACGTTCACGGCCCGGGAAGTCCAACGGAAGGTGCGCGAGATTCTCGAGCAACTTACAGAGCGGGACCGCCGGCTGTTGCGCGAGATTTTCCTTGAAGAGCGCGACAAGGACGAAGTATGCCGCGACTTCGGCGTAGACCGGGGCTATCTGCGAGTGTTGCTGCACCGTGCGAAACAATCGTTCAAGTCGTTGTACTTAAAGAGTAACGATGAGCCGGAATTTACTCCGGCCTGATGGCTGTGCAACGCCGGGTCGCGTCGGCGCACTATTGATTATACGAGGGGGCCATTTACCTATGGACCACGATGCGGTGGTTCGTCAAGAAATGATAGAGCGATATCTGCTCAACGAACTCGATCCCGAGGCACGAGACGAATTTGAAATGCACTACTTCGACTGCCCGGATTGTGCGGCCGACGTGCGCGCCGGCGCCTTGTTTGTGGAACAGAGCAAGGTGGTCCTATCCGAAAACCCAGCCGCGTCTCCAGTGCGAGTGCCCGTCCCTGCACCGACAAGCTCCGGATGGGGCACCTGGCTACGACCTGTATTTGCCGTGCCCGTTCTTGCCTTGTTGCTCGCCGTGATCGTTTATCAAGATTGGGCCAACTCTCGCTTGCAGCAGGCGGCCAATAGTCCGCGGTTGCTGGTATCCGCGGTGGTTAACCTCAACGTCAGGGGCACGGAGCCAATTGCGGTTCCGGTTCACGCCGGACAGGCATTCGGGCTGTCCCTCAACGTTCCGCCCGACAACCGCTTTTCTTCTTACAAACTGGATTTGTATAGCCCGCAGGGAAAACTAGAATGGTCGCGCACGATCCCAGCTTCAGGGAACGACACGCTATCGCTGTATTTTCCGGGGAGCGATCATGCGCCCGGTACGCTGGCGGTGCACGGCATCACGGCTGGCGGTGAAAGCGAGGATCTCGGCCGATATGCGATTGAACTACAAAATCAGAAGTGAATTCAAACGAATGGAGAGAAGCATATGGCAGTGCTACCGAAACCAGATCACGACTTCTATGCCGAAGCCAATGTTCTGTTTGCGGACCTTCAGCAGCCGTTGAAAGAAAAAATCACGCCCCAGGCATCTGTCAGACTGCCCAGGGACGGCCAGTACCAGTTCAGTCAGGCGGAACCGTTCCGCTTTGAAGGGATTCTTTCCCACAAGGGCGGCTACACCCAGGTGGCGGGAGGTCCGAGTACAAAGATTGCCGGCTTCACCACGCTGTCTACTTCCGTCGTCGAGGGACTTAACGTGCTCGACGTGGTGACCGCCGATCGCGTGGTGGCGCAGATTTCCACCGTGCATCCCATCTATGGTGAAGGTCAGGTGCCATCGGTTACCTTCCTGGGCACGCGCTTCGACAATCTGAGGATTGATGGATACAGGGTCGAGGTGGAGCGTAATCTGGAGATTCTAGGTCCCCGGCACGACAATGACCGCTCGTACTTTGACGACCCCGATGTCCAAGCCCGAGTTTCGCAGCAATACGCCAGAATCGCCACCGCGAAGAATCTTCCCGAGTGGGCCGCTAAGGAGTACCCGAAAGACCGCCCTGCGCTGATCGGGCAGGGCGAGCTGAAGTGCTCCGTTGTCAATGGGGTCAAGGGATCTCCCGGATTCCCATTCGGTCACGTTATCGACCTGCCCCAATTTGGAAAGATATTTCTGGGCGAGTTGAGGGTAGAACGTAAGCTCGGCGATCCCAGCAACGGAAAGTATGATACATACAGGTTTCGCCTGACCATGATTCGGCTGAAGATGGGATGCCTTGCGGACGGTACCGTCAGTGTCACGACGGCGGATTCTAACGGGGGAGGCAGCCAAGGCGGCGGCCACGGCACCCAATTGGGCAAGCCATAGAGTTCCGGCCTGTGCGATACGAGGATTCGACTGGTCTGCCGACCGGCGAATCCTCGTATCATTTCACGAAGGCATTCTCTCTCTCGCTCGTGGAACGCTGTTGCCTGTCGTGGTTACTGAACAAAGCCAAGAAAAAGCAAACAATCATACTGAGTCCTGCTTCGGCGCTAATTGAACACGAGGTGCACCGGGTTTCAAGTTACAATCTCTGCCACGGTCAAAACTACATGCTTTCCCTATGGCAGCGGCAAGATTCCAACCAGCGGGAACGGCGGGGGCGCACGCTGATAGGAATGCCAAAACTGGCCCTCCTGTTCTTGGCGACCGCGTGTGTATCAACTTGCTCTCGCCATCGGGACCCGCAAGTCGCATATGAGCATGCGGCACAGGCCTTCCAGCGTGGTGACATGACGGCCGCAGGGGCTGAAGCGGAGAAGGACCACAAGGAATTTCATAACCTCAGCGCGGAATGGGCCTGGAAGTTCACAATCCTTAGGGCAAGAGTTCTTTATAGGCGTGGGATATATGACGAAGTGCTGACGGTCCTAGCGTCCGAGCCAGCCCCGCCCACTACTGGCGAGTTGGTCGTGAAGAGGCTCCGCTTGGAGGGCCTCGCTTATACGTCCCTGCACCGGTTCCCCGAGGCCGAGGCCGAGTTGGGGAAAGCGGACGGGTTATGCGCTACCTCTGACTATGCGGCGTGCGATGACGTAGCCAACGCGAGAGGAACGCTGGAAATGGAACGGGGGCGCTACCATCAAGCTCAGGTCTTCTTTGAACGGGCTCTAACCCGTGCACGTTTACACCACGATCAACTTTGGGAGGCCGACGCCCTGTTAGATCTCAGCTGGTCCGCGCTGGAGCAAACGCGTTTCGATGAAGCACTTAACTGGGCCGATGCCGCCCGGAAAATCGCTCTGCCGAGGAACTACGGGGCTGCCGCGCAAACCGCACTCGGGAACATGGGCTGGGCCTATTACAAGCTCGGCGACTCAGAAAAAGCTGAAGGCATGTTTATCGAGGCTACAAAACAAGCCGAAAAGCTTGGCAATATAACCGACCAGGCCAGATGGATCACAGACGCTGCATACATTGACCTTGATGCCGATAGGTTCACGGTTGCTGAACAGTCTTTCCAGCAGTCGCTCGAACTGGCACGCCAAATCAACAGCAGAGAAGACATCATCAATTCGCTGATCGCCTTGGCCTTCGTCTCCGAGCAAACCGGAAAGCTGGACGACGCCAAGCGTTACGCGGACCAGGCGCTCGCCAAAGCGCGAGAGGATAAAAATGGACGGGACCAAGTCTATCCGCAGTTGGTTCAAGGGCGAGTGGCCGCCCGGCTGCATGACACTACCACTGCAGAGAATGCCTTCCGTGCGGTCGCGCAATCTCCGGATTGTCCAGTCTTTTTGAAGTGGGAGGCAGAGCGTTCGCTGGCCCGGCTTTATGAAGACGAAAACCAGTTCGATTCCGCCGAGAGCGAGTTTCGAGCTGCACTTAACACCTTCGAAACCGCCCGGTCCGAATTGCAGCACGAAGATTCCCGGCTGCCATTTCTGAGCAACGCTTCGCGCATCTACGACGACTACATTCACTTCCTGGTGGCCTGGGGCAAGACGATCGAGGCATTGCAAGTAGCCGACTTCAGCCGTGGCCGGACCCTGGTTGAAGGGCTCGGATTGTTGTCGAAAGGAACCTCCTTTGCCCCCGAGCCAGTCAGTGTTCGGCCACTCAATGCCCAGCAAATCGCCCGTCATGCCGGCGGCGCGGTTCTTTTTTACTGGCTGAGCGAGAAAGAGTCCTACCTGTGGGCGATCACGCCACAGAAGATTGGCCTGTTTCGACTCCCGCCGGCAGCGGAAATCAAGGCCAGAGTAGAGCGCTACCGAAAAGCCACTATCGACCAACTGGAGTCCACGCCAATCGCCAGCGACGATGGCGCCGCACTCTATCGCATCTTGGTGGAGCCGGCGAAGGACCTTCTGCCGAGGGACGCAAAGAACGGGAAAGTCTTCATCGTACCCGATGGCAGCCTGAACAGCTTGAATTTTGAGACGCTGCTGGTCCCTGAAACGAAGGAGGAGCCAAAGCAACACTACTGGATTGAGGATGTCACGCTCTCCAGCGCCAGTTCGCTGCGAATGCTGGAAGCCTTTCACGCCGCGCGCAAAGGCGCGGGCAACCTGCTCCTCTTCGGCGATGCCATTGCTCCCAACGAGGACTTTCCCCAGTTGCCGAAAGCTTCCGTCGAGATGGAGAGTATCAAAAAACACTTCCCACCCGCGCAGGAACAGGTGTTCTCACGCGATCAGGCGAGTCCGCCCGCATATCTGGCGAGCAAGCCGGAGCGCTTCTCCTACATTCATTTTGTCGCACATGGAACGGCCAGCCGGCTGAGCCCGCTGGACTCTGCCATTGTGTTGTCCAAAGCTAATGCGAGAGTTAATGAAGAAGAAGACTCCTTCAAGCTTTATGCCCGCGACATCATTCGCCACCCCTTGCGGGCTGAACTGGTCACCGTTTCCACGTGCCGCAGTGCGGGCGCGCGTGCGTACTCGGGAGAAGGACTGGTGGGGCTGTCCTGGGCTTTCGTTCGCGCCGGCGCTCATAATGTGATCGGAGCCTTGTGGGACGTCAGTGACACGTCAACTCCCCAGCTCATGGACGAACTCTATGGTGAGTTGAAAAAAGGAAAGACTCCCGACGTAGCTCTTCGCAATGCCAAGTTAACCATGCTTCGCGCCAACGCTTCTTTCCGCAAACCGTTTTACTGGGCGCCCTTTCAGCTCTACACAGGGTCTTGACCTCATCGCTGTACGGCAGTCCGGAATGATAAGTTTGGAACCCACACCAGCGCGAGCTGTCGATTGCGCGCGGATGAACGGCCTATGGGAAGTATTCCGGCAAGAAGTCGGCTTGGAGGAAATGTCGTGCAGCGGAGTGCTGTTCATTCTACCGATCTCCGCGAAACCCGTTCGGGGACAGTTTACATCCAGCCGACAAACCAACTAGTCAGGAAGGAACCCATGGAGCTCTCCGCTGATGGCTACTAGCCGTTGGCGGAAACTATGGCGGTCTTGGCTCCGAGGAAGACAAATGGTCTTCCTAAGGAACTAGACACTCGGTCATCATGCGTAGTCTTCCTTCGAGTAACGCGGACGCCACAAAAGGTCTTGCGCTCCCATCGAATCTTACGGACCGGTACACCTGCAGTTTGCAGTGCCGCTACTTCTCCGTGCTCGCCAGCCGCCGTATAGACCGCGACCTCGTCTAGTTCACCATTGCTTTCGATCACGGCGAAACCGTCGACCCATTCACGCGTCTCGTGGAGAAGCCCGTAGACCTGGGCGCTATCAAGAGAGCTTGTCTGATCGGGGCTCAGCCTGATCTCCTCGAAACGCGAGATGTACCGGATTTTCCGTCACGAAGCGTTGAGGCGAATTTCAAGCGTATCGCAGCCGGTCTGTTCGAGGGGTTACGCATGTTGATCTCTGTTTGAGGGGAGACCACTCGAGGGTAGTGGTTTCGTGGCACTGAAATTTGGAGAACCGCCGGAAATCCCACCGAGGCTGCTGCAGGAAGCGGGCCCGGCCTTGTTCGAAAACGGACCAGGCCCTGAAACGAACCAGGCTCTAACCGCACTATACCGGCAGTGACGGTTATGGTCACTCCCGAATACATCCGCCACCACCCCACGCGAAGTGGGAACCACTAAGGAGAAAAATATGCACTATTGCAATTCGTCCAATTCCGCGACCAGTGCCTGGTCTCGGGCATGCCTTCTGATCGTCGGGTTGTCCGTACTCGTCTCATGGCCAGCATTGGCCCAATCCTCCGATGGCGTCCCGCTCTCCGGGCACGTGCCAGTCAAAGTTCAGAACGGCTCGGCTACGCTGGTTGGCCATTACAACCCCAATCGAATGCTGCGACTCGGGCTGGCCGTTCAGCCGCCGCACATGGAAGAGGAGGAGCAATTCATCAAGGAATTGGTGACCAAGAGGTCGCCCAATTTTCACAAGTTCCTAACCACCGACGAATGGAATGCCCGCTTCGCACCGTCGGCCGAGGATGAGCAGGCCGTTGTGGACTGGGCCAAGAGCCAGGGCCTCGCCGTGACCAACCGCTATGCCGATCGGCTCCTGGTGGACGTCGAAGCTCCGGCCGGGGTCATCGAAAAGGCCTTCGGAGTCACGATTAACAATTACCAGGTTGGCGATGAAGTGGATTTTTCCAACGATCGCGACCCTGCGATTCCGGAGAGCCTCTCCGGCATCCTCCACACGGTGGTGGGCCTCAACAACATCGAGAGGGTCCATAGGATAGGGTCCAAGCGCACGACAAAGGGTCCGGATTATGTTCCCGGCCTCGTTTACAGCGCGGGAGGGGAAACGCACGGCGACGGCGAGCCGACGAGGGGTCCGGCAAATCGAGCGACCAAGGCGATGTCCAATCAAACTCAGCTGTCCATTCCAACTCCTTCGGATAGCTATCCCTTGCGCGAGATCTCCGGCACTTACGCCGCCAATCCCGACAACATACAAAGTTCGGAGGGTTACGACTACAACGCTCTGCAGAGGCTGAGCTTCTGTTGCAATCAGCCTGGCTCTTCTAGCGGCTCACCCCCTGAATCCTCGATCGCGCTTGTCGGGTATGGAGCCTTCAGCACCACCGACACTAGCGCATTCTTCAACTACTACGGGATGGCTTGGAACCTCACCTGGTACTGCATCGGTGGATCGCCTTGTCCGGGTGTGGACGGTGAAGCTCCCTTGGATGTCGAGTACTCGGCAGCAATGTCCAACAGCTACGGATCCTATCTTGACACCTCGCACATTTATGAGTACGAAATCACAAACGGCCAGTACACCTCGTACTACGACGCTTGGGAGGACATTTTAACCAACAACTCTGCGAAGGTGGCTTCAACCAGTTACGGCTGGGAAGAGAATGTAGGATTCTCCGGCTCCTATGCGACCGGTACGATGCATCCCCTCTTCAACAGTATGGTGGGCCAGGGCTTCACGCTGATCGCGGCTTCCGGCGATAACGGCGCCAGCGATGGCTGCGGGGACGCGACCGCAGTGGATTACCCGTCCTCCGATCCCGATTTCCTTGCGGCCGGCGGCACCGAGCTGCTGCTGAACGACTCCGGGATCTTCACCAGCGAAATCGCCTGGCAAGGAGAATCTTGGTCAGGTGCATGCGGCTCAAACCATGGTGGTAGTACCGGCGGCGTAAGCGTCCTTTTTGCTGCGCCCTCCTGGCAGAGCACTCTCGTCTCACCCTACTACGAGTGGATCGGCAGCACGGAGTACGTGGTCACCGGCAACACGAACCGCCTGGTGCCCGACATCTCGCTGACTGCGAACCCGGATGTCATGGGTGAGTGGTACTACTCCGGCGGGTCATGGCAGGACGAAGGCGGCACCAGCATCGTTGCGCCTGAGCTGGCCGGCTTCTTCGCCCAAGAAAACTCCTACCTCGACTACATCGGCAACGTTTGCGGCTCAGGGTCCACCGCATGTTCCCCGGTCGGCTACGCCAGTCCGTTTATGTATTATGATGGCTTGCCGGGTTACGGCGCGCCGCACAATCCTTTCTACGACATGCTCAGCGGCTGCAATGACAATGACATCACGGACCTGTACGGTCTGGTGTATTACTGCGCCGGTAAGGGCTTCGACCTGGTTACTGGGTGGGGCTCGGCCAATATGTTGCAACTGGCCTGGGGCATCAACTGGCAAATGATTCCCGGCGACGGCCAACCTGTTATCACCTTTTACTCCAGCCCGGCCACAAACACCTGGTACAACTCCAATCAGGAAGTCAATTGGTCGGTCACCGACAGTACCACCGACTCATATCCAGCCACCGGCGTCGCCGGATTCACACAAGGCTGGGACTCCATCCCCACCGACCCGCAGAGCGAGGCCCACGGCGGCGACGGCAACTCCTTCTACTGGGGCCCCGAGTACGCCTACGGCACGAACGGATGCCTCTCCTTTGTGGCCAACGGCTGCGCGGGCGGCGTCAGTCAAGGCTGGCACACCGTCCAAGTGGAAGGCTGGGACAATCAGGGGCGCACCGCATTCGGGAGTTGGGGCCCCCTTGGCTATGACACGATTCCGCCCGTCGCCACGGCGAGCGTGAGCGGCACGAGAGTCGGCTCCGACTACGAGAACTCAGCGTCGGTTACTCTCAGCGCGACCGACCCTGGATACACCTCAACCCCCCAGACCGGAAGCGGCGTCGCGCATATTTTCTACCGGGTCAACGGCGGAACACTTGCGACGTACTCCGTACCCTTTACCGTGAGCAGGGACGGCAACAACACGGTCAACTATTACGCCACGGACAACGCCGGCAACGTGGAGAGCACCCAAACGCTCTCCTTCGGGATCACGGACCGTACCACCACCACGCTCAAGTCGTCGTTGAACCCGTCTGGCTTTGGGCAAGCGGTGACGTTCACGGCCACCGTGAAGCCTGTTTCAGGCACCGCGACCGGGAGCGTGACCTTTAAGAATGGCGCGACCGTCCTGGGCACGACCGCACTCAGCGGCGGGATAGCAACTTACTCCACTTCGGCGCTCGCGGTCGGCAGTCACGCGATCACGGCCACCTTCTTGGGTTCTACCTACTTCGTGACAAGCGTGTCGGGTACGGTGACTCAGGTGGTAAAAGCCGACTCAACAACAACATTGACCTCTTCCGCGAACCCATCGGCGTATGACCAAGCCGTCACGTTCACGGCTACCATCACGCACACCGCGTCGCCCACGCCAACCGGCACCGTAACGTTCAAGAATGGAACCACCACTCTGGCAACCATTACGGTCAGCGGCGGCAAGGCCACGTATGCAACCTCAGCGCTCGCGGTGGGGACGCACTCGATTACCGCCGTCTATTCTGGCGATGTGAACTACATCGGCAGTGACTCGGCGGCGTTATCCCAGGTAGTGGACAAGGCGGGCACTTCAACCACGGTGATATCGTCGTTGAATCCGTCCGATTTCGGTGACACGGTCACATTCACTGCCACCGTGAAGTCCTCTACGACGGGGACGCCAACCGGAACGGTCACGTTTAAGAACGGCACCAAGACGCTAGGTACCGGGACGCTCAGCAGCGGGAAGGCGACGTATGCTACGTCAACGCTCGCGGTGGGGACCGACAGCATCACCGCGGTGTATGAGGCCAGTACCGACTTCAACACCAGCACGTCAGCCGTGTTGTCGCAGAAAGTCAACGAATAAAAGTTTGCCCCTTGCGCGCCGCCGCCGTGCAAGTTTTGTCCGTCCCACGCTTCGCGCTCCCGAAGCGTGGGACGAATTTTTTTCCCGGCAAAATCCGATGAGCAGCCCTTGCCACGGAGCAACTTTTGATGTCGTGACCCACATGCGCGAAGTCTGCAAGGTGCTGGGTGACGACTTCAGCCGTTATGAGAATACTCTGGCCGGTGAGCATCAATACCGGACGACGCTGCAAACAAAGCAGCGCTGGTCGTGCTTGATGATGTCTGGCGGAAAGCGATCTCGCTCCGTTTCTTGCTCAGTCTTACCGATCCCGCCTGCTGTTCACGACTCGGGACGCACGCATTGCAGCGACGCGGCTGCATGCCAACGGCGAAGACGTGAAGGTGGTGCAGGAGTTGCTGCTTCACGGCTTGGCCAGGATCATCATGGACATCTACGCGGAAGCGATGACGCCCGCGAAGCGCCAGGCCCGGAGGAAAATGGTGGCGATGCTGCGGGAGACAAGAAGACGAGCGGAGAGGTTGTGTGTCCCCGTTGCGTCCACGGCCTCGCTAGAACGTCAGGCGGGCCGCCAACTGCCCGATGCGGGGAGCCGCCCCACGGAAGCTGCCGGTGGTGGTGACTTGGCCGAAGATTGGGCTTAGAAGGTTCGTCTCATTATTGAAGTAGGCCCCGGTCGGTTGAGCGAACTCGGGATGGTTCAAGCTATTGAAGAACTCGGCGCGAAGCTCCAGCTTGACCCGCTCGGTGAACGAAGTGGTTTTGGCGATCGCGATGTCGAGATTGGTCAGGGTCGGCCCGCGGAGCAGGTTGCGGGGGATTCCGTAGGTTCGGTCAGCTGCGTTATTTACGGGATCGAGTTGCGGGAAACAGGGATTGGGCGGGCTTCCATCCTCAAAGTAAGAATTGTTCTCGAGTGGCAGGTTGGAAAAGCTATTGGGGTCAAAGATAAAGTTGCCGGTGACCGCCTGGGTCGTGATCTGGCAGCCGCCCGTGATGGGGTTGGTACCGTAGGTGATTTCATTAATGGTCCGCACCTTGCGGTAATCAAATGTTCGAATGGGCGCAACCATGGCGGCGCGCGAAAGAGAAGGATCGCCTGCGCCCGAAGAACCGGGATTGGCAGGGTCGGTGGAGTCGGGCAACTGGGCTGAAATGTCGAACGGGAATCCGGTTCGATAGGTAAAGATGGGATAGAGACTCCACCCCTTAGTGAGGCGCTTCGGTCCCGTTGCCCAGGCACGATCGAAAGGCATATCCCATCCCCCGCTGAGGCTGATGCGATGGCGGACGTCTCCGTCACCAGAAGCGTAGAAAAGATGCGGGCTATAGCTGGGCACAGAAGAATTGCGCTGCTCGAAACCGGAGGCGTTGTCGAGGTTATGGCCGTAGGTGTAGGCCAGGGTGTAATAAACCGTTCCCAGGCGCGAGTCTTTGGGTTGCCGCGTCAGGCTGGCTTCGAGGGCATTATAGTTTGCCTGGGATACGTTCTGGAACTCAGGGAGGGCGGCGTAGCAGACGACATCCTGGTAGTTTGCGCAGTTGCCGCTGCTACTATTTAGTCGTCGATTGGCAGTGCCCAAAATCATGGGGTTGATATCTGTCAGCGATGTGAGTCCACGCCCCGTGCTGCCTACATAATTGGCTTCCAGAACTGTGTCGGCGAAAAGATTGCGTTGCAGGCTCAGGTTGTATTGGTAGACGTAGGGTGTGCGCAGATGCGGGTTGACCAGATAGACATCGCCCCCGCTGTTGAGCGGCAGAAACGGGATGAAATCAATGTTTGAGGCAGGCGGTTTTGAGGGAAAACTGTTGGGCACGCCCAAACTGACGCACTCGCCGGACGGGTTATAGTTGCAAGCATTCTGGAAAGGGTTGCTCAGGTAAGTTAGAGGCGCGGTGACGGGACAACCGCTGGGATTCAAGCAGCTGGGCAGCTGATCCGGGGGATTGAAGAAGAGTCCCGCAGAGCCCACGAACGGGGGCTGGCCGTTGAACTGAAGATTATCTTCGCCTTTCAGGATGTCATAGAAAATGCCGCCCCCGCCCCGGACGCTGGTCTTGCCGTTTCCGGTCGGGTCCCAGGCAAAACCAAAGCGCGGTGCGAAGTTTTTCTTGTCGGGGAAGTTCACGCCGGTGGGGGCGCCGGGATCGCCAGGAAACACCAGTCCGGGCGGCGCGTTGACAAATCGTTGCGACTGAAGCCCCGGAATCACCGAAAAAGACCGACCTTCGGTGTCGTGTTTGGGCGAGTTGTATTCGTAGCGCAGCCCTATGGTTAGTACCAGATTCTTGCGAAAGTGCCACTCATCCTGGCCAAACACATAAGTGCTTTTGCTCCGTATGTTGGAAGGCGCCAGCGCGTATTGTTCGAAAAAATCCGGAATGCCGAGCAGAAAATCCGCAAAATCATTCCCCGATCCCGTGCTCGTGCCCGTGTAAAAATCCCACTCCCCATTCAAGTAATAGCCATAGGCCAGATTTTCCTGGTACGGCGAGAATCCAGCTCCGAACTTCAAGTTGTGTTTCCCTCGCGTCCAGGTAAGTGCCTCCGTCCAGGAGAACGTGTTCTCGACGAAGCGCGTCG
>Ga0302324_100002198_pt1 | contig 45851 bp, 38 predicted proteins | sample Palsa_T0_1_FD_201949 | JGI IMG/M metagenome (GOLD analysis project Ga0302324, IMG submission 201949) | Peat permafrost microbial communities from Stordalen Mire near Abisko, Sweden - Palsa_T0_1 | ecosystem: Environmental > Terrestrial > Soil > Palsa > Peat permafrost | place: Sweden: Abisko... | reverse complement strand
CTCAAGACATTGCTCATGGAGAACGGAGGATAGCGTCCTCACGTCCCCGTCAATGTCCTGGATGACGGTCTACAACTGGCCGGTTTTGAGGTGTCCCCGACTGGCCGGTTTTGGGTGTCCCCCGAGGTCTTTGCGCTGCAAACTTCGGCGAGTTTCGCAGTCTTGCAGTGTCGGGCGCATGAAATCTGGGCACGTTTTTTTGGATCATCGATGAAGGACGATCCTCTGTATAACCCGACTGACTGCTTTGAGACTTTCCCCTTTCCGCCCAACTGGCAGAAGAATAAAAATCTGGAGCAGATAGGAGAGGAATACCACCAGTTCCGGGCTGAACTCATGGTCCGCAAGGACCATGGCCTGACCACTACATACAATCGGTTTCACGACAAGGACGAAGAGGACCTTGAAATCAAGAAACTCCGCGATCTTCACGCGCAGATGGATCGCGTGGTGATGGATGCCTATGGCTGGATCGATCTCCAACCCCGGCATGCCTTCATCCTGGAGTACGAAGAACCCGAGGAAGAGGAAAGCGGCGTTCGGAGCCGGCGTAAGAAACCGTGGCGCTATCGCTGGGTCGATGACGACCGCGACGAGGTCCTCGCTCGTCTGCTAGAACTGAATCGCATGCGCGCCGAAGAGGAAGCTCAATCGGCAGCTGCCCGCACGGCCAAGGCTGTTGGCAAGCGCAGCGAGAAGTCGCCTAAAGGCGCGCCAGTTGCGAATCACAAGCTTTTTGAAGCTCAGGAGTCTACCGAATGACTTCCGCCGAAGTCCGCGAACAGATTCTCGACGCCCTCATCCTCGACCTCGTTGGCCCGGTCTCCGGTCTCAAAGCCGGCAATTACCTCGAACAGGAGATCCTGCCGGGATCAACCGCGCCTTTGCGTTGGTACTTGACCGGATTCCTCGCCCCCTTCGCCGCCAAACCCGAGGAGAAAACCGACGAAGACAGCGGCGAGCAGATCGACCTGATCCCGCCCAAAACCGGCCTCGACGATGAAGCCGCCCCGGAATCGGCCTCCTCCCGAAAAACGCCCTTCCCCTCCTCCATGGGCCTGAGTGTTCTGATCCCACCGGAGTGCCGGTCCATCAAAGCTACCGTTACGTGGGGGGAGTATGAAGCTGTCATGAAGGACGAGGTGGTCACAGGGTGGCGCCGTACCGCGCGTTGGGCACAAGCGCCCCAGCCAATCCCTGCCCAGGACACCACCCGCGACGCGGCTCGCCTCAAAGACTCGGGTGGTCTTGACTTGGTTCTCTCCGTGCGGACTATCCCGTCCCACAAGGGGCTCGACCTGGTTGCCCCTGGCACGCGCGCCGTGTCCGTGTTTCTGGTAAACAACCGCAAGCCGATGACGGGCATCCGGCGCGACGAAGCCTACGTTTTCCAGGTCAAACTGCAATTGGAAGCTGATGAGCCGTTTGTCGCCCGCCCCGATCTTCGCGGCGTCATATCCTCCGATCCCGATGAACGCGTGGCCGACCTCCAGTACCGTGATGCCTTCGAATACGCCGTGGGCCACGGGGTTTCCGCTCGCGTCCTTCCCGTGACCCGCGACGGATGCCAGTCCGTCGAGACGGCGTGGATTCCGCGGGCCGAAGTGGAACGTATCGAGCACCGGGCCGCGCCCGCAAACGCAACACTCGACATGGAGAAGCTGGCAAGCATCAAGGACGCCGCCGAAGCCAAATCGCTGATTGAGCCGCTGATTCTGTCTTACCGGGAATGGATCGCGAAACAGCCCGTCCCCACCGGAAGTAGTGACATTGAAAAGCGGCGAGCCGACGTTGCTGGCAAAATGTTGTCGAGAGCTGGTGTAGTCGCCGGCCGGATTGAGCAAGGCCTAAGGAAACTCGCCGATCCGAACGTATTCGAAGCCTTCCGTCTCGCCAATAAGGTCATGGCCGCTGTGGGCCGCCAGCGTCGCAAAGACCAGTTGGAACCGCCGAAGTGGTATCCCTTCCAGTTGGCCTTTCTGCTGCTGAATCTGAGCTCCGTGGCAGAACCTGCGGATGCGGATCGCGAACTGGTGGACCTGCTCTTCTTTCCCACTGGCGGCGGCAAGACCGAAGCCTACCTAGGCCTCGCGGCATTCACGATGTTCCTCCGCCGCTTGCGGAATCCCGCCTCACTCCGCGGGTGCGGCGTCGCCGTGATCATGCGCTACACCCTGCGACTGCTGACACTCGACCAGTTGGGCCGCGGCGCGGCGCTCATCTGCGCCATGGAACTCGAGCGCAGGAACGACGTCGAAAAGCTCGGCAAATGGCCGTTCGAGATCGGGCTTTGGGTCGGCCAGGCGGCCACACCCAATCGCATGGGCAAGTCGGGCGAACGAGACGAGAACACCGCCCGCGCCCGCACCCATAAATTCAAACAAGACCAGAAGACCTCCCCCATCCCCCTCGAAACCTGCCCGTGGTGTGGGACGAAGTTTTCAGCCAACTCCTTTAATCTCGTCCCGAACGAAAGGGAGCCTCTCGATCTCCGCATCACCTGCGTTAACCGTGACTGCGAATTCTCCGGCGGCACGCCGCTGCCGATTGTCGCGGTGGATGAACCTATTTATCGCCGCCTGCCAGCGTTCCTGATTGCGACCGTCGATAAGTTCGCCAGCCTTCCGTGGGAAGGCCAGACGGGCAAGCTGTTCGGTAAGGTGGAGCGCGCCGACAGCAATCCAGTGAGTGGTGGTTTCTACGGCCCGTGCGATCCGAACTCCGCCGGGCAGCCTTTGCTCGAACCGCTCCTGCCGCCGGACCTGATCATTCAGGACGAACTGCATCTCATCTCAGGTCCTCTCGGCACCATGGTCGGCTTGTATGAAACCGCCATCGACGCACTTTGTTGCCGGGACATCACGCGCCCGGAGGGAGAGAAGAAAACCATCCGGCCCAAAGTGGTCGCCTCCACCGCCACCGTCCGCCGTGCCGAAGCGCAGATCAAGGCGCTCTTCTGCCGCAGTGGCGTCGAGATCTTCCCGTGCCCGGGTCCCGACCGCCGCGATTCATATTTCGCGATTACGGTGCCGTCTGACGAAAAGCCGGGCCGACTGTACGCCGGGGTGGCCGCGCAGGGCCGCTCGCCGAAGGTAATCTTCTTGCGAACGTATCTCGCGCTGCTGGGCGCGACGCATAAAGCCTTCCTCGCCAACGGCGGCCTGAACAACCCGCAGAATCCCGCTGATCCCTACATGACGCTCACCGGGTACTTCAACAGCCTTCGTGAACTCGGCGGTTGTCGCCGGATCGCGGAGGACGAAGTGACGTCGCGGCTGAAGGACTATGGCAGTCGTCTGCGTCAGGGTGAAACTACTGGGCTTTTTGCGAAGCGCGATCTGAGGGAAGTGGTCGAATTGACCTCGCGCATCTCAACTGCCGGGGTTTCCAAAGCGAAGGATCGTCTGGCTAAGGCTTTCTTGCCCAAAGCCGATTGTGTGGATATCGCGCTCGCGACGAACATGATTTCGGTCGGTCTCGATATTTCGCGGCTCGGCTTGATGGCGGTCTTCGGCCAGCCCAAGACAACCGCCGAATACATCCAGGCTACATCACGCGTGGGTCGCGAGGAGGGGAAGCCCGGCCTCATCATCACCATGCTCAATGTTCATAAGCCGCGCGACCGCTCGCATTACGAGCGCTTCGAAGCCTGGCACGCATCGTTCTACCGCTCGGTGGAGGCGACCAGCGTTACGCCGTTCTCGCCGCGCGCTCTGGATCGCGGCCTGGCTGAGGTTACGGTCGCGCTCAGCCGCCAAGGCTGGCCAGGGATGACCAAAGGCCCCAACGCAATTCGCGCCATGGAATTGCGGTCAAGCCTTTCGCCCGTCGTGGATATCTTCGGCCGCAGAGTCGAGCAATATGCGGCATTGGACAGCAAAGAGATGCAGCAACGACGCGACGGCGTCCGAGGCAAAGTGGAAGACTTGCTCGATGATTGGGCAAAGATTTCCAAGCAACAGAAGGACTCGGGCGCCACGCTTCGCTACCAGCAATACGACGACGGCACTGGCCCGTACTTGTTGCGTTATCCGCTCGATCCGGACCTGGAGCGAATCGAAAGCAAAGCGGCGCAGTTCAAGGCGCACCGCTCGCTCCGCGATGTGGAACCTGCCTGTAACCTCCGGCTGATCGAACTGAACGGGAATGCAATCGATCCCGAGGAGGACCTGGAATAATGGCCCGCCCCAATGGACAGATTCGCCGCGGCCAGATCATCAACGTGTTCGGTCCCGGCGCTCTCATGGACCTGCCGCACCATGCCGCGATTGTCGGCGGCCTGGACACGTGGGACTGGGGCGGCGACGACCGTAAACGGAAGATCATCGAACCCCGCCTCCTCAGCAAGATTGAAGCGGCGCTGGAACGGCAGGGCCTCGCGATGTGGGAGCCTCCCGCTGACAGTCAGGACCCGGACGCGCCGCCGAGTGGCGTCGATGTGTACCGCTTCCCCGAATGGTTCACGGCGCAGTATCCGATGAAGGGTCCGCAAGGCCAGCGCACCCGGCCCCTGGTTCACCGCCGCAATCTCATCACGCAGACGAAGTGGCAGGGGCCAGACCGCAAGAAATACGATATTGTTCCGCTCCGCTTTGTGCAGGCGTGTCCGAACGGGCATATCTCTGACGTCGATTGGTACGCCTTTGTCCATGGCGTGGCCGTTGAAGGGGCAGAGGCGTGCCGCCGCGATCTCTTCATGGATGAGTGGGGTACCAGCGGCGACCTCACCGAAGTGGTGATTCGTTGTGACTGCGGCAAGACAAAGCAACTCATCATTGCTCTTGAAGACAAAACTGCGCTCGGCTGGTGCCGCGGCCGAAGGCCGTGGCTGGGCGGCAGCAATTCCGAACCCAACTGCCGCGATCCAAAGGGACAGCCTACCTTCAACAGGCTGCTCAATCGGTCGGCTTCCAATGCCTGGTTCCCCCAGGTTCTGAGCGTCATCTCCATTCCGGACGAAGACGAAAAGCTGCGAGGAGCAGTCGAAAAGATATGGGAAGACCACCTGCAGTACGTCGATTCAATCGACGATTTGCCCGGCGAACGTAAACGGGCAAAGGTCGCGGCGGCGCTGGAGGGCTATTCCAACGAAGCTGTCTGGGCTGAGATCGAACGGCACCGTGGCGGTGCTTCGTCTGTCCCGTTAAAGACTATCAAGCAGGCGGAGATTGAGACCTTGCTCGCGAGTCCGGACGAGATCGGCCAGGACAACATCGAAGGTGACTTCTACGCGCGCCGCTGGCGGCCCGCACCGCCGCTCGACGCGATCTGGAACAAGATCGACCGTGTCGTTCTCATCCACCGCCTGCGCGAGGTCGTTTCATTGATCGGTTTCACGCGCTTCGAGCCTGCCACGAATGACATCGACGGTGAACTCGCCATTGGCGTGAATCGCGCTGCATTGGCTGATGAAGTCCGCTGGGTTCCCGCCGTGGAGAATCGCGGCGAAGGCGTCTTCATATCCTTCAAATCGGAAGAGGTTCGCGCCTGGCGTCAACGGAGTGAAGTCTCGAAACGGGAATTCGAACTGGCGGAGGGATTCAAGCTATGGAAGAAGCAATACCCAAGTTCGAAGGCGCAGTTCGTCGGGGCACCATACATGATGCTCCACTCGCTCGCGCACTTGCTCATCACGCAGGTCTCGCTGGAATGCGGCTACTCCTCGTCTGCAATTAGTGAACGGGTCTATGCCGGAGACGCCGGCTATGGCATCCTGCTCTACACGGGGTCGCCGGATTCCGAGGGGACATTGGGCGGCCTCGTCGAGATCGGCCGCAAGATCGACCAGCATCTCCGCAACGCAATCGAACTCGGACGCCTCTGCTCGAACGACCCTGTTTGTGCCCAGCATTCCGCGAAACAACTGCTCGAAGAACGATTCCTTCTGGGCGCGGCGTGCCACGGCTGTCTGCTGATTTCAGAAACCTCGTGCGAGCGCTTCAATCAATACCTCGACAGGTCGCTTGTCGTCGCCACGGTCGGCGCAGCCGGTGCGGAGTTCTTCACCGATCAGGATCTGGCGCTTCCATGAAACTGATCCAGTCGTTGTCGGCGAGCACGCTCGAATCCTTGTCGCAGGCGCTTAGAGCCGGTCGCCTCAAGCCCCCGTACACCGCATTCACCGTGGCCGAATGGGCACCGCAAGCCGTTCGCGAATCGCTCGCATCCGAGTTGGTGTCCCTTCAGACGTCCGGCTTCACTCCGGCCACTCTCGCCATAACCCTCGAAGCTCTCGCCGAGGACGCCGCCGCCCGGCAGCGAGCAATCGACGAGATCCAATTGGTCTGGACCAGCCCCGATGAAGAAGGCCCGCACGTCCGTGATACAAGCGTCGTAGTGCGGCAACTCCTGTCCGAAGCGCGCCAATCGCTCTGGATCTCCACGTACAGTGTCTTCAAGGGCCAGGACGTCTTCCTGCCCGTTGAGGAAGCTTGGTCGGTCCGTCCCGAACTCGAAGTTGTCCTGATCCTGAACGTCCCGCCAAACGAAGACGCTGCCGTCGAAAAGTACGCCCAGTCATTTTGGAAATATCACTGGCCATGGACGAGGAGGCGGCGGTGTTCTACGACCCGCGAGGCCCCGAAAAAACGCCGGCGACGCCGGCCTGCCAGCACGCAAAATGCATTCTCGTGGATGGAGTCACCGCATTCATCACGTCTGCCAATTTCACGGAATCCGCTCATGAAAGGAATATTGAACTCGGCGTGCTGTTCCGCGACAACCCGAGGGTTGCAGGGTCGATCCGGTCGAAGTTCGAAAGTCTCATCCAGGACGGATTCCTGAAACCTTTGCCGGTGGACTGAAGTTTATTGGCGGTTCAACATCGGCATTCCGAACCGGTCCACCGCAGCCACGGCGCCGCGCAGGTCCCGCAGCTCCGCCTCCTTGGGTGCAGCAGGAGAGCAGGAGGAACTGCGAGGCGCGGTGAGGCTGGGGACGACGACGAGGCCCCGCCGGCGTTCCGAATCCGTCCACCGGCCGCGGCACCGCCACCCCGGTCCAGCACAGCCCACGCCGCCGGCCCGCCGGCTTCGACGCCCGGCGGGCGCGAGGCCGACCGCGGTTGCCCACTCACCACGACCGGGCGGCGTGCGCCACAGCGCGGAAGTTGACCTCGGGCGCTGTGGCGGAGATGGCGCAGCGGCGTTCGGGATGAAGTGGCGGGTAGCGTCAGCCGGCTTCGTTCTCGACCTTCCATTCCCGCCATCAGCTCGCGGATGACATGCCGCTCCAGCTCCAGGATGGCGCCGACAATCCGAACATGGCCTTGTCCGCGTCGACGCGGCGCGCCTAGCGTCTCGCAGGTTTGCCCGTCGAAGACTCCATGGCCTTCTCGAACACAGTCACGAACTGCTTCAAGGGCATCCCGAATGCCTGGCAAAAGGCCCGCAGTTCCACGACATCGACGCGCCGCTCTCCGCGTTCGCACTTACTCACGAAGGTTTGCGTCTCGCCGATCTTCTCGGCTAGCTGGATCTGCGTCAGCCCAGCGCGCCGGCGCGTGTGGCGCAGCACGTTGAGGAAGGCCGCGTACTGGGTGGAATGGATCGACTTTTCCATTGCGCATAGAACCGCAATGGTTTACCCTATAAGCGATCTTGGAATAGTCCAACAACGACTATATGGATTCGCAGAGAGATCATGCCCCGGGAGTGGCGGCATTGGAGGCACCGGGCCAAATTGATTTACGGCCATCGTCTCCCGGCGGCTACCAGACTGGGGCGGCATTCCTATTGACGAAACACGATTAATTGGAGGATTCCATGGCCCACGAAATCGATACATCTACCGGCAAGCCTGCAATCGCCTATGTTGGCGAGGAGCCCTGGCACGGCCTCGGCGAAAATTTGCCCGACGGTGCGTCTATTGGCACGTGGCTCGAAGCGGCGCGGCTTGATTGGGAGCTGGAGAGGCTGCCGGTTCAATACCTCGTCGATGGAAAATTGCGGACGATGGATGACCGTTTCGTGCTCGTGCGAAGCGACACTCATGCGGCGCTTTCCGTCGTTTCGGATGACTATCAAATTGTCCAGCCGAGAGAGGTTCTCGACTTCTATCGGGAATTAATGGAGGTGTGTGGGTACAGGCTTGAAACAGCCGGAGCGCTCGATGGTGGCCGCAAGGTGTGGGCGCTTGCGAGGACCGGGATGACCGGTACCGCCGATAGTTGGGGAAAAGATAAACTTGCCGCATACGTCTTGTTGGCCACGTCCTGCGACAAAACACTTGCCACGACGGCGGCGTTTACAAGTATTCGGGTGGTGTGCCAGAACACCCTTTTCTTCGCCATGGAGGACGTCAAGACGGAAAGGCGCCCGCAAGTGAAAGTGCCCCACAACCTTCGTTTCGACGCGCACCGAGTGAGGCAACAGTTGGGCCTGATGGACAAGGCGTGGTCTGGATTCATCGAGACAGTCCGTAAGATGGTGTTTTATCAGATGAACCGTGATGCAGCCCAATACTTCTTCGAGGATTTGCTGCTCCAGAAGAAGGGCAAGGAGCTTTCGAAGAAAGCCCAACGTGAGCACGAAGCTATCGTTGCGCTCTTCGAGTCCGCTCCGGGACAAGGCTTAAGCAGCGCGAAGGAAAGCCTCTGGGGAGCCGTGAACGCCGTCACCTACTACGCCGACCATGTACGCTCGGGAACTATAGGAGACCGGCTGGATAGCGCTTGGTTCGGTGCTGGTTACGCATTGAAGGAAAAAGCCTGGGCCGCGGCAAACGCATTGGTTTCGTAGTTGGGAACAAAAAGCTTCCCGGCAGCTCTTGGCGCGCCCAATGCGTGCAGCAGGGGGGCGGGAGGAGCTTCAGGCGTCCGAGTTTCGGGGGACGGGCAACTACGGGTCACACCGGTGTTCCGAGACGGTTCCCGCCGCCACCGCGCTGCGGTGCACCCCATTGCTTGTGAGCGGCCCGATTCCGCCGCTACCCCTCTTTGTTTCCCCACCGCGCCGCCGCGGCCTTCCGCGCGATTTCCTTACGCTGCTGAGCGGTAAGTGTGCGCGCGCGGGCTCGGCCGCCGACCAGGCCTCCGGAGCGGGCGAACTCCGTGCGCTCTTTCGCAGTACGTTTTTGCATGGAGGCTTTACCACCCAGCGGAGCGATCCTGTTGGCGTGCTCTTGCAGCGTGATGGCTTTTTTCCTAGCCACATCAATAGCTTAACTGACCATGGCGTTAAAAGCAATATTTTCTGCTTGACACTCCTATGGTCTGTCAAGCATAGTAAGAAGTGACGAATAGCCGCGAGGCTCTAAAGCGCGAAAGGGAAAACGAATGTACTCAATGTGGAACGCTCCAAGCGACCTGGACTACCACGCCCAGTTCAACCCAGACCCACCCGAAGACGAAGACCCCGAACCAGAAGAACCCGAAATCCCCGAAGAACTGCAAGCCCATTGGGATGCCGCCGACGAAGCCGATCGCCGGTACACGATGGAGGCTGAAGCCGCGGGTGATGCCGCAGAAGACCATGGGATCGCGCGGCGCCAGCCGGCGCTGGCCGCCGAACCCCACCTTGGCGGTTTAGCGGAGGTGGCCTAGCCATGTCCGAAAAAATTCAGTTTCAAACCAATTTACCCGTCGAAGTAGCATTGCAATACCTGGAGGGCAAACCCGTCGACAGCCAGTTCGGCGGCGTCCAGCACCTGTTCTCCACGACCGACAACCGCGTGTTTTTCGTGAGCGAGATGGTGGGCAACATCATTGCCGATCAGCTCAAGAAACTCGGCGTACAGAAGGGCGAAGCGATCGAGATCTGCAAAGCCGAAGTGACTCAAGGGCGCGGCAGGAAGGGCATACAGTGGGTGGTCAAGCGGGTCGGATCCCCACTCGGCGAACAGCCCGACGGAACATTCGCTGTGCGGGCGGCGCCCGCAGCGCCGGAGAGCGCCCTGGAGCGCCAGCTACGGCAGTCCATCGCCACCGTTCGTAACAGTAAGCCCGGCACGAGTGCTGTCACACCCGCGCCGGGAAGCGTGGCTGCCCAAAACAACGAACAGCCGATCGTCAACGGCAATGGTAACAGACCCAACGGCAACGGCGCGACGCATAACGGCCGTCCGCCCGAACACGGCGTTCGTCCGGGTTGGGCGCAAGTCCTGCTTAGCCAGACCGACGCGCTGATCGACGTGTACGCCGAGGCGATCAACCACGCCGGCGCCAAGCACGGCGACGCCGTAAAACCCGAGGACGTGAAAACGCTGCTCACCACGGCGTTCATCAACCTCTGCAAGCAAGGCGGCGCCCATGCAGCCTAGCCTCCCCATCGAGCCGGCGCCGCTGAACGACTTCGGCGGCGTGCTCTCCCCCTCTCAGGTGCGCACGTTCCGCGACTGCGGCGCCAAGTGGTATTACAAATACGCGCTCGGCCTGCCCGACCCGCCCAACGGATCGCTGGTGCGCGGGCGCGTCGTGCATCAGATGGCCGAGGCGTTCTTCCGCGCCAAGTTGGAGGGAGGCTCGCCCGATCCCGACGATCTGCAGGCTTGCTTTGAGGAGGCCTGGGACCGCGAGGCGGCGAGCGCCGCGTTCGGAGCCGATGAAGACGTTGATGTGCTCAAGCGCCAGGCGGCGATGCTCACGCGCAAATACCTCGACGAAGTGGCGCCGGAGATCGAGCCGGTCGCGCTGGAATTTCCGGTGCAAGGCGTCATTGGCGGCGTCGCTGTGCGGGGCTTCGTGGATCTGCTGGATGCCAGCGGACGCATCATCGATCTGAAGACGGCCGTGCGGAAACCTACGGGCGTAAGCGCCGACTATGCGTTTCAGGTGGCTACGTACGCGCGCCTTTGTCCGGGGGCTAACGGGAAGGCGCGCGTCGATACTCTGGTGGCCACTAAGAGCCCCCAGGTGGTGACGACGGAGTACACGGTCTCGGCGGCGGATCTGAAGATGACCGAAAAGTTGTATCCGTTGGTGCGGGAGGCGATGCGGGAGGGGATCTATTTGCCAAATCGCTCATCGAATCTGTGCAGCTATCGCCATTGCTCATTCGCCGCCGTGTGCGAGGCCGAGTTCGGCGGGCGGGTCAAGGGGAGCGATGAGGACTTAGCGTAGTTCGGCCCCGTTCGCAGCGCAGCGGCTTGAGCCTATCGTGCCTCGCCGCGCGATAGAGGCTCTCCGCACGGGCGTCGCTGGGCAACTACCGGCGCTGGTCACACCATTCGCAGAATCAGTCCGTTGCGTCACCATCCTGAGCAGCGTTCTCAAACTTGGTCAACTCGTGCAGGAACCGCAGTCTGATCTTGCCCACCGGACCGTTGCGTTGTTTCGCCAGGATCAATTCCGCCGCGCCTTTCAGGTCCTCCCGGTCTGGCCTGTACACTTCCTCGCGATAGATGAACATCACTACGTCGGCATCCTGCTCGATTGACCCGCTGTCGCGTAAGTCGCTCAATTGTGGCCGATGATCGCCGGGGCGGACTTCGCAAGCCCGGCTCAACTGCGACAGGACCACAACCGGCACGTCCAGGTCCTTCGCCATCAGCTTCAACGCCCTGGACATCTGGGAGATCTCCTGATTGCGGTTCTGGGTCTTCCCCTGGCTTTGAATCAACTGCAAGTAGTCGATGATGACCAGGTCCAAACCTTCCGCTGCCTTCATTCTGCGGCATTTGGAGTGGATGTCCAGAACTAGGACGGCGTGATCATCAAAGCGAATTCCGGAATCTCGAAACTGGCCCGTAGCCTCCAGGAGCCTTCGGCGTTCCTCGGCACTCAGATATCCAACCCGAAACTTGTGTTGATCCACCCGTGCGGCAGTGGTCACCAGACGCGTCGAGATGGCTTCCTTGGACATCTCGAGCGAGAATATGACGACTTTACGTCGCGGTTTCCTGGCGACGTGCCAAGCGACATTGAGGGCCAGGGCTGTCTTCCCCATAGAGGGCCTCCCGGCAAGGACGATCAGGTCGCCTTTCTGCAGCCCTGTGGTCATCTCATCCAACTTCAAAAATCCGGTTGACAGGCCGCGCGGCGCTTTGCTCGGGTCAAGGAAGGCGTTCAAACCGCCGGGGTAGCCCTCCAACACGTCCGCTGGTGTGGCCACCCCGGTTCGCGTATCCTCGTTGCTCAACCGCAGCAACCCTTCCTGGGCGCCTGCCAGAATTATTTGTGGGTCCTCTTCTCCCATCAGCGCGCGGTCCATCATGTCCTGGCTGGTCAAGACGATGCGTCGCAGAAGGGACTTTTCTTTGACGATGTGGACGTAGCTCTCAATGTTGAGAAGGTGCGGTAGGCCATCGTCGAGCGTCACAAGGTAACTCAGCCCGTCGCAGGACTCCAGTTCTCCGCGTTTCGCCAGCTCATTAACTACTGTGACGCGATCAATGCGTTCGGCGCGTTCGGCGAGGTCGGCCATGCGGCGGAATATCCGGCGGTGTTTCTCTAGGCTGAAGTCATCCGGCGTTAAGACCGCAGCCACTGACACAAACAGACTGTCGTTGAGCAGCACCGTGCCCAACACCCAGCGTTCGATTTCTACGCTCGAAGGTAGCCCCTTCTCTTCTAATAACTTCGACATGGAAATTCTTCTCTCAACTTGGCGAACCCGCACCTTCGGCCAGTTCTTTCGCTGGCGCCCGCCCTCCTTCGACCGGACAGTCGCAATACTGCGTTGATTGGTTGGGAAGTTCGTTGGGCGCCTGGCTGCGAGCGTCGATACTCTTCACGCTGTTCATGATTTCCAACAGATTGGGCGGCATTGCGCGACCGAGCTCGCAGTTACAACGGATGTATCGTTCTCCGTTCCATTGCGTCCCCTGGTCCTCGCAACTTCGGCACAGGATATTGGGCTTCCCATAACTCTGGAACGGCGGCAGTTCCGGCCGCTGCTGGCGGCCGGATCCAAAGCGCGACAGGAAAAGACCGCGCAAGGCTTTGGGCCCCTCCCACTCGTCCCACGTCGCGCGGGCTTCCCGTACCAGCCAGTCGGCCTGTTCCCGAGGCGACCAGTGGCGGCCCTGGTGATGGCCTCCTGTACACCAGTCCAGTAAGTCCTGCGCGGTCTGCTTGAGGGCGCCGCCAGCACGCGGGGCGTTCTTGATGGCGTGCAGCGCTTCGGCTAGCCATGACACCCGGGCCACAGTGAGCGGCCCATCATTCTTCGGGTCGACGATGTTGTTGTTCTCGCTCATGCTCCAACCCTCGGGCCCACTTGGGTAGGGCCTCGTCGCCGGCGACTAGCCCTTCTTCGGCTGGATAGTTCTCGGCGCGTTCGCGCGTCTCCTTCGCCACGGTTAGGACCAGCGTCCACTTGCGGAAGTCGCGGCCCTTCGTGTTTTCCTTAAACAGACTGAAGGTTCGCTCGTCGGTGATTGACGCGGCGATCCGCTCGAAGTCCGCTTCCTGGAGTTTGCCAGGTATAGGCAGACTGTGGAGGTGGGCGCGCAGGCGGGTTTTCAGGTCTTGCCTTTCATCAGGAGTCGCGTCTTGCGGGCGGGCGGGCGGATCGGACGGCGATGGCGCGCGCGCTACTATACCTAATATTTGGGATGCCCGCCCGCGTGATGGTTCTTCTCGTAAGCTCTTAAGCTTCTTGTCAATAATGATGCCGTGCTCGGCAAAGCCGAGTACCGCCTCTTCTTTGATGCTGGTCTTAAGAACCTTAAGGCCGGTTCTCCAGCGAGTACTGACGTCGTTCAGCCAGGAAATTGCAGCGGTTCTAGCAACCTCGTCGACCGGAAGGTCGCCAATATGGACAACCACACCGGCGAGATTCCATCGGCTAAGGTTGCTAGTATTGGCAACCTTGGACGGTTGCTCCGGTGTGGTGGGACTGCGTTCAGGATAGATTATCTTGCCCCCACCGCGCAAGCTGTCCCCGAAACGAATCGAGCCATTTTCGGCGAGGCGTTCGACCGCACGGCTGATTGCTCCCTTCATGCCCGGCGCCAACCCGAGAAGCTTCCGCAGGTCGTTTTGCGTGGCCGGGATCGGCTTTCCGTTGCGATCCTTGCGGAGAAAGCCGCGCTCGTCCTTCAAGGACACAAGCTCGCTAACGTCTGGCCCGCACCACGACCACAGAATCATCGCCCAGAACAGGCGCGAGTCGAGGCAGTCAGTCGTCTCCATCCGGTGCAGGACGACCGTGCGGGGCACCTTGGCCCAATGTTCCCTGAGCGTCAGCGCCCACCTCCTGCACGCATTGTCCGCCGATACTCTACCTGCTCCAGGCTCGCCTCGGGTTGCCCAATATCCGGCACCTGTGTGATGGCCGCGGGCTCGGCCGTCACGGGCAGCTCGCGACCAGGCCATTCCCACGGTGTCGACCGCGCGTGTGGTCGGCCTGTGCGTCGGCCGTGGCGCAGGGCAGCGTATTCAATTTTGACCACTCTACCTTCGGCGACAATCCCCAGGCTTCCGCGCCCGGCACCGTGCCGCCGAGCTCCGGGAGCCATTGACGCCCTCAGCGTCGCGAATGGCTCTGGCGGCGCCAGCCGATCGATTTCGCTGTGCGGCTGTCGGCCAGGTTGCGCTGTTTGTTCAGGCGCAATCCAATTGACGCTCCTCCTCAACTCGTTTGATGTTTCCATTTGTGCCCCGAGCCCTAGGCGGACGCGCTGCCGGGGCTAGTGCGCCTCTCGATCCATTGTTCGAGCGCGCGTGCCGGCACGCGCACGGCACGTCCCTTGCGAAACGTGGGTAGTTCACCCGAAGCCATCATCAAATAGACCGTGGCCCGGCCAAGGGATAGCCGGCGCGCGACCTCTTCAGCTTTCAAAAGCATTTTTTCCGGTTCCACAGCGATTCCTCTTGTACTGCTCATTATTCAGTGGTACCGTATTTGTGTCCAGCTAACAACTGGAAAATGGCGGGACACCCGGATATTGACCGCAAGACCGCCGCTTCGGATGAGAACTTTATGACCGAACAGGTTCAATTCTGGTCCGGCAGTTGGTGGCGATTTGACCGGTACGAGATCCGTGCCGGAGCGATCAGGCCAGCCGCTGACGCCAGCCTGGAACAGTACGACCCTTGGGATCTCTACCGGATCAGCGAGATGAAAACCCGGACACCGCGGCCGTATGAGTCCCTGCTCCAACTGCTCCAGTCCATGGGGGCTACCTTCGATGAATACGAGTGGTGGAAACTGGAAAAGTGTTTCCAGGATGGTTCTCTGACACCCAGCGACCAAGACGCGATTCTGCATTGGTGCTCCCGTTTCGGTTTGCTTGGGATCTTGCTGCTGGATGTCAAACGCATTGAACAGCCCCGCGGGCGAGTCAGAATACGCGGCGACAATTGGCGCGTCATAGAAAGAAGACAATTCACCGATCCGGCTGCAATCAGGTTCAGTCGAATGAATGGGGAGTGGATCCCGGAGATGGCTTTTCCAGTTCGTGAGAGTTCGCCCCCTTGGCGAACCCCACATGTGTATACACGAAACATGGATGTACGTGCGGTGGAGGACATACTTTGTTTTTTCCCCGATTTTGTAAAAGAAGGCAATGACTTTGAGGTTCCGTTTCCACATTCTGAATCATTTTGGAGAATCTACTCAGAACCTGTCGATGACTTTCTCTCGTCTGCGATGGTTCTGTTGAACGGCGTGCATTCAGTTACGACTTCGAAGCCAGAAGACTTGCCGGACTTTTTGCGCGTCCAGAGATTCCCCGGGATGAGATCTCTCCTAGGGGCCGCGGACATGTCGCTCTCGACGGATTCGCAAGGCAAAGTTCAGGAGCGGTGGATCTGTGATTGTTTGCTATCCACATTCGCGCGTATGGCGTTTCAGGACAGTTTGGCAGGCATGCGGATGTTGCGCTGCTACTGTTGCGGTACGCCTTTTGTCACGAGCAGGTATCAATCTCGGTATTGTTCTCTGAGTTGCGCGTGGAGGCAGCGGAAACGTAAGGCTCGCGCCCCAAGAAACGAGCAAAGTACAACGGGGACACGGTCGATAGGGAGAAAGTCGGAACCTGAGCCGCCGCGCGTCCAGTTGCGGCGATCGAGAAGGAAGCTTCCAAACGCATGAGTGTGGTGATTTATCGCAAGAGCAGGAAAGCATAATCCAGGAGAGCGCTGATGTCAAAGCGAGGTAACAACGAAGGCTCGATCTACTCAATGGCCGATGGCCGATGGCGCTCCGCGATCTGGCTCGGTTGGAAGGTCAATCCAACCGGGAAGACGGTGCCCAACCGAAAGGTTTTCACCGGCCGCACCCGAAAGGAGGTCCAGGACAAACTGACCGCGGCGCTCCGGGATCAGCAGTTGGGCGTGCCGGTGATCCAGCAGAAACAGACGACCGGGCAATTCTTGCGCTGGTGGTTCGAGCAGGTGGCGCGGCAGACGGTACGCCCTAAGACGCTGGAGTTTTATGATTTCGTTTTGAACCGGCATCTCGTGCCTGGGCTTGGGCACATCCCTCTCGCGAAGTTGACGCCTCAACATGTCCTAAGCTTCGTGAACGAGACAGGCCATCGTGTTTCGGAACGCACCGGCCGGCCGCTCTCGCCGCGGTCGGTGAAGCACTTCCATCGGACGCTCTGCACGGCGCTCAATGCCGCAGTCAAGTACGGGTGCGTTGCTCGAAATGTCGCCGCATTGGTCGATCCACCTGCGGCGCCACGGTCGAAGATCGCATTTTTCACTGTCGATCAAGCCAGAACTTTTCTTGATTTCGCCAAAGATAACCGCCTGTTCGCGCTTTACGCCACAGTGCTTTCGCTTGGACTGCGCCTTGGCGAAGGGCTGGGGATCTCGTGGAACGATGCGAATCTGGAAACCGGCAGGTTCAACGTGTGCCAGTCGCTGCAGCGGATCGACGAAAAGCTGTATCCGGGCAAGGGCGGCCTGCAACTGGTCGAACCTAAAGGTGGCTATTCACACCGGGTGGTGACACTCCCAGCAGTCGCAGTGGCAGCGCTTCGCCGGCACCAGGCGAGGCAAGAGGAGGAAAAGGCCATCGCTGGTACCGGGTGGAAGGGAAACCCGTGGAACCTCGTGTTCACCTCGCAGGTCGGCACGCCCTTGGATGAGCGTGCGGTTCTGAGGAGGTTCCAGTCGCTCCTTGCTGCGGCCGGCTTGCCGCGGCTACGCCTGCATGACCTCCGACACAGCGCGGTGGCTATTCTGATCGCGCAAGGGGTGCACCCGAAGGCCATCAGCGAGTTGCTCGGGCACAGTTCGGTTGCGTTTACGATGCAGGTCTACGGGCACATCATGGAGGAAACCAAACGGGAGACCGCCGACAAGATGGACGAGGCGCTCAACCCGGTTGCTACCACCGTTGCTACCAAACGGCTTGGCGAGAGATTGAACTGAGGCGTAACTCGCTGAAAAAATTGGTGCGCCCGGAGGGACTCGAACCCCCGGCCTACTGGTTCGAAGCCAGCCGCTCTATCCAACTGAGCTACGGGCGCGCACCTAAACGATTTTACCGCGAACAGACCACCAGCAAGTAGCGTCCATCCGGGCTGAGAATCTCTTCCAGGATGCGGAGGCCGCCGTGCTCTACCAGCAGCGCGTGCAGGGCTTCCGCGGTGAACCTGTAGCTGAAATTCAGGTTGATGTGCTCGCCGCGCTCGACCAGCACTTCGTGAGCCAGAGTGGTGATCCGCAGGTCGCGATCCGGGCGGAAATGCGAAGCCGTCACATGCAGGCCGGCGACGCTCTTATCGCGCTTGTGTTCGAAGCGCACTTCTCCATCGTCGGCGGAGACGCCCAGGGCGGCCAGCGGGGCGAATGCAAACTGCCGCAGCGAGTCTTCGGGCGGCGCCGATCCGTTGGTCTGATAAATCTCGGCGTCCAGGATCAGGCGGTCGTCGCCATGCAGGCATTGGGCCAAATGCTTGATGTGATCGAGCGGATCGAATCCGCCCAGCGTGTTGCCGGACATCAGCAATAGCTTGGGCGATTCGGCGGCGTCGGTGGCGAAGACCAGGTGCATCGGGCTGGAGATATCCGCCTTGATGCCGGCGGTTTCGATGTCCAGATCCTCGGCGCCGGCGCAGGCCGTCTCGAGCAACGCCTGGCTGGCATCCACGGGATAATACTTTTGTTCGCGTCCGGACTGGCGAATGGCGTCCAGCAGCAAGCGATCGGTCGAGCCGTCGCCCGCGCCGAAACTGATCACGGGGATGGGATCGGCGAAGGGTTCGAGCAGCGCGGCGGTCTTCGCGGCGAGCTGCTTCCACGCGCGCCGCAGGTCGCCGAATGCGGGATCGGCCACGCGCGTCAGCCAGGCGCGCACCGCCGGCGGGCTCCAGTAGAAGAATTTTTCGGGGAGGTCGCGCGCCTCCACAGCCTCGGTAAGCTCTTGGACGATCTCCGCTTCGGTCAGGACGACTTCAATCTTCATGGGTCTTCTTAACTATAAACCCATGATCTGAATTCCGGCGTCGACGAAGATAGTGTTGCCGGTGACGCCGCGGCCCAGGTCGCTGGCCAGGAAGACAGCGGTATCGGCAACCTCGGCGGGATCGGTATTGCGGCGCAGCGGGGCGCGGGTGGCCGCGTACTCCATCATGGTGGCCAAATCCTTGACGGCGCGCGCGGAAGCGGTTTTGACCGCACCGGCGGAGATCGCGTTCACGCGGATGCGATGGGGTCCGAGATCGCTGGCCAGGTAGCGGACGGAAGCTTCGAGCGATGCTTTGGCTACTCCCATCACGTTGTAGTTGGGTACCACGCGCGTGGAGCCGAGGTAGGTGAGGGTCATCAGGGCACCGCCGGAGGTCATCGCGGGGGTGACGGCGCGGGCCACGGCCACCAGCGAAAACGCGCTGACCTCCTGCGCCAGCAGAAAACCGGCGCGCCCGGTCTCGACGAAGGGGCGCGACAAGTCTTCGCGATTGGCGAAGGCCAGGCTGTGGACCACCGCATTCAGCGGACGGTCCAGTGCGCGCAACGACTCGGTGAGAGCCAGCAGGTCCTCTTCCTTGGTGACGTCGCACGGCCAGAGGCCCGCCACAGGCAGGCCTTGCGACAATTCTTCGATGGCCACTTTCTGGCGGTCGCCCAGATACGTGAGAGCCAGGGTTGCCCCTTCGCGCCAGAAGGCTTGCGCGATGGCGTACGCCAGGCTCCATTTGTTCGCGATTCCGAGGATGAGGGCCAGTTTGCCCTCCAGCAGATTTGGCATAAGGTAATCTTCTATCGTAGCGGCTATCGTAAGCGCATGGGCTTCCCGCCTTCATCCTTGCTGCGCTGGGCGGCATCCATGAAGGCAAAGATCTCAAGCGTTTCCCGGTTGGGAACTGGTGGCTGTCCGGTCTCAAAGAATTTCATCACCTCCACCAGCAGCGGGCGGTAACTATCGGCGGGGCGCGACGGGCTTTCGAGAATCTGCTTGGGGCGGAAGACTACCGCGCCATAGTCGCTATAGGGGCGGATCGCGCGCACAGTGCCGATGCGGCCGTCCTTCCAGCGGCCCACGATGACGTCGGCATCCGGCGAATAGGTGCGGCTGACTTCTTCGCAGCCCGGACCCATCAGCGAGTAGAGCAGCTCGATGGGATGGATGGCGTACCAGGACAGATCGAGCTGGTGGTGCGGCTCCAGGGGTCCGGGGCCCCAAGTCGCCACGCCGGTGGCGTCGGCGAATTTCATGGTTTCGGCGATTTCGCCGAAGCGCAGGCTGGAGGCGCTGAACCACGGCACGCCCGCCGCGGCGGCGAGGCGGGCGATCTCGCGGGCATCCTCCAGCGTGGATGCCAGCGGCTTATCGATAAACAGCGGCTTATGCGCGGCGATCACGGCGCGCGCCTGCGCCAGATGCACACGGCCATCCACGCTTTCGAGCAGGACGGCGTCCACATTCTGGCACATCTCCGGGATGGTGGTGAAGAACCGCACCCTCCACTTGGTGCGCAGCTCGTCGGCGAATTTGTCCACGCGCGTGGCGCTGGATTCGATGTCCGGGCTGCCGCCTTTATATGCGGCCACGACTTGGCCGCCGGGCACATGATCGGGCGAGGATTCGTCGTTCAGGATTTGCGTGAAGGCGGTGACGTGCGAGGTGTCGGTGCCGATAATGCCCAGGCGTAGCGTTACGGCGGCGGCCGCGGGGATCGCGCACAAGAACGTGCACAAGATTAAGATGGCGGTGAGCTTCACTTCCGGCATTGTACACTGTGGTGGGGCGGGCCTGGAGACCCGCCGCAGGCGTGGACGCCTGCCCCACAAGCCACATGGATCTCACCACTCCGCTCACCTATATCAAAGGCGTCGGGCCGGCGCGCGCGGCCATGCTGGAGGCCAAGGGGCTGAGCACGGTCGAGGACCTGCTCGCCTACGTGCCGTTCCGCTACGAAGACCGCAGCAATGTGAAGGCGGTGAACGAACTTGCGCCGGGCGAAATGGCCACGGTGATCGCGGAGGTGCGCTCGGCGAGCCTTTCGGGGTTCAAGCGGCGCAACCTGGGACTGTTCGAAGCCTCGTTCACGGACCGCTCGCGCGGCATTCTGGTGGGCAAATGGTTTCACGGCGGCTATCTGGCCAACGTGCTCGCGCCGGGACAGAAGGTGGCGCTCTACGGCAAAGTGGAATTCGACAGCTATTCCGGCCAACTCAACATGCTGCATCCGGAATTCGAGATCCTCTCCGATGACGACGACGCGGCTGAGACGGCGCTGCATCTGGGGCGGGTGGTGCCGGTTTATGAAGCCGTATCGAAGATCAGCACGCGCGTGCTGCGCACCATGGTGCATCGCGTGTTGGAATCGCTGCCTCCGCTGGAGGATCAGCTTCCCGAGGAGGTGCGGCGGCGATTGAAACTGCCTGACCGCTGGACCGCCATCCGGGAGACGCACTTCCCGCCGCAAGATACGGACATGCGCCTCGTGAACGCATTCCGCTCGCAGGCGCAGTTCCGGCTGATCTTCGAGGAGTTCTTCTGGCTGGAGTGCGGCGTGGCTTTGAAGCGCAGCAAGGCGCGCACCATGCCGGGCATTTCGTTCGAGCTGACCGATGGCGTGCGCGAGAAGGTGAAGGCCATGCTGCCCTTCAAGCCCACCGGCGCGCAGAAGCGCGTGCTGGGCGAGATCGCGCAGGACATGAAAGCGCCGCGTCCGATGAACCGTCTGCTGCAAGGCGACGTGGGTAGCGGCAAGACCATCGTCGCGGCCGAGGCGGCGGTGATCGCGATCGAGAATGGGTATCAGGTGGCGGTGCTGGCGCCCACGGAGATCCTGGCGGCGCAGCACCATTTTTACTTCAAGCAACTGCTGGCACCGCTGGGCTATGTGGTAGTGCAGCTTACGGGATCTTCCACCAGCCGGGAGAAGGGGCAGCTTAAGAAGCTGATCGCGGCGGGCCTCGCGCACGTGGCCATCGGGACGCACGCGCTGCTCGAAAAGGACGTGGAGTTCCAAAAGCTGGGCCTGGCGATAGTGGATGAGCAGCATCGCTTCGGCGTGATGCAACGCTTCGAGCTGTTGCGGAAGGGCGTGCATCCGGATGTGCTGGTGATGACCGCGACGCCCATTCCGCGTACGCTGGCCCTTACGCTGTACGGCGACCTGGATGTGTCCGTGATCGACGAGATGCCGCCGGGGCGCAAGCCGATCGTGACCAAGCACGTGACGGCCGATCATGCGGAGCAAGTCTACAGCTTCATGAAGCAGCAGATCGACGCAGGGCGGCAGGCGTACGTGGTGTATCCGGTGATCGAGGAATCGGAAACAGGCGCCATGAAGGCGGCCGAAAAGATGCACGAACATTTGTCGCAGGAAGTGTTTCCGGGGATCGCGGTGGGTTTGATGCATGGACGCCTCGCGGCGGACGAGAAAGAATCCACCATGGAGCGCTTCAAGAAAGGCGAGATCAAGATTCTGGTTTCGACCACGGTGATCGAAGTGGGCGTGGATGTGGCCAACGCGACGGTGATGGCGATCGAGCAGGCGGAGCGCTTCGGCCTGGCACAGCTTCATCAGCTTCGCGGGCGCGTGGGACGCGGCGCGGCGCAGAGCTATTGCATCCTGATCACGGAGCGTATGAGCGATGCGGCGAAGGAACGCATCCGCACGCTGGTGGACACCAACGACGGATTTCTGATCGCGGAGATGGACCTGAAACTGCGCGGGCCGGGCGAGTTCTTCGGGACGAAGCAATCGGGGTTGCCGTCGCTGCGGGTGGCGAATATCCTGCGCGACAAGGAGATCCTGGAAGCGGCGCGGCGCGAGGCGCTGGATTTCGTGGGCCATCCGCCATCGGAGGAGGAACTGCGGCGGGCGGTGGCCTACATTCGCGACCATTGGCAGCGGCGCTACGGGTTGGTGACGGTGGGCTGATGCGGGTGATTGGGGGCGAGTTCCGGTCGCGGCGTTTGCGGAGCATTCCAGGCCTGGCGACGCGTCCTACACCCGACCGGCTGCGGGAGACGCTGTTCAATGTGCTGGCGCCGCGTATCGTGGGGGCCGTGTTCGTGGATGCGTACGCGGGTACGGGCGCGGTGGGGATCGAGGCGCTCAGCCGTGGCGCGGCGCGGTGCGTGTTCGTGGATAGCGGACGGCGTGCGGTGGGGGCGATTCGGGAGAATCTGCATGTGCTGGGGATTGAGGGGCGCGCGCTCGTCATACCCGGTAAGGTGGTGACCATATTAGCGGGGCAGCCGGCCGATATCGTGTTTCTCGACCCGCCGTATGAGATGGAAGAGGAGTATGGGGCGGCGCTGGAGCAAGTGCAGGCGCCACTGGCGATCGCGCAGCATTCGGTGCGGTTCGATCCGGGGGATTTGCATGGCGTGTTGCAGCGGGTGCGGTTACTCAGGCAGGGGGATAATGCGTTAAGCTTTTATGAACGGGCTTGAGAGCGCGATATATGGAACTGCATCTGACCCCCGACCAGGAGACATTCATCCGCCAGGGCATTGAGGCCGGACGATTCCACGACAAGGAGGACGCGGTGCAGGAGGCCATGTCACTTTGGGAAGAGCGCGAACGGCGGCGAGTGGAGATCCTTGCGGCCGTCGATCCGACGCCATCGTACTTGGGGCGTGGCGAGGGCGCGCTTGCGCGAAGTATTCACACGGCGGTTTTTCCAATCACCACGTTCGCTCCGGAGCCGTATCAGATTCGGCGGGATATTCCAGCAGTTGTCGAACCGGCCGGCGACGGGTTCATTGCAACATTCTTCGACGCGAACATAAGCACCTCCGGCGACACCGAGGTGGAAGCAGTTTCGAACCTCCGGAGTCTAATTTTGGACACTTTCGAGTATCTGGATTCCGAGCCCTCAGACGGTCTCGGGCCGGAACCAGCACGCCAGCTTGCAGTCCTGCGAGTGTTCTTGAAGCGCGCCTCGTAATGCTCACCAAGGATCATGCCGAGGCCATCGCTCGAAAGCTTAAGGCCGTAATGATCTCAGGCAGAAAGCATGATATCGCGGCGATCAGATACAACGGCCAGAGTGTCGCCCAATTTGGAATTCGGCGTGGCTCAAGGCGCGATCAAGGGCACGACTACATTCCCAGTCAAATCCATGTGACGCGCCAACAGGCAGCGCTGCTCGCTCAGTGCCCCATGTCCGTTGAGCAATGGGTTGCCGTCATGAAGGAAAAGGGTCACATCAAGACCTGAACGGTCTTGCGGGTCCCCAAGTGGGCCTCAGCCACGGAAGTAAAGATAACCACCCAAGATGCAAACCAGCACCACGCCGGACGCAGCCACTTCTCTCCAGCTCCAACCCGCGCGCGTCTTGCGGCGATCCGCGTCGGTGGCCGTGCCGAAGGTCAAGCTCTGAATCTTGAGATCGTCTGGCGCAGCCGTCATGTAACTTACAGTTAGCATGACTATGGCTGACACAATCGTAATCAGCACGCTGAAGTACTGGAAGTAGATGTTATTGATGATCCATAGGAACGATCCCTCTGTGTATCCCGACCCGCCGAGCGTCACGGGAGTGTCGACCATCATGCGGAATATACCCAGCGCGAAGCCCACGATCATGGCCCAAAGCGCGCCCGCCCCGTTCATGCGCTTGATAAAGACGCCCAGGAAGAACACCACAAAAATAGGCGGCGCCAGATAGCCCTGCACGGACTGCAAGTAAGTGTAGAGGCCCTTCGCGTTCTTAATGACTGGAATCCAGGCCAGGGCGATCAACACCATGACGGCAGTTGCGATGCGCCCCACGCGCACGAGCTGATGCTGCGAAGCGCCCTTGTTCCACTTCTGATACAGGTCGACGGTAAACAGCGTGGAGCATGCGTTGAACACGCCGGCCAGCGAGCCCATCAGGGCGGAAAGCAAGCCGGCCACCACGATGCCGCGCAGCCCGGCCGGCAAAAGGTATTGGACCATCATGGGGAAAGCCGCGTTGGAAAGCGCCGGAATGGACTTGCCGTCGGGACCGATCATGGAGGTCAGTTCGGGAACCTTGCCGCTTTTGGCCAAGGCATAACAAATGAGGCCCGGAATGATGAACAGATACACGGGGAACAACTTAAGAAACGCGGCGAAGATGCTGCCGCGGCGAGCGATGGTCTCATTGGGAGCGCCCAGCGCGCGCTGCACGATGTATTGGTCCGTGCACCAATACCACAGCCCGATGATGGGCGCGCAGAACAGCATGCCGAGCCACGGGAAGTTATCGTTGAAGTACCAGGCCTGCTTCACGATCTGGCCGGCGGCATTAGTCTGAATCACGGGCGACCAGGTGCCTTGTACACCGGCGGGGATGAGCGGCTTCCAGAGGTTGAACATATCGGAGCCGCACAAGTGGCGCAGCTCGGCCCAGCCTCCCAGGCGGACCAGGCCGTAGGCGGTCAACAGGAACGAGCCGAGGATCAGGACGGTGACCTGCACGGCGTCGTTGTACGCCACGGCGCGCATGCCGCCCAGCGTGGTGTAAAGGCCGGTCAGCACGATCACCAGCACGGAGCCGATCCAGAAGCTGTCGATGTTGAAGCCGCCGATGTTGAGCATCATCTCGGGGAATAGCGTGCCGAAGACTACGCCGCCGGCGAAAATACCGACCGCGATCTTGGAGATGATGAAAGTGAGTATGGAAACGATGGAGAGGACGTAGCGGGATTTCTCGTTGAAGCGGCGCTCCAGAAATTCCGGCATGGTGAAGACCATGGAGCGCATGTAGAAGGGCACGAAGACCCAGCCCAGCACCAGCAGGCACCAGGCGTGCAGTTCGTAATGCGCCATGGCTACGCCGCTGGTGGCGCCGGAGCCGGCCAGTCCCACGATGTGCTCCGAGCCGATGTTGGAGGCGAAGATGGATGCGCCGATGACCCACCAGCCCAGGTTGCGGCCGGCGAGGAAGTAATCGGCGGCGGAATCCTTGGCGCGGCGGACCACCCACGTGGCCACGCCCAACAAAATACCGAAGTAGAGCGCGATCGTGAGCCAGTCGAGCGCGGTGATGCGCGACTCGCGGGTTGCGGCGAACAGCAACAGGGCTGGTGTCAACATGGTTGGAATTTCCTCTCTAGTTGTTTGAGTCTCCGGATTTCACGCAAAGACGCCAAGGGACCGCAAAGGGCGCGAAGAACGCACACACAAGGAGGGGTCATTTGGCGCGCTCCAGGCGGCCGCCTTCGCGGCGGTCGGCGCGCAGCAGCAGGAACGAGAAGAGCAGGCCGCAGAAGCCGAGCGCGGCAAACATCACCTGGCTGGCGGTATAGTCGTGCGTGGCGTCGCGCAGCGCGCCGCTGGCGTAAGGGAAGGTAGCCAGACCCAGGTTTTGGATGGCGGTCATCAGACCGAAGGCGGTGCCCACGCAGCGCGCGTCCACGATAAGCGGCACGGACGGCCAGATGCAGGCCGGAACCAGCACGAAAGCCGCGCCCAGCACCATCATGGAGAGCACCGGCGAAAAGTGCGTCAGCCCCAGCAGCAGATGCGCGGGGACAATGAGCAGCGATCCCAGCACCATGAGACTGGCGCGGCGGCCTACGCGATCGACAAAGTTTCCGGCGAAAGGCGCCAGCACCATGGAAGCCGCGATGACGATCGACGTGACGCCTTGCGCGGTGGTGAACATGTGCGTGAGATTGAAAAACACGCCGGCGAAGAAGCCCAGCCCCTCGCCGGATGCCATGGGCATGTTCCATTTATCGTGAAAGAAGTCGGTGGCCAGCGCGGTGAACGGGAAGATAGCGGAGTAGAACGTCACGCAGATGCCCACGGCGTACCAGTATGAGGGACGGAATTTGCCAACGTCGCTCCAGGTGATCTTGTCCCCGGAGCCGGCTTCGGGAAGATGGAGGATGGGCTCGGCGTGACGATCCATCAGGGTGTAGATCCAGTTGCACAGCAGGCTGAACACGCACAGTGCGGCCGCGATCCAGAGCGCGCCGCGCCAGCCGAAGCGAGTAGCCAGCAACTCTTCCGTATTGAAGGAAAAGAGAGTACCGAGGCGGGCGATAGTGAGGGTGATGCCGAATGCCATGGCCAGTTCCTTGCCGGTGAACCAACGCGCGGCAATGGCGCTCTGCGCGACGATCACGGATTCGGAGCCGATGCCGAACAGGACGCGGCCGGCATACAGGACCGGCAGGCTGGGCGCGGCGGCGACCATGGCGGCGCCGGCTACCACGAAGCCGGAAAAGATCAGGCTGGCGCGGCGCACGCCCACGCGATCGATGAGGACGCCGCCGGCCCCAACCGCAACGACGGCGGCCACGCTGTACATGGTGTACATGGTTCCGATGGCGGCGCGGTCTGTGTGGAACACCTGAATGAGGGTGGTCTCGATGGCGCCGACGCTATCGTAAGCGAAGTAGCTGCCGAAGGTGATCAGGGCGGCGAAGGCCAGAATGGTGAACCGGTAGGGTTTGCCCGATGGAGACATGGATCTGGGAGTATAACAAAAGCAGGAGACAGAAGTTGTGGGGCAGGACGGTATCCTGCGGGCCGATTGTGAATTGGCCCAGTTTCAGTCGATTTTCAATTAGTCCCTAACCCTGCGCGACAATACCACCACTGCCGCAATCGCCATCGCCGACAGCCCCACCGCCGCCGCAATTCTCGGCAGCGGATCGGGAGCCGGCGGCGGCACGAAGGTGACCCCGGTCTCGTCCGTGCGCGCCGGCTCGCCGGCATAGCGGCCGCGCCGCGGCCTGGGGAAATCCCGCGCCAGATCCGCCAGCCCCACTGCCACCGCGGGGCCGCTCATGGGCTCGCCGTGGCCCGCGCCGATCACCGTAGGCCGCAAATCGGCCAGCAGTTCGACCGACCGCTGCGCCTGGCCCCAGTCATAGGTGAAAGGCGCGGGCGGACGCGAGATGCGCGGCTCCTGCGCGACGATCTCCATCGCCGAGTCCAGATCCATGGTGAGGCATGCATCCCCCGCCAGCAGCACCGACTCGTACCGCTGAAAGAATACGACATGCCCCGGCGCGTGCCCCGGCGTGAAGTGCCAGCGCCAACCCACCAGCCCCGGCACCTCGCCGCCTTCCGGAAGGTCGCACAGACGCTCCCCCAAGTCCACCGTGGAACTCGGAAAGAACCGGCTCACGAACGAAAACGCGCCGCCGGCCATGGGATCCTTCGGCGGATAAGCCGACTTGCCGGTGAGGAACGGCCGTTCCAAGCGGTGCGCGTAGATCGGCACCTCCCAATATCCGGCCAACTCCAGCGCGGAACCGGCGTGATCCCAATGCCCGTGCGTCAGCAGTATCGCCTCGGGACGCGCATCCGGGCCAAAGCGCTGCACGGCCGCATCGCGAATGCGCGCCGCATTGCCCGGAGTGCCTGTATCCACCAGCACCCAAGGCCCGCCCGAACTGCCCACTAAGTAGATATTCGCAATCAACGTGCGCAGGCGCGCCACCCCCGGCGTTATTTCTTCAACTGGCATATCTCTCCTGAGTGGGAAGGCTTCGGCCCACCATCCTTTAAGAATACCCGCCTGCAGTCCTCCGCCGCGCGGTCGAAAACCGCCCAACAATTTCGCGCGCCGCTTCTTACTGCTGCTTTATCCGGAACAGCACCGCCGGGCCAACTTCGGCGGTCTTCTCCAGACCCCATTGCGCCTCGTGTCCAAGCATGGCGCCGCAGAGCAAGCCATTCCCCTCGTTGCTGTTGAGCCCCAGGATGTAACGGAACCCCGCTTCGCGGATCGCCCTGGTGGCCGCCACTCTCACGTCCCCCAGCTCCTTTGGCGTCGCCACGGGCCGGCTGGTCAGCAAATGCCATCCATCGCGCTCACGCCCGTAGAATTCGAATGGCAATGCGTAAAACGCGTTTGGCGAAGTCACCACCGCGCCGCTCAACGCCTGCGCCCGGTCGAAATCCACCTCCACGTACATCCCGGCGCGTATCGGTTCCCAGGTGCGCCAGCGCGTCGCCAGGTTTTGATCGAAGGCCAGCGGCAGTTCCCCTGCATTGGGCCACGCGCGCAGCCGCCATTGCGGACCGCGGCGAATCGGATATTCGCCGGAGAATAGAGTGATTTCGTGAATCAGCCACTCCCCTGGCCACGCCCGCGGGACGCGCATGCGCACACCCCAAACCGGGCGCGCATCCCAGTCCGCCCTGATGTCGAAAAGCGGATAGTTCCGCGTCATGGGCACGCGCAACGCATCGTTCAATCCATCCGCCTGCGCCGAATGCCAATATTCCAGAACCTCGCGATCGGTATACGCCGTCGGCACCGACATCAGCGAGAAGATGCGCTCGCCGGGCTTGGTATGGTCCTGCACCAGGCGCGCCACCCGGTAACCGAACAGGATGCTTTCCAGATAATCCCGCTCCGGTTGGATGCGTAAAGCCGCGCGCCACGGAATGCGCTCCAGGCGCCACGTGTATGCGCGATGGTAAAACCCGTAGACCTGCGGCCAGCAGGCCACCGCCTGCACCGCCACGCAAGCCCACAGCGCCTGGCGCGGCAAAATCATAGCCACAGCCAACGCTAGAACCAACGCTAGAAAGGGTAACGCCGGCATCAGAAAACGCGTCCCCGTGTTCCAGAACCATGGAAGAGCGAGCAGCGCCGCAGCCATCCAGCACAAGCGGCCCGCCGGTTTCCGCAGCGCCAGCAATGCCAGCGGCAGCAGGAAGAATACCGGACCCACCATGCCGCCGAAGGCACCGCCCAATATCAGTTCGTAGGGAACCCGCCATGGCGGTACGCCCCACAACGAGCCTAACGCGGCCGCCAGGCCTTTCTCCATCGCCGGATGAAAATAAGGGTTGGGGAAGAACCGGTTGAACAGAGGCGCAAGCGGGTTGCCGGTCATGATCACGTCCCGCAGCATCCACGGCGCGACCACCACCAGCGCCGCGCCCGTCAGCAGGGCCAACTGGCGGGCGCGTATGGCGCGCTCCACCGCCACCACGAACACCACCGCCAGGATCGCCACCAGACCGCCTGGAATCTTAATGGCGTAGCAGAAACCCGCCGTGATTCCCGCCGGCGCCAGGTAGCGTACATCGCGCGTGTCGCGCCACACCAGCAGAACATAAAAGGTGGCGAGCGTGAAGAAGACTCCGCCCGCGTCGGTATATGCGGACGTGCCGCTGATCCCCGTCAGCGGCGCGCAAAAGTAGAACACCACCGCCGCCAGCACTACTGCTTGCGGCAGCTGCAGCCGCCGCCCGATGCGCCACATCAAAGGCACGCTTGCCAGCAGAAACGCGCAATGCACAAGTCTGGCCGCCGAGTGCCGTCCGAACGCGAACGCCGCCACAAACAGCATCTCCAAACCCTGCGGCAGCATTTCAAAGAAGCCCACCCGGTGCGGAAATCCGCCCAAACGCACGTATTCGGATGTCAGTCCCAGGTGATATGCGACGGCATCCGGCTCCAGCTCCGGCGCCAGCGCGTTGATCAGGTACAGCGCCGTGTAGCATGCCAGCGCCGCCCCCGCCAGATACCGGCTCACGCCATCCGCCGGCGCCTGCACGGGATCCGCGAGCCGCGCCGCGCCGCGCCCCAGCCGCCAGTACAACGCCAGGCAAACCACGCCCAGCAAGATGAAGCTGACGCGATGGCCCACGCCGCAAATCAGCAGCAGAAACACGATGCCGCTTTCCGCCGCCGCCCCCACCGCCAGCGCGATGGTCCACGGAACCGGCAGCCGGCGCAGACAAATGTTGCCGAGCATCCACGCCACGGCCAAAGTGAAAAACGCGCCGAACAGGATGGAGGGCAGGATCAGCAAACGCTCATTGTAATCGCCCGGTGTCGGGTTAGAATTGGTGAAAGGCTCATGGCCATTTCCGCTGGCGCTCGTATCGGCCCGTACGAGATTCTGGCTTTGCTGGGGGCTGGAGGAATGGGTGAAGTCTACAAGGCGCGCGATACTCGTCTTGACCGGATCGTCGCCTTGAAAACTCTGCCCGCGGAAAAGATCGCCGACGCCAGCCGGAAGAGCCGATTCCTGCAGGAAGCCCGGGCCGCCGCCAGCCTCAACCACCCAAACATCGTCACCATCTACGAGATCTCCGAAGAGAATGGTGTTTGCTTCATCGCGATGGAGTATGTTTCCGGGTCTACGCTGGACCAGATGAACACCGGCAGCGGACTGCCGGTAAAAGACGCGATGAAGTATGCCTCCGACATGGCGGATGCGCTGGCGGCCGCCCACTCGGCTGGTATCATTCATCGCGATCTGAAGCCGGCCAACGTCATCGTCGCCACGGACGGCCGGGCAAAACTGCTGGATTTCGGACTCGCGCAATTTATCGAGGCGGTGGCGCCCGAGGGCGAGACTGAGACCATACGCACGCTCCCTGGAACCATAGTGGGCACAGCGGCCTATATGTCTCCGGAACAGGCGGAAGGGCGCACGCTTGACGCACGGTCCGACGTCTTCTCATTCGGCGTGGTGCTGTACGAGATGCTCTGCGGGCAACGCGCGTTCCGGGCCGATTCGTGGATAGCAACCCTGGCGGCCATCCTGCACGAAGAACCGCGGCCATTGCGGGATATCAAACCGGCGATTCCGGCTTGGTTGGAACAGCACGTCGTCCGCTGTCTGCGCAAAGATCCCTTACAACGCTTTCAGACGATGGGGGACGTTAAGCGCGCGCTGGCTAAGGCGGCCTTCTCGGAAGGCGCTGGCGCAGACGTCCCCTCGATCGCTGTGCTCCCCTTCGCCAACCTGAGCGCCGACAAGGAGAACGAGTACTTCAGCGACGGGCTGGCCGAAGAGATTATCAACGCCCTAACCAAGGTTCCGGAGTTGAGAGTGATCGCGCGCGCGTCGGCATTTGCCTTTCGCGGCAAGGAACAGGATTTGCGCACCATCGGGCAACGCCTGAGAGTAGGAACGATCCTCGAAGGCAGCGTCCGTAGCGCGGGTAATCGCATTCGAGTCACTGCGCAACTTATCAAAGTCGCAGATGAGTCGCATCTCTGGTCGGAGCGGTATGAACGCGACATGACGGATATCTTCGCCATCCAGGACGATATCTCGCAAGCGATTGCGAACGCCCTGAAGGTCAAGCTGGCTAACCCTCGGCGGAGCACCACGAATGTAGACGCCTTTCAGAGTTACTTGAAGGGACTTTACTGGTATCAGCGTTACACTCCGGAGAGCTTGGCCCTAGCCAAAGAGTCGTTCGAACGAGTGCTCCGCCACGATCCAACCTGTTCTGCGGCCTACGGCGGGTTGGCAGTTTACTACTACGGTCTGGGCGCTCTCGGCATCCGGCGCATGACGGAGATGGCGCCGTTGGCAAAATCCGCCGCGGAAAACGCGCTGGCAATCGATGAGACGCTGAGCGAAGCGCACAGTGTACTGGGACTGGTCGCAGGCGCTATCGAATTCGACTGGAAGGCGGCGGAGCGTCATTTTCAGGCGGCGATGGCTGTCGACCCTGTCCCGCCGTTGGTGCGGGTGCGCTACGCGCTCTATTACCTGACACCGCTGCGCCGGTTCGAAGAAGCGGCCGCCCAGTACCGGCGGGCGCTCGAAACCGACCCGCTGTCCATGATGGTCCACTACGGCCTGGCTTTTGCTCTCTATTGTCAGGGGCTGTACGACGATGCGATCGAACATGCCGCGGCAGCGGTGGACCTTTATCCCGACTACTGGCTGGTCCACTTCGCCATGGGCTTGGCTCTAGCTCAAAAGGGCTGCCTGCAGGAGTCGATCGCCAGCCTGGAAGTCGCCGCGCGCCTGTCGCCTTCCTTTACCTCGGCGGCTGGCTTCCTGGCGGCTTCCTATATACGAAACGGCAATCCGGAGCGCGCGGAAAAGCTGATAGGGGAAGTTATAGCCAGAAGTTCAAAACAGTATGTCTCGCCAGCCTGCTTTGCCATCTACCATGCCGCCCTGGGACAAGCGGACAGAATGTTCGAGTACCTTCAAGCTGCCTTAGCCGAGCGCGACCCTTACCTTACTCGAATGGACTCCGAGCCGTGTTTTGAGCCTTTCCGTTCGGACCCGCGTTATCGCGACTTAATGAACCGGATGAATCTTGGCTAGTACATCGTGCAGATAGTCCCTTATAGAATACTGGCAGTTCGGTTGCACCGTGGGGCGGCCAATCATGGCCTGGGGTCCCCTCTGGGGACGCCTTTCAGGCGGCTCCTGCTTTCACGGCGCCTCGTCGTGGTCGCAAAGGCCGGCTGAAAGCCGGCTGCGGGCAGGATTGCCCGCCCCACAAATGCGCCATACTCACTTGTCAGCCAGCGCGGACATGGCGCTTTGGCCGAAACATGGATCTATAAATAACTAACTGGACGATGTACTAGCCCAGGAACTTGTGCAACGCCGTCCAATAGTTTTCGTTCCACCCGCTCTCCAGGCTCTCCGCCATTTGAGGCGGGAAGCCAGTATGGTCGAAGACGATCCGGGTACCGCCGGGCTGCTCCAATAGTTCAAACCTGGCAATCGAATAGATGCCTTCGGGCCACGAAGCAGACCGCCAGGCCTGGACAATTCGGCGGTTTGAAACCAACTCCACATTCCGCCCTACGATGTGGCCGTCGAAAAGGGAAAAGGCGCCCCCGGCTTCGCGATGGATCTCAGCCGCGCGGCCGCCCGAGAAGGCACGAAACTGTCCGGCGTCCAGAAGCGCCTCATAGATCCGCTGTGCGCCGCACTTGAAGTCTTCTTCCTGATGGATCGCCTTGGTTGTAAGGATTGTACCCGGCTTTGCGGCGCCGGCTCGGGCGGCCGCGGCCAGACCAAGAGCGCCGCCGGCGATCATTTGCCGCCGTGTAGAATTCGTTTCATCGATCATGGCCGTCTCCCGCCTAGCCGCCCAAGGAGATTTCACCGGCAGCGACCTTCCGGCAACCGTCCGTCAGGCACCCCGTGCGCAGGCGCTCCTTTTCCGCCTCCGTCAACTTCCAGTTGGCCCCGTGCAAGAGCGCGTTCACCAGCGCCTGCTCCAGGTGCGCGTTGTCGGCTGGCCCACGCCGTCCCACCATGGCCGACTCCAGTTCGGCCGCACGGTCGCGCCACTTGTCCCAAAAGGCGTCGAGATTGCGCCACAGCACTTCCTCGACGTCGGCCGGGCCGTGCACCCCCAGAAACAGCGCCGCACTCGCCGCGGTAGTTGGATTCGGACCGTCCAATGCTTCGACCGCGATGGGGATCAAGTCGTCGCTGTAACGCATGTGGCCCAGAAAGCCGAGCCACCCGCATAAGGATTCCTTGTCATCGAAAGCCGCGCGAAGGTACTGCGTGGCATCCTTCGGCGCGACCCGAACCAGATAATTCATTAGATATGCCCGCATCTCGCAATCCGCGCCCGGCTTTCCGGCAAGCTCGAGCAGCGCATCCTTCACGGCGGGCAGCAAGTTCCGGCTCCCCACGCGCAGCAACAGCGCACCGGTCTTTTGCGCCGTCACATAGTCTTTCAACGTAGCGGCGGCGGCCAGGCGTTCTTTGAGCGGTGCGTCCAGTTCGGGACGCTCGGCCTCCTTCAGCAGTAGGATGGTCGTGGGAAACAGCGGCGAATCCGGTTTGACCATATCCGCCAGGATGGCGTCGTTGCATTCGCGCGGCGCCTCTTCGCACCACAGCGGGTAAATTTCCGATTGGAGGAGGCCCTGTCTCTCTTTCGGGGCGTGTCCGGCCGAGAGCGCCAGGTAACGGAGAAGCGGCAGAAGCTGCTCCCGCGGCATCGACTTCCGATCCCAAGCCTGCGTGACGAAGCTCACCGCATCGTCCAGCGGAAGTTCTCTGGCGGATGCCAGGACCTCTTGGCGAAGCTGCACCAGAGCGGCCGGCGCTTCCTCCGACGGGTTATTCGCATTCTCCGCCATTTGCCAGGCCTGAAACAGCGCCGCATTCCGTTGCGGTCCGGAACGCTGGCGGATGCTCGCCAGCAGCTTCACATTAGCCTGCGCGACGTAATCCTGGTACCTCTTGTTTCTTTTGGCCCACTCGGCTTCCCATTCCTTCTTCTGGGCGGGATCCTCCGGGACCGCCACAGGAGGCGTACCGAGATCCTGACGCACTTGGAGATCCACCAGCAGACTCACCAGGGTTGCATTCGGACGCCTCAGCGGATCCTCGAGCGCGGCCTCCGCCAACGGGATAATCAATTCCGGGTGCGCGGAATCTCCCAGCCCACGATAGATCTCATAATCGCCAGGACTGGGCGTGACCGCCGCGTCGCCTATTGGGGCGGTTACGGCCAGGAACAGCGACATCAGTTCCCGGATCGAGCCGGGAGTATCCAGTAAGGCGAGACGGTGAATGGCCTGTACCTGCGCGGGCGGATCGGCGTTCAGATCCTGCATCGCCGCAGTCAGTTCCTGCGCTTCCCACGTCGCGTCGCTGGGCAAAACGTCAAACTCCACGGGATTCGATTCCAGCGCGATGGGTTGCAGCCCGCCGCCTTCTTCCAGACTCTTGATCCGGGAAACCTGGGGGCTGGAGATACGTAGCTCGTAGTGTCCCCCCTTTTCAAAGCGGTACCAGCCTGCGAGGTCCGCCTTCTGCGTGACGGGATGTTGGGGATCGAGATTCCCGATTCCGGAAAGGATCGAACCGGCGAACGCGCCGCCGCGCAGAGACAAGAGATCCACCACGCCGGTTGTGGGACTGAGGTGGAGAGTGACAATGCCCAAACCAGGAGCGGGATTGGTCCAGACGCCGTGATATTTCCCTTCCGTGCGCGTGGAGTAGGAGAGCTCGAACTCGATGGGCTCTCCGGCATGGAAGACCGCGGGGTCGCGGGTCAATCGGAGGGTGAGGTCGAGGTCGTCCGGATTGGCGGCTCGCGCGCCGGATGCGCATAGCGCGAGGCAGACCGCGATTCCCCAACGGAGCCTTGGCCGCATATTTGAAGATATCATGAAAAGGCTTCCGCGAGCCGCGCCAAGTCCGCTTCGTCGTTGTAAAAATGCGGCGATACGCGCAGATTTCCGTGCCGCGCCGCCACCAGCACCTTGCGCGCCTGCAGCTCCCGCGCGATGGCCGGCGCTTCCCGCCCGGCGAAGCGCGCCGTCACCACCTGCGAATCGTAGTGGGGGCTGCTATCCGCCAGTAACACCGCACCCGCGCCGCGCAGCACATCGCGCGTCTTGGCGGCCAGTTCCATCACCCGCCGCTCGATGCACTCCGGCCCGATCGATTGCATCATCTCGACGACCGCATCCATGGCGTATAGCAATGCAAACGGCAGCATGCCGCCTTCGTATTTCTCCGCTTCGGCAGCGAATTGCGGCGCGCCGTGATGCAGGTTCTCGTGATTGCGCCAGTCCTGGTGACTGCGCCACCCGATCACAGCGGGCGCCAGCCGCTCGCGCAACTCCGGACTGACATACATGAAACCCGCGCCATTAGGCGAGAGCAGCCACTTATAAGCGTCCACCGCGAACATATCCGGCCGGATGCGCGATGCATCGAACTGCAACGCGCCCAGGCTCTGCGTCCCGTCGAGATACAGCAGAATGCCACGCCGCCTAAGCTCGTCCGAAATCTCTTCGAGCGGCGGACGGAACCCGGTCGAGTAATTCACCGTGCTGATCGCCACCAGGCGCGTGCGCGGCGTAACGCGCTCGTAGAAGCCCTCCCACGCCGTCTCGACGAACTCCACGCCGCAACCGCGCAAGTGCGACGGATAGTAGTAATGATTCGGAAACTCGTCTTCCAACGTGACGATCTGGTCGCCGGTTTTCCAGTCCAGGCCGCCCAGCAGCAGCGACAACGCGGCCGACGCATTGTGAATGAAGGCGATGTCCGCGGGCTGGCAACGAATGAATGCCGCGATACGCGCGCGAATCCGATCGCAATCGCCGAACCAGCGCATGAAGTCGGTGCACGCCAATTCGTCGCGCCGCGCGAAGTGCCGCGCTACCGCCTCGGCCGCTCGCCGCGGCATTTGCCCGAACGTCGCCGTATTCAAATAGGTCCACTCAGCCAGCGCCGGAAACTCGCCGCGGATCTCGGCCCAGTCAGTCGCCATGATGCCCTTTCGCCCGCTGCGACTAGCTTAGCGCGCTTTGCGCGCCGGGGCCAGGGGCCGGAGGCCGGGGGGTGGGGTCCGGAATTACTTGGGTTTGATCGGTAATTTTCATGGGTTGTTATGCAAAGTTGTGCGGGATTGTGCATGGATGTGCGGGTGGAGCGCGCGGATTGAATTTGGACAAACGAAACCATTTTCTTGTTTTCTTGCGTAGACACACGCCCGCCTCCCTCGATACAAGGAGAGCATGCGGCGACAAGGGAACGGGTACGCAGATCGCGCAAGCTATTGAGGAATTGGGGAAACCTTGGTGGTTTTCCGTGTGACCGCCGATTCGGCCGCCGTCCGCCGGGTGACCTGCCCGCCGAGGAGCATCCCGGCAGGAAGCGCGGCGCTAGGGCTTGAAAGGCACGCGGGTGCCGGTTTTCCGCCATCGTTGAAAATCCGGTAGCCGGGGCGCATATCCTCCTGGAGTGGTTCGGGCCGGATCGTGAGCAGGTCAAAGCGGTTTACCGAGTTGCCGCCGCGGCCTCGACAAATCGGCCGATGTGCAATAATTCCGGTATCCTGAAATTTAGGCCAATGAAGCGCTGGCTGCTGATGTTGATCGCGTTGGTCATTGCGCTATCCGCGCTAGCTGTTCGGAGTAGCGTTCGAGCGATGGAGAGGAGAAAGCGCGAAATCGGCTACGAGGTTGCACTCCGGACATATTCAGAGGCGTTCCACCCAGGTATAACGCGCAAGGAACTGGAAGACTACTTGCGCTCAAGAAATACCCATTTCTACTCGGTGTTAACCGGCTTTGGTGGAAGGACTGAGAGTCAATATGCCGATCTCGTCAAGATCGGAGAAGAGACTCCCCCATGGTACTGCAGCGAGGCATACGTCTATGTGGCTTTCGAGTTCTGGGAAGGATCAAATCATCAGGATTGCCAGGTTCTAAAGGATTGTCGGATCACTCTTCTGCAGATCGATCTAAGAAGGACATGAGTGTCATGCTCAATCTGCCGCCGGAAAAGGAAGCCAAGCTTGTCGCCGCAGCGCAGGCCAAAGGTCTCTCGACCGACGATCTTGTTCGGGAAGCGCTCGACCGGATTTTCGCCGATGCGCCCCCCTCGGGGGCACCCCCACGGTCACTGCAGGATGAATTGACGCCCGAAGAATGGGTGCGCCAATTCGATACCTGGGTAGACAGCCACGACCGCACGACCCCTCTTCTTTCCGACGAGGCCATCAGCCGCGAAGGCATTTATCCGGATCGGATTTAGACCGTGTTCGTGGATACCAGTCTGCTGGTTCGCCCGTTGCAACCACACCACGAAACTTGTTTACAGATCCGTTCGCCGTAGTCGCCGAAAGCGGGTCTGGAGACCCGCTGCAGGCGTGGACGCCCGCCCCACAGGGCGGTGGATTGCAGTACACATGGTAAGATTGGCTTACTCCGCTATGGAAAACACCGCCGAATCGGAACGCATGTCGCGGCCGCTGGCCGAGGTGGACCCCGACATCCACCGGGCCATTCTGCATGAAGCCGAACGCCAGCACTCGCAACTGGAGCTGATCGCCAGCGAGAACTTCGTCTCCGAGGCCGTGCTGGAAGCGGCCGGCAGCGTCTTCACCAACAAATATGCGGAAGGCTATCCCGGCAGGCGCTACTATGGCGGATGCGAGTTCGCCGACGTCGTCGAGAACCTGGCGCGCGACCGCGCCAAGAAATTGTTCGGCGCCGAGCACGCCAACGTGCAGCCGCATTCCGGATCGCAGGCCAATCAAGCCGCTTACGCCGCGATCCTGCAGCCCGGCGACACCGTCCTGGGCATGAACCTGGCACACGGCGGCCACCTGACCCACGGCCACAAGCTCAACTTCTCCGGTAAGACCTACAACATCGTGCCCTACGGCGTGCGCAAAGACGACGAGCGCATCGATTACGACGAGCTCGCGCGCCTGGCACAGGAGCACAAGCCCAAGATGGTGCTGGCCGGCGCCAGCGCGTATCCGCGCGTGCTGGATTTCGCGCGCTTCCGGGAGATCGCCGATTCGGTGGGCGCAATGTTCGTGGTGGACATGGCGCATATCGCGGGCCTGGTGGCCGCCGGCCTGCATCCCAATCCTTGCCAGTACGCCGATATCGTCACCACCACCACGCACAAAACGCTGCGCGGCCCGCGCGGCGGACTGATCCTTTGCAAGGAGAAGTTCGCGGCGGCGGTGGACAAGACGGTTTTCCCGGGCCTCCAGGGCGGTCCGCTGATGCACGTCATCGCGGCCAAAGCCGTGGCTTTCAAGGAAGCCATGGAACCCGGATACGTGGAGTATCAGAGGCAAGTCATCGCAAACGCCCAGGCGCTGGCCGGCGGCTTGATGGACGCGGGCTTCCACATGGTCTCGCACGGCACCGACACGCATCTGATGCTGGTGGATGTCTTTTCCAAAGGGATTCGCGGCAAAGAGGCCGAGGCCGCCTTCGACCGCGCCCGCATCACGGTCAACAAGAACGCCATCCCTTTCGACGTGAATCCGCCGCTCAATCCCAGCGGCATTCGCTTGGGCAGCCCGGCCGTGACCACGCGCGGCTTCCGCGAACCCGAGATGCGCGAAGTCGCTGCTCTCATCGCCGAGTTGCTGCAGGACATCGGCTCCGAAGCCGGCATCGCCGCGGTGCGCCGCAAGGTCGAGACGCTGACCGAGCGCTTCCCGTTATACGCCTGGAGACGCGAGTCCGTCTTCGCGCGCGCTTGACGGGCCATGCCCCTGCGCATCGTGTTCGATGTCCGCCGCGTGCGGGACTTCGGCATCGGTACGTATATCCACGGTCTGCTGCACGCTTTGGCCGCCATCGACCAATCCAACGAATACATCCTGGTAGCGCTGCCGGATGAGGCGGGCGCCCTGGCCGGCCTGCCGCCCAACTTCAAAACCACCATCTACCGCAGAGCCGACTCACACTCGTTGCATCACCTGACCTTCCCCTTGTTCCTGCATGGCCTGCGGCCCAGCCTGGTGCACATTCCTTTGAACCGGGTGCCATTGTTCATGCGGGAGCCTTACGTGGTGACCATACACGATATGGCCAGCCTGCTGTTCGAGACCGGCTCGGGCCTGCGCATGCAGACGCGCCGCTTCCTGCTGCGCCGCGGATTGTTGCGGGCCAAACGCATCATGGCGGTTTCGGAAGCCACCCGGCGCGAGGTGCACGACGCCTTGGGGATCCCCGCGGACCGCATCCGGCTGGCCTACAACGCTCCCAATCCGGATTTCTTCCGCCCCGCGCAGGCGGAGCGCACCCGCAGCATCCTGGAACGCTACCAGATCGACTATCCCTTCCTGCTGTATGCCGGCAATATCCGCCCGCAGAAGAATATCCCGCGCCTGGTGGAAGCCTTCGCAGTGGCGCGCGAGCACCTCTCGCGCCACCCGGTTTACCGTAATCTGCACCTGATCGTCATCGGCGATGAGATCTCGCGGTATCCTTCGGTGCGCCGCGCCGTCATCCAGACGCGCGTGGAAAAGGCCGTGCGGTTCCTGGGCTTCGTCCCGTTCGAAGCCCTGCGGATTTTTTTCCAGAGCGCCGCGCTGTTCGTATTCCCCTCGCTCTATGAAGGCTTCGGCCTGCCGCCGCTGGAAGCCATGGCGACGGGCACGCCGGTGGTGGCATCCAATGTCAGCGCGCTGCCCGAGGTGTTGGGCGACGCCGCGTTGCTGGTGAACCCGGAGAACGTTTTCGAGATCGCGCGCGGTATCCAGGACGCATTGCTGGACCAAGACCTGCGCGAAGAGCTGATCGCCAGAGGTAAGGCGCAGGCCGCGCGTTATAGCTGGGAGCGCACCGCGCGCGAGGTCCTGGAGGTCTACCGGGAAGTCAGCGCCACGCGGGGCCGCCGCTAGTGGGGCAAACTGGGCCGATTAACAATCGGCCCGCAGGATACCATCCTGCCCCACAGTGCGACAATAATTGGCGGCTATGGACAATTTTCCCGAATTCATGAAGCATCCCGAAAACAGGATTGCGACGGCCGATCAGGCAACCCCTGGAGTCGAGGGTTACGTGTTCGATGGGGCGGACGGGAGCCAGATGGCGTTCTGGACCTGCCGTGAGACAGCGGCATCCGCCGCGCACGCCCACGATTACGACGAATATATGATCGTGGTCCAAGGGTGCTATACGCTTATTATCGATGGCGAGCGGATTTCCCTGCATGCCGGAGAGGAGCGCTGCATCCCACGGGGCGTGCTCCACGGTGGCGAAGTTTTGGCCGGCACGCGGACAATCCATGCATTTGGCGGCCATCGGGCGGATCGAATCGGGGCGTGACAGCGTAAGGCCACATGCCGGCCAGCGCAGTCCGCCGGCATGTGGAGTCCGGCGTGAAGCGGCTCTAGTCTAGTCTAGACTAGACTAGTCTAGTGTGCTGTCCCGCTTAAAACTTGACAATGATCGAAGAAGCGCGACCAGGGGGTCGCGCGCGGACGAGGGCGTCCGCCCCACTTGGGGCACTTGCGCATTGTCAAGAATTAGCAAGGACAGGACACTAGCGCCAGCGGCCTTCAACCATCACGTAGCCGCCCCTGCGGTGAACCCAGCGATGCGCTACCCAGCGCTGACCCGGCCGTGGAGGCATTTCCCACCTTCCGGCGTTCCAGGCGTACGCATTGCCATCCCAGCGGTGGTACCCGTTGACCCATGCATAGCCAGGTCCGGGCGCCACGCCCCGCGTTTCGACCACAGCCACGGGTGGCGCGACGCGAACCACCACTTCGGCCATCGCGGCGCTGAAGGTCAGCCCGCCTGCAAAAACCAAACCGATCAAACGTTTGTAAACCATAAAATACTCGTCCTTTCTTAGTGGGAACTGTTCAGGTAATTGGCAGCACGTGGACCACCAAGCTGTTGCGGTCGAGACGAGCGCAGAAAGCTGCGGCATGGCCGATTGCCAATCGGCCGCAGGATGCCATCCTGCCCCACAGGTGCAATTACTGCCGTCCATCAAGCAGCAATTGCGGTGAAATAGAACGTCGATCCCGTCCCGGGCGCCGACTCCATCCACATGCGGCCGCCCTGCCGTTGGATGGCCTTCCGGCAGAATGCGAGTCCCAGCCCGTTGCCGGGGTATTCCTTGCCATGCAGGCGTTTGAACGGCGAAAACAGGCGGCCTTGGAAAGCGGGGTCTATCCCGGGGCCATTATCTTGCACCGAGAATGCGCATTCGAGGTCTTCGCGCTTGCATGAGATGTGCACGCGCGGAGCAGGCGCGCCGGAGTATTCGATGGCATTTTTAATCAGATGGCGCAAAACCTTGGTCAGGATTTCAAAGTCTCCGATTACCGCCGGTAAAGGGTCGTGGGTAACGATCGCGGTCCGTTCGGCGATCTGCTGGTCCATCGAGAGGAGCGCCTGGCGAAGGACCGCTTCCATATCGGTCCGGGAGGAGGGCTGCGCGCCGGTACCCGTAGCCCAATAGTCCACCACATCGCCGAGCAGCGACTGCGCTCGGGCCGCCCCCTCCTGGATGCGCGCGAGGTATACTTCGGCGGAGCCATCCGGACTCTCGGTCATCAGTTGACTGTAGGCGGCGATATCCCGGAGAGACTCGCGTATGTTGTGAGCCGCTATCGAGACAAACTCCTCAAATTCCGCGCCGGCCCGGTCCAACTGCCTGCGGAGATCGAAGCATTGCACCCCTTCCGCCTCGACCAGCTTGCGTAGGCGTTCGATTTCGTCTTGCGCGCGGTTTTGATCGGAGTTGTCCATTCTCACTCCAAGGCGTTGCGAGCCGGACTCTGGGCCCGTGGGGGGATGGTGAACTTGAATGTAGCGCCCATCCCCGGTACCGATTCCACCCAGATGCGGCCACCCTGGCGCTCGACGACTTTCTTGCAAATTGCGAGACCGATGCCCGTGCCGGGAATTTCGCTTCCATGCAAGCGTTTGAACATGCCGAATACACGCTCGGTGTCTCGCGGGTCGATACCGATTCCGTTGTCCCGCACCGCAAACAGCCAGCCCCCGGCGTCTCTCTCGGCCGAGACGTGGATTCTCGGAATTTCCGGACCTCTGTACTTGATCGAATTGGAAATGAGGTTCTGGAAGACTTGCATCAGCATAACCTCGTCGGCTATGACCGTCGGCATTGGATCCGATGTTACGATGGCCCCGCTCTCCGCGATGGCCGCGTGGAGGTTGAACAGCGCTTTGGCGAGAACCGCGCGGCAATCGATGGAAGCGAAACTGTTCTGTTCCCGCTCGGCGACTTCCCAATAGGAGAGCAGGTTTTTCAGCAGGGCTTCGATGCGGAGGGCCCCCTCGACGGAATAGGCGATGAATTGGTCCGCACCGGCTCCCAGCTTTCCGGCATATTCGCGTCCCAGAAGCTCGGTATAGTTCACCACCATCCGCAGAGGTTCCCGCAAGTCGTGGGTGAGCGCGTAGGCAAAATCCTGCAGTTCGGCATTGGTGGTCCGCAGAGCTTCCTCGGCGCGCTTGCGGTTGGTTACGTCCTCGATGGCCAGCAGGATGGTCCGCGCTTGCGCATTCGGATCGAAAATCTCGCTGGCGTTGAGCAGCATCACTTTCCGGCCGACATGTTCAAAGTCGTGGGTCACCTCGAAGTCGCGGAACGTGGAGTGCGCGGGGAGAATGTTCTCCAGCAGGTCGCGCAGTTTCGGGATGTTCCATTGTCCGTTCCCGAGATCGTAGATGAGACGTCCCTCGGTCTCCTCCGGCGCGGCCTGAAACATTTCGTAGAAGATCCGGTTGGCTTTCACGACCTGCAAGTTTTGGTTCAGGATCACCAGAGGCTCGCGCACTGTCTCGACGATGGCTTCGGCGAAGTCCAGGCCGCGCTTGGCGGCATCGATATCGATCAACATCAGCACGGCGCCGTCGGTTTTGCCATCCGGCCCCAGCGACGGAAGGATGCGCAGCGAATACCACCGGCCGAGCGAGTCGCGGATATCGCGCGGTTTCCGATCGCCGCCCTCCATGGCGTCCAAAAGCAGCCGCCGCAGGTCGGGCAGCTCCATTTGAGGCTGCAGATCGGTAATCGACCGCCCGATGTCGGAGGCAATCAGATTCAACATGGGTTCGATGGCGCGGGTAAAGCGGCGAATGCGCAAATCCCGCCCCACCATGACCAAGGGGATGCTGATGCTTTCCAGAAGATTGCCCAGATCCCGGTTGACTTTGCTCAATTCCAGGTTGCCGACCTTCAGCTCCTCGTTCAGCGTGTTCAATTCTTCGTTGGCCGATTCCAGTTCTTCCTGCGCGGTTTCCAACTCCTCGTTGCCCGCCTGCGCCTCTTCGTTCACCGCCCTCAGTTCTTCCAGGGTGGACGCGTTATCCGCGACGACCGATTGCAGATACTCTTTGGTGGCGATCAGCTCGCGCCGCAAGCGGCCGCTTCCCCCGTGCTCCTCGGCCGCGGGCTGGTGCGCCCCGCTGGGGCCAGGCTTCGGCGCAACGTCCCGGAACAGGACCAGGAAATAGCGTTCTTCGGAAGGGGAAGCGCCCCGCAACGGGATTACCTCGATAGCGACGTCTTTAAGCTCGCCACCGTCTTCGATCCGGAACGCGTCTTCTTTGGCTGCCGCGTTGGATTCCCTGGCGGCTTGGATGGCCTTACCGAGGCCCGCTATTAAGCCTTCACGCGCCAGTTTCAGCAGGTTATAGGTCGGCTCGCCGGACGAAAGCTCGAGGTACGGAGCCGTGCGGCCGCGGATCTGGACGATGTTCATGGCGTCGTCGATGACGGCGCCGGGAGGGCCGTGTTCGGCCAGCACCAGCCGGTCGGCTTCCCTCAGCACGTCCGGTCCGGCCCGGCCATCGGCAGTTCTGCGCGGGAGATCCACCCGGCCCGCGGCGCGGCGGCCTTGGCTCATCCGTGGCGCCGGCTTATCCGCAGCCGGCCGCAGGCAATAGATTTTGTGGGTCTTCTCCACTTGCTGAAACGACTCGGAAAGCGTGCCGATGCTTTCCGACGGACCGACTACCAGGAAGCCCGCCGGCTTGAGGGCATAATGCAGGATCGACAAGACCTTGCGCTGTAACGCGGCCCCCAGGTAGATCAGGACGTTACAGCAACTGACCAGATCCAGCTTGGAGAAAGGCGGGTCCTCGGCCACATTGTGCCGGGCAAAAAGGCATACATCGCGAATGGTCTTGGTAATCTGGTACCCGCGTTCGGAACGGACGAAGAACCGTTCCAATCGCGGCGGCGAGACATGCGCAACCTCGGAATCCTTGTATGTGGCGGAGCGGGCTTTGGCGATCGCCGTTTCGCTGATGTCGGTGGCGAAAATCTCGAACGGAACGCTCTTTCCCGCCTCGTCCAGGAATTCCGTCAAGCAGATGGCGATGGAATACGCCTCCTCACCCGTGGCGCATCCGGGCACCCAGATGCGGATGGGGTCGCCGGCGGCTCTATTCCGGACTAGAGCGGGGAACACGTTGGTCTTGAGTTCCTCGAAGAGCGCCGGTTCCCGAAAGAATGCAGTGACGGTGATCAGACAGTCCTCGCACAATGCGTTGGCTTCCTCGCGATTCTGCTCGAGATGGCGGCGGTAGTCTGCCAGCGTTTCGAATCCGCGGAGGGACCTGCGCCGCTTGATGCGCCGCGCCAGGGTGCTGGGCTTGTAGTGGGTGAAGTCCACTCCGGTGGCGCTCCGGACCAGCCGGAGTATCTTGGCCAGATCCCCATCCCCCGGCGGCGCAATCTCCTCCCCGGGATCGATCGACGAAGCAGAATCGCGCGCGATGGCGATTAACTCCCGCGCGATTCCGGCCGGCGGCAGGACAAAATCCACCACGCCGGCGGCGATGGCGCTGCGGGGCATGCTATCGAACTTCGCGCTGCTTGCCTCCTGGGCGAAGGTGACACCGCCCGCGGCCTTGATCGCCCGGAGGCCCAGCGTCCCATCCGATGCGGTCCCCGAGAGAACCACGCCGAGGGCGTGGCTGCCCCGGTCCTGCGCCAGGGCGCGGAGAAAATCGTCGATCGGCAAGTTGCGGCCGCTTGCGGGCCGCGGCACCGTCCGCAGGATTCCAGCGGAAAAGTCCAGATTGCATCGCGGCGGAATCACGTACACGTGATCGGCCTCGACGCGCGTCTCGCCATCGACTTCGGAAACCGGCATTCTGCTTGCTTTGGAAAGCAGTTCCGTGAGATGGCTCTCGTGGCTCGGATCGAGGTGTTGAATCAGCACGAAGGCCATGCCGGTATCGTCGGGCAGTTGGGTGAGCAGCTCGGTGAATGCCTCCAGGCCGCCCGCGGAAGCGCCTACGCCAACAATGTAAGCGGGACTGGCGTCAACGCGCTCCTCGGCGGCCGGGCGCGCGATAACTGCCGGGGAAACGGGATTGCCGGTCTTCTTTGCCAAACCCAAAATCAGCTTTCTCGCCGGAACCTGCGGACGTCGTTCATTGGAACCGGAGCGACAATGAGCACGCCGAGTGCCACATTCGTCGTGTTTGCGCCAGTGTAGGGTCCGGACGGCGGGCGGCCAGCCAACTGATTGAATTGTAGCGCGGCCTCGATCGGGGCGGGCAATCCTGCCCGCAGCCGGCTTTCAGGCGGCTCCTGCTTTCA
>Ga0302324_100002194_pt1 | contig 45909 bp, 40 predicted proteins | sample Palsa_T0_1_FD_201949 | JGI IMG/M metagenome (GOLD analysis project Ga0302324, IMG submission 201949) | Peat permafrost microbial communities from Stordalen Mire near Abisko, Sweden - Palsa_T0_1 | ecosystem: Environmental > Terrestrial > Soil > Palsa > Peat permafrost | place: Sweden: Abisko... | reverse complement strand
ATATGGCGGATTCTCGACTGACTCCCGATATTCCAGCCGCTTCCCATCAATCTGTTTGATTGCAGCCGCCACGCGCTGCCCATCGTTCATCTTCCGCGTGTTCCATCGGAACTGAAACTCGTTCAGGTAATTCGGCAGATGCTTGCGGCTAACGCTGTGGAACGTTCCCATGACTCCGCGCCGAATCAGGGAGAACACTCCTTCGATTGTGTTGGAGTGAACGTCAGTTCCGGGCCGGACATATTCTCCCGCGCCATGCGTTACAGTTTCGTGTCCACCCTTGAATGCCTTTCCTACGCGGTGATACACACCTAGTTCATCGGTAATGATGCGGCACGAAAGATCGGCATTCTCTGCGACAAACTTCCCGATGTTCTCTGCCGTGACGCGTTCCATTATCTGAAAGCGCACATCACCACCGCGTTGCACAATCCCCACTACTGGCGTTTTCCAAGTCCCGCGTCCGGGCTTCGTGGTGTTCTTAAAGCGCGGCTTGCCCCCGATGTAAACTTCGTCCGCTTCGACGGTTCCCGTCAGTTTCGGTTGATATGCTTCGCCCAAACCGTGACGAATGCGACGGAGAATAAACAACGCGCTCTTGTGGGTAATCTCCATCTCGCGGGAAAGCTGTAGCGCCGAAATTCCTTTCTTGCTGCTACATGCTTTCCAGATCGCATAAACCCAAACCCGCAAGGGAAGCCGCGTTTCCTCGAATGGCGTACCAGTGCGAACGGTAAAGAATTTCTTGCAGTCGCGACAGCGCCAGCGATAGTCCTTATTCCGCTCCCCGTCACGTCCCTTCATCGGATACACAGCGAGACTCCAGCAGCGCGAGCAAGCAGGTTGATCTGCCCACCGTTGTTTCTCTAAAAATGCGACGGCCTTGGACTCATCAACCGATGCATTCTTGAGTGCTTCTAGGACTGCTGAACGGTTCTTAATCATATCAAAAGAGTAGCATAGTTTTCAGTAAGTATCAAGATGAATCTTACTATTTTTCAGGTACTTGCCGCTCAACGGGCCACGGCACGCCTCTCTTGATCTGTTCCTGAAAGAAGCGTATCGACTGTATTATCTGCGATCTACGCGCTCTATTCTTGTAGAGTGCGAGTTCGGCGCGTTCTAGGGCTAAAGTCCAAGTGTTCTTACTCTTTTTATCGTCATTGTGCTTATTCTTTTTATGTGTCATAATGCCCTCCATGAATGATCCACTCCAGCAAGCCCTAGAGGTCGCAATGCAGAAACTCAATGAGTTTGTGGCGGCCCGCGAGGAAATAGAACAAAAACGCGTAGGGATTGATACCCAGATCGTCTACTGGAAACAACTGGTCGATAGCCTGCGAACCGTTCTGGAGCCAGATGAAAGCGAAGACTCCGATCCGCCTGCTGTACAAATCTCGGGATTCGCGCCAGACGGCAAAGCCGGACGGCAAACTCTCAAGTTCACCGATGCTGTGCGTCTCGTTCTTAAACAGCTTGCCAAGGACACGCATCTTTCCGCCCCGGATATTCGGTTCCGTTTGCTTAATTTTGGCTTTGATCTTTCTGACAAAACCCAGCCACTTTCGCCAATCCATAACTGTCTCCGACGACTCTCGGAGCAAGGCGAGGCTGCCCCTGTCAAAAACGATGAAGGCCAGATCATTGGCTATAAGTGGATTTCGCCGATTGAGCGTGCCCTTGATGAAGAAAACAGCTATTACGCGGTGCTTGGAACAGGAATAAACCAACGCACTCCGAATGCCTACCACGACATCTACCAGAATATGGCGGAGATGGCTGTGCGCGAGAAAGGCAAGAAGGAGAAAAAATGAGTACACCGCCTTATGAAATTCAGGGAGAACTGAAAGTGAGGAGGGTGTTCGGGCCGCGCTGATCGGCCCGAACAAAGCAGGGACGGGAGAGGTCTTAGCGGGCGTCACCGTCCCTGCAATCAGCGCTTTGTTATGTGCCCCAGTGCTGGAACTGGCAGACAGGCGCGGTTTGCAACCGCGTGCCCATTCCGGGCTTCCGGGTCCGATCCCCGGCTGGGGCACCATTACCAGTGCCACAGATAGGAACCGATGTGATAATTGTATACGATGCCGAAGAAACCAAAGTCGAAGCGCAAGAAGGGTAAACCAGGACCGGAAGAGGAGAGACTCATCATTAAAGGCGATCCACTCAAGGCAATTGCCAATCTCCTCAAGAGCAAGCCGAAAAACGGCTAGCTCTATGCTTCCATTGGGAACACGCACGCGGATTTTGCGAGGTTGTTTCAACAAGTACTTACTCCCGGTGACGGATGTCACTACCGGGCTGTGGAAAAAGCGGCCCTCTTCCGTGCGCATCGTCATGGAGTGGGGCGACGCGGGCGGCGAACCTTTCGTGGTGAGCGGCCAGGCCTGGGGCGAAGAAAATCTGGCTGGCCGTCCGGCGATTCTCGACATGCCCGTAGGCAAAGGCCACGTCGTCAGTTTCAATTTCAACCCCATGCACCGAGACCTGAACCGCGGCGACCAGCGTCTGCTGTGGAACGCTCTGCTCAACTGGCAGGCAATCCTGGCCAGTCACGGGAGTGTGGCCGCATCCTCCACCCCAGCACCTGAGCCGGACGAGTAACGTTACTGAACCAAAGTGTGCAACGAAGCGGGGTTGCGCCGTCGCGTATAGAATTTCGCGTATAGAATCACGATAGCTGTTAAACAGAATTACGGTAGCTGTTAACAAGGCAGTCCGATTCCCCCATGAACCAGGATCCCGCAAGCCCGCGTACACATCGCCCCCCCGGAAATCTGGACCGCGAAGAATCCCAATTGTGGCGCTGGGTTCTCGGATTCATGCTGCTGCTTGCCGTCGCTCTGACCGGGCTGCTATGGGAACGGCTGGAGTCCATCCCTTATCAGTTGCGCGCGATTCCGATCGGCGTGCTCGCCCTGTCCGTGCTGTTCGCGGTTTATGCCATGGGACGCCGCCGCGAAGTCGGCGACCTCAAAACTTTGCTGCGCGGGTTGCAGGAGCACGTAGGCGCGGCGCCGTCGGAAGAACAACTCGATCAGCTCAGCCAGGTCATCATGCGCTCGCAGCGCAACTTCAAGGAACTGATCGATTCCTTTGATGACCCCGCCTGCGCGTTATCGCTCGACGGAACCATGCGCACGGTGAACAAGCGCATCACGGAATTGAGCGGCCTGTCTTATTCCGAACTGATCGGGCGCAAGATCTACGATTTGATTGACGAGCCCACCCAGGGAGACGTGGAAGGCGGCCTGGGGCGCTTTCTCGACAAGCGGCGCTGGGCGGGGACCGTCCGCATCCGCCTCAAGACCTCTGCCCGGCCGCTTTATTTCGAGTGCGTGCTGAACGGCATCGTCAAAGGCGATGAAGTGGTGGGCGCGAGCATGCTCGGCCGCGACGTCACCGAACAACGCGAGAAGGAACTGCGCTTCACCGAATTGTTTGAAACCTTGCAGGAGGGCGTCTACTTCAGCACGCCCGAAGGTCAACTTCTGGATGCCAATCCCGCGCTGGTCAGCATGCTGGGCTATCTGGAGAAGAGAGAACTCCTGGCGGCGGAACCGGCGGCGTTGAATTTCGATCCCGGTCAGCCGGTGCTGGGCCGCGCAATCGACGATCGCGGAGGCGTGCGCACGCGCGAGATCAAACTGCGGCGCAAGGATGGAACGCCCGCAACCTTTCTGGATTCGTCGCGCGCAGTTTGGGACACGTCCGGAAACATCATCCGCTATCAGGGAACTCTGGTGGATATCACCGAGAAACGGACGATGGAGCGGCAACTCGCGCAGCAGGAAGAGTTCCGCAGCCGTTTGCTCGAAAGTTTCCCCGATCTGATCCTGGTGATGGATCTCGACGAACGGTATACCTTCGTCAGTTCCCGGGCTCGCGATCTGTTGCGCTGCGAGCCCAAGGACATGCTGGGGAAAAAGATCTCAGAGATGGAGGATCATTCCCCGGAACTGGCCGCTCTCTACCACGAGGTGGTTTCCGGCAGGCAGGTATTCGCATCGGCGGAATACGGGGTGCGGCAACGCGACGGGAATTGGCTCACCATGCGCGCCGCCGGCAGCCAGCTGGTGGATGCCGACGCCAACATCAGCGGGGTCATCGTTTCGGTGCGCGATATTACGGTCGAACGAAAACTCGAACAGCAGGTCGTGCAGAGCGAGCGCCTGGCCGCCATGGGCGCAATGATAGGGGGCGTCGCCCACGAACTGAACAACCCCCTGACCAGCATCATGGGCGTGAGCGAACTTCTGCAGGATACCGAGACCAACGAAACCTCACGCAAGCAACTGGCGATGCTGCAGCAGCAGGCGCGCCGTGCGGCCGAGATCGTGCAGAACCTCACCTACTTCTCGCGGCCACCCGCCCCAGGAAAGAGCAGGATTAATCTGACCGAAGTGGTCGAGCGCACGTTGAACCTGCACGCCTACTCGCTGCGCAAGAACAACGTCACAGTCGACTTCCTGAAAGAAGCCGGAGTGCCGTACGCGCTGGGAGATCCTCACCAGCTGATGCAGGTGTTCCTGAATCTGATTGTGAACGCCGAGCAGGCCATCCGCGCCGCGCGCGATAAAGGCACGCTGCGCATCCGCCTCGGCAAAGGCAGCAACTCAGTCTGGGTGAGCTTCCATGACGACGGCCCGGGCATCCCAAAAGAAAACCTCGCCAGCATCTTCGACCCGTTCTATACCACGAAGCGGCCGGGACGCGGCACCGGCCTGGGCCTGAGCATCTGCAAATCGGTCATGAAGGAACACAACGGCAGCGTGGAAGCCGCCAACTCTCCCGAAGGCGGGGCGGTGTTTACGGTGACGTTGCCGGTCTTGGCGGCCAACTAGACACCGCCCTACGTATCCCACTCTGCAATGCGTGGGTCATCTCCGGGATTGCCCTTCGCCTTCAGCTCTCTCCTTTTCCATGCGCGGTAAATCTGCATACGTTCCTTTGGGAACAGTTTGTAACCAGGACCGCTATGCTCGGTGTTTATCAAAGTGATTTCTTTATGATGTTGTTTGCATAACGGTTCTGTTCGAGCGTCGTCGTAATCACCAAGCACATGGTGCTCATGGGCCGCCATTCTGCGACAGTTAGGAAACACGCACCGTGTGCCGGCCCCAATGGTCATCCTAATATCCTCGCTGCTACTGAGGTGGCCGTATTCTTATCGTTCAACTGCCATCGCCACGGCATTCCCCCCGCCAAGACAAAGCGCAGCAATCCCCCGCTTCACATCGCGCCGAATCATTTCATAAATCAGCGTCACCAGCACCCGCGCCCCGCTGGCTCCGATTGGATGCCCGATCGCCACCGCTCCCCCGTTCACATTGACCTTGTTAGGGTCAAGCCCCAGCTCGCGCATCACGCCGATCGCCTGCACTGAAAAAGCTTCGTTCAATTCATAGAGATCAACGTCTTCGTTTTTCCAACCCGTCTTCTCCCAAACGGTTCGAACCGCGCCCACGGGCGCCATCATCACCCATTTCGGTTCGACGCCGCTGGTCGCCTGCGCGACGATGCGGACCATCGCCTTCGCCCCGAGTTCTTGCGCCCGCCGGGCGCTGGTGACGACCACAGCAGCGGCACCGTCGTTGACGCCGGGCGCGTTGCCAGCCGTGACGGTGCCGTCTTTCTTGAACGCCGGCTTCAAAGCTCGTAGCACTTCGATAGTTGTATCTTCGCGGGGGCTCTCGTCTTTGTCGAAAATCGTCGGAGGCGCGCCCTTCTTCTTCGCAGGAATCTCGACCGGAACGATCTGTGACTTGAAGCGGCATTCCTTGATCGCGGACAGCGCCTTGCGGTGCGAGTGCACGGCGAACTCGTCCTGCTCTTCGCGCGAGATGCCGTATTTCTCAGCCACGTTCTCGCCCGTGATGCCCATGTGGTAGTCGTTGTAAATGTCCCACAGGCCGTCGTGCACCATGGAGTCGACAATCTGTGCGTTGCCCAGCCGATATCCCTTGCGCGCCTGCGGCAGAAGGTAAGGAGCGTTGGTCATCGATTCCATTCCACCAGCGACGACGATAGAACTGTTCCCCGTCTGCACCGCTTGCGCCGCGAGCGCAACGGATTTCAATCCTGAGCCGCAAACTTTGTTGATTGTCATGGCACCTGTCGCGGGAGACAATCCGCCGAAGATCGCAGCCTGGCGCGCGGGATTCTGCCCGAGTCCGGCGGAGACGACGTTACCCATAATGCACTCGTCAATCGCGGCAACGTCGACACCCGAGCGCTTGACGGCCTCGCGAACGGCGATGGCACCGAGTTGCGGCGCGGTGAAATCGGAGAGGCTGCCTTGAAACTTTCCCACCGCCGTGCGGCAGCCGGAAATGATAACAACATCGTCAAAAGAGGCCATGAATCAAGCTCCCGCGAAGATTTCGCGCATTCATTATAGATGCACAAGCGCGGGAATGCGTCGCTAGCCGAGGCCTGCGCATGCGCCGCCGCCGCTGCGCCGAAGCCGCGTGACGGCTACGGCTCTTCCGCCTTCGATCCAAGTGCGCCATGCCTTCGCGGCACGACAATCGCGCACGACTCGATGCGCTCTACAATTTTCCTGTTGACTTCTGCTTGAAAAAGTCTTTCGTTGTGACTTTGGTATCGCGACCTTGCGCGCCACCATCATCATTTTTTTCTTGACTTCATTTTTCATTAACTCTATACATCAACTAGTCGCAGTATGAAGACCGCTGCGATATTTTCCATGAAAAATGGAAGGGAGAATAGGAACCATGGCAACCAAGAAAAAGGCAAAAAAGAAAAAGAAGCATTAAGAAGTTGCACTACAAAGGCAAAAGGGGACGCTCAAGAGCGTCCCCTAAGTTTTTTGGGCGGCATTCGTCTCGCCACATCGTCGTGGGCGTCATCCCGAGCGGAGCCGTTCTTCAGGCGAAGCGAGGAGCCTGCCCTGAGCGAAGCCGAAGGGATCTCGCGCGGGTCGTCACACGCGTCAAGACCAGCTGCATCACGACGCGAGCATTCTCCGACTCCTAGTTTTCGGAACTCGGTTTTCCGAGATTTGGAAACTGCTTTTCCTTCGCCGGGCAGAGAGTGCGGAAGGAGCAGAACAAACAATGAAAGTCGACCTTAGCCTTGAAGTCACCGGCGGCAATGCGCTCGGCGGCTGCCGCGACGCGATCGCGCGCCGCGCGTAACTCCGCTTCACTTCGAACCGTGGCTACCGGAACATTTTCTTCGAGATTGTAGAAGACCAGGGAACCCACCTCGTATCCCCACTTTTCGCGCGCGGCCATCGCATAGATGGAGAGTTGCAGACTGTCGTCGGCGTCCTCCTGATCGCGAGCCTTTCCGGTTTTGTAATCCACCACCATCACCCTGCCGTCGGCAGCGCGGTCCATGCGATCGATGCGGCCCGTAAGCCGCGTCTCCCCCAGCTTAATTTCAAACCCTTCTTCGGTGTGCAGCACCTCCGGTGGACCGGACTGTTGCGCCACCGCAAAAAAATCCTTAAGCTGCCCGACTCCCTGCTTTTCGTAGAGTTCGTGCTGGTATTGGTCCTGAATTCCGGCGCTGGCGAGATCGCCGCGGAAATCGTCAATCAGTTGCCGTTCGCCGTAAGCGCGGCCGGCGCGCAGCGCATCGTAATAATTGCGCAGCACCCGGTGCATGGAAGCGCCATATTGCATCGCAGCCGCCGGCTTGGAAGCCAGCCGCCAGTCGCGCTCGAACTTGAAGCGCAACGGGCAGCGCTCATAGGTGTCAACTGCGGACGCACTCAATTGCAACTGCAAGCCTTGCGTAGCCGGCAGATTGAGCCAGTTGGCCAACCGCGACGGTTCGGCGTAACCCAGCGAACCCTCTGCGAACAGATCCACAGGAGCTCCAACCGCAGTCCGCGGCACCAGCGCGCCCCGCAAGGAGTTCTCCAACAGAAGCTCCCGGATGGGTCCTGGAGGCGTGGGATCTTTCTTGCCGGTTCCCTGCCTCCCATAAATGTGCAACGTATCTCGCGCCCGCGTCATGGCCACATAGAAGAGACGGCGCTCGTCCTCATTGTGGAGCGTCTTCGGTTCGCCTTCGCCGGCGGAATCAGGATCCCGCAGATCGTTAGGGAACTCGACCAAAGTTTCGCGGTAGGAAAGAGGGAACGAACTGCTGGTCGCGCGAAGAATAAAAACGTGCGGAAACTCCAGCCCCTTGGCCAGATGAGCACTCATCAGGCGAACCGCGTCTTCACTGGCGCTGGACTCGAGCGGAATCACGCCCCCAGCTTCGCGGAAAAGCGCCATATAGTCGAGGAACTCAGTGAGTTCCGTGGTCGTGTTGATTTTCTTGCTCTGCCACGCCTCCGCGAATTTCAGCGCGGCTGCCAGGACCGGCGAGTCCGCGTCGAGCTGAAATCCGCGGGCGACAATCTCAAGCGCCCGGCGTCCTTTGGCCTGCGTGCGGCCAATCTGCTCACGAGCGGATGCGATGGCGGCGAGAATCTCGGGGCCCCCGTCCATATCGGCAAGCACCGAAGCCAGCGAGACGATCTTCCTTCCGCCTCCGCCAGAATCCTGGCCTTCGCGAGACTTCCTGGCCAGGGCCCGCGTGGTGGCGCGAAGAACCTCCGGATCGACTTTGAACTGCGGCAGCGCCGCAACGCGAAACAGGCCGACGTCGTCGCCTCCCGTGACTACAACGCTCAGGCAGGCGAACAGGTCGCGCACCTCCGGCGTATCGCTGACGTCCATATTCTCGATGATGAACGGAACTCTGGCGTCCACCAGCTCGCGCACCAATTCGTCGCGATGCGGATGCTGGCGGTAGAGCACTCCAAAATCTCTCCAGCGACAGCGCAGCCGCTGGCGCAGACTCTTGATGGTTTCGGCCACGTCCGCCGCTTCCGATTCCCTGCGCACGAACGAGATCGCTTCAACCGGCGCCGCCGGCGACAGGGCTCCGACCCCGGCAGCCTGACCCAGCGTGGCTTGACCCAGCGTGGTTTGATCCATCGTGGTTTGATTCAGCGCGGCTTGATTCAGCGCGGCTTGGTCCCGCGCGGACGACAGCGGCTCGCGCTGGTAGGCGGCGGCCGGACTATGTTTGCCGGCAAATGCAGGAGGGTTCTTCTCGATCAGCGCGAAAGCGCACTGCAGAATGGGAGTGCGGGAGCGGCGGTTGACGCCGAGAACCACTCGCTGCGCCGCGGGAAACTGGCGATAGAAAAGATCGAAGGCCGCGCTCGATGCTCCCCGGAAGCGGTAGATGGCCTGGTCTGGATCGCCGACGGCGAAAATATTTCCCTCTGCGCCAGCGAGAGTCGAGAGCACTCTTACCTGGGCAAAATTCACGTCCTGGAACTCATCGACCAGAATAAACCTGGCGTGGGCACGGGCGTTCGTAAGCACTGCGGAATCAGTCTGCAGCAGCGTCAGCGCCCGCGTGATCATGTGGCTGAACGTGCCCAGGTTCGCCTCCAGCAGCCAGCGCTCGGTGCTGGCGAAGACGCGCGCAATTTCGTGGCAGCGGCCCAGGACTTCTGCATCGGTAATTTCGTGGCTCGATTTGCTGACCCGCGGAATCGCGACCTGGCCGCTCTCAAGCTTTGCAACGTATTGCGCGTATTTTTCGGGAGTGACGAGTTCGTCGTGGCAGCGGCTCAGAAAAGTCAGCAGGTCGCGCAAGAATTCTCCGACATTCGCCGCGCGAACGAAATATTCGAGATGCAGCTCGCGCAGCCGCCGACGCAGATAGATCCACAGGTCAGCCTCGTCGAGAACGCCAAAGTCTTTATGGGCACTCTTGAGAAGCCCCAGACAGTAGTCATGAAACGTGGCGGTATGGACGCCGGAGCTGCCAACGAGAGACCGCACCCGGTCACCCAGTTCGGCCGCAGAATTTTTCGTATAAGTAAGGGCGAGTATTTCTTCCGGCTTCGCGTGCCTTTCCTGGACCAGCCGCGCGATGCGGTTGACCAGGACCGACGTTTTCCCGGTGCCCGCGCCCGCAACCACCAGCACGGGGCCGTTGACGTGCTCGATGGCCTCGCGCTGCCGATCGTCCGGAGCGAACTCCGCGGCCCGGGAGTTAGATTTTGAAGACGGCATTGCGGCTCAGGATATCACCTGCCGAAGTTGTGCATGCGGCGCGCCGTCGGAGGTCCTCTGTGACCCCTGTGTCCTCTGTGGTTTAGGGTTTTCTCTGCGACTGACTCAGAGTCCTTAGCCCAGCTCTGAAATCGTAATAGCCGTGGCCGAGATTGCGGCGGTTTCCGCTCGCAAGATCGTGGAGCCCAGCGAAGCCGATACCCAGCCCGACGTCTGGAAAAAACACAACTCGTCTTCCACCCAGCCGCCCTCAGGCCCGGCCGCCAAAATGATTTCCCCTCCAGCGTGCGCGGCGAGAACTTCGCGCAGCGAGTTCTGTTGCTCCGACTCGGCGAGAACAATCCGCAGTGCGCCGCTGCTTAACTGGACAGCATCTTGCAGCTTGATCGGCGCCGTAATCTCAGGCGGGAAAGCACGCCGCGACTGCTCCGCGGCTTGCAGCGCAATTCTGCGCCAGCGCTCAACGCGCTTCTCCGCCCCTGCAGCCAGGTGGGCATCCGTGCGGCGGGCAATCGCCGGCACAATTCGCGAGACTCCGAGTTCGGTGCACTTCTCGATCGCCCACTCCATGCGGTCAAACTTGAAGATAGCCAGCAGGAGCGTGACTTGCGCCACTGACGGCGCTGAGACTGCGGCCTCGGCCAGTTCAAATTCGACTCGCCCGTCGCGGATGCTCACAATCCGTCCTCGCCGCACGACCCCACCGGTTGCGATATCAAATTCCTGCCCTACGCGGGCCCGCAGAACGCGCACCAGATGGTCGGCATGCCCGCCGGTGAGGGCCGCGTGGTTGCCCGCAAATTCCTCAGCGATCCATCGGCGTCGCGTCATGAAGAACTGCGAACCTCACCGGCTAAACCTATCCGCGGAAAACCGTTTTTGGGTGGCGCAGCGCTTTCAGCGCTGCGCTGAGGCCTTCCTCTCAATGAAGGCTTTAGCCCCTGCGGTGCCGTCCCCCTTCCGGCGTCGGCCGAGGTCTGGCCCATCCTGACCTCAGGCAACTGCCCGCCGGCTATCCGAATATATCTTTCATCTTGCCCAGCAGCGACCGCAACAATGGCTGGTTGTCGACTTTCGCCAGGGCGTCCAGTTCCTGCAGCAATTCCTTTTGGCGCTTGCCCAGCCTGGTCGGAATCTGCACCAGAACCTGTACGTACAAATCTCCCTTGCCGTGTCCGTTCAACACCGGCACGCCCTTGTTGCGGATGCGGAACGTGGCGCCCGGCTGGGTGCCGTCGGGAATCTTCAGCGCGTGCTCACCCTCCATGGTGGGCACGCGAATCTCCGCGCCCATCGCGGCTTGCGCCACCGATATCGGGACCACGCAGTGCAGGTCGTTGCCTTCGCGCGCAAAGAAGGCGTGCTCCTTTACGTGCAGCACCACATATAAATCTCCGGCAGGCCCGCCGAACTGCCCGACCTCGCCTGCACCCGAAAAACGAATTCGCGTTCCGTCTTCCACGCCCGCGGGAACTTTCACGTCCACCGTGCGCTGCCGCAAAATCCGTCCCTCGCCCTTGCACTTCGCGCAGGGATCAGTAATGACGCTGCCCGAACCCTGGCACGCAGGACAGGTGCGCGCGATGCTGAAAAATCCCTGCTGGTAGCGTACCTGTCCGCGGCCGCCGCAGGAGCGGCAAGTCGTCGGGCCCTTGCCCGGCGCCGATCCCGCACCACGGCACTCCTCGCAAGCTTCGTGGCGGCGCACCGTCACCCGCGACTCGACGCCGAAGTACGCCTCCTCGAATTCCAGGGCCAGATCCTCACGCAGGTCGGCGCCACGCTGCACCCGGCTGTGGCGGCGTCCCCCGCCGGCTCCGCCTCCGAACATGTCGCCAAAACCGAAAACCTCCCCCAGAATGTCGCTGAAGTCATGGAATATGCCGGGATCGAAGCCGGCAGGCTGCCCCGAGCCGCCGCTCAGTCCGGCATGTCCGTAGCGGTCGTAGACGGCGCGCTTGTCGGTATCGGCGAGAATGGCATAGGCTTCGCTGACTTCCTTGAATTTTTCCTCCGCCGCGGGATTATTCGGATTGCGGTCGGGATGAAACTGCAGCGCCAGCTTACGATAAGCGCTCTTGAGTTCGACCTCGGTCACCGTGCGGCTCACGCCCAGCACTTCGTAGTAATCGCGTTTTGCGTTCGTCGTCAGAATAAAACCCTTTCGTCCGTAAAAACTTAAAGCGGCAGCTTGACCCGCTTGTCATCCCGAGCGAAGCGAGGGATCTGGGTCTTTGCTCGAGCTGGCAAAACGGTCAGCCCAGGCAACAAGCCAGGTCCCTCGCTTCGCTCGGGATGACAATCTGCTTAATGACAATCTGCTTATTTGTCGTCAAACCATCTCGCTGGCAGCACGAGCCTGATCTTCAGGGATTCTTTGCGACCTTCACCATCGCCGGGCGCAGCAGGCGGTCTTTGAACTTGTAACCGCGCTGCAGTTCCTCAACCACCTCGTGGTCGGGCAGATCGGAGGTTTCCACCATCTCGATCGCCTCATGCACGTGCGGATCGAATGGCTCTCCCTTGGCCGGAATGGCGCGCACTCCCAGTTTTGCCAGAGCATCCTGCAGCTGCTTGTAAATAAGTTCCACGCCGCTGCGCAAGTCGCCAGGCTCGGACCGAACCTGCAGGGCGCGCTCCAGGCTGTCAATCACCGGGAGCAGCGGTTTAATGGCGTCCACCGCAGCATAGTCGCGAAACTCCTGCTGCTCTTTGCTGGCGCGCCGCCGGGCATTTTCGAACTCCGCCTGAGCGCGCGCCAGCCGGTCGAGCAAAGAATCGCGCTCCGCCTTTAGCTTTTGAAATTCCGCTCCCAAACCCGCGCTCTCTCCGGCCGCAACTCCGCCGGCAGCCGCTTCCGCCGAACTCTCTTCGCCCTCCGCCGGAGGGAGTTCGTGTTCCAGATCAAGCCCAGCCATTTTTGTCTCCGACTTTCCGTTTGCTTTCTTCATAACCATGTCTTCATTACAACGTATTCACATCCAAATGGTATTCACAAAAAGCGCCTGCCCTACTCCGATTCATTCAATATCTTGTCGAACAGGCGCGCGATATAAGACACCGCCGTGATCGTGTGCTGATAATCCATGCGCGTGGGCCCAATCACCGCCAGCGAACCCATGACTTCGTTGCCTGCGTGCGCCGGCGCCCCGATCAGCACAAAGTTCTGCATCGACGGCAACGCCGCGTCGAGTCCAATCACCACGCGAACCGCCTCCTGCTTCACGTCGAGATAAGCGCCCAGCAACTGCACCACTTTTTCCTTCTCCTCCAACGTCTTGAGCATTTCCTGCAGCCTCTGCCGGTCGTGATCGCCCGTGATCAGGTTCGACGCCCCTTCCACGAAAACGACTTGCGACCCCTGTTCAGCCGCCAGCGCGCCTTGTTTATAAAGCTGCTCAATCGAGTTCATCAGGCGGTCGTATTCGCTGCGCTCCTGCTCCAGCCGGCGCGCCAGTTCTGCGCGCATCGATTCCATGGTCCAGCCGCGAAAATTCTCGTTGATATAGCGCGCCGCCAGGTCCAGTTCCGACTGCGACAAATCAAGCCGCAGCACGCGATCGCGGACCAGGCCAGAACGCGTAACCAGCACAGCCAGAACTTTCTGTTCTCCAAGGCGCGAAAAATACACATGCTCCAGCGCGTTCTTCTGACCACTCGTAGCCACGGTCACGCCGACGTTACGTGAAATCAGCGAAAGCACCCGCGACGTCCGCTCCATGAACTCCTGCACATCAGTAATCCCGGCCAGCGAGTCGGAGATCATGGCCTCTTCCTGCGGCGCCAGCCGTGCCGTCCCAGAGATCTGCTCGACGTAATACCGGTATCCCTCGGTCGTAGGCACGCGCCCAGCCGAAGCATGCGGCTGTTCGAGAAATCCAGCGTCCGACAAATCGGCCATCACATTCCGAATCGACGCCGGGCTCAGCCCTTCGCGGTTCGACCGCGCCAGCGTCCGCGACCCGACCGGCTCACCCGTCGAGATGAAAGTCTCAACCAGCGCAGTCAGAATTTCGCGTTCGCGATTCCCGATATTAGGGTCAGCAGGCATTCACAGTAGTGTCAGGTATCTCAGTCCAGGCGGCGGCCGGGGGAGAAGCCGCTTCCGATTCATTCTACCTAACTATTTTAGATGCAGAAGCTTGCCTTTTTGGACCAAAGTTACGGATTCCGAGATGCAAGCGAGAGAGGGCGCTTATCTGAGAAAAAAGTCCGCTATCTCCTGCTTTGGCGCAGTAAGAAACCCGAAAAGCCACCCCGCGGCCAAGCAGATAATTAGCCTTAAAGCAAGGTACGGTCGAACAGATGCGGCAATCTACCGGTTATCAGTTCGCAACACAGGCATTGTCTAAGGGTAATGAACCAGAACAATCCTGATCCCACCGCAAACACGCCGCAGCCCCACACGCAGTAGAGTTTGCTGAGATGCTGATTACGCCGGTCCAACCGCCAGCCGGACGCCATGGGCACGCCGAAACCGCGAGCAATCGCCGGGGCAACAAAACTAGTCCACACCCATCCTCTAAAATTGCCGCAAGAAAACTCGCTGAAGTGATCACGCTTCGCTGCTCCTATCAGACGACTATTTAACCGCAAATTTGGTCCGTTAGGTAGTGCGCCGGCGGCTGCTTACGAACAGGCCCGTACTCTTTGAATGAGGAGCGCGGAAACCTTAACGCATTGAAACCAGGAAGCCAACCAACTGATATCCTCTATCTCTCCCCGTGAAATCCCGCCCACACATCGCAGTAATCGGTGCCGGAGCCTTCGGCGGATGGACCGCCCTCCATCTCCTCGAGCGCCGCGCACGCGTCACATTGCTCGACGCCTGGGGGCCGGGAAATTCCCGCGCATCCTCCGGCGGCGAAACGCGCATCATGCGCGCCTCCTACGGTCCCGATCAGCCCTATACCGAGATGGCCGCCCGCGCCCTCAAACTCTGGACGAAGTACGAGCGCCACTGGAAGCGCCAGTTTCTGCATCGCGCCGGCGTGCTCTGGATGGCTTCCGGCCACGATAATTCATTCGAGCGTGGTTCGATAGAACCGCTGCGCGCTGCCAAGATCAAGTTTCAGGAACTTTCAGCGGCCCAGATGCGCAAGCGCTGGCCACAGATTAATTTCGAAGGCATCGAGTGGGCCATCTTCGAACCCGAGTGCGGATATCTCGACGCCCGCGCCAGTTGCCAGGTAGTCGTGGAAGCCTTCGTAGCCGGCGGAGGCAAATACGTGCAAGCAGCGGTGCTGCCCGACGGCCTGGAGGCTACCCCTACTCATGTGGGGACAGCCGCCCCGGCTGTCCGGTCGAGCAAAGCTCGACGGCCACTCGACGATCTGCACACGCGTTTGCGAAATATCTCCCTATCCGATGGCGCGCAACTCAAAGCGGATATCTATGTGTTCGCCTGCGGCCCCTGGCTCGGCAAATTATTCCCGCAAGCCATCGGCGATCTGATCCAACCGACCAAGCAGGATATTTTTTTCTTCGGCGCGCCCGCCGGCGATGATCGTTTCACCGACGCTCACATGCCAGTCTGGGGCGACCACCGCGGACGCTTTCGCTACGGCATCCCCGGCGCCCTCTCAGGCGACGCCCGCCGCGGATTCAAAATCGCCGACGACACTCGGGGCCCGGCCTTCGATCCCACCAACGGCGAGCGCATGGTCAATCCCGAAACGCTGAAAGACATCCGCGAATACGTTGCCTTCCGCTTCCCTGCCCTGAAAGATGCGCCGCTGGTCGAGACCCGCGTCTGCCAATACGAGCAAACCCCCGACAGCAATTTCATCCTAGACCGTCATCCGCAGAATGAAGATGTCTGGATCGCCGGGGGCGGCTCCGGCCACGGCTTCAAACACGGCCCGGCAATCGGCGAGAGGATGGCGGAGTTAATCCTGAAAGACCGCGAGCCGGATGCGATCTTTCGCCTGTCAAGATTCAACCGCTAAAAACCTTGTCATCCTGAACCGCGGCGAAGCCGCAGTGAGGGACCTTACGATAGGCATGCAGTGGCAGTGCAGTGGCAGTGCAGTGAAAGTGCGGAAGGGTAATTACGCCACGAGCAAGGGATAGTCTCATCCACCGCGTCGTGATGGCAAGCCGTCGTAAGGTCCCTCACGCCGGCTTGCGCCGCCGCTCAGGATGACGAATCATCTGGCGCGACGCAACTCTACTGAATCTGAATCACGCTGGCCGGAGCGCTAGCCTTAATCTCATCGACCCGCGCCACCACTTTCCGCGCAAACTCATAAATCGACTTCGCATGCGGAGAATTCTCCCCCTCCAGCACCACCGGAGTCCCGCCATCCCCCGACTTCCGCACTTCCGGATCAAGCGCAATCGCTCCCAGAAACGGCGTGCTAAACCGCTCCGCCATTTTTTCTGCGCCGCCTCGGGAAAAAATATCCACCTCGTGCGAGCAATGCGGACAAGTGAAATAGCTCATGTTCTCCACCACGCCGACGACGTCCACTTTCATCTGGCGAAACATTTCAATCGCCTTGCGCGCGTCCTGCAGCGAAACGTCCGACGGAGTCGACACCACCACCGCCCCCGTCAGCGGCACGGTCTGCACCAGCGACAGCGCAATATCCCCCGTCCCCGGCGGCAGATCGACGATTAGATAGTCGAGTTGTCCCCACTCCACCAGTCCCAGAAACTGCCGGATAATCTGGTGGAGCATGGGCCCCCGCCAGATAATCGGCTTGTCCCCAGGATTGAGAAATCCCACCGAAATCACCTTCAGCCCAAACGCCTGGAGCGGCTCAATCCGGTTCTCGCCCACCATGCGCGGCTGCGAGTTCACCCCCAGCATCAGCGGCACGTTCGGCCCATAGACGTCCGCATCGAGCAGCCCAACCTTGTGCCCCATCTTGACCAGCGCGACGGCCAGGTTCACCGCCAGCGTAGTCTTGCCCACCCCGCCCTTACCCGACCCGACGGCAACAATGGCGTCCACCCCCGGCAACGGCTGCGGCCCCTGCGGCGCCGGCCCTCCATGCTGATGCGGCATATGCGAGCTCAAAGATTCACACTCCAGATAGGAATTTCGAAATAGAAGATGAGAAAAATACTAGTTCGATTATATACGCGGGGACCGGCCCACCCTTGATGTTCCGCGTCCACCCACACCATTCCTGGCTGTCACACACTTCGCGCCTTTCGAAGTGCGGGGACCCCAAACGATGACACCAGGGCACTTCGACGGCCGGATTCGGAGGCACTAACTTTAGCATTATTTGATGCTATAATTCGTGCATGGAGCTTTTATGAGAACCACGGTTGCGCTGGATGACGACCTCGTACGCACCGCCCAGGAGTTCACCGGAGTGGCTGAAAAAACAGCATTGCTTCGCGAGGCCCTCAAAGCCCTCATCGAGCGCGAGAGCGCGCGCCGATTGGCCTCCCTCGGCGGCACGATGCCGAACTTGAAGAACATTCCCCGCCGCAGAGTGGGAAAGCCACGGTGAACAAAGATTGATTCTCGCGGACACCTCTGTCTGGATCGATCATCTGCGCTCCGGCGACAAGGAAATGCGCGGGCTTCTCGATCAGGGACAGATCGTTATCCATCCCTTCATCGTTGCCGAACTGGCCCTAGGATCTATAAGAGACCGCACCAAGACGCTGGCGCTGCTCGACCTGCTGCCACAAGTGCGCGTGGCGCGCCTGAACGAACTCCGCCTCACAATTGAAGCTCGCCACCTGTATAACCTCGGCATCGGTCTGACCGACGCGCACTTAATCGCTTCCGTGTTGATCGCTTCGCCCACGCGTCTGTGGACCAGGGATAAGCGACTCCGCGCGGTCGCCGAAAATCTCGGCATTCACGCCACTCTGCCGTGAGAAATATCCAACGGTTCGATCTTATCGGCGACCCCAGTGGGTTCCGCGCGTCAACGCGCCTTGCGCCGCCGCTCCATTTCCCCGCGCCGGATCTCGCGGCGTCTTCCGGCGTCGTCATACCGGCGCTGCTGTTCTTCGGTCTCGGGCGTCACAGGCGCAACTTTCAAGCGTTGCCCGGAGGGATCGATAGCCACAAACGTCAGGTAAGCGGAGGCTACGTGATGAGCGGTGTCGGCAATGTAATTCTCAACGAAGACTTTCACGCCCACTTCCATCGAAGTATGGAACACGCGATTGACCGAGGATCGCAAAATGACAAGATCGCCCACCCGCACCGGGACGAGGAAGTCGATGTGATCGACGGAGGCGGTCACGACGTGTTTGCGCGAATGACGGTGCGCGGCCATGGCGCCGGCCAGATCGATCCAGTGCATCAGCCGCCCGCCGAGCAGGGCGGCCAGCGGGTTGGCGTCATTGGGCAGCACAATCTCAGCCATCTCGGATTGCGAATCCCGCACCGGGCGGGGCGCCAGCACATCGTCTGCCATAGGCGTGTTCCTTTCTTGTGACACTTCCCGCGATACTCGGGCTCTCAAGCCTTCTTTTTCAGATACGACTCCAGAAAACATTCCGCCATCCTCTGGACGCGCGCGTCTTCATGCCGGCGCAGCCAGACCGCCTGCCCCAGGTCAAATTCCAAATCGCCATGTTCGACCGGCCGGTGATTTCGTTCGCAAACGTAGCGGAGGAAAAGGACGCGAGCCGAAGAAGTTACGGCATCGCGCGGCTCGGCAGGCATCACGGTGTCCTTAGTCGCCGAGCCCCGCGGAGCCGAGACCGCGAATCGCACTGCGTCCCAAACGCGCTCTTGAGGCGACCAATCGCAACTGCTGGCGTAGCCGAGGTTGCAGAACGCTTCCAGAACGTCTTGCTGCGGAACTTCGCCTTCGTGACCGGGCGCGGTGCAATGCCCGCACCATCCGCCGCCGAGCGGAAGCCTTGCGGGATGCGGCCACGAGCCATTTTCCAGTCGCGCCACCGGCATAAAGTACGGACAGGCCAATTCGTTCTTCTCAAACTTCTGGGATGATTAAGTCTGGTCATTGTAATCAGTTGGCAGAGGTCTGGCCAGCATTCGCCGCGTTGCTTGTCATCCTGAGCAAGCGCTCTCTGCGCCGCGAAGAGCCTGCCCAGAGAGAGCCAAGCGACCGATGGGCGCGTTTGGCTCGCTTCCTTATCAAACCTCACTCACGACCCCGCGCCGACTGCCCCCGGAGCCGGAAGTTGTAGTAGTCTCGTCAGCGGGGGTTTCACACTTCTCCGACTCTTATGGACCGAATCGCCGCACTGAACGAAGTTCTGACGCAAAATCCGAAAGACGCGTTCGCGCGCTACGGGCTGGCCATGGAGTATTCCAAGCAGGGCGACTTCGACCGGGCGCTGGCGGAGTTTTCAATTCTGCTGGAGGGCCATCCCGAGTACACGGCGGGATATTTCATGGCCGCGCAAACCCTGGTAAAGGCTGAAAGAGTCGCCGACGCGAAGAAGATGCTCAGCGACGGTATCGCCTCGGCGCGGCGCACAGGAAATCTGCATGCGCAATCGGAGATGGAAGGCATGCTGGCGGAACTGGGATAGTGTGAGAACGCCGATTTTAGATTTTAGATTTCTGATTTTCGATCTCTCGTCCACCGGCTTCTAATTAGGCGCTGAAAGGAACCCCGCTTTCGCCTGTTTGAAATCTGCAATCTGAAATCTCGAATCTGAAATCGGTTTCATTTCGCCATCCTTCCCATTCCCCACTCCACCAGAGCCGGAAACAGTTGATACAACTTGACCGGCAGGTGCATCGTCCAGGGGACGATGACTTCCCGCTTCTGCTTCAAGTATCCGCGTAAAGTAGCGCGGGCGACGCGTTCGGCGCTGATGCCGCGCACCGAACCCGGGCGCACTTTCTTGAGTTCGTTTCCCCGGACCGCGTTTTCGCCGAAGGCTGTACGTACATAGCCGGGACAGACCGTCAGCACGCGAATGCCGTCCTTCTTCAGTTCGACGCAGGCGGCCTTGCCGATGGCATTGAGCGCGAACTTGGTGGCGCTGTAGGAAGCGTGAAACGGCAGAGGGATGTGCCCGGCAACACTCGAAATATTGATAATGGCTCCGCCGCCCTGCTGCCGCATGACCGGGATGACGGCCTGCATGGCCGACATCGCTCCGAAAAAGTTGGTTTCGAACAGGTCGTGGCAGGCCTGCATGTCGGTCTGCGCAGCGGAATCCAGCAGGCCGTGCCCGGCGTTGTTGATCCAGACATCGATGCGCTTGAAATGATGCAGCGTGAGAGCGAGCACGCGATCGATTTCCTCGGAGTTGCGGACGTCGCAGGAAAGAGCCACCGTGCGATCGGGATAACCGATGCGCCCGCGAGCCGCTTCAGCTCTGGCCACATCGCGCGACAACAGGACCACGCTCGCGCCTTCCTCGGCGAAGACTTTGGCAATCGCCTCGCCGATGCCCATTGACGCGCCTGTGACCACCACCACTTTGCCCGCGAGTTCCATGCTCGGTTTGTATTCTGCGCGGCGCCCTAAGTCAAGATACGGCGCGGTGCGAACCCGTGTCGCGTCAGGTCATGTCGCGTCGACCCATGTCGTACAATCGGGAAGCCCGCTCGGTTTCGCGCATCCGATATCGGAGATTCTTTGCCGCTTCTTCCCTTGTTCCCGCTCGACCTGGTACTGCTTCCCGGCACGCCCCTGCCCTTGCACATTTTCGAACCGCGATACAAAGAGATGATCGGGGAATGTCTGGCCAACCACTCGCCATTCGGCGTAGTACGCGCGCTGCAAGAGGGCTTTGCCGAAATTGGATGCACCGCCGAAATCGTGACCGTCACCAAAGAATATCCTGATGGGCAACTGGATCTGATCGCCGAAGGCCGAAAGCGCTTTGAAGTGCTCGAATTGAATCGCGACCGCTCTTTTCTGCAAGCGGAAGTTTTGCTCGTGCCGGACGAACCCGGCGTTACCTCTACCTCCGCCTCCGGCCAGGACAAAGCGCGGGCGATCCAAGCTCACCGGGAGATTCTTACCCTGGCTGGGGCGGTGCAGGATCTTTCGTCGGCGGACCCGGGCGCGCTCTCTTTTTATCTCGCGGGCTCGTTGCCTCTCGATCTCGACTTCAAGCAGAAGCTTCTCGCAATACGATCGGAGCGCGAGCGAATTCAGACGGTCGTGATCTACCTGGAAGGCATTCTTCCCAATCTTCGCCGCGCGGCGCGGGCACGCGAGAAGGCCGGCGGGAACGGGCACGCGCGATGAGGCACGGCTTGGATTAGATTTCAGTCGTTAGCGTTAAATCTTCTTCGGCGCGAGAACGGGGAATCCTTGCGGCGCGTATAATCTGAGAAAGTTTGGTTTGTGGGGGATCCCTTCATGAGTAGTCTTCCGCGCACGCTGGGTGAACTGCGCCGCAGTAACTTTTCCGAAGAGCGTTTGCGGACGCGCCATGTTAAGGACGAACTGCGCGACAATCTGACGGCTCGCCTGCGCAAGGATAAGGATAAAGACGGCGACGCCCCGATTTTTCCCGGCATCGTCGGCTATGACGATACCGTGGTGCCGCAGATCATCAACGCAATTCTTTCGCGCCATAATTTTATTCTGCTGGGGCTGCGCGGGCAGGCGAAAAGCCGCATCCTGCGTGCGCTGACAACACTTCTCGATCCCCAGATGCCGTATGTCGCCGGCTGCGAGGTGCACGATAATCCGTACCAGCCGATCTGCCGTCGTTGCCGCGAGGAAGTTGCGCGGCTCGGCGAGGAAACGCCGATCGCTTACCTGGCTCCTGATGACCGCTACGTGGAGAAACTGGCCACGCCCGACGTCACGATTGCCGATTTGATCGGCGACATCGATCCCATCAAGGCGGCGCGCGGCGGCCACGAACTGTCAAGCGAATTGACGGTTCATTATGGCCTGCTGCCCCGCGCCAATCGCGGCATCTTCGCTATCAACGAACTGCCTGACCTCGCCGGAAAGATTCAGGTGGGATTGTTCAACATCATGCAGGAAGGCGACGTGCAGATTAAAGGCTATCCCATCCGGCTGCCGCTCGATGTGGCGCTGGTGTTCAGCGCGAATCCGGAGGACTACACGGCGCGCGGCAAGATCATTACGCCGCTGAAAGATCGCATCGGGTCGGAGATTCGCACGCACTATCCGGCAACGGTCGAGGAAGGAATTGCCATCACCGCGCAGGAAGCGTGGACGCGGCGCAACGGACACGACCAACATCCATCGAATCTGCACCTGCCGAATTACGTGCAGGAAGTCATCGAGCGCGTGGCCTTCGCGGCCCGCGAAGACAAGAAAATCGACAAACGCTCCGGCGTGAGCCAGCGGCTGCCGATCTCGGCGATGGAAAATGTCGTATCGAATGCGGAGCGGCGGGCGATTCGCAATGACGAGAGGATCGTCGTGCCGCGCATCAGTGACGTCTACGCGGCGCTCCCGGCGATTACCGGCAAGCTCGAACTGGAATACGAAGGCGAGATGAAAGGCGCGGAGCACGTGGGCCGCGAGTTGATCCGCGCCGCGATTGCCAAGACTTACGACGAGTATTACACCGGCGCGAACGTGCAGCAGATCGTGCAGTGGTTCGACCTGGGCGGCGAGATTCAACTTTCGGATTCAGTCCCGGCCGTCGAAGCATTGGAGAACCTGAAAGAGATTCAAGGCCTGATCGACAAGCTGGGCCCCCTGAGCGTCTCGCAGAAGGACAGTCCCGAGCAGCAAGTGTCGGCGGCGGAGTTCATTCTCGAGGGACTGCATGCACACAAGCGCATCGGCCGCAGCGAAGAGCGCGTATTCAAGGCTGGCGAGAAGAAGCCAGAGCCGGTGCGCGAGAAGTCGGTCGAGCCGGAAGAGCGGCCGTATCGGCAGAGAAGGCAGTTTAACTAGCGCGGCTTCCGGCACTCAGCTTCCGGCTTCTGGCCTTTGACAAGTGCTACCGTTTCGCAAACCAATTGCGACTTTCGAAGTTCAACATCGGGTTCAGTCGCCGCGGCCGGAAGCCGAGGGCCGGAAGCCGGAAGCCGTTTTATGAGACGCATCCGCTACTCCAAATACGTGCCTGACCCTGCGGGCGAGATGAGCATGGAGGACCTGCTCGGCGCGCTCTCGGACTACATGCTGCAGAGCGGGTTTCAGGAGTCCATGTGGTATGAACTCCCTGAGGGCGAGCAGACCCTGGACGAACTCAGGCGCGCGATCGAGCAGGCTCTGATGAACGGCGAGATGTTCGACGAGAACCTGCGCGAACAGATCGAGCAGATGGCCGCGGACGGACAACTCGATGAGTTGATTGAGAAACTTATCGAGCGGATGCAGCAGGAAGATTACATTTCGATCGACGACCCCCATGATCCGTCGAAGCGGTCGAGCGTCGGAGGGCAGACGGGCGAGGCGCAGCAGGCAAAGTTTGAGATTACCGACAAGAGTCTCGACTTCCTCGGGTTCAAGTCGCTGCGCAACCTGCTGGGGTCGCTGGGCAAATCGAGCTTTGGACGGCATGACACGCGCGATCTCGCGACTGGCATTGAAACCAGCGGGTCGGCGAAGACTTATGAGTTTGGCGACACGCTCAATCTCGACATTACGGCTACGCTGTCAAGTGCGATCCAGCGGGAAGGGCTGGCTGTCCCGCTGAATATTGAATACTCCGATCTGAAAGTTCATCAATGCGAGTACCAGTCTTCGTGCGCGACGGTGCTGATGCTCGACTGTTCGCATTCCATGATTCTTTACGGCGAAGACCGCTTCACTCCGGCGAAGAAAGTTGCCATGGCGTTGTCGCACCTGATCCGCACGCAGTATCCGGGCGACTCGCTTTCGCTGGTGCTGTTCCACGATTCGGCGGAGGAAATTCCTCTGTCGCAACTGGCGCGGGTCAAGGTTGGCCCCTACTACACCAACACGCGCGAAGGCTTGCGGCTGGCGCAGAGAATCCTGCAGCGGCAACGAAAAGACATGAAGCAGATTGTGATGATCACCGACGGCAAGCCGTCGGCGCTGACGCTGGAAGACGGGCGCATCTACAAGAACGCTTTCGGTCTCGATCCGCTGGTCGTCAGCCAGACGCTGGAAGAAGTTTCGAAGTGCAAGCGCGCGGGCGTGCTCATCAACACGTTCATGCTGGCATCGGATTATGGCTTAGTGCAGTTCGTGCAGAAGGTCACCGAGATGTGCCGCGGCAAGGCCTACTTCACCACGCCCTACACGCTCGGGCAGTACCTGCTGATGGACTACATGTCGCGCAAGACCAAAACCATTCACTAACCTGCATCACGTAGCGGCGGACGAGCCTGCCCTGAGCGAAGTCGAAGAGTCCGCCTGCGACGCGAAGTGAGCTTCCCCGAACGAACGCGTCCCGGGCTGCGTGTTTGTCGTGTCCTGCACAACTTCGTCACTGCTGATACTCTTTTACTGAACCCATGGCGAATTGCATTCGATGTGGCCGGCAGCTGCCCGCGCTGATGTTTGGCAGGAAAATCTGCCAGTGGTGTGTGCAGCATGAGGCGGCACAGCGTGGCGAACTGGGCGAGGACGCGCCGCAGCCGGTGATGGCCGCGCCCTGGGTGCGGCGCGAGTCCAGCCTTAGTCTTACGAAAGTGCTCGTCGGCGCCAACGTGATGGTGTTTATCGCGATGGTGATCGCCAGCGGTCCTTCGCTCGATTTCACCAGCAAAGTGATGGACGTCTTCGGCGCCAACTTCGGCCCCTACACGCTGTCGGGCGACTGGTGGCGCCTGGTGACGTACATGTTTCTGCATGGCGACGTTTGGCACATCGCCATGAACATGTGGTGCCTGTGGAATCTGGGCACGCTCTGCGAATCTCTCTACGGGCGCTGGACCTTCGCTTGCATCTATTTGATCACGGGCATCGCTGGGGGCCTGGCGAGCGTGGCGTGGAATCCTAGAGTGTTGAGCGTGGGCGCGTCGGGCGCGATCTTCGGCTTAGCCGGCGCGCTGCTGGCGTCGTTTTATCTAGGAGAATTCTCGGTGCCTAAAATCGCGATCCAGGGGACGCTGAGGAGTCTTCTTTTTTTCGTCGGCTTTAACGTCGTGTTCGGAACCATGATTTCACGCATCGACAACGCCTGCCACTTCGGTGGGCTCTTCAGCGGGCTGATTCTCGGCGCGCTGATTGCCCGCCTCGCGCCGCTGCAGGATGCTCCTCTGCGGCGGGTGAGCGTGGTCGGCGTGGTCGTGCTCGCGGTTGCTCTCAGCGCTCTTGGAGTTGAACGGTGGCGCGGCGGTCCCATGCGTGCGGCGCGGGCGTTTGAATCGATCTCGGAGAACGATCCCAATCGAACGCTTACCCAGTTGCAGGCGATCGTCAAACAGCAACCTAACCTGGCGCGGGCGCACTCCGCGCTGGGGCAGGCCTATTTCCAGCGCGAACAATTTCCTCAGGCTGAGGCTGAGTTCAAGCGTACGCTGGAATTGCAACCCCAAGATGCGGAAGCCCGCTTTAACCTGGGGATCACGCTGCTCAACGAGCAACGCAGCGACCAGGCGCAAGCGGCATTCACTCAAATGCTGGCGCAGGACGCCCACAGCGCCGTTGCGCACTACGGCCTGGGTCTGGTGCTGGCCCACGACGGGAAGCATCAAGCTGCGATCGAAGAATTTAAAACCGCGGCTGGACTGAACTCGCAATTCGCCGGAATTTATTATGAGATGGGCAACTCTTACGCGAAGCTCAAGCTCTACGACGATGCCATTGCTGCCTACCTGAAAGAAAAAGAAAACAGCGGCGACGAATCTGACCTGGAGAACGCCTTGGCCAATGCCTATCAGGCGAAAGGCATGACGCCGCAGGCGCAAGACGCGCGCAACAAGGCCGCGCAGTTAAGGGATTGACGGCCGCGTGGAGCGGGCACTCCTGCCCGCTGCTTTTGATTTTGAGTTTGCTTCAGCACAGAAAAGAACAACAGCAGAATCAAAACCAAATTCAAGAGCAGCGGGCAGGGGTGCCCGCTCCACATAATCACAGCCCATACAGTCAGCCTTTCGTGATTTCTCCCACGGCACGCCACGCCTGATTGATGGCCTCGTCGGTATAGGCGCGGGCTCCGGCGTCAGAGTTGGCGATGGCGATGCGGCCGTAGGGTTTGCGCGCTTTTTCGCAGGGAGTTTCTCCGCCGTCGAGCACGAACTTGTCCCACAAGCTGCTGTATTCGTAGGCGTAACCGTGCGGCCAGCGGTTGGCGGTAATCGCCAGGATGTCGCGCGCCGGATCGAAGCCGCCGGGGCCCAGGGTGCGCGCCAGTTGCTCGCGAATGTTGCGCTCCATGGTTTCAAACGTCGTGGTGTAGAGTTCCATGCGGCCGGCGCTGTGCTGATCGCGAGCCGGCAGTCCCGCGTGGCAGGGCGACTTGCTCATGTGAACCACGACCGGATCCTCCGGCGCGCGCGGACAGCGATAGTCGCCCATGCTGACCGGCAGGTCGAGGTCAACATAGGAATGGTAGCCGCCGGGGGCGTAGATGGAATTCACTGCCAGCTTCTCGAATGCCGTCGAGTTCCGCAAAAGCACGTTGGTATAGAGCAGCGGAATTTTCTGCGCCGAAGCCAGCGCTTGCTTCTGAGCTTCGGGCAACTCTTCGCACAGGTAGGGAACGATGACGTTCCAGCAGGCCAGAATGCAGTGCGAGGCTTTGGCGGTGTAAACTTTGCCGCCGCGGGCGTAGGCAACTTCCACCTCGGTGGCGTGCGCGGGATCGCCGAGGTGTTTCACTCGCACCGCCGTGCTGTTCAATCGGATGCGCACCGGCGACGCAGCCTCATCGAGTTTCGCGTAGCTGGCGCGGGCCATGACTACGTCCGTCGCGGAGTTCCCCGGCAACGCCTGTGGAATCAAGCGGCGCACCAGCAAGCGCGCGATGCTCGCGTTGCCGTCGGGAAAGTGGAAGAAATACTTTCGTTCGTTGGCGAGTCCCTCGGGCTCAAGCCCCATGCCGGCAAAGCCCGGATAGCCCGTCTCCGAAGCATCGAGCGCGGCAATCGCCTCAATGCCGACCCCGAACAGGGTTTGCGAAATGGTCTGATAGAGGCGGATTACATCGGGGTGCATGCCCGCCAGTTCGGTCAGAAACCGGGCATAGCTGATGCGCGCCAGGCGGTCTTCTTTTTGTTCGGCCTTGAGCCCGGGAAGATAGTCTTTACTTTCGCGGCACAAGCGGGAGACATCCTTGCGCGCTTGTTCCGCAATCGGCGCCTCGGCCAGGAAGTGCGCCCAGGCATCGGGTCCGGCGACTGCGAGGTCAAAGGTTTCGCCGCCGGGAAACGGGTAAGGGTCGTCCACCAGTTTGTCGCTGCCGAAGGTTTCTTTGTCGAAGAAAATCTTGGGCACTCGTCCCAGGGAACCGTAGAGATTCCGGTCAAGATATTTTGGGAAGTTGCTTACGTCGATTCCCAATTCCTCGATCACGCCCCTCGCCACCGCGCTGTAAGGTTCCGGGCTTTCGATCGAGTACGTCCCGCCATAGCCGATTAGCGTGCGGCCGCCCACCTGGAATTCGTTGCGCTTGGCGTGTCCGCCGAAATCGTCGTGGTTCTCAAGAATGAGGATGCGAGCCTTGCCGCCGGACGCCTTGCGGTAGAAGTGAGCGGCCGCAAGTCCGCTGATGCCGCCACCGACGATGATGAGGTCGTAAGTCTCGCCGGTGTCTTCAGGCTTGCCCGCCGAATCCCAGAAAGTGCCGTCGCGCAGGCTGTGGGCAGTTTCGAATGAACCAGGATGGCTGCCGCGCAGGCCGGTGAGCGCAGGAGGATAGTAGCTCGGAGAATTCTGGGGACCAACGGCTGCCTGACCTTCTCGCGCTCCGGCAGCAGCGAGATCCCACGGCATCAGGGCCGCGCCCGCCGTCAGCGCGACGCCGTTGAGAAAGTCGCGGCGCGTGATCGCGCGATGCATTCCCAGTTCCCGATCTTGCGAATCACAGCCTCGTGAATGCCGGTCGCGTGGGTCCCGGGCTCGTGAGTCGTGATCCAGCGAATCGTGGTCTCGTGAGTCGTGCACGATCTTCTCCGCTCTCGAACTACGAGCCGCCTTCGGCCTTTTTCACGGCTAGCTCCGCGCCCTGAAATCCGATTTTGCTGTGGGTTCCATCGCAGAAGGGCTTGTTCACCGATCCTCCGCAGCGGCAGAGGGAGAACGCGGTTTTGCCAGTCAGATCGTACGGAGCGCCGTTCACGTCCACTAACTCAATCGAGCCTTCGGGAGCTTCGACCCGGAACGGCCCATTGGGCCTTACGGTGATTCTTACCTGCGCCATCATTTCCTCCAACCTTACGGGTTTCTAGTAAGCATACTGAAGATATCACTAAGCGGGGGACTGTGTCGCGGGGTGGAGGATGCGGGGTTATGTGGAGCGGGCACTCCTGCCCGCTGCTCTTGACTTTAGGTCCTTGCACACTCCGCCGACGGATGGGATCGGTATCCGCCGTAGTGGCCCCACCGCCACTATGCTGCCGCAGAGCGAACCGAAATCAGGCTCCGATACAGCCTTAAGCAGTCGTCGATCATGCGCTTGGTGGTGAAGCGTTCGCGGGCGCGGGTGTACGCCAACTCTGCGTAGGCGCGGCGCATGGGACGGTCCTCATTGAGCCGGCGAATGTTTTCGGCGAGGCTGGCGGCGTCATTGGTGCGGAAGTAGAGAGCCGCATCTCCCCAGACTTCCCGAAAGCTGGGAATGTCGTTGGCTACGATGGCGCAACGGGAAAACGCGGCTTCGAGCGCGGCCATGCCGAGCGGTTCGTAGCGCGCAGTGGCTGCATAGATCGACGCGCGGCTATATAGGGCGCGCAGCTGCGCCTCGGTTTGCGGTCCGCGAATCGCCACCGACGTCTGGTCCATGTCGACCTTCACATCGGCGCGGATCGGAATCCGCGGCATGGGCACGGTATGCTCAGCGCCCACAATGCAGACCGGAACCGAATAAGCCTGTTGGGTCAGCAGATATACCTGCTTGCCGGCATCCACCAGCCGCCCCACGGCCAGCACGCAGTCGTCTTTATTGACGTACGGGTTGAAGAAAATCGGATTGCGTCCCGGGTAGATGACCTCTGCGCGCCGCGGACGCCCGTAACATGCCGAGATGCGGTCGAGCATCCAGGCCGACGGGGCGACAACCGCGTCCGCGCCCGCCAGGCCGTCAAGGACTGTCTGGCGATACCAGTCGAGCGAACGGTCGGCGCGGGAAAATTGCGCTTGGACTGCTTGCCGCCAGGTGACCAGATCGCCGTGGGCCATGACGACCCGCGGCACATCCACGGGAAGGTTCCCGTAGCAAAACTGGTTGAGATGGAGAACATCGGGCCGTAGTTCGCGAACCAGTGCAGCCAGGAACGCGGACGACTCGGGCAGATCCTCCTCCGATTCCTGCATCCACTCCAGGCGAAAGGCAGTCGGCCGGTAGTCGAGGCCGTGCAGATGGTCCATCCAGGAAGTCTGCTCGGGAAGCGGTATCTCGCCGAAGCTGACCAGGGTGACGCGCACCCCGCGCGTGACCAGGCCAGTCACCAACTCGCGGGTGTAGGTCCATGAGCCGGACAGCGAGTCGCTGGTGACGAGGACGTGCACAGAACCTCCCTAGGGAAACGTGCGTAAGGCCGCGAGGACGCGGCATTCCGTCGTCCAGGAGGCACCATTCTAGTGGGAATTGGCTGCCACGGGAAGGGATTTCACGGGTTGGGCTGCGGCTTAGTTTGAATTTCTGACAACGCCTTTCCATGGCGTCATCCCGAGAAGAGCCGCTCTTCAGTCGGAGCGAGGGTCTCCCACTCCAATGGTCCTGTTTTGCGGGAGATCTCTCCGCCAGCGGGTAAAAGCGCGGGCCATCGGGAAGACTGCACGCAAAGCATGGCTGATTCTGCTGGCCTGATCCCTGAGCGAAGACGTCAGCATCGCGGGTTCCGCCGGGCTGGCACCACGGCGGGACGGCTGAGGGCGGCCGTCGCCACATGGTTCACGAACCATCGCGACTGTGTCTCGAGTTTGGACCAATCTTCTGCCCGGCTCAGTTCACCTCCAGCCGCAGCCGCAACCGCAGCTCGCGGGCCAGGTTGTCGATGGTGCGAATCTTTTCCACCGCGGGGTGGGGAACGTCGGGCACCGACATGGCCAGTTCGCAGGAAAGCAGCATAGCGGTCAGCGTTTCCCGCATTTCGCTGTTCATCTGTTCCGCGACCGCCCGGCGGGCGGCGCCTTCCTCCCGCTTGCGGCGATGCAGCGCCGAACGTACTTCCCGCAGCAAGCGTTCCATCCCGGTAACCGCGAAGTTGACGTAGACCGGAAACGCCGTGCCCAGGTGCTCGATCATCTGATCGCTTTCCTCGGGCTCGGTTTCGAGCAGGAACTGGTCGATGACGGCGGCAGAATAGGTTTGTTCGCGCAGGCGGCTGGCAGCCTCTGGCAAGGTCCTGGCCCAGTGCGTTTCCTGCCCGGTGGCGCCGCGCAAGGCCTCAGAGCACTGTGGGCCGCTGGCTGAAGCTGTAATGATTAGAATCATGCCCTTTCCATTAGCAAGTCTGCCGCCAACTGCCGCGCGCTGAAAATACGCCGCTTAGCAATCCCGGCAGCACACTCCCTTCCCGTAGTTGCACTCCGATCCCGGAAACTGGTTCATAATTGGTCCTCCCGACTTAAGTTCGCGATCGAAATTCAGGATTGAAATTCATTGGCCGCATAGTCCTTGAGCTTGCGGTAGAGAGTTGTTTTCCCGATGCCCAGCAGGCGGGCGGCTTGCAGCTTGTCGCCGTTGAGTTCCGTAATCGCACTCAGGATCGTCTGCTTCTCCAGTTGTGCCATGGGAATGATCTTCCCGCGACTGCTGCCGTTGCCGTTCGAGGCCTCGCTGACGGGCAGGTTGGCCACCTCGCGGGGCAGATCTGTGGTGTGAATCAGCGGACCGCTGGTAAAAGCATGCGTCCGCTCCAGACAATTTTCCAGCTCGCGGACATTTCCGGGCCAGTCATAGGCCAGCATGGCCTTGAGAGCCTCGTCGCTAAGCAGCTTTTCCAGTCCGGAGGTTCGCGTCATGCGTTCCAGAAAATAGGCGATTAAGAGCGGAATGTCCTGCCGGCGCTCGCGCAGCGCGGGAATGCGCAGGCTAAGAACATTGAGTCGAAAATAAAGATCGCGGCGGAACTCCCCCCGCATGACCGACTGTTCCAGATCGCGGTTGGTCGCGGCCAGAATGCGCACATTGATGGGCACGCGGCGCGTACTGCCCACGGGGCGAATCTCCTTTTCCTGCAGGGCCCGCAGCATTTTGGCCTGCAGGTCCACGGGAAGCTCGCCCACTTCATCGAGGAAAATGGTCCCCCCCTCCGCCATGCTCATCAGGCCGTCTTTCGCCTGGTTGGCGCCGGTGAACGCGCCTTTCACGTAGCCGAACAGTTCACTCTCGATCAGCGTGGGCACCAGCGATCCGCAATCCACCGGAATGAAGGGCTTGTCGCGGAAAGGACCGGAGTAATGAATGGAGCGCGCCACCATCTCCTTCCCGGTTCCGCTTTCCCCCAGGACCAGCACCGGGTGCACGCTGTTGGCGGCCTTGGCGATGATGCGATAGAGCTTTTCCATTTCCGGGGAACGGCCGACGATGCCGCCGAATCCCTGCTTCGATTTCACTTTCTCGCGCAGCAGGCGGTTTTCCGACTTCAGCCTCAAGTGGCTGGCCACCCGCTCCAGCAGCATCTTCAATTCGTCGAGGCTGAAGGGCTTGGTCACGTAGTCGTAGGCGCCATTCTTCATGGCCTGCACCGCCGATTGCACGGTGCCATACCCCGTCACCACGACAACCACGGACTCGGGGCGGCGTTCCTTGATGCGGCGCAGCGCGTCCAGCCCGCCGGCTCCGGGCAGGCGCAGATCGAGCAGGACGGCGTCGAAAGTCTGGTTGTCGAGAAGCCGGTAGGCATGCTCCGCGGAATCGGCCACATAGGCGGTGTATCCCAGCGATTGCGCTACCTCCCGGCAGGCTTCGCGGATCGATCGTTCATCGTCCACAATCAGAAGGTTAAGAAAATTGGCGGGCTCGATCTGCGGTGTTACGGTCATCGGACTCAAAGCGGCGGCTGACGTCATGGCATTCACTCCATTTCTCTTTCTCTACTTTTTCTCTGCTGTTCTTTTCCTACTTTTCATTTTTTTCTTCATCATCATCCCTGGGTTCAACTACTTCCAGGTTGCTGGCTGGAAAATCGGGGCTGTCGCGGGAAAGCAAGACGGCTTCCGGCACCAGGGGCAGCAGCACGTTCACACGCGTACCGCATGCCGGAGCGCTCTCCACGTGAATCAGACCGCCGTTGCCGCTCACAATGTCGTGCACCGTGGCCAGGCCCAAACCCGTGCCCTGGCCGGGCTTGGTGGTGAAAAACGCTTCAAACAGATGAGCCTGGGTAGCGGCGTCCATGCCGGCGCCGTTGTCGGCCACCACGAAGAGCGCGCACGGCAGGGTTGCGGGACTGCATGCTCCCGGGCCGGGTTCGGTCCGCACCTGCCCGGTCAGCACCTGCTCGGTCAGCACTTGCACTTTGCAGTTGCTGGTTTCAACCGTGATCTGGCCGCCGCCGGGCATGGCATCGCGCGCGTTCAGCACAAGATTGAGCAGGATCTGCTGAGAATGCGTGGGGTCCATTCTGATCAAGCCCAGATTGGGGTCGAGATGGAATATCAGCTCGATGTTCTCGCCGATCAGGCGAACCAGAAGGTTCCGCATGCCCTCGGCGATGAGATTGAGTGAAAGCAACTGGGGCTCGCAATTCGTGGGCTGGGCCACCGCCAGCAACTGCCGCACCAGGCCCGTAGCCTGCATGCCGGCGTTGCGGATCTCTTCGGCATACTTGCGCACGCGGTGGCACGGCTCAAGATGGGCCATGAGCAGGTCGCAGTAAAGCAGTACGCCGGTCAGCAGATTATTAAAGTCGTGCGCCACGCCCCCCGCCAGGCGGCCCACCGCCTGCAGCTTCTCGGCCTGCCGAAGACGCTCTTCCGCCTCCTCATTGCGGGCAGTATCTTCTGCCAGGGCTATGGCGTATTCGGGATCGCTATTCGCACCCGGCACCCGCCAGACGGTCCAGCACACCGGGCGGCTATTCGCCCCCGTGGTCTGGGAATTCAGCCGGAAGCTGTTGCGTTGGCGCTCGAACAGTTCGCCCAGCATCCGCGCGGCGTGGGCGCGGTCTTGCGGCCGAAGCATATCCGTAAAGCAGAGAGACGGTGAAACCGCCGGCGTGCCGCCGAGCATCAGTTCCAGCGCCGGATTCAGTGCGGTGATGTTGCCCTCGCGCCCACATTCCGCCAAAGCGAAGGGGGAGTTCACGAAAAGCGTGTGCAGGTCGGTTTTCGAAACCTGCGGAGTCCACGGAATTTCAGCGGCAGCGTTCATACCCCTACTTTGCGCGGAATGATTCCCGGAAGGAACCGGTTTTTCCGTCGCCTGATACCTTGGTTTTCCTAAAGTGGGAGGCGGTGAGAGCAATTACCCTTTTCAACCAATCCCATTTCGAGGCAACTATAGAGAGCGGAGGCGGCGACCAAAAAGGGCAGATGTCACTAAAACGGGAATTATTTCTGTGGAAAACTCAGCCGGAAGGGTCTAGCGCTCGCCTGGCGTCCGCTGGCTGGCGGCAACGTAAGCCGATTCGGTCAGACGAAAGGTGAGCCGGCGGCCTTTTTCGAGCCGAATCACGGCTGCAGCTTCGCCGGGCGGAACCGTTCCCGGGGAAATCGTGCGGGAAGCCATCCGGGGATCGCCCGCGGTGCCGCGCACAAACAGGCTCGCAGTCTGAATCGTCAGGTTCACGTCCGCGACGTGAATCGAATCCAGCGCCAGCCGGACGTAGCCCAGATCGCGCTTCACGTTTGACACTCGGGCAGACTCCACCCGGCCGGCGACCGTGGCGCCGCGCGGCACCAGCTTGTTTCCTTCAATGACCACAGGGTCATCGACCACCGCCTCGAAAGTTCCGTTGACGCCGGGATTTTCGGCGGAGATAGGGTTTTTCAGACGAACCGTCAGCAACGTGCCGGCCGGCAGATTTTGAGCATCCTGAATCTGAGAATCGTGAAAAGGAAGGGTCGCGACGGGGTTGTCCTGAGCTACAGGAGCCTGCCCCTGACGGGAGGGTGACGCTTGCCCATTTTGAAAAGGAACCGGATGCGGGTCGGTGTGAGCTTCACTCTTCACACTGTCCGGGCGGGCGCAACCCGCCGCCCAGAGCAGCGGCAGCGACACCAGCCCAATCGTCAGACCCCGGAATCTACGGAGCCAATTCATCAGAATCAATCCTCGCCCGTGTTTCCTGGACTTGGAAGTGGCAACCCGAATACCAGATACGGTCTCATCAAATCAACAACTTGGCGATGGCACTTTCGGGTAGGGCGTGTAGATTCTTCGTGCCGGGCAGTTATTCACTCATTTCCAACGCGCTGGGCAGATCCATCCGCCTTCCGCTGTCCGGCTTCCGGCTCCACTGCGCTGTCCTCCTGAGGCGGGCGGGGTTTGCCCGCCGAAGGATCCATGCAACTGGCCGGCTGCGGTTGCCACGACCGCATAGGCAAACGGGGTTTGCGCAGAAGGACAAACGCTGTGTCCGCAGCATCACTACCCGCCCTTGCAAGAATCGCAAGGACGGGCCACCCTCTGCATAGATGGCACACACAAACGTCAACGGAAAGGATGTGCCACCCGACCCGGACCGCCTGCCGAGAGGAACAGGCTGCAGAAAAAAACGGAGGGCGGTGAGCCGCCCTCCGTGCCAGTTTCATCGAGACTTTGGAGCCCGCCGTTACGGCTTCTTCACCACTTTCTTCTTGTGCACAACCGGGGGCTTCTTCATCTCGCCCTCGCGGCCGCCGATCAGCGTCAGCGCATCGGTGGAGTTGAAGGGGAACACGCGGGCCGACGACTGGCCGGTGGTGCTCAAGGTGACGTCCACCCGGCGATTGCTCGCCATGCGGACGACGTCAATGTTCCTGAGAACCCGCGCGCGCTCTTCCGCGCTCAGGTCAGCATTGGCCGCCACTGCCTCTTTCACCTGATCAGTGGTCAGGTTGTCTTCCTTGCCAAACGCTTTGGTGTCAATGTCGGCCTCAGGAACGCCCTGTGCCACCAGGAACGCCTTGGTGCTGCCGACGCGACGCTCGGTGAGCGCCTGGTTATATTCCACGGTGCCCCGATGATCGGCATGGCCTCCGAGAATCAGGTGCGCATCCGGCTTGGCTTCAAGATATTTCTTGAAGTCGGCCGCCAGCGCGATCAACGTCTTCTGTTGAGTGGGCAGCAATCCACCGGTTGGATCGGTGATCCGGGGCTGGTTGACCACAAAGTAAATGCTGTGCAGTGAGAGCCGCGCTTCCAGCGCCTTGTCAACTGCCGGAGGCGGCGGATTCTCCAGCATGACTTGCGTGGAGGCTTGTGCAGTCAACCCGCGCGCGTCAGTGCAGGTTGCGTTCACCGTTACCGGGCCCGCAGGAGCTCCACTCGTGTTCAAGGTTGCCGAGCTGCCGCTGCCCGAAACCGTGCCGCCGGTTGAGGTCCAGTTCGCGACCGAGACCGAAACACCGTCAGGGCTGCTGCAGGACGCCGACAGGTTCACGCTTCCGCCGGTGACCAGATCGGTCGGGCTAGCCGAAATTGACAGGGTCGGAGGATTCTTCGGCGGCAACGGCTTCACCGTGTAGGTCGCCGAGCAGGTTGCCACATTGTTCTTCGTCGCCTTCGCGTCGGTTACGGTCGCGGTAATCGTGTAGTTGCCGGGGGCCGTGTTGTTGGTGTCGATATTGGCGGCAGTATCCTTTCCAGACACCACGCCGCCGTTGCCGCTCCAGACGTAGGTCACGGGATGTTTCGGATTGAAATTGCTGGCGGTAACCGTCGCGGCAATGGGCTCGCCCACCAGAACTTCGGTCGGCTTCACCGAGCAAGCGGCGGTCACGGCCACGGGCGGCGCGCCACCCCAGCTGATCACAACGCCGGTGCGCAGTCTGGCGCCGTCGAACCCAGGACGCCGCAACGACGGAAACTCCGGCGCTGCCTCGTCGGCAAAGTTATGCTGGGCCCATACAAAGTCGGCCCCGAACACGCGCCAGGCAAACATCGACGAGAAATGCAGATCCATGCCACCACCCAGAATCATGCCGACTCCGTTGTGGGTTACAAATCCGCTGTCGTAGGTCGCTCGATTGAATGAGGCCAGGGCGTGGATGAAAAACGAAACATCCTCATCGCGTACGGTAAACTTCGGACCGCCGCTGAGGGTCCATTCCGAAGACGCCGAGCTGGTGTCACGGTTGTAGCCGGAGTCGAACTCCCCGCCCCAATGCGGAGTCACGTTATAGGTCAGGGCGCCGCCAACGCCTTTCGCCTCACCAGGAAGCTTATACGGCGAAGGATCGCTGGGATCGCCCGGCAGCGGAACCGTGGCGCCAGGGTTCAGATACTGATATCCCGCAAACACGTCCCACTTCGCATCGGAACCACTCTGCGCAAATGCGGAAGCGGACATCATTGTCAAAGCAATCAAGACCGACAAACCGGCCAGGAATGGGCGGTAGGCAGGGGTGGTGGTACTAGCTTTCATTCCATCCTCCAAAAATGTGTTTCTTCGCCGATTGCTCTGCAACCAGCGCTCACGGAAAAATTGCGGTGGAAATCGAGGAGCTAATCAGGAACGAAGAATTTTAACTCAAGCGCCGCCCAAAGCGAAAGCGTGGACTTGCAATAATCACCCACCCAAGAACCAATCCGGGACCGCTCGTCTCAAATTGAAATTCCAAGTCGCCAGCCGGGCTGACGCACAGACCTTGCCGGGCGGGAAGCTGGACGCGTATCGTGGGATGTGATCTGAATTGCGGTCAACACGAGGATTGAACCGGGTGCCCCATTTCTCGCGCGTTCTTTGCGCGAGAAGTGGGGTTCTTTCCCCGGAGCGAGACCTCAGAACCGGGCAAGAACGAGCCAAATGAGCCACGAAAAAGTGCTGATCGTCGAAGACGAAGAGAACGAACGTTCCGGCCTGGCTGAACTGGTCGGGTCCTGGGGGTATCGCGTCGAGACGGCACGCGACGGGGCCGAAGGGCTGGACAAAGCTACGCAGTGGTCGCCTTCGATTGTCATCACCGATCTGAAAATGCCGCGGATGGGTGGCATCGAGTTGCTGGAGCGCCTTTCCGAGCAGGCTTCGACCATCGCCGTGATTCTGGTCACCGCCCAGGGAACCATTGAGAGCGCCGTCCAGGCCATGCGCATGGGCGCCTACGACTACATCACCAAGCCCATCGACACCAACCGCCTGCGAACCATTCTGGGCAACGCCGCCGCCCTGCTCGGCACTCGCGCCGAACTGGAAGCCACCCGCCGCCGGCTGCGCGATGCGGGATCGCTGGGACGGCTCAACGGCGCCTCGCGCAAGATGCAGGAAATCTTCCGGCTGATCGAGATGGTCGCGCCCAGCACCGCGTCGGTGCTGATCACCGGGGCCAGCGGCACCGGAAAAGAACTGGTGGCGCGCACCATCCACGAACTGAGTCCGCGCAAGGACCGGCCTTTTGTCGCCATCAACTGCGCCGCGATTCCCGAGACCCTGATGGAAAGTGAAATCTTCGGCCACGAAAAAGGCTCGTTCACCGGCGCGATGGAACGCCGCACCGGCTGTTTTGAACTCGCCGAAGGCGGAACTCTTCTGCTGGATGAAATCGGCGAGATGCCGATCGGAACCCAGGCCAAACTGCTGCGCGTGCTGGAAGACAGAAAACTACGCCGGCTGGGCAGCAAGGTCGAAACTTCCGTGGACGTGCGCGTACTCGCGGCGACCAATAAAGTGCCCGACGAGGCCGTCGCCCGGGGCGAGTTGCGCAGCGACCTCTACTACCGCCTCAACGTGTTCAACATTCACATGCCTCCGCTGCGCGAGCATAAAGACGACATCCCCAGCCTGGTGCAGCTGTTGCTGGCCGAGATGAGCAGCAAGCACGTCCGCAAAGTGGCGGCGGTGAGTGAGGCTGTGCTGAACCAGTTCAACAGCTATTCGTGGCCGGGGAACGTGCGGGAGTTGCGCAACACCATCGAGCGGGCGGTCATCGTCTGCGATGCCGGCGTGATTGAAACCAAACACCTGCCGCCGGGGTTTGGCCAGGCTCCGCTGCGGGTCGCGGCCAATGATCCGGATGCGGTTCGCCTGGGCGTCGGAACGACAGTGGAAGAAGCCGAGAAGATGCTGATTCTGAAAACCCTGGAAGCCACCAGCAACAATAAAACCCGCGCCGCGGAGATCCTGGGCATCAGCCTGAAAACTCTGCACAACAAACTCAAGGAATACGGCAGCGCCGCCGCGGAGGCAGTTCCGGGCACGGAGGAAGTACCCAGTACCTAGGTCCGGCTCGCGCTGGTTGCTGGGCGAGCGATTTCCTCCTCCCTTCATGATCCGACACAAATGCTGCGACGAAAAACCATCATCGTGCTGGTCATAACTTTTATGGTGGCGGCGATGGTTGCCTCTTTTTCGTACTTGTACGTCTCTCAAATCCTTCGTCTGCGCATCGTCAATGCCAACGAAACCGCCAGCAGCCTGACTCATCAACTCGCGTACGCTGTGGCCAACGCAGTGCCCGACTTCAGCAGCACGTCCATTGACACCAGCAACTCCGCGGCGGTTCGCCGGGCTTTGGCCGACTATGTGCAAACCGACGTTGCCCTGAACAACCTGCTGCAGTCCGACCCCGGCGACTGGCGGTTCATCTACGACGTGATGATCGTGGACATCAACGGCAAGGCCTTGCTGCACACCAACGCCAGCATGGTGGGCAAGGTAATCGCTCCGCGCCCGGACTTTCAGCGGGTCGTGGGCGCGCGCTTCCGCGATCAACTGCGTCTGGTCTTCAGCCCGGCCGCGGTCTATGACGTGACTTACCCGATCGAATTAAACGGCGAGGCTTTCGGTACGATCCGCATCGGCGTGCAAACCGTTTTCCTGAAGAGCGAGGTGCAGGCGCGGTTGATGAAAGCGGCTTATATCTCGATCGCGCTGATCTTTGGGTCTTTGTTTCTGGCGGCGGGAATCTCCAATCTGGCGCTGGGCCCGCTGAAGAAAATCAGCCTCAATCTCGATAGTGTGAGCGCGGGCGAGGCAGAAGAGTTTTCGGGCAAGGAATCGCGGCAGGATGAGTATGGCCTGGTCTCGCTGAAAATTGCCAACCTGGGCCGCCAGATTCGCGACAGCCGGGAAATCTTCTCTGCCCTGAAAGATAATGTAGATCAGCTGATGGCTAAACTGCAGGACGGCCTGATGCTGTTCGCGCGCGACGCCCGCGTCGTTCTGGTCAGCGCCCCGGTGGAAGGTTTTCTGGGCCGGCCTCGCGCCGAACTTCTCGGCCGCACCGTTCCCGAAGTCTTCAACCAGCGCTCCGCGCTCGACGCCGCTCTGCTCGAGGCTTTTGAGCGGCGCCGTCCTTTATCGCAGCGCGAGTTTGAGGCCGCCAGCGGAAAGCGCGTGCAGGTTTCGCTGGACTTCGTGCAGGAGAAAAATTCGCAGATCGGCGCTCTGCTGATCATGCGCGACCCCGAATCGGTACGCCGCATCGGCGACGAAATCGAGATGTCGCGCCGGCTTTCCGCCAGCGGACGCCTCACCCGCGGCGTAGCCCACGAAGTCAAGAATCCCATCAACGCGATCGTGCTTCACCTGCAACTGTTGCGCAACAAACTGGCATCTCAAGAGCCCGACACGCGCCGCCACATGGATATTATTGACAGCGAAATCCGCCGCCTCGATCGCGTGGTGCAGACTCTCGTGGATTTCACCCGCCCGCGCGATCTTCATCTCGAAGAGGTCGACCTGCGCCGCCTGCTGGAAGATGTTGCCCAACTCGCCGCTCCCGACGCCGGGCAGCACGGCGTGACCATCGAACGCCACATGCCGGAGCAGCGCCTGCCCATTAAGGTTGATGTTGACCTGATGAAGCAGGCCATCCTCAACGTCGTGCTCAACGGAGTGCAGGCCATGCCCAACGGCGGCCCGCTCACCATCTCCGCGCACCGCGAAAACAACGCCGTGGTCGCCGAGGTTCGCGATCAGGGCAGCGGCATTCCGCGCGATGTGCACGACAAGATTTTCGAGCTCTATTTCACCACCAAGAAAGATGGCAGCGGCATCGGCCTGGCACAGACTTATCAAGTGCTGCAGTGGCACTATGGCTCAGTCGATTTCGAATCTGCCGAGGAGACCGGGACTGTCTTCCGCTTCCATATTCCGGCTGCCGTGGCGATCGAGGCTGGTCCGGAGTATGTGAAAGATGCAGCCGCTGCGCAACCGGGCGATTGATTGAAGGCGACAGGCTCAGGAAGGGTAGAATCAGCTTGCCACGGCATGGCAGCATTTGCAGGCAGCCTGGTATAGCCGGAACTGGAATCTGAAAATGACTCGGGCCGCGATCCTTCTCGTCACCATCTTTTGCGCATTGTCAGTTCCCCTGACGGCGATGTCGCTGATGATGCTGACGGCGGCGGCGCACCGGACCGGCTCGCAGGCAACAGCTTCCGTGCAGACCCCTGCAGTAACCAGCCAACCAACCGCGCCGCCGGCGCAGAATCCAGCGACTCCCTCGGCGCAGCCCTCCGCGGCAAGTCCCGCCAAGACTCCTGCGGGGCAAACTCACCCTCCCGTCCGGCGCTCACACCACCAGATAAGAGTTCTTCGGCCCGGCTGCGCCAGCGCTCCCGGCGCCACTCCCGGGGCGGCGACCGCTTCAACCAACTGCCCGCCATCCAAGGTGATCGTCCGGCACGGCAGTACTCCGGAACCCAGTGTGGATTTAGCGGGAGGCACATCCGGCGGCCAGACGTCTCATCAGCGGGACACCGCGAACCAAATGCTGGAAACAACCCAATCCAACCTCAAGAAAATCGCCGGACGCCAGCTCAGTTCGAACCAGCAGGATATGGCGAATCAAATCCGCCAGTTCATGGACCAGTCGAAGGCAGCGGTGGACGCAGGCGATCTCGACCGCGCCCGCACTCTGGCCTGGAAAGCTCAACTGCTCTCCGAGGAACTGGTCAAGCCGGAAAAATAAAGCAAAGTCTTAACCACAGAGGACCCAGAGGATCACATAGAAATACCTTGTGAACCCTCTGTGTCCTCTGTGGTTAAGTGTTTTGCAGGATCAAGAAGAAACGCGGAGCTCACTTCCCGCTGGCCCGCGCCGTATTCACCTTGGTTAACAAATCCTTCGACATCGGCTGCAGCGGCCCAGGGATTTTCACCGCCTCGGTCAGCACTTCGCGGGCTTCGGTCAGCTTGCTCAACTTGGCGTAAGCAAACCCCAGACCGTAGAGCGCGCGCGCATACTGCTGATCGTCCTGCCCCTTGAGAAGCACCGAGGCGGCCTTGAGTTCGGTAATGGCGGAGTTCGTCTTCTCCTGCTTCAGGTAGACCCAACCGATCGTGCTGTGCGCGGCCCCGGCTGACAGCCTGCGCGATTTGTCGGCGTCTGGTGCGTTCGCTTTCGCCACCTCAATGACTTTCTGCGAATAACTGATCGCCTTCGCCGCGCTTCCTGGCTTCGTGTCTTCGCTGTAGAAATTCGCCAGCAGCAGCAGCGCCGGCAATGAGTTAGGGTTGACGGCTAATATCTTTTCTCCGTACGCCACCAGGCGCGCGCCGTCTTTCAGTTGGTTCAGCGCCTCCAGGGCCAGACTCGACACGACCTCCTGGAATTTCGAATCCGGAAACGCGGTCGTAAACTTGTCAATGTACGCCATGCGGATTTTCGGGTCAGTCTCGGCGGAGATGAGATTCAGGCCCGTGGTTTCGAAGAAGTCGCAACTGCCCTGCGCGGTCGATTTCTCTTCGTTCACTCTCTGCGCAAAGTCGTCGTCGCTCATCCCCTCAGGCTTGGTCTGCTTGGCGATCGAAAGGCAAACCTCGCCCCCTTTTGCGGTGTAATCCATCAGCTTGGCGTTGTTCTTGGCCTGCTGTGCGATGTTCGCCTGCGACACCAGGATGTCGAGGTTGTGCGGAGATCCGGCCAGCGCCTTGTCGCCGTAGTCCAGAGCCTTTTGCAGGTCGCCCGCCGACTGGTAGGCCTGCGAAAGTTGCCAGTCCCCATAGGCCACGGCAGCCGGGTTGGCCGAGAACTTCTGCACGAACTCTTCATACATCGCCAGCCTTTTTTGCGCGTCCGGCTCGTTGGTGATGGCTTGCAGCGCCTTATCTTCGTCCGTGCCCGCCGCAATCGTGATGCGATCCACCTGCGCGGCAGCGTGAGGAATGGAAACCGTTAAGCAGAGAAAAAGCGCAACCAGCACTACCCAACCGCTGCAGCGTCTCATAGCCCGCCTCCGGTAACAGCAGGCGAATCCTAGCGCCGAACGCGGCTGCACGCAAGCGCAAAGGCTTCAACCACGAAGGACACGAAGGAGCCCCATTTCTTTGCCTTGGGTTTCCTTCGTGGACCTTCGTGTCCTTAGTGGTTAATGCTCTGCCGCATCCGCCTCAGCTAAAGTAGAAAGATGCGCGCCATCCTCGGCCAGCGTCCGTTGCGTTTCGTCTTCGCGGCCAATGTGATTTCCATGTTGGGCAGCGGGATGAACTCGGCCGCCGTCGCCTGGTACATCCTGCAGGCCACGCATTCCGAAATGGCGCTCGGCACCTTCGCGGTTCTGCAAACCGTCCCGGCCATGCTGATGCTGCCCTTCACCGGCGTCATCATTGACCGCGAAGACCGGCGGCGGCTGGTGATGTGGCTCGACGCCGTGCGCGGCGTCGTCATCGCAGTGGTCGCCGTTCTGGCCTTCCAGCATCGGGCAAAGGTCTGGGAACTCTACCTGATGAACACGCTGGTCGCCGCCGGCTTCTGGATGTTCTGGCCTACCATTACCGCGCTCATCCAGGAGCTCACACCTGAAGGCCAGTTCGTGCAGTCGAATACATTTCTGCTCGCCGGCGTGCAGGGCGGATGGCTCATTGCCGGCTCGATCGTCGGTTTCATGTACGACCACATCGGCTTGGGTGGCGTGCTCGTGATCGACGTCTCGACGTACGTCGTCTCATTCCTCTGCTACTTCGCCGTGCGCAAAGGCCGCCACGTCGTGCTGCGTCCCGACGAATTGAAAACCGACATTCTCGCCGCAGAGAGCCAGTTGCAACACTTCTGGCTCGAGATGCGCGAGGGCCTGCATTTTCTGCGCGATCATCGCGCAGTCATCCTGCTCGGAATCAGCTGGGCGCTGTTTCTGGGAGCGATGGTAACCGGAGTGGTCGTCACGCCTTCGCTCGCCGACCGCGTCTTTCACGCCGGAGCCAAAGGCTACGGCTGGCTCAATATGGGATGGGGCGGTGGCGCCTTTCTCAGCGCGTTATACGCGCCCCAAGCGATCGCATGGCTGGGCGGCCGCCGCACGGTCGGATTCTCGATGGCGGTGCTTGCGGTCTGCGCGGTCTGCGCTCCGATTGCGCCGTTTCTCATCTTCGCGATTTCAATTTATTTCGTCATGGGCTCAGCCCGCGGCCTGGGCGGAGTCGCCATGAACACCAGCCTGATGGAAATGGTCCCAAACCATCTGATGGGCCGGGTGCAGAACACGTTTTATTTCTTCGGCACCTTCCTGCAACTCGTGCTCGCGCTGGCCGTCGGCACGGTTGCCCACAAGGTCAGCCTGGTGGCCGGATTCGCGATCCTCGCCGTCGTCTATGGCATGTCGTTCGTCGCCGCCAGCTGGCCGGTGGGAACGACGATCACAGAAGAAGAACTCGCCGCAAAATAATTAGCGATTACGATTAGCGATTACAACCGCGCCGCAATCAAGCACACCGCCAGCATGAACAGGTACATGGCTGAAACTCCGGCGCCCAGGACGAAAGCCTGCGTGAGCCAAAGCCGCTTCTTCAAATATGCGGTTTGCTGGTGGATGAAGTTCGGAAAGAGAATAGCCGTATAGATCACAGCCTGCACCGCGGGCGCCCCACGATAAATTTTCGTCAGCACCAGATAGAGAATGGCCATCACCAGGGAGCTCATGATCGCCAACCGCGACGCAATCCGGCGTTCACTCGGCGAAAGTTTTGGCCCACCGATCGCGCATCGTTGCAACATTGCGACTGTCATGGTGTCATCTCCTGATTTATTTTGAACAACCTGTTCTGAATCCGAATGCCGCATTTGTGGATGAAGCCGCGCGTCGAGGGCTCCCGCGAGCACATCCAAAACCAGTCCTGGGGATGTCCGCTGACTGGCCAGCACGGCGTCAAACTCCTCTCCGTAACGCTCGCGCCAGCGCGCGGGATACAGCCGCAGCATCCAGTTCATGCGTGGGCCAGTCTGCGCTGCCCGGTGCGCGCCACCGTCATCATGGACTCCAGGCGAGCGCGCAAAGCGCGTTCGCCGACAGCGGTAAGCCGATATGGATTGCGGCGGTCTTCACTCTTCATGGGCTCGATGAGCCCGCGTGCCTCGAGCCGGGCCAGCGCTCCGTACAACGTCCCCGGCCCCAGCCGCACGCTCGCAATGGCCTCGATGTCTTCCGTCATGGCATACCCATGCCGTGGCCCCTCCGCCAGGCTCACCAGGATCAGCAGGGCCGGCTCCGAGAACCGGCCAAAATCGTCCAGTTCGGCATCATCTTTATCTTTAGCGTTACCGTTAGCGTTTCGCACCATAGGATTCACTTCGAGTATCGCCCCGCGTAATACGCGCTGCGTATTACGTCTACCGATATAGTACGTGATACGTAGTATGATGTCAAGCAGAAAACATAGCCGCTGTCGCGTGGGCGGCTTAGGGAAATTGAGCAATTGGGAAATTTGGTAATTGAGAAATTGAAAATCTGGAATCTCGCGCGATTCTTAAATTTCCCAATTACTAAATTTCCCAATTACTCAATCGTCCCCAGCCGCTGCGATTCGCGACGCTACCCGTCTCTCCGTGGTCAACCACCGCCTCCGGCTGTTATCCTTTCCCCTTTGCAACGCACAAGGAGCCAACATGTCCGCTGACCTGCAGGGCCGCACCGGCGTCGTCTTCGGAGTCGCCAACAAACGCTCGATCGCCTGGTCGATTGCGCAAGGACTGCACGCCGCCGGCATGAAGCTGGCCATTACCTACCAGAACGAGCGCATGGAACTCGAAGCCAAGGATCTCATCCTGTCGCTGCCTGGCGCGGAAGCCCACATGTGCGATGTGTCGAAAGACGACGAGATCGCCCGCCTCTTCGCCACGCTCAAAGAGCGCCACGGCAAGCTGCACACGCTGGTGCACTCGGTCGCCTACGCTCCGGCCGACGAGCTCAAGGGGGATTTCATCAACACTTCGCGCGAAGGCTTCCGCGTGGCGCTCGACGTCAGCGTCTATTCGCTGATAGCCGTGGCGCGCGCCGCCGCGCCGCTGATGGAAGACGGCGGCTCGATCATGACCATGACTTATTACGCGTCAGAAAAAGTTGTCCCCCGCTACAACGTGATGGCCGTGGCCAAGGCCGGACTGGAATGTTCGGTGCGCTATCTGGCCTATGAGCTGGGGAAAAAGAATATTCGGGTGAACGCCATTTCTGCCGGTCCGATTAAAACTCTGGCCGCGCGCGGCATCTCCGGCTTCGGCGACATGCACAAGGCTCACGCGGAGCGCGCGCCGCTTGGCCGCAACGTGGAAGTCACGGAAGTCGGAAACACTGGAGTCTTCCTCGCGTCCGACGCCAGCAGCGGAATTACCGGCGAAGTGATTTACGTGGATTGCGGGTATAACATCATGGGGTTCTAGTTCGTCATCGGGATGTTGTCATCAGACTTTTTCTCATCGGACTTTTTGTCATCAAGTATTTTTGTCGTCAGGATTCTTGTCATCCTGAGGCGCGTTCTTCGCGCCGAAGGATCGATGCAACTTGCTTGCGGTGAGACGCTGCCGGCAAGTTGCATATATCCTTCGTCGGGAGTCGCGGGCGTCGCGGG
>Ga0302324_100002192_pt1 | contig 45936 bp, 47 predicted proteins | sample Palsa_T0_1_FD_201949 | JGI IMG/M metagenome (GOLD analysis project Ga0302324, IMG submission 201949) | Peat permafrost microbial communities from Stordalen Mire near Abisko, Sweden - Palsa_T0_1 | ecosystem: Environmental > Terrestrial > Soil > Palsa > Peat permafrost | place: Sweden: Abisko... | reverse complement strand
AGAGCGACGCGGACGACCCGACCGCCCCTCCCCCACACAGACGCTCCTTAAAGTTCGCCATATCGCGTTTAAACGCGTTTTTACCAAGAATCAACAACTTCCACCAACTTTCAACAACTTACACCAACTTTCAACGACTTAGCGAGAGGGGCAAGTTTCAAGGTTTCAAGGTTCCGAGGAACAGGTTTCAAAGTTTCGGAGTTTCAAGAGTCGGACACGAGAGGGAATTGTTGATTGTTGATTGTTGATTGAAAACCGCCCCCGGGAGCTGAGGCATTTCAATCAACAATCGAAAATCAGCAACTGAAAATCGGGGATCAACAATCGGCAATCGAAAATCGGCGGCTGCCTCCAAATGGCATCGAGATTTTGTCTTGAGATTTGTTCGCTGCGCTCAGGACGACGAGAGCTCAGGATAAAGGGCTCAGGGCTCAGCGTTTCTTCGAGGGTTGGATTGAGGCGACCATCGGCCGTCTCACTGGCACGATCGCTCCTTTGGCGGGATCGGCGGCGGCGTGGGCTCGGGTCAGAACTTCCTGCTGGATGTATTGCACGAACTCCTGAATCTGGCGCTGCATCTCTTCCATGCGCTCGCGCATTTGCAGGATGATCGCCATGCCCGCGATGTTGACTCCCAGATCGCGCGCCAGCGACAGAATGAATTCCAGCCGCTGCAAGTCTTCATCGGTGTAGAGGCGCGTGTTGCCTTCAGTGCGCGAGGGCTTCAGCAAACCTTCGCGCTCGTAAAGCCGCAGCGTTTGAGGATGGATGCCGTACATCTCGGCCACCGAGGAGATCATGTAGGCGCCTTTGGATTTACGTTTGGTCATCGGCCTATTTATAGCAGAAAGGAAACGGGTTAGGTGGGAGAGCGCTCCTCGATCCGCGCAGGCCACGGAGCGCCGATCCGCCGTTCGTCAGCCTGGCGTCAACTTGCGTTGTGTAAAGTTACATCTTCGATGCCGCGCCAGACTCAGCCTGTAATAAGCTTCAAGGCCGATACCCTTTCGGAGGGATTATGCGCAATCACCTTCCACGAATTATTTTCCTCGCCCTGCTCATCGCTATTGGCACCAGCTGCGGACAAATGGGGAGCAGTTCGACAACTTCAACGTCCGGATCTTCTGGAGATTGCGTTGCTCCGATTCACCCCTCATTCGCATACGTCCTGAGTTATTCCGACGCGACGATTTCCATGTACGGCGCAGACTCGTGCAGCGGCGCTCTGACGGCCCTGACCCCGGCGACTGTTTCGACCGGCGTCGATAACGGTTTCAATGCGGAAGAAATGGCGATCGATCCAACGGGCAAGTTCCTTTACGTTGCCAATCTCGGGTCCAACGCAACCGATGCCGCGACCGTTTCCATGTTCACCATTAATCCCACTACGGGCATGCTGACGGCAAACACTCCCGCGCAGGTTCCGACCGGGTTCTTCCCTCAGGGAATCGCGGCTTCCAGCAACTTCGTTTACACGGCCAACAGCGACGATAATTCGGTTTCCATGTTCACCATCAATACGGGCAGTGGTGTATTGACCGCTCTTACGCCTTCGGAAATGATTGTGCCTCCGATTTGTACGTCATGTTCTTTGGAATCGAGTCCGGATTTTGTGACCGTTGGTCCGTCGGGGCAGTTCCTTTATGTGACCGACCAGGACAACGGCTCGATTTCGACATTTGCCATCAATGCGCAGACCGGGGCTTTAACGCCGACGAACCCTGCAGGCATCGTCGCCGGCATAGATCCCTGGAAAGTTACGTTCGATCCAACCGGGAAATTTGCCTATGTTGCGGATGAGGACGCGAACCGCGTTTGGATGTTTACGGTTGACGCCACCAGCGGCACGCTCACGCCGAACGCAACACCTTTGATGAATGCAGGAAACTCGCCAGCATACATGGCCGTGCATCCTTCCGGCAAGTTCGCCTACGTAGTAAATCGTCTGGACGGCACCGTGTCGATGTACAGCATCGACGCGGCCAGCGGCATTTTGAGTCCGCTTGCTCCGGGGACAGTGCCGGCGGGCAACCGGCCTTTTTCGATCGCGGTGAACGCTGCCGGCACCTTTGCCTACGTTGGGAATCAAAGCGACAATTCGCTATCGATCTACCGCATTGGCACGAGCGGAGTTTTGACTGCCGCGGGGACGATTCAAACCGGAAGTGGCCCCATAGACGTCGCCCTGATCAATTGATTTCGCGGCAGCGCAGAAACTTCGTCCACGAATCGTCCTGCCAGAGATATCGGGAGAACAAAATCCGTGTTGATCCGCGTAAATCCGCGGCCAAAGGTTTTTTACGCCGCCGGTTGCTTCTCCGGCTCCGGCGTTGGGACCGTCCATCCCTCGGGCTTGATCGCGTGGTTGACGAAGTAGGCGACGACACCGGCGGCGATCAGGATCATTCCGAGCGTGAATGAGCTCATCCCCCAAACCGATTCGTGCTGGCTGCGCACCACCGAGAACACCAACAGCAGCGTCGGGAGAATCCCCAGGCAGATGGCTCCGAAACGGCCGCCAGGCACGCGGAAGGGGCGCGCCAATTCAGGCTCTCGAAAGCGCAGAACGGCCAACGCGATAAATTCGAGAACCAGACTGCCTCCGTAAAGCAGAATGTCGAGCGTGATCAGGCGCGCAAAGCCCAGGCCCAGGCACATCGCCCAACCGGCGGCCAAAACCAGGATCGCGACCCAGGGCGCGCGCGACTTCTTGTGCAATTTGCCGAAGACGGCGGGCAGCATGCCGTCTTGCGCCATGGCCAGGGGCAGGCGCGAATAGCTCATCACCAGCGCGTTGAACATACCGAAGGCGCTGACGAGACCGCCCACCACCACCGCGATCTGCAGCACCGGCCCTCCGACCAGCCCGGCGATATCGGCCCACGAACCGGTTTCCCATGCCGTGGATTTCAGACCTGTGGTCCACATCGCGGCGAACGGAAGAATGTAGCTGACCGCCACGATGGCCACCGCGACCAGCATGGCGCGCGGATACGTCCGTTGCGGACGGTCGACTTCGGCGGCGATGGTTGAGGCGTTATCCCATCCCATGTAGTTCCACATGCAGATGAGCAGCCCGCCGAGAATGTCGACGCTGGAAGTAGTGGGCTTGGTCACGGCGCTGGCCAGCGCTCCGAACTTGAATGGAGCCAGAATCACAATAGCGACGAACGGCGCGGAGAGGACGAGGAACAGCCAGAGCGAAGTCAGGGAGACGACTTTCACTCCGGCGATGTTGAGCACGGTGCAGGCGGCGACCATCGCCAGCCCCACCCACCATCCGCGGTTGCCTTGCTGAAACCAGGGGAACATGCGGGTCAGGTAGGCGACGAACAGCGTGGGATAAATCGCCATGTCGAAAATGGAGGCGACCAGCGAGAGCCAGGCTTCCTGAAATCCCCAGAAGTTGCCCATGGCGCGGCGCACCCAGGCGTAAAATCCGCCCTCGTCAGGCAGAGCGCTGGAAAGCTCGCCGATCATGAAAGCGGTCGGCAGGCTCCAGAGCAGCGGCGTGATGAGTAGAATCAGGATGGCGCGCCCGTAGCCGGCGCCGTGGACGATCTCTTCGGTGCCATAGGTTCCGCCCGACACCATAAAGAAGGTGGCGGCGACCAGGGGCCAGAGCGTGAGGCGGGCGAGTTGCTTCGGAACAAGCTGGATCTGGCTGGATGCGGCGACTGGCGGGGAGATTTTCGACGACTGGCTGGATGAGCTAGGTATTGCCAATTTCTATGGCTGCCTCCGCAAGCGACTCACTCTCACCACCGCGTCTCCCTGGTCTTCGAATCTGCTTTCGACTGAAGACTTGCAGCTCGCGGCTCCCAGGTTTGGATGCGGTTTCCCGGGCATGTCGGCGAAGTTAGTTCGCAAATGTGAGATTACGGAAAATTGGCGCAGATGCAAGAGAATTCTGCGCGTTCGGTATCAATTTCTCTTCGGCAGTTGGGTCGGGATGATGTCAGAAGCTTGAACCACAGAGGACGCAGGAGAACACGGAGGAACTACTTTTCCCAGTCTCTGCCGTCGACCATGCGCTTGATGCCGTCGCGGAGGTGCAGCACATTGAAGTTGATGAGCAGGCCGACACCGATTCCGCTTAGCCGCATGTAGGAAAGAAGTTGAGCATGGTGGATCGGGTGCAGAGCTTCGAGCGATTTCACTTCCACGACGACTCGGTGTTCGACGACCAGGTCGATACGGTATCCGACCTCCAATTTCTTTCCTTCGTAGACCACTGGCAAGGCAACCTCGGTTGCGACTTCGAAACCACGGATTCGTAGTTCGTGCGCCAGACAAGCCTTGTAGGCACTTTCGAGGAGGCCTGGCCCAAGGACTGTATGCACTTTCATCGCAGCCGCGATGATGGCGTGAGTGATTTCGTCAAGACGAGGCGAGGGAGAGCGCGCGGGAGAAGCCATGAATTAATTAGATATCACGATTCCTCTGTGTACCTCGGTGTCCTCTGTGGTGAAAGTTTTTGCCCGTGCCGATTCGGGAAGAGCCTTGCACCACAGAGGGGCACCGAGGAACACAGAGGAAACCCACCGAGGACCGTGTGCACTTTCATCGCATCGCAACCGCGATGATAACGTGTGTGATTTCATTAAGACGAGGCGAGGGAGCGCGCAGGCGTAGCCATGCCTACTGCACACCACAATTCCTCTGTGTTCCTCGGTGTCCTCTGTGGTGAAAGTTTTTGCCCGTGCCGAGTCGCGAAGAGCGTTGCACCACAGAGGGCACCGAGGAACACAGAGGAAACCACCGAGGACCGTGTGCACTTTCATCGCATCGCAACCGCGATGATAACGTGTGTGATTTCATTAAGACGAAGCGAGGGAGCACGCAGGCGTAGCCATGCCTACTGCACACCACAATTCCTCTGTGTTCCTCGGTGTCCTTTGTGGTGAAAGTTTTTGCCCGTGCCGAGTCGGGAAGACCTTGCACCACAGAGGGCACCGAGGAACACAGAGGAAACCACCGAGGACCTGCACAGAGGGCACAGAGGAACACAGAGGAAAATCGATCAGACCTTACCCCACAGCTCAGCCCGTGGGTCTTCCGGATTCAGCTTGGCTAGCTCGCGCAGCAGTTCTTTCGTGCGCTCGTCGCGGGGCATGGGGACGGTGACGACGATTTCGACGATCTCGTCGCCACGCACACCGTCTTTCGTGGCTGAGGGCACACCTTTTTCGCGCAGGCGGAGTTTCTGCCCTGACTGCGTGCCGGGAGGAATCTTCAGCAGCGCGCGGCCGTCGATGGTCGGCACTTCAATCTTGGCTCCGAGCGCCGCTTCCGTGGCGCTGACCGGAACGGTGAGCGAAATGTCGTCGCCGTCGCGATGAAAGACGGGATGCTCGTCCGTGCGAATGATGGCGTAGAGATCTCCCGGAGTGCCGCCGTGGGCTCCGGCATTGCCTTTGCCGGGAACGCGAATGCGCTGCCCGTCGCGCGTTCCGGCTTTGATGCGAACTTCGAGCGGCTCGGTATTGGTGACCGTGCCTTCGCCATGGCAGGTCGGGCAGGTCGTCAGATTCTTTCCGGTGCCGTGGCAGCGCGGACATTGCACATTGAACTTCATGCGTCCGCCGGTCTGGGTGATCTGGCCGGTGCCGTTGCACTCCGGGCATTTGCCGGGAGACTCGAGAACGCCCTGGCCCTGGCACTGCGAACACACATCCTGACGAGTAATGTTCAAGCGCATCACGCCGCCTCGAATCGCCGTCCAGAACGGCACATGGACCTGGTATTCGAGATCGCTGCCGGGCTCCGGGCCTTCGTCGGCGTGTGCGCCGCGGCCTCCGCCAAAGATGCCGGAAAAAATGTCACGGAAACTGCCGCCGCCTGAGCCGGAGGAAGGCCGCTGCGAACGGCCGGAATTGTTCATCAGATCGGAGAAATCGAATCCGCCAAAATCGAAGTGCGCGCCGCCGGGGCCAGTTCCCGGTTGAGCGTTGCCGGGATTACCGCCGGGAAAGCCACCGCTTTGTCCCGCGCGGGCGTAGGCTTCGGCGGTCGCGGGATCGATATTGTCGGAGTAGAAGCCAACCTGATCGTAAATCTTGCGCTTCTTGGGATCGCTGAGAACTTCGTTGGCTTCGGAGAGCGTCTTGAACTTTTCCTCGGCTGATTTGTCTCCGGGATTCACGTCTGGATGATATTTGCGCGCGAGCTTACGGAACGCCTTGCGGATGTCCTCGGCGGAGGCGGATTTTTTCACGCCGAGAATCTCGTAATAATCTTTTTTGGTGGTGGTCGCCATTTACCCTTTTACGATCACGACTGGTTTGTATTGTAGCTGCGGGTGTCTTGTTCAAGCGGAGTATCAATTGCCACGCGATCCTCCTGCACCCGCGAAGCCTCAGTTCACAACCCTCCGCCGCTCACTGTCCTCCACCACCACCGTCAGATCTTCCAGCTCGGCGCCGTCCACGTAAACCGGGACGCGGCGCGGCCCCGTGGCCCCCTCCACAAAAACCAGCCACCGCGCCTCGTCTTCGGCGAGGCTCAAGAAGTACGTTTCCCCATTGACCTGGAAATCCACTTTAGCCTCCCCCTTCTCAATCACCCTACAAAACGTTGTGACGCGGGCAGCAGAGCCCGCGCCAGGTGGTCGTCGCCATGCCGGATTAAGGTTTGAGAAAGTCTTTACTTACTAGAGCCGGTCGATGAATTCCTCCGCAGCGACTCCTGCCTGTTTCAACACGCCGCGAAGCGTGCCTATAGCTAATTCCGGATGGAGCGGTACTACGCAGCCTTTCACTCCGCTTGCGTCGGCTCGCTTAAGAATAACGTGACTCCCGCGCTGGCGAACCTGCGAGAATCCCAGTTTTTCCAGAGCCCGAATTGGCTTCAGCTCCGGAAACTCTGGGAAGCTTAGGCATAACGGGCCTCGAAAACGGTCACCAGCGGAGGCCCGGAATTCGCGGGTGGGAATTCTTCGAGATAGAGTTCCGTCGCTTCCCTGAGGTTGGCAATGGCCTCTTCTATCGAACTGCCTTGGCTCACCGTGCCGACTTCCGGACACTCAGCCACATACAGAGCGCCTTCTTTGTGCATAACCGCGGTAAACGTGCCAACTGGCATGTGCCAATCTCCTCACGTCAATCATTGCCGTAGCGAGTGATGGATCGAGCAAGCTCACCTCGCTTCTGCCTGGCTGAAGCGAGGGGTAACCTCTGACGCTCGTCAGTTGCAATCATAGCTTCCATCTGCTCAGTAGGGCTATCAATTGCCTTGAGAAACTCCAACATCGACGGTCGGGGCGCACTTCATTACGCGAATTGCGCCCCAAGAGCTTACTTCTTGTCTTCCACGTCTACGTATTCGGCGTCGATCACGCCTTCATCTTTCTTGGCTTGACCGTTGCCGCCGTGGTCGCCGCCAGCGCTGGGGCCCGGCGTCGGCCCTGCACCTGGACCTGGCTGCCCGCCCGTCGGCTGGGCGGCTTTGTACATCTGCTCGGCCAGCTTGTGCGAGGCCTTGGTCAGGTTTTCGCGGGCCTTGTCCATCTGCGCTTTATCGTTCGATTCCTGCGCTTTCTTGGCGTCGGCTAAAGCGTTTTCGACGTCGCCGCGTTCGGAGCCCGTGATCTTGTCGCCGTGCTCCTTCAGCATCTTCTCGATGTTGTAGACCATCGAGTCGAGTTGATTCTTGGCGTCGATCGAATCGCGGGCAGCCTTGTCCTCGGCCGCGTGCGCGTCAGCTTCTTTCGCCATGCGCTCGACTTCATCCTTCGACAGGCCAGAAGACGACGTGATGGTGATCTTCTGATCCTTCTGCGTGGCCGTGTCTTTCGCAGTCACATTGAGAATGCCGTTGGCGTCAATGTCGAACGTGACTTCGATCTGCGGCACGCCGCGCGGAGCCGGTGGAATCCCGGTCAGATGGAACTTGCCGAGCGTGCGGTTCTGCGCCGACATAGGCCGTTCCCCCTGCAGCACGTGCACTTCAACCGACGTCTGACTGTCGGCCGCGGTGGAGAACGTTTCCGTCTTCTTAGTCGGAATGGTCGTGTTGCGCGGAATCATCGGCGTGGCCACTCCGCCCAGCGTTTCAATCGAGAGCGTCAGCGGAGTCACATCGAGCAGCAGCAGGTCTTTCACTTCACCTTTGAGCACGCCGCCCTGAATGGCCGCACCAACCGCGACCACTTCGTCGGGGTTGACGCCCTTGTGGCCTTCGCGCCCGAACAGCTCTTTTACCAGCTGCTGGATGCGCGGCATGCGCGTCTGCCCGCCCACCAGAACGACTTCGTTGATCTTCGATATGTCGACGCCCGCGTCTTTCATGCACTGCTTGCAGGGACCGACCGAACGCTGAATGATGTCTTCCACCATCGATTCCAGCTTGGCGCGAGTCATCTTTTTGACCAGATGCTTGGGACCGGTCGCGTCCGCGGTGATGAAGGGCAGATTGATTTCGGTCTCCATGGTGGTGGAGAGTTCGATCTTCGCCCGCTCGGCGGCGTCGCGCAGACGCTGCAGGGCCATCTCATTGCCCTTGCCGCGCAGGTCAAGGCCTTCGTCTTTCTTGAATTCGTCAATCAACCAATCGACGATGCGCTGGTCGAGATTGTCTCCGCCCAGGTGCGTGTCGCCGTTGGTGGCCCTAACTTCGATCATGCCCTTGGAATCGGCAGGGACGTCGCCCTCGACTTGGCCGACCTCAAGGATCGAAATGTCGAAAGTGCCGCCGCCGAAGTCATAGACGGCGATGGTCTCTTCCTTTTTCTTGTCCATGCCATAGGCCATGGCAGCCGCCGTGGGCTCATTGATGATGCGCTTCACTTCGAGACCGGCAATCTGGCCGGCGTCTTTGGTGGCCTGGCGCTGCGCGTCGTTAAAGTAAGCTGGCACCGTGATGACCGCCTCGGTGACTTTCTCCCCGAGATAGTCTTCCGCGGCCTTTTTCAGCTTCTGCAAGATGAGCGCGGAAATCTGCGGCGGGGTGTACTCCTTGCCCTGCGCCAGCACGGCCACGTTGTCGCCTGACTGCACGACCTTGTAGGGCACCATCTTGATTTCTTCGGTGACTTCGCTGAAGCGGCGTCCCATGAAACGCTTGATCGAATAAACGGTGTTCTCGGGATTGGTAATGGCCTGCCGCTTTGCAACCTGGCCGACCAGCCGTTCTCCAGTTTTCGTAAACCCAACGACCGAGGGCGTAGTCCGCCCTCCTTCTTCGTTTGCAATGACCTTGGCCTCGCCGCCTTCCATGACAGCCACGCAGGAATTGGTGGTGCCAAGGTCAATTCCGATAATTTTTGACATAAACCTGTCCTCCGAAACTTGATAAGTCCTTTACAATCAATAATTGAATGATTGCAGCCACTCGCATGATAGGATGTGAGTGAAGTGTTGTCAAGTTTTAGATGCGTGCTGAGGAAAGAAGTTTCGGGAGTATAAGCAGGCACTGGAGGCTCCACGTGTCCACTCACCAGTTCCGATAGGGGATATCGGAGTTGACGGACTTGTTCGCTACCCACAACAAGTCCTCGCTCATTAGCAAACTTCGCACAGATCGAAGTGATTGTTCCATGTTTGGGCCCGGCCCAACGACCACGCTTTCGAGAGGGAAGCAGCCTTTGTCGTCCTTCAGACGAACCTTCAGAAATGGTATCAACATTGACTTACCCTCCCGAAATGCGAGTTCGGGTTTTTCTTGCACCTGGTTGGCAGATCTTCCCTCTATGCTGGGCGAAAAGATACGCCACTCGCTTTCATGTTTAAACTTCTCATTCTTAAAAACCAACGCGAATAGGTCAAGTTTCGTGGATAGAGCCATGCCTCCGGCGACGTTCCCTAGCTCATCAGACCCTGATTTCGCTTTCTCCGCCGCCACGGCTTCAAGCTGGGACGAAACGATACCCTCTACAAATTCGAGTTGCTTTTGGGGATCGTAAATACAACGTTTGATCGCAAAGTTTATTGGGAGAACCAGCCGGTCACACCAGAATCCAAGAGCGAATCCCGCTGTTGGCCCCCCATACGCACGCCATTGCGACAAGGAGTCCTTCTCTTCGGAAAATGAGGCAACGTACCCATTCCTATCTCCAACTCCCCAATTCTCGTTCTCCTTACCCCACTCATCAAGAGCAGAGCGCATTGCTTCGAGCGTTGGACGAATCTCAGAGTTCGCGAATCTGTAGCGTTTCTCTATCTCGGCACGAACTAAGTCCTTGGAATGTAGAAATTCCTGAGTGTCGTTCAAATATTGGTAGTGCGTGGCCCAGATTTTCTTTTCCTTTACTATACCCAGAAGACCGGCTTGACTTGTGTAGTGGTATAGAGGTCCGTTAGGACTATCGGAACGAAAGAGGACCGCAAAGTCGTCGCTCGGCATTGGATTGGCAACGGTCTTCTCTATCAATCAACTTACCCAACATAGAGCCTACAACATTTCTGCTTCGCCGCCATCTTTTACGCAGGGTGGCCAATCGTTTCCGCCGATCTCTAAAAACTCCTAAACGGCAAGGTGGGATTTCACGCTCCCATCCTTCCTGACTGGTTAACTCTTCTCAGTCTCAGCTTGACGTGTACGGTAAAACCGTACATACTTAATCTTTCGGAAGTAAAAGAAGGATGGCATGCAACTTGTTGGCTTTCGTCACAGAGGGCTAAGGCGGCTCTGGGAAGAAGGAAACGCCAAGGGTGTGTCGTCTGCGATGACGGACAAACTGCGCAAGCTTTTGTTCGCCCTTGAAACTGCCGAGACTCTGGAACAGCTTCGCCGGTTTCCCGGTTGGAAGCTGCATCCGCTTAAGGGTGATCGGACAGGATCATGGAGCCTAACCGTTACAGGAAACTGGCGGTTGATTTTCAATTACGACGAACAGACCAACACTGCCAGCGACATTGATCTGATCGACTACCACTAGGAGGGGCCGCAATGCCCATGAAGAACCCGCCGCATCCCGGCGACCTGATAAGAACCGAAGTCATCGAAGCTCTCGGCCTCACCGTGTCGAAGGCAGCGGAGATTCTGCAGGTGCGCCGCGCTACGCTCTCCGATCTTCTGCACGGTAAGGCTGCGCTGACTCCGGAAATGGCCCTGCGCATCGAAAAGGCGTTCGGCCCGGAAATGGATCACCTGCTCCGGATGCAACTCGCCTACGACGTGGCGAAAACGCGAGTGCACGCTCGAAGCCTCTCGATCAAACGATATGCCCCGGCTTAACGCTGGGCTCTTCCTTAATTTCATCATCGCCGGGTGCGCCGGGTGCCCCATCCTTGCGGCCAGTCAGCGTCGAGGAAGTGCTGCTCCGCCTGTTTGAAACCAACCCTGCATGACACGTAATTCACATGAAGTACAATAAAGGCAGGAGCTTCTCCCATGCCTGCAAACGCGTTAGTCCAAACCCGAATCGATCCCGCCGTGAAAGAGCGCGCGGCAGCGGTGCTGGAAGAGCTGGGGATCACCGTCTCGGAAGCAGTCCGCATTCTGCTGACACGAACCGCCAAGGAAGGCGCGCTCCCGTTCGAGTTAACCAGCGACGGCGCGGCGCACGATGCCTGGTTCCGCGCCAAAGTGCAGGAAGCGCTGAGCGATCCCCGCCCCGCCATCCCGCACAAGAAGGTCGAGGCGCACTTCGCAAAGAGAAGAGCCGCCGCGCTGCGCAAAGCGCGATAATCCATCATGCGTAACCGCATGCGGCTGGAATGGTCCGGCTACGCGCTGGCCGACCGCGAGGCGATCTTCGACCATATCGAAGCCGACAGGCCGCAAGCCGCCATCACGGCGGATGAACGAATCCGGGAACAGGTTGAAGTCGTGGCGCGGTTCCCGCAGAGCGGCCGTCCGGGCCGCATCGATGGAACGCGGGAGTTGGTCATTAATCGTACGCCCTACATCGTTGCCTATCGCATCGCAGGGAATACTATCCGGATCCTGCGGGTGCTGCACGGATCACGACGCTGGCCCGACGATTTGTCCGAAGAGTCCCGAGAGTAAGCCCGGTGCCCCATCCCTGCCGCCAGTGACGGCCCAAGGCTAAGAAAACTCCGAAGCGGCAAGGGTGGGATTCCACGGTCGCACCCCTCTGGGATTTTGTTGGGTTACTAACGCTCTCTCCGGCGCCCTTGGTCTCAGGAGCCACCATGACCATAGAAATCCGCGACGCGTCTTTAGAGGCCAGAATCCAGAAGCAACTCAAAGCCACCGGCTCCAGAAGCGTCGAGGAAGTGCTGCTCCGCTTGCTCGAACCCTAATCCCTCCCCGCGTTGACCAGCACGATATAATCACTCCATGGCTGACCCTGTAATCCACATCTCGGAGGTGTTTGCGAAAGGGTGGGTACTACGAACGAATGTGCGACCGATTTCGCCTGGCGGGGAAGAACATTGTGTTAGCAGCATCGCCGCCCTTGCAAAAAAACGCAAGGACGGGGCACCCTCAGCATAGACGCCGCAAGCTCGGAAAGGCCGGGCCACCCTCCGTAGGGTGGTGTCCTAAGTTGTCGTGCCTTCGCTTGAGCGCGTCGTAGAGGCTCCCGCAAACAGCAGGTTCCTCACCGGCGCTTCGCGCCGGTTCGGAATGACATCTTGAGGTTAGGACACTACCCGGCGTAGGCCAAGACTTGCCAAACAGCTGGCCTAATCACTATTCTGAACTTCCCTGCCACATTCTTTCGATGCTGTACTAAGGAGCGCAATGAAATCCCTCGCACTGGTTTTCCTGACTCTCATGCTTTTCGCTTTCGCCGCCATTGCCGCCGATCAGCCTGCGCCGCCCGCCGAGGGCACGCCGGCCCCGAGCTTTACGCTCCCCAGCCAGGAAGGGGCGCAGATTTCGCTCGATCAGTTCAAGGGGAAGTGGGTCGTGCTTTATTTCTATCCCAAGGATTTCACCTCCGGGTGCACGATTGAGGCGCACAATTTTCAGCGCGACCTCGAGAAGTACACGGCCAAGAATGCCGTCATCGTTGGAGTGAGCGTCGATAACGTCGGCTCGCACAAGGACTTCTGCACGAAAGAAGGTTTGAACTTTAAACTGCTTGCCGATCCCAATCACACGGTGGTGGAGAAATATGGCTCGGTGATGGAATACAACGGCATGACCCTGGCGGCGCGCAACACCTTTTTGATTGATCCCACGGGCGTGATTCGGAAGGTATATGTGAAGGTAAGCCCGCAGGGTCACAGCGAAGAAGTTCTGGCCGAACTGGATCGGCTACGGGCTGCAAAATAGTCGCCGGTCGCAGCCGGGAATCTGCGCCGCTTCCGGCAGATTCCCAGCGGTCCGTAGTGAAGCTGTAAGCCTCTACTTCACCGGAATCAAATCGAATTTTCCTGACGACTCTTCGTAGAACAGCGCACCTTCTTTCTTGTCGCCGCCGCTCCAGTGCTTGTGTCCGCCGGGGACGCGAAGGAAATCTCCCGCGGCCACACGTTTTTCGCCGGCTTCGTCCTTGTACAGGTATGCCCCTTTCACCACCACGATCCAGACGTCGTTGGTGTGAGTGTGCATGCCGGAGTCGGATCCGGGATCGAACTTCGTCCATGTGCCGTGTGCACCCATGGTTTGGTCCCCCCAGATTGCGGCCGTGGATATGCCAGGGCGCACAGACGTGTAATTCGCTTTTTCGGCAGAAGAAAAGGCAACCTTCCCCTCGCCCTGAACTCTTCCCACCGACCACGCAACCATCATCCCCACAGCCAGCGCAACCACAAATAGTGATCGTCGCATTGCGACTACCTCCTTGTTTCGCGTTCCCGATTCAAATTTGAAAGCGCAGGCATTCTACCTCTCAAAGTCAAACCGGCATAAACATTTCAGGGACATCGGTCCAGATCGGAACCTACTCCATCTCCACCTTCCACACCTTCTCACCGGCCAGGGAGTGATAGAAGCCCCAGACCGCGAGCGCGACCACGCTCACCAGCGTGAGCGCGGTCGTGCCCATGTACCACTGCGAAAAGTCGGCGGTGAAAGGCACATTCGCCAGCATGTCGACGGTGAAGGCGGCGACGGCGAGCGGCACCAGTCCAAAGCGGAAAATCATGATGACCAGCACGATGTAGACGCAAGTAACCTCAGGCAACTCGACCGAGGGGTGAGTTGCACCGAGGCTGCGCAGCCCGACATAAATAAGAACAAAGGCGATGGCGGCGATCCAGTCTTTACGCAAGAGCACACGCAGGCCAAAGGCGAGAAAGAAGAATTGCAACGTAATGAAGATCGAGAGCGGGATCTGGATCAGCCACTGGCCAAAGGCGGCACGGCCACCGAGCAGGTAGGGCGTGGATAGAAAATTCGGGGAAACGCCCATGCGCGACAGAGGAATGTAGGCCAGTGAAAAAGTCAGCAGCCAGATGACGCCGAAACCCACGCCGAATAAAATGTCGCGGCCAACCACGGGATCGCGGAACTGGCCGGAAAGCAGGCGACTCCACGAAATCATGGCGTGCGGCCAGCGGCTGCGAATCCAGGGCTCGACCGCAAGATAGACCATCCACACCACGCCGCCCATGAACAGGCTGGTGGCGAGCGCAATCATGAACACAACGAACAGGTCGAGATCGGCCACCATGTGGCCCTTGCAGAGCCACACCAAAACCTGGAGCACAAACATGACAATGGCAACGCGGAGCGCGCCTTCGCGGTCGGCGCGACCTCGACGGTATTGGCGGCGCGCCAGCAAGGCGCCGCTGCCCAGCAGAATGAGCAGGGCTAGAATGCTGAAGATCTGGCCGGCCTTGTGCTTCCAGTTGTCATCGTCAGGAGAGCTGGCGACGCGCCATGGTTTATTCCAGTCTCCGATGGCGGCAAAGAACACCGGCTTGCCGTGATAAGCAGCGGCTTCGAGGCGAAGCGGACGAGCGGTGCCGGGCCACACACCGGTCCAGGCGGCGCGCGCATCGGAAGTCCCGAGAGAAGTCCACTGCGGTTCAGCCGTTTTGAAAGCAGCGGGATTGAGCTCGGCGGCGGCAAATAGCGCGCTCCAGTCGGGCGGCGTAGCGGGTGCAGGCTTGAGATCCTGCTGCGGCGGAATCGCCTGAAAATAGATCAAGCGTCCCCGGGCATCGATCTTCACATTGACCATGCCTGAAAGCGCAGTGGGCGGGTCCTCCTCTTCGAGAAGGTCAGGCGTGAGAAGAAAATCCTGGTATCCGCTGGCGAACATCGCTTTGGGACTTTGCCGGTACCAGAACAAAAGCGCAGTGGGACGCCCGGCGATAATGGCATTCCAGTCGTGCGCTCCCTTTTCCTTTTCGACCGAGCTGAGGAAATTGTCGTCGTAGCTGAAGTGGTAGCCGGTGTCGGCAGGTCTTTCGGTGTAGCCGAGTTTGGTAATGATCTCGCGCGATTTGTGGGCGAGTACTTCCGGCGTAAGTTCGGGATGCAGCTTCTCCAGGCCGCTATAGCGGATGTTGATGAACACTCCGATTGCCAGGCCGATCAGGATGCCGAGGAGGCAGATGGCAGCAACACGCGGACGCAATCCTGTGGTTTCACCCGCGGCCGCGACCATTTGCGGCGAGGGCGTTTCTCCAGCCGCCAGAGCTGCGGCCAGCGGATCTCCGCCCGGCAGCGCTGCCGCTACCGCCAATGCGTTTGCCGGACGTGCTGAAGGCTCCACATCTAAACAGCGCAGGATCACCTTTTCGATGATGGGATCGAGATCTTTGACCAGTGAAGATGGCCGGCTCGGTGTGCGGTCCTCTCTCGAACGCAGTTCGCCGGCAGTTTTGTCGGAGAAAGCCCGTTTGCCGGTGAAGACTTCATACAGCACCAGCCCCAGCGCATAAATATCGCTGCGCATGCTGACTTCTTTCCCGGCGAGCTGTTCGGGAGCCATATAGGCGGGAGTTCCGCTGCGCACTTCGGGACCGCGAATCTGATCGGCAAGCCCGGCAAGTCCGAAATCGGTGATGACGACTTGCCCGCGTCCATCGAGCATGATGTTGGCGGGTTTCAGGTCGCGATGCAGTACACCTTTGGAATGGGCTGCCGCCAATCCTGCGCACAGCTGGCGGGCAATTTCGATGGCTTTGTCCTCCGGCAGTCGTCCGATGCGGCGCAGCAATGAGGCCAGGTCTTCGCCATCGACGTATTCCATGGTGAAAAACGTTTGGCCGTCCACGTCGCCCACGTCATACACGCGGCACACATTGGGATGCGACACGCGGCGGGCAATCCGTACTTCGTTGCGGAATCGCTCCAGCAATCCTTCGTCGCGGGCGGCTTCGTCGGGAAGAAATTTGAGTGCGACGGCCTGCCCCAGGGTCAGATCGTCGGCGCGGTAAACCTCGCCCATCCCGCCTTTGCCCAGCAGCGCGATGATCCGGTAGCGCCCTACAATCAGCCGGCCGGGAAGGAATTTGCCTTCGCTGATCAAAGGCGCCGCAAATCCAGAAGAATGCGAAGCGGAGCCGGATCGTGGATTCCGGGGAAGGGGAGAAACGGCAGTGGCCTGATCGGATGAGGAAAGGTCGATGGTGGCCGCGTCATGGGAACTCGGAGTCGGGGTTCCACAGGACGAGCAGAAACGGACGCTCTCGACGATTTGTGAGCCGCAGTGCGAACAGTAAGCCATACAAATTCACGAACAGCATACCTGAGGACGGCTTGCCGTGCTTGACTGCTGATTTTTCAGGAAAACTCTGATGAGTGTCTCGTATTCGACCGTTGTTTCCAGTCCACGACTGTCGTGGGCGTGGGCGCCCGCGCCACATGTATTAACATCCGAACGATGACTTCTCGGCTCACCGTTTGGCTCAGTAGTCCTTTATTTCTTTTGTGCCTCGTGGCCGGCTTGCTGGCGTTTGTGGTGCAGTCCGGCGAACTGGGCACTGCCGACACTACCCACCGCCTGCAGACTACACATTGGCTCTGGACTTCCGAACCGCAGGTGTTTCCCAACGAATATCCGGACTTCGGGTTGCACGGACGCGAGGGAAAACTCTATAGCTGGTACGGCATCGGCCAGTCTCTGCTCATGCTGCCTGCCGATGTGATCGGCACCTGGATTGCTCGCTGGCGCATATTCGCCAACTATCAGGATGATCCCGTCGTGCGCAGCATCGTGGTCAGCTATAGCACCAGCATCCTGGTAAACATTCTGACGGCGTGGATTGCATTTCGCTTTCTGCGCCAACTGAGATTTGCCGTGAGCGAGGCGGTCGCGGGCGTTCTTGCGTTGCTCTTTTGCACCACGCATTTGCACTACACGCAGAATCTGATGGAGAACAATTACATCTTTCTGCTGACGCTGGCGGGCTTTTCGTTTCAGTTGGAATGGTGGCGAACCGGCAGCCGGCGGGCGCTGATCGCGGGATCGGCCGCGCTTGGGCTGAATCTACTCACGCGCACCACAACCGGACTCGACCTGATTGCCGCGGGCCTTTTTCTGCTGGCGATGGGCTGGTTCGATCGAATTCAGCCGAGTGAGTGGCGAAAGAAGATTGCAGACTACATTATCCTGGCCGGGCCGGTTTACTTCGTCTTCGGCCTGATCGAGCGCTGGTACAACTATTATCGTTTCGGATCGTGGACCCAAACCTACCTTCCCATCTTCGCGCGCGAAATGCGCGCGCAGGATCCCACGCTGCCCCCGAATTTTCCCTGGACTACGCCCTGGCACGAAGGCATCCTCGGGCCGCTGTTCAAGCCGGAGAAGTCTATCTTTCTTTTTGATCCGCTATTGATTCTCGCGATTGTGCTTTTGATTCTGTGCCGGAAACGCCTCGGTTCTGAAACGCGTGCCTATGCCGTGGCCTCGTTCTTTCTTCTTGCCGCTTACATCGGCTTTTATGCGCATTACACCTGGTGGGCGGGCGATTTCGCCTGGGGCGATCGCTACGTTTCGACCGCGGTCGAGTTGGCCGCGCTCCTGGCTGTTCCCGTTCTCTTGCGCGATCGCGCGAGCCTGGGGCCGTGGATGTGGCGAACCGGGATTGCGCTGATCGCGGTCAGCCTCGTGATTCAGTTCGCGTCCCTCGCGTTCTGGTTGCCGATCGAGATCTATCAGATGGAGACTCTGGGGCACCCTACGTTCGTGATCGCGCTGCGCTTCAAGAACATCGCTGCGTTTGCGCTTGGAAAAATGGACGCCTGGGGACTCGACACCGACGCCATGCACTGGGATCCCTGGGACTACGTCCACATTACAACATGGAATTTCCTGCCATTTCTGCTGCGGCGGGTTGGGGTTGCGCCGCGGTGGGTGGTGGACGTGGCGTTCGCCGTGTGGGGCGCGGGAATAGGCGCGCTGGCAGCTGTGATGACGAAAATATTGCGCGTGGTAGAATGGTAGACAGGTGGGGTAGAAATGGTGGAGGAACCGTGAGCGTAAACGCAAAAAGCCTAAATATAAAGGATGGAGAGACGCACCGCATGGCGCAAGAGTTGGCGCGGCTGACCGGCAGGAGCATGACGGCGGCTGTGAATGAGGCGCTGCGCGAGCAACTGGAACGAGTGCGGCGGAAGCCGAAAAAGGACATGGCCGAGCAGATTATGGAAATCGCCCGAGATTGCGGCAAACGCTGGAAGGAGCCCTATAAGTCGATGGACATCGATGATCTGCTCTATGACGAAAAAGGGTTGCCGAAATGATTGTCGACTCATCGGCAATCGTTGCGATTTTGCGGGAGGAATCGGACGCGGAGGAATTCGCGGAAGCCCTGAAGCTGGCGCCTGCTCGCCGGATGTCGGCGGTCACATACGTCGAGACCGGCATTGTAGCCGATTGCAACCGGGATCCTGTGTTGAGCCTTAGGTTCGACGAACTCATTCAGAAGGCCGGAATTCAAGTGGAATCGGTTACGCCCCAGCAGGCCAGGATCGCACGCCAGGCGTATCGCGACTTCGGAAAGGGACGCCATAAGGCGAGACTGAATCTTGGGGACTGTTTTGCCTACGCGCTGGCGAAAGAAATGCACGAGCCTTTGCTGTTCAAAGGGCGGGACTTCCACCACACGGATATAGAGGCCGCGAGCGCCTAAACAACGTGGGCATTGTAACTGGCAGAGGTCCCAAACTATCCTTGTCCGGTTTAGGAGGCCTTAGTGTGGTGGATATTGTTAGGTCACATCGGTATTCCGTTGGCGTTCGGGATTGCATTTGTCATCTTCGCTACGGCGTCCAGCGTGCACGCACCCACATGGGATATTGCTTTTGAAACAGCCCTCGACTTCGCTGTGCTGGGTATTGGCGCTACTGGCGCCATCTTCGAGAATGAGACGATCACCAGCGCATTCGGACACCACTCCGCAGTCATCGGCATTGCCGTCATCGGTGGCAACTTCCTGCTAAGCTCAGCGATTATGTTCATTCGGAGATATGTGTTCAGTGGGACGCACCGGAAGTTGCTGTGGGCTTGTATTTCCATAGGCTTGGGGTGTTTGTGCGTTTTGCTGACTTCTCTCGTGATGGCACATGCCTACGGTGCACTATAGGTGTTGGTGTGATGATATAGAATGGTCGGAGAGGTAACAGTCGATGGAATTCCTCAAACTAGCTGCAGTCGGCGTATTAGTCGCTGGTATTGTTGGCACAAGCCTCGGCTTTCTCATTAAATTTATTGTGGACCGCGGCGAGGCCTCAGCCACGAACGATCAGGCGCTCCCAGTTGGAAGTGTGCGGAAGCGCAGACGGGACGTGACTGTATCTCTGCCGTCCTCCCCCGCCTAGCGCCGCCTTTACTCCACCGTGACCGACTTAGCCAGGTTCCTGGGCTGATCCACATCGCAGCCGCGCCGCACCGCAATGTGATACGCCAATAACTGCAGCGGCACGATCTCCAGAATCGGCGACAATTCATCCGGGGCCGGAGGAATGTACAGCACGTGGTCGGCGGCTTCCTTGATCTCTTCATCGCCTTCGGTGGCCAGCGCGATCACTACGCCCGACCGGGCTTTCACTTCCTTCAAGTTCGACATGGTCTTTTCGTAGCGCAGCATCGACTCAGGGTCATTCCCGTCGCGCGTGGCGATCACAACCACCGGCAGATTCTCGTCAATCAGCGCATTCGGACCGTGCTTCATCTCGCCCGCCGGATATCCCTCGGCATGAATGTAGGAAATTTCCTTTAGCTTGAGCGCCCCTTCGAGAGCGATGGGATAGTGGATGCCGCGTCCCAGAAAAAGAAAGTCACGCACCTTCTGATAGCGCTTCGCAAGTTCGTCGCAGGCGTCATCGTGCGTAAGAATGTGCTCGAGCTTTGCCGGAATGCGGGTTAACTCCAGCATCGCCGCGCGCGCCTGTTCCGGCTGCATCACGCCGCGCACCTGCGCCAGATACATGGCGAAGATGTAAAGCGCCGTAAGCTGTCCGGTGAAGGCTTTAGTGGAAGCCACGCCGATTTCCGGTCCGGCGTGAGTGTAGATGGTGCCGGAAGCTTCGCGCGTGATCATCGATCCCACTACGTTGCAGATGGCCAGCGTTTTCGAGCCCCTGGCCTTGGCTTCGCGCTGAGCGGCAATGGTATCGGCGGTTTCGCCGGATTGCGAAATCACCAGCGTGATCGTGTTGGGACCGACAATGGGATTGCGATATCGCCATTCGCTGGCGTAATCCACTTCCACCGGCACACGCGCCAGCGTTTCGATCATAAATTTTCCCGCCTGCCCGGCGTGCCAACTGGTTCCGCAGGCGATGATGTTGATTTTGGCCGCAGCCCGAAATTCGGCCTCGCCGATCTCCATCGCGTCAATAAAAATGTGGCCGGTCTCCTGCGAAACACGTCCCAGCGTGGTATCGCGGACGGCGCGCGGCTGCTCATAAATTTCTTTGAGCATGAAATGCTTGAAGCCGCCTTTTTCGGCGAGAATCGGATCCCAGGTGACGCGCTGCACCTGCCGCACCACGGGCCGTCCGTCGAAATCGGTCAACTCCACGCCATGAGGCGTGACCACCGCCATATCGCCATCGGCGAGGAAAACAATATCGCGGGTGTGGTGCAAAATGGCGGGAACATCCGACGCCACAAAGTATTCATCATTCCCCAGGCCAATGACCGCGGGCGGCCCATTGCGGGCGGCCACAATCTTGTCGGGCTCTTCGCTGGAAATCACGGCCAACGCGAATACTCCGGTGAGCTGTTTCACCGCCTGCCGTACCGCTTCTTCGAGCGAAGGGCGTCGTCCGTCGGGCGTACTCTGGGAATACTTCTCCACCAGGTGGGCGATGATTTCCGTATCCGTCTCGGTGGTGAAGGTGTGCCCTTCTTCCGCCAGCTTCTTCTTGAGACTCAGGTAGTTTTCGACGATGCCGTTGTGCACCACCACGATCGTTCCCGTGCAATCGCGGTGAGGATGGGCATTCTCTTCGGTAGGACGGCCGTGCGTTGCCCAACGCGTATGTCCAATACCGTAGGTGCCGCTCAGCGGCTTCAGGCGGATGGCTTCTTCCAGATTGCGCAGTTTGCCTTCCGCGCGCCGGATGTCGAGCCCGGTTCCGTTGCCGCAGACGGCGATGCCTGCCGAATCATAGCCACGGTATTCCAGCCGCCGCAGACCTTCAATAATGACCGGAACGACGCTCTTCTTGCCTACATAACCAACAATGCCGCACATAGGGACCTCTATGGATACACTTCGGGCGATCTCGACTATTCCGCCAGCGAAAAGCGAAATTCTTCGATCACAGGATTGGTCAACACTTCGCGGGCGATCCGCTCGACCTCGGTCTGGGCCTGCTCGCGCGATAACCCAGCGTCCAACGTCAGTTCAAAATACTTTCCCTGTCGCACACCCTCCAGCCCCTGATAACCCATTTTCTTGAGTGCGCCGTGAATGGTCTTGCCCTGAGGATCGAGGACGCTCTTTTTGAGGGAAACATAGACGTAAGCTGTCATAAACACCTGATTATACGTGAGCCTCCACGGCAACACCGGTCTAATCAAGGCACAGTCGTAACCTGCGGCCCACAAACGTTCACGGAATTACCACCCTGGGACAGAGTCTTGTCCTGAAACCCGAACAAAGCGAAAAAGTATTTCCTGCGCCGCGACTCATGTGATTTAATGTGCCAATTGAGAGCATATTTCGCCTTTGAGGGGGGGCGGAAGAAGGGGCGTGGTGTACTCCTCAGGCGCAGCAAGCGTCGAAGTCCGTGTGGCCTTTTCCTCGCATCCGCGAGAAGCTCGCGATTTCCTATTTGGTCGTCCCCAGTTCGCTCATCGATCAGAGTTGTTCTTTCTTATCTCCTCAGTTTTCCTTTCGGCTATTTGTCTGACGGGTTTCGTGCGGCCTCATCTGGCACTGGTCCCGCCCAGCGAAGACACATGCGGTGTTCCGCACTCCAGTGCGACATATGCATCGAGGCCGTTCTAGTGGAGGGATCTGCCGCGGCTCCGTGCCCCCCAGTCCCGCACGACTTGGAATCCCGGCTTCGCCGGGAAGTGGCGCGCCTGCAGATTGTTTTGGACGTCACCAACCTGTTGGCGGCGAACCCCGACGTGCTCCAGGTCTTCCCCAGAATTTCGGCGCGCCTGCGCCGACTCCTGCGCCAGGAGTTCGCCAGTTTCGCGCTGCACGACGCGGTCACCGGATTACTGGTTCATCAGGCCATTGACTTTCCTCTCAGCAAGGGAGTGCTCTCGGCGGTCCAAATCAGCGACAACAACAGCCCGGCGGCGCACGCCCTGCTCCAGCGCAGTCCCATGATCTTTGCCAAACAGGATCTGCAAAGCTTCGAGGGCGCGATCGGGACAAATCTGATCGCAGAAGGACTGCAGTCTCTGTGCTGCATTCCGCTGCTCCGTCCCAAAGGGCCCCTCGGAGTCTTCGTTCTGGGCAGCACCCGCCAAAATGCTTTTCAATCAACTGACCTGGATGTGGTCAATCAGGTGGCCACGCAACTGGCCGTGACCGTCGAAAACCATCGCGCCGCTTTAGAAATCAAAGCCCTCAAACGACGGCTTGGGGAGGAGCGTGAGTATCTGACCGGCGACATTCGCTCCCAGAGCGCCTTCTCTGAGATCGTAGGCGACAGTCCCGCCCTAGCCCATATTCTGGATCAGACTGCCACGGTCGCGCCCAGCGACGCCACCGTCCTGATCCTGGGCGAAACCGGTACGGGCAAGGAACTCGTCGCCCGCGCCATCCACCGCATGAGCCGCCGCAAAGAAGGCGCTTTTATCAAGGTGAACTGCGCAGCCATCCCCACCGGCCTGCTGGAAAGTGAACTCTTCGGGCACGAGAAAGGCGCGTTCACCGGGGCCATCAACCGCAAAGTCGGCCGCATGGAACTGGCCGACGGAGGAACTCTATTTCTCGACGAGATCGGCGAAGTTCCCCTGGAACTGCAACCCAAATTGCTGCGCGTTCTGCAAGACCAGGAGTTTGAGCGCCTGGGCAGTAATCGCACGCGAAAAGTCAATGTGCGCCTGGTCGCGGCCACCAACCGCGACTTGGCCGAGAGCATGGTGCAGCACGAATTTCGCAGCGATTTGTTCTACCGGCTCAGCGTCTTTCCCATCGTCATGCCGCCACTGCGGGACCGGCGCGAGGATATTCCCCTGCTGGTACGCCATTTCGTGCACCGCTTCGCCGGCCGCAGGGATCACACGATCGAGACCATTCCCAAAGAAACCATGCAGGCCCTCATGGCGTGGCACTGGCCCGGCAATGTCCGCGAACTGGAAAACCTGATGGAACGCTCCTTGATTTTGAGCGAAGGCAGCGTCTTGCGGGTTCCGCTCTCGGAACTGCAGCCTAAGGGAGAGCACCGATTACAGACTGATTTAAGCCTGAATAGCGCAGAACGCCAGCACATCATTCGCATGCTGCGCGAAACTCACGGCGTGCTCTCCGGCGCTGAGGGCGCAGCGCAGCGATTAGGTTTGAAGCGGACCACGCTGCAATCCATGATGCACCGTCTCAAGATCACTCGATCCGACTATTCCTAGGGAATCACCAAACATCCTGAATCACGGATATCCAATCAGGAAGGCTCTGGTCGAGGCATCATGCTTTCCCTGACGACTAGTCGGCATAGTTGCCGAGGTCGCGGCAGGCAGTATCGAATCTCACCGGCCTTCTTTTTGCATTCGTTTTGGAACTCGTTCCAAACAGGGAACTTGTTCCCATCTGGGACTCGACCCCAATGTGGAACCAGGCGTGCAATATCCCTTGCAAATCCGCCCCTGGCCAGGCAGTTACCTTTCCTTCCTTCCCATAGCGGAGATCATCGCTTGTCGGCTTTTCCGTGGCCTGTGTAGCTGGCCCTCGAAGGAGTAAGGAACATGGTTTCGGCGTGCAACAGTCTAAGATTTCCAACCCGCTCTTCCAGCCAGATTGGATGTGCCCCTGTCATGCCGCAACTTGCGCCCGAAGTCACTCCCAGAGTGGACCCGGGCTGGAAGCTCAGCGACGTGACGCAAGCCCTCACCCCTTTGACGGTTCTGCAACCTCTGCTTCCCTTGCTTGATCTTCCCTTGCCTGGGCGGCCAGCCACCCAGACCAGTCCCGCCCAGATCGATCCGTTCTATCTATTTACCTGTTATGTCGAGTGGGAACGGCACGAAGATGCGGCCGCAGGCTGGGAATTAGTCGCTGCTGCGCAGAGCGCGCAGGGCGATACGCGCGCGCAGGCTCTGGCGTTGCTTGCCCGTTCCCGCCATCTCGGCCGTTGCGGCGACAACGCCACTTCACACCTTGCTTTTCAAGCAAAACGGCCCGGAGCCAAGGAGCTCGAAATGAAAGCACCGTACGGACTGGAGATCGTCGACAACTGTGCGGACTGCTCACTGACCAAATCCGGGTTTTTCTGCGGATGTTCTCCCCAGGTCCGCCAGGCGCTGGATCAAGTCAGTCACAAAAGCATCCTGCCGGCGGGAGCCATCTTGTATGTCGAAGGTCAGGCTCCTCGCGGAGTCTTTATCGTGTGCTCGGGCACGGTCAACATCTCGACCGCGTCGCGCGAGGGCAAAGTGCTGGTGCTCAAGACGGCCAACCCGGGCGAAGCTCTGGGCTTGAGCGCAGCCATTTCCGGCGTGCCTTACGAGACCACGGCGGAAACTGCAACTCCCTGCCAGGTCAACTTTGTGGACCGCAAGCACCTTCTGGAGCTCATTGAGTCCCATGGCGAAATCGGCGCGCATGCGGCCCGCAGCCTGAGCCGCGAGTACCAGATTGCCTATCGCGAGATTCGCGACCTGGTCCTGACCCGCTCCTCAGCCGGCAAGTTGGCCCGACTGCTGCTGTCGCAGTCGCCGCGGCCCCGGCTGGAACTTGACACCTACGTCGCCACTCCCATGACGCACGAGGAAATGGCTCATCGCATCGGCTCTTCCCGTGAAACGGTAACCCGGCTGCTGACTAATCTTCGCAAGAAGCGGTTGATTCGACTCGACGGCGCCAGCTTGATCATTCAAGACCGCCCGGCCCTGGAAGCGCTCGCGGTTTGACCTTCCCCCGAGGAAAACGGAGGGTGGCGAGCAGGGTTGCTGCCCTCCGGCCTGAAACACAGTTCCGCCCGCACATTTCAGCGGAGATGGCAAGCGATCTACACGGGCACGCTCATCGTCGACCTGATCGCGACCGTCGAACGAGTGCCGCAGCCTGTCCGCCGGCTGCAACTCGATCCTGATCCAGTGTCGCGCGATTCTGAAACCAGTATATGCAGCTGCAGGCAGCAGCGATCAGAGTCCGAACAACTCCCGCAGCCGCCGGGTTTGGGCGCGGCTGACCGGGATCTCGGTCTGTTTCTTGTCGTCCATGCGCAATTGGTAGGAGCTCTTGAACCAGGGTACGACCTCGCGAATCCGGTTGATGTTCACCAGATAGGAGCGGTGAGCGCGCCAAAATAAGTTGCTGTCGAGACTTTCCAGCAGTTCTTCCAGCGTGCGGCAGTTGGACTGTCCTTCCATTCCCGCCGCGCCCGCCGTCACCACCGTGATCACGCCGTCTTCAATCCAGGCGTAGCAGATATCTTTTTGATCCACCAGAAACATCCGGCCCACGGCCTTAAGCAGGATCTTGGCCGCGGGCTGTTTCTGCGACTCGAGCATGCGGACCAGAGTTTCCAGTTTTTCGCTGGGAGCGTCGCCGGCATCCTGCTGTGTGCGCGCCTTCTGCACGGCCTGGGCTACACGCTTTTTGTCGAAGGGCTTCAGCAGGTAGTCCACTGCGTTCACTTCAAAGGCCTTCACGGCGTATTGATCGAATGCCGTGGCGAAGACGATCTTGGGCAGACGAATCTTTCTGTCGAGCAGCCTCTTGATCACGCCAAAGCCGTCGAGACCGGGCATCTGCACGTCCAGAAAAACGAGATCGGGATTGTGTTCTTTGATCAGGCTAACGGCTTCGAGGCCATTCTTGCCCTGGGCTACGACGTTCACGTCGCTGTCGTTCTTGAGAAGATAGGTGAGTTCGTCGCGAGCAAGCTGTTCGTCATCGACGATCACCGCGGATAAGGACATCGTGGCTCCAACGCCGATTGTGCAGGCTCACCGAAGTATAATGGCCGCACTTTGCCAGAGCAACGTCGGAGCAGGGAGCGGTCGAGAATCGATTGCGGACGGAAAGACAGCCAGGACGCTCTCAGCGGTTCCCCCCTGCGTTGGGAACTTGAGCCTGACCTCATTGCGGCCGTTGCATCGCGCCGCCCATGTTCCCCATATCGAACTTGGTGTAGCCGGCGGGGACTTCAAACAGGCTGGCCGGCTGCGCGCCTTCCTGAATGTTGCGCAGCTCCCAGCTGCTCGACTTATCTTTCCCTTTGATGGGAAAACGCAGTTTAGGATCGATCCAGAAAGTAGTGACATCGCCGCTCTTGTTGGTCGCTTCGTATTTCACGCAGCTGCGGCCATTGACCGTGTCGCTGCCGACTTTGTGACAGGAACTGCCGTCGGTTCGATAATGCTGAGCCCAGTCGGAGCAAGCCGCTTCGGCGTCGCCGGTGTGGAAAAAATTGGTAGCGTAAGGATTGCGCTGCGCCGCCATCTGCTGCGGCACTTCCATGTACATATGTTGCGCATCCATCAGCACCGTGGTGGTTTGCGTAGACAGGTTGACAATGACCGCGCCCCCACCGCGGGCATCTTTCCTGGTGGACTCGAAGCGCATCTTGTCTTTGCCGAAATACATCTTGGCTTGCGATGCGTCGCCCTTTTGCAGGTCGTACATCTCGGCGGAAAATTCACTTTGGGCGAATGCACAAATGCCAGCGAGTATCAATCCAAGGCAAAGCGACCACCGGACCAGTGAGCGAAGCATGGACCCTCCCCAAACGGACTTGGTTGCGCACTTTCGAATGCGCCGCCAGCATAGCAGAAGACGCGCGCATATTTCGAACGGCGAGCACGCACTACATGTCGCAGGCATTAGGTTGGCCGCGGCTCAGACCGCGCTCTCCAGCGCCAGTGCCATGCCCATCCCACCACTGACGCAAAGCGTCGCCACACCGCGCCTTGTATTTCGCTTCATCATCTCGTGCAGCAAAGTGACCACGATTCGCGTACCGGTACAGCCAATGGGATGTCCCAGAGCGATCGAGCCGCCATTCACGTTGAGCCGGTCGCGATTGAAATTCAGCACGCGATCGCAGGCCAGCACCTGCGCGGCAAACGCCTCATTCAGTTCCATCAATCCGAATTCGTGCAGCCGCAGATTGTGCTTGTCTGCCAATTTCTGCAAAGCAGGAACCGGACCAATCCCCATAGTTCGCGGATCGACTCCCGCCGAAGCGATCGCCGAGATCCGCGCCAGCGGCTTCAAGTTATTCTGCTTCACAAAATGCTCGCTGGCTACAATCACCGCCGCCGCGCCGTCCGCGATACCCGAAGAATTTCCCGCCGAAACCGTGCCGGTCTCCGAAAACACCGGAGGAAGTTTCGCCAGCTTCTCCAGGCTGGCATCGGGAAAGGGATGCTCGTCGCGCGCAAACACCGTAGTTCCCTTCTTGCCCTCAATCGTCACCGGAACGATTTCCGCCTCCAAGCGCCCGGCGGCAATCGCCCGCGCGGCGCGGGTTTGCGACAGCAGCGCGAATTCGTCCTGCTCCTCGCGCGAAATCTGGTATTGCTCGGCCAGCACCTCGGCGGTCTCGCCCATCAACAATTTCGCCAGCGGACAAAAAAAGCCGTCGCGATACATGCCGTCCACCACTTCCTGATGGCCCAGCCGATATCCCCAGCGCGCGCCGTCCAGATAATACGGAAGCCGCGACATCGATTCCGTCCCGCCGGCAAGGATGCAGTTCGCATCACCCAGCGTGATTGCCTGATACGCCAGCGCAATCGACTTCATCCCCGAAGCGCACGCCTTGTTGACCGTGTACGCGGGAGTCTCGTGCGGCACTCCGCTGCGCACCGAAATCTGCCGCGCCGGATTCGGCCCTCCGCCCGCCTGCCGTGCATTGCCGAAAATCGTCTCCTCAATCTGCTCGGGACGCACCCCGGCCCGCTCCATCGCTCCCTTCGCAGCGACCACTCCCATATCGGCCGCGGTCAGCGAAGCCAGCGATCCGCCAAACTTCCCAATCGGCGTGCGAACCGCCGAAAGAATATAGACAGGTTGCAAAACGAAACCTCCAAACGCTTGAGTTTAACAGGTGGATTTCCTGTATTCTAGAAGCACCTAAAAAGGTGCTCTGGAGATCTGATGCTAAACCTCACTCAGGATATTCAATCGCTCACGACTTTCCGCCGCCGCTCCGGCGACTTCATGAAACAACTTCGCACGAGCAAGCGCCCCGTCGTCCTCACGGTGAAAGGAAAAGCCGCGGCCGTGGTTCAGGACGCCGAAGCCTATCAGCGGCTTCTTGATATCGCCGCGTCGGCTGACTCACGCGAAGGAATCCGCCAGGGATTGGAAGACGTAAAGAAAGGACGAGTCCGTCCAGCGCGCGAATTCTTCCGAGAGTTCGAGGGCCGCCATGGCCTTTCTCGTTAGACTTTCAAAACGCTCCGAGCGCGACCTGGAAGCAATCTACCTCTACATCCGCGCACAGGATTCGCGCGCTGCCCATCGTTGGTACCAAGGCCTGCGCGAAGCAATCCTGAGCCTCGAAGAACTCCCCAACCGCTGCCCTCTGACTCCCGAAGACAAACGTTTCAGGCATCTGCTCTATGGCCGCAAGCCGCACGTCTACCGGATCATCTATCGAGTCCTCGAACGCGCCCATCGAGCCGATATTCTTCACATCCGCCACGGCGCACGCGGCGCTTGAAGAGAGCCGTAACGCCGGCGAACTTTAAGAACCGTGCCGCATAACAAATTCGCTGTCACGCTGGTTATACTCAATAGAATGCACCTCAACCCTTCCGCCCTTCCGCACCGCGACCTCTACAACCTGATTCTCAACTCCGTCGCGCCGCGACCCATCGCCTGGGTCTCAACGCTCAGCGCCTCCGGCCAGCCAAACCTCGCTCCCTTTTCTTTTTTCAACGCCGTCTGCGTCGATCCTCCACTTCTGGCTTTCGCGCCAGGACTTCGTCCTCCAAAGACTGCCGGCTCGTCACAAGGAGCGCCGCAAGGCGAACCAAAAGACACGCTCCGCAACGTTCGCGATACCAAGGAATTTGTCGTCAGCATCGTCACCTACGCGCTGCTCGACCCCATGAACATCACCAGCGGCGAATACCCCGCGACGGTCAACGAATGGGAACTGGCCAAGGTCACTCCCGAACCCTCGCAACTCGTTCGTCCCGCTCGCGTCAAAGAATCTCCGGTCAGCTTCGAATGCAAGCTCCATCAGATTCTCGATTTCTCGCCCGCGCCCACCAGCAGCAGCCTGGTCATCGGACAAGTCGTCGCCATTCACGTCGATGACGCTCACCTCAAAGATGGCCGCCTCGATCGCAACTCTCTCGACCTGATCGGACGCATGGGCGGCATCCAATACACGCGCACCACCGAGAGAGTCGAACTGGCAAGGCCGCAGGTGGAGTAGGGGACGAGCAAGGTACAATGGCTGGCACGCTTGGACGACCTTGGAGGAAGCTGGCCATTGGTCTCGGCCTTGCCCTTGGGCTGCTCTGGCTTTGGCGAGTGGGTACGCGCCGCCGAGGGGAGTCTATGGACTTTACGTTCGAGTTCGGTGAGACGACGGAAAACGGTGCATTCTTCGAAAGGCACCCGAACTTCTATCCAGCCCTTGAGGGCCTTTGCGCACTCATCAACAGATGCTTTGCCCGTCCGATACCGAGGCCATGGCCTGAGTATGTTTGTTTCAGCCTCGGTGAGTCGTGCCGGGAAGATTTTCTTGAGATTTTATTCCTGGCTGCGAACGGCTACGGGCCCGGGGCGTCCAAACTTCTTCGAGGGCTCTACGAGCGAGCGGTCGCACTGGCCTATATGGTCAAAGACCCCGCCAAGGCCGAACGCTTCGCTCGTTTCGCCGCGGTGCAGGAGCACAAAGCTCTTAAAGACGCTCTCAAGGTAACGACGGAGGAACAGTGGAATGAGGTTATGGGATCAGGTAACACAGCGGCGGAAATTAGGAACAGGTTCGAAACCGTCAAAGAAGAATTCGAGCAAACTGACTGTAGGAAATGTAAAACGAAACGACCGGCTATCACTTGGGACTTAGACGTCGCGGCTATGGTTGCCAAAGTCGGCTCTCCCTATGACACGTATTACCTCATGGCGTACGCGAACGCGAATCTTGAAATACACGCAACTCTGGCTTCTGCACTGCGCGAGGATAATAGGGACCAAGATGCACGCCGGACGCAGCGGCGCGAGCAGGCTGACACTGCTCTCTTCTGCGCTGCAATGTTGCTAGTAGAAGTTTTGCGCTCCCAGAACACTCTATTTGCGCTTAATCTCAGTGACGAGCTCCAGGTCACCGAGGAGGCGATCGCAACGGTGTGGAAAGACTCCATCGACGCAAGGCCCTGACAAGCTTAACTGATCGCTCGCCTGCTAAAATTATCCTTAAGGCCCTATGTTTGAGAATCTTCAGGAAAAACTTCAACGCGCTTTCAAGTCTCTCCGCGGGCAGGCCAAGCTCACCGAAGAGAACATTGACGAGGCTCTGCGCGAAATTCGCCTAGCGCTGCTCGAAGCCGACGTCAACTTCAAAGTCGTCAAGCAGCTCATCGACCAGATCAGAGCCAAAGCCATCGGCCAGGAGGTCATGACCGCGCTCTCGCCCGGCGAGCAGGTCATCAAGATTCTCCGCGACGAACTGGTTGAGATCCTCGGCAAAGACACTGCGCGCGTAAAGTTCGCCTCGCAGCCGCCCACCGTCGTGCTCATGGCCGGACTGCAAGGCTCCGGCAAGACCACAACTTCCGGCAAGCTCGCCCACTGGTTCAAAGCCGGCGGACATCGTCCCCTGCTCGTCTCCGTCGACGTGTATCGTCCTGCCGCCCGTGAACAATTAAAGATTGTCGCGCAAGCGGTCAAGGCGCAAATCTACGAAGGCCAAGTCACCGAGGCCAACACCGCAACCGTCGAGCGTCTGGTGAAAGAAGCCCGCCGCGAAGCCGTCGTCACCGGATGCGACGTGCTCATCGTCGACACCGCCGGCCGCCTGCACATCGATGACGATCTTATGGACGAGATGCAGTCGCTCAAAAAGCTGCTGAATCCGTCCGAAATTCTGTTCGTCGCCGACTCCATGACCGGCCAGGACGCCGTCAACTCCGCCGACCAGTTCCACAAGAAGCTCTCGCTCACCGGCGTCGTGCTCACCAAAATGGACGGCGACGCCCGCGGCGGCGCTGCGCTTTCCATCCGCCAGGTCACCGGACAGCCCATCAAGTTCATCGGCGTCGGCGAAAAATACGACGCGCTCGAACCCTTCCATCCCGACCGCATCGTCTCGCGCATTCTCGGCATGGGCGACATCCTATCGCTCATCGAGCGCGCCGAACAGCAAATCGACAAAAAGAAAGCCACGGAGATGGCCACCAAAGCGCTTTCCGGCGACGGCTTCTCGCTCGAAGACTTTCGCGATCAGTTGCGGCAAGTGAAAAAGATGGGATCGATGAAGAGTCTGATGGGCATGCTGCCCTCCATCGGCCCATTCTCCGGCCTGCAAAAAGCCGCCGACAACGTCGACGAAAAACAGATCAACCGCGTTGAAGCCATCATCAATTCGATGACCACGCACGAGCGCAATCACCACGAAGTCATCAACGGCAACCGCCGCAAGCGCATCGCCCGAGGCTCAGGCACCAGCGTGCAGGAAGTGAACAATCTTCTCCGCCAGTACGCCCAGATGAAAAAAATGTTCAAGCAAATGGGCAAACCCAGCTTCGCAAGAAGGCTAGCAGGAATGAAGCTGCCGGGCATGTAGAAAAGCGGACCACGCTGTACGCTGCGAAGCTTGGGAGACATACGATGGCGCATCCAGATGGTGGAAGAAACCAATATTCGATACGCGACACAGCTTCATCCAAGCCTTTGAGTCGGTTCGCGTGAGAAACGGAATTAGGTTCCAGTCGTCGACCGACCATTTGACGACGGCCCGCGTCGGTGACACCGATTGCGGGACCCCCGCAATCGCTTTTCGGCAGGGCAAGCATGGCGGAAACGTGTGTCAGAGTTGCTGGGATTTACCTATTCGTGCTCAGGCACAAGAATCAGCCAATGGGTTCGTGGCTTGGATCGTTCGCTGAGCTAGAAGCCCGAAACTGCGCAATCACTGTGCTGCAGAAAGCACTCGAAGATTTCGGTTGTATTCATTGCCAGCCAGAACGCGGAAGCCAGCGTCAAAGGTCACCAGCACTCCGTGCTCCTTAATCGCCAGCCCCAGCAAATAGGCATCGGTGACCTGTTGATGCCCGAAAATGCGCGCGGAGAACGTCGCCGTGAGCGTGGACCAGGAGTCGACGATAGGCCAATAGCGATAGCCCGGGTGCTCGGCAAAGCTGGAGAGTATCGCGGTAGCCTGCTGTACGGTCCGAGTCGCAGGGCGATATTTCGGGTGGGTAGTGATGCGTATAAAGCCCGCCTCGGTCAGCGGGCAGACACCCCAGTTCTCTTTGCCCTCAGCTTGAAACCATTTCCCTGCCGCCTTATGGAATTCATGGTCGGGTTCCGCAAGGGCGATCAGCGTGTTGAGATCGAGCAGATACTTCCTCTTAACCGAGTTCACTTTCGGCCTCATGCACCATCTTCGAAGTCAGGGTTTGGCCGCTGGCGGGAAATGCGGCGAGTCCTGTGATCGCCGAGCGCCTTATTTCGGGCGCTGGCGGCTGCGCGACCTGTGCCCGGCGAACCAATTCGCTGATCGCCGCGCTGAGGGTAATCCCCTTCGCCGCGGCATATATCTGTGCAAATTGGTGAACGTCGTCATCAAGCGTTACGTTGGTTCGCATATACGGATTATACACCACCCTATACCTAATGCACACCGCTCGATATTGGTGCGCATCTCATATCGGTCACGCGACGGCTATTGAAACGCTCCGAGCCACCTCACCGGAAAGCGCGCCGCCAAAGCGTTGACCAGCCGTTCGTCGGCAGTGATGAGGTCAGCATGAGATTCCACCGCGAGCGCCACGTAGAAGCAGTCGGCAGGATGCCGGTCGTAGTCGAATGCGATCTTGAGCGCTTCGTTCAGTAACAAACGTGAGGGGACCGTTTGAAATTCGAGGTCGCGCAAATCTTTCTCGACAACCTCAGCCTGGCGACGATCCCATCTCCCTTGCTTGGTCCCTTTCCACAAGACATTTCCGACTTCCGCCCAGAAGATGCCCGGAACGATGAAATCGATATCGCCCAGGCTGAACCGTGTGAATAGGTTCACAGAGATATGCGTAAGAGGCTCTCCCGCAAACGGCATCGCCCACTTCATTGCGACGCTGGCGTCGAGAATGAAAGTGGTCACCGCTCACGGTCCTCGCGGATCATCTCCTCGGCCGACGGGAACGGGCCGGGCGAGAGCGGGGGCTTGGCGCGAAGCTCCGCGAATCTTTCAAAAACTTCCCGCCGACGTTTCAATTCCGCCTCTGTAGGTATGTTTACTTTAAGAAGCTCGATCACTTCGGCGGCGATGGACTTGCGATTCTTCTTAGCCCGAGCGCGAAGAGCTTTGTAGATCGCATCCGGCACATTCTCGACGTATAGCGTCGCCATAGGAATCTCCTAGGGAAAGTCTAGCACAAGCATAGGGAGAAAATGCAGCGCTCTGCGTTTGACTTCCAAGCCCCTGCCCTTTATCCTGACTAGTTGCTCCTTGCGGTACTTACGCCTTCGGGCGTGTTTCCGCGGGCCGGATGGCCGGGCGTTGATTAGAGATGACGTGGCCGCGGAGCGTTTCGCGATGTTCCTCAACATTAAAGATTTGGAACTCCATCCTCTGGATTTCAAGGATGAGTTGCAGCCCGGCGTCCTCGACCTGGGAGATGAGGCGCGGCAGACCGGACCGCTGAAAGCTTCCGGACACGCCGAGGTCATCGAGGAGCATCACGGCAAGCATGAGGTAATCAAGGACATCCGCCTGCGCGGGCGCTTGTCGGCGCCGATGGAACTGCAATGCGCCCGCTGCCTGGAGCCGGTGCCGCAAAACATTCAGCGGGACTTCGAATTGCTATACCGCCCGCTGGGCGCCGATGCCGGCCGCGACGAGCTTTCCGTGACCGACGCGGAAGCCGAAATCGGCTATTATCAGGGAGAAGGTATTTTGCTCGAGGATGTGCTGCGCGAGCAGGTTTTGCTGGCCTTGCCGTTGAAAGTGACCTGCCGCGAAGACTGCAGGGGCTTGTGCCCGGTGTGCGGCAGAAATCTGAATCAGGAACAGTGTTCGTGTTCCACCGCTGTGGAAGATCCGCGGTGGGCCGCGCTCAAAGAAGTTCGCGACCGGCTGGGGCACTGAAAATCGCTGTCAGCTATCAGCTATCAGCCGATAAGTAATCCAATGATGAGCGAATCCCACGAGCCCGAAGGTTTAAGCTAAGAGCTAAGAGCTGAAAGCTAAGAGCTGAAAGCTGACAGCTGACAGCTTCACGAGAGGAATCATGCCGAATCCGAAACGTAGACATTCCCAGAAGCGCACCTCGACCCGGCGCGCGCACGATGCCCTGAAGGCGCACAGCCTTTCCGAGTGTCCCAACTGCCACGAGAAGAAAATGCCTCATCGTGCCTGCGCCAAGTGCGGCTACTACAAAGGCCGCGAAGTGGTTGAAGTCGAGGAAGCCAGCTAGCTCTCACCCACCATGCCGAGCGTGATCGCGCTGGATGCGATGGGATCGGACCGGGCGCCCAAGCCTGAGATCGAGGGCGCTATACAGGCGGCGCGTCAATATGGCGTGCGCGTCCTGCTGGTCGGTCCGCAAGACGTGGTACAGGCGGAATTGCGCCGCCATCCCCTGGCCGCGCGGCTGCCGATTGAGGTCGTCCACGCCAGCGAATTCATCACCATGGAAGACAAAGTGGAGGCGATTCGCGGCAAACGCGATTCCTCCATGCGGGTGGGCCTGCGCATGGTGCGCGAGGGCCAGGCCGCCGGCTTTGTGACCGCAGGCAACACCGGCGCTGCCATGGCCACGGCAAAGGTCGTGCTTGGCGGAGTCCCAGGCGTCGATCGCCCCGCGCTGGCTGCGGTTTTTCCCACCGCTCCACGCAATCCCGCGATGCTGCTCGATGTTGGCGCCAACGTCGATTGCACCGCCCAGAACCTGGCCGAGTTCGCGGTGATGGGCGACGTGTACTTTCGCGCCATCTTCGGCGACTCGCTCGGGGGAAAGAGAAGCTCAGCGCCGCGCGTTGGTTTGCTCTCGATCGGCGAAGAAGAATCCAAGGGCAATGAGTTGACCCGCGAAGCGTTTCAGCTCTTGAAGCAGCTCCCGCTTAATTTTGTGGGAAACGTGGAAGGCCGCGATCTCTACAATGGACAGGTCGACGTGATCGTGGCGGACGGATTCGTCGGCAATGTGGCCCTCAAGATTTCCGAAGGCGTGGCCAACCTGGTGCGCACCGCGTTGAAGGAGTCGCTCAAGGCCACCATCACGCGGCAGGTGGGCGCGTGGTTATCGCGCAGCGCCTTTATCGACTTCAAAAAGCGGCTCGATCACACCGAGTATGGCGGCGCGCCTCTGCTCGGGGTGAAGGGAGTCTGCATTATCACGCACGGATCGTCCAACGCCAACGCCATGAAAAACGCCATACGCGTGGCGGCCGAACTGGCCGAGCGCGGCATCACGCTCGCGATTGAGCGTGGCCTGGCAACGCTGCATCCGATCGCAATGAACGAAGCCGTCACGCATTCGAAATAGTCGTCACACATTACTCGACATCATGATTCGAACATGAGCGGACCAACCATCGCACTTTTTTTTCCCGGTCAGGGATCGCAAGCCGTCGGCATGGGCAAAGACCTGGCCGAGAAGTATCCCGAAGCGCGGCAGACGTTCGCGGAGGCGGACGACGCCCTGGGCTACAAATTATCCCAACTGTGTTTCGAAGGACCGGAAGATCAACTTCGCCTCACCGAGACCACCCAGCCGGCAATCCTCACCATGTCGACCGCGGCCCTTCGCATTCTGGAAACGCGCATTCCCAGGCCGTGCTACGTCGCCGGCCACAGCCTGGGCGAGTACACCGCGCATGTCACTGCAGGAACCTTCAGCTTTGCCGACGCCGTACGCACCGTGCGCAATCGCGGCAAGTACATGCAGGAAGCCGTTCCCGTCGGGGTTGGAGCCATGGCGGCAATTCTCGGCATGGACCTCGAAAAGGTCACCTCGGTCTGCGCCGATGCCGCCCAGGGAGAAGTCTGCGCCCCGGCCAACATCAACTCGCCCGAGCAGATCGTCATCTCCGGCAACACCGCAGCAGTGGAACGCGCCACCAAGCTCGCCGATGAACGCGGAGCCAAGCGCGCCAAGCTGCTGCCGGTCAGCGCGCCGTTCCACTGTTCGCTGATGCAGCCTGCCCAGGACCGGCTCGCGACCGATCTGAATCAGCTCGCGATGAATGCTCCGGTGTATCCCGTGGCCTGCAATGTAGACGCCGAACTCGTCACCGACCAGCTTCGCTCCCGCGACACTCTGGTGCGTCAGGTCACTGGCTCGGTGAAGTGGGAACAATGCATCCGGCTGCTGATTGCGCAGGGCGTAGACACTTTCATCGAAGTCGGTCCGGGAAAAGTGCTCACGGGGTTGATGCGGCAGATTGACCGCTCGAAAACATGCATGAACGTGAGCGACGAGGCGAGCCTGGCGAAAACTTTGGAAGCCTTGTCAACCAATGTGAACGCCGGGTAGCGTCCTGGTTTGTCATTCCGAACCGGGCCGAAGGCGCGGTGAGGAACCCGCTTTAGAACTCCGAGCTCACTGAAACATCAGCTCACACGGCGAATAGCTGAGCGTGCGATCGGATTTTTCCACCCAAACCTGCGCATGCTCGGCGCGGTCGTTGACGACAACGTCGACCACCACCCCGCTGGCCGGGCCGGGACACGTGCTCGCCCCATACACACGCTGCGTCTTGATCAATCCCCACTCCCCGCCGGGACCCCAGTCGCGATAAAAATCGCCATACGAATACTTGGCATAGTTGCCCGGATGTTGCGCCCAGTTGGGATCGTGCATCCAAATGCCGTAAGCGGTTTTATAGTCCTGCTTCTGGAGGGCATCAAAAAAATGGCCGACGATGCGCTGCTCCGGCCAATAACGGAACCACCAGGCCAGAAATGTCAGTACAAGAAGAACCACGATTCCTAAGATGATTCTTACGTTCCGTCTCCGCGTTTTTCGCGGATCGTACTCTTTGGCGTCAAGGAGTGTCATGCAAGCTCTAGCATAACGGACAACGCGGCCAAGACAAAAGTTCCCGGGAAGAGAAAGATTGAGAAAAGATAAAGATTGAGAAATTGTGTAATTTGGTAATTGAGTAATTTTCGGAAAAGAGGGACCCGTCAGGTTTTCAATTAAACAATTACCAAATTAAACAATTACTCAATCCCCTACAGGGTTCTCTTGAACAGCGGAATGGCAATGCCCAGCGTGACGGCCGCAAAGATACCCAAGAACAACATGTCTCCCCAAACCGCCGCCAGACTCGTTTCCTTCAGCAGCAGGCATTTGAAGCCATCCACCGCATAGGTAAACGGATCGCCTCTGGCAATAACCCGCAGCCACGGAGGAAACGCCTGAATCGGATACACCGATCCACTGGGAAAAAACAGCAGCGTATTCAGAATCCCAAACATGGCCCGCGGCACCAGCGGATCTTCAATGCGCACCATCAGCAGGAACATCATCGTGTTCAAGGCTAGCGAGGTCAGCAAGATCATTACCAGCAGGCCCAGAATTGTCAGCGGATGGAAAATCGTTTTTACTCCCGACATCAACGATCCGATGACCACGATGATCGCCCCCGTCATGCAAGCCTTGATCGCCCCGGCCAGATTCAGGCCGAGCACCAGCTCCAGCTTGGTGATGGGCGTAACCAGGTAACCCTCATGCACGCCGCGCGCCTTGTCGTCGATGTAGAGCATGCCGCCGCCGATCATCACCGACACGAACATCGCCAGCACCAGCGACCCGGGCAGCAGATACTTCATGTATTCGATGTAAGGATAAAGTTCGACGATTGACAGCGCGGTCTGCTGCAGGATGCGCGGCGAAACCGTAGGCTGATTCAGCGAGTTGGTCAGGTCGGTCAACTCCTGTTCCACGGCCCCGCTCATGAAGTTGTCGCTGTTATCGACCACCACCGCAATCTGCGGATGATTTTCTTCATACACTCGCCGCGAATACTGCGGCGGGATGATCACCGCGCCCTGCAGTTTTCCGTCGTGCACATCTTCTACGGCCTGCTTTTCGTCGTTATAAGGAATCGGCGCGAAGGTGCGAATGTTCGCCCGCACCGAATCGAACGCTTCGCGGACTCTCAGGGCTTGCGGTCCGCCATCCTGATCGACGATCGCGACCTTGGCGTCGCGAATCTTTCCGCCGAAAGCGTTCCCCAGAATAATCAGCTGCACCAAGGGAAATATCATCGACGCCAGCATCAGCGCCGGCGAGCGGAAGAACTTGCGCATCTCGCGCTCGACAATGGCCATCATGCGATTCACGGTTGCAACCCCGGCCGCTGCGGCATGACAAAGGCGTACGCCTTTTGCAATTCATCGCGCAACTGCCGTCCGGTGTAATGGACGAACACATCGTCGAGAGTCGTGTTCTGCACTGAAAGCGACTTCACCTGCACTCGATCCCGCACCGCCATTTCCACGAGTTCAGTGGTCGTGCGCGAGCCGTTGCCGGTCAGCACGCGATACATGCCCGCGCCTTCATGCTGCACCGAGGTCACGTCATTCAGCTTGTGCAACTTGTCTTCCCAATCGGAAGGAAAGTTTTCGAACTGCGCTTCAATCACATTCGACCCCGGCACGCTGGCCTTCAACGCCATCGGCGTATCGAGCGCAACCAGCTTGCCGTGATCCACAATCGCAATGCGATCGCACAGCCGGTCGGCTTCATCCATGTAGTGGGTGGTGATCAGAATCGTGAGCTTGCGGTGCTCCTTGATATTGCCCAGCATCTCCCACACCCCGACCCGGGACACCGGATCCAGCCCCGTCGTCGGCTCATCCAGAAAAAAGATTCTGGGATGGTGCACCAGCCCGCGCGCAATCTCCAGCCGCCGCCGCATGCCGCCCGAAAGCGTCTTGGTCGTTGCCCCGCGCCATTTCGTCAGGTCCACGAGTTCGAGCAATTCGTCGATCGACGACTTCCGCTCCTTCGCCGGCACATCGTACAGCTTGGCGTAAATACTCATGTTTTCTTCGACCGTCAGGTCCAGATCGCTGGTCAGCGCCTGCGGAATCACGCCAATCATTCTGCGCGCGGCGTTGGGCTCCTTCGCGACATCGTGCGCCGCGATCCGCGCGTGGCCCGAAGTAATCGGGATCAGGGTGGTCATCATGCGGATCAGCGTCGACTTCCCCGCCCCGTTCGGTCCCAGCAGGCCAAAGATTTCGCCTTCTTTCACGCTGAACGAAACATCGTCGACGGCCGTGAAGTTGCCGTATTTCTTCACGATGTGCTCCACTTCAATGGCTGCGGGCGCGTTCGGATCGTAAACCGGTCTTTCCAGAACGGAAGCGCCGTTGGCCGTGGCAGACGATTTGGAGTTCGGCTCTGCGCTCATGGCTGATCCCCAGCCTTGGCGCTCTGCGCTGCGCTATTCTTCATTTGATCCGGCGAAACCAGCACTTCCGCAGTCATGCCCGGCACATACGCGCCCTTGGGATTCTCCAGGCGCACCTTCAACACGATGGTCTTGATGTCGCGCTTCATGCGGTTCACATCGCGCTGCGTGGCAAAGTCGCCTTCCACGCCTTTGAAAAACACTTTGCCGGTCGTAATCGTGCCCCCGGGAAAGCGCACGCGCAGCACGTCGCCGTATCCAATGCGATCGGCATAAGTTTCCGGAATCGCAACCCGCGCCCAAGTGTCGCTCAAATCGACGATGGTCACGATGGGCGCGCCAATATTGACGACTTCTCCCTGGCGCGCGGCGCGCACAGAAACCGTCCCGGTCACCGGCGCATACACGTTCGTATATCCCAGCCGCACCGCCGCCTGATTTTTCTGCGCGATCGCGTTCTTCAAGTCCGCTTCGGTTGAGGCCACAGTGCTTTTCGCCGCGTTGGCCTGATGCGTGCGCGCGACCGCCGATTTCAGATCGGCCTCGGCGGCTGTGACCAGATCCTTCTGCGCTTGCACAGTGGCCTGCGCCGCCTGCAGATTCGTTTCCGCCTGCACGCGTTCCTGATCGGAGGCAATTCCGGCCTTGGCTAACTCAATCGTGCGTCGACTGTCGCTTTCCGTGCGGTCCAAAGTGGCCTGCGCCTGCGCCAGATTCGCTTTCGCTGAAGAAAGTTTCGCCTGCGCGTTGGCCACGTCGCCCGAAGTTGATCCCGAAGTCGATGCTTCCGTGTCCTCCATTTGCGTAACTTTGTGCTGCAGGCTGGTGATGGTCGCCGTCGCCGCTGCATCCTGCGCTTGCAACTCCGAGGGGTCGAGCACGGCAATCAGGTCTCCGGCCTTGACGGGCGTGCCTTCATCCACCAGCAGTTGTTGAATGCGCCCTTCCACCTGCGCGCTGACGATCACCTGATTGGCGTCGACTGTGCCGATCAGCACCAGATCGTTCGAGTGATCGGTGGAAAAATAGTAGTAGGTCGCGGCGATGAGGAAGATCACGCCGAGGACAATGAAAAAGCGGTTGCGCGCGCTCATGAGCGTGCTCCTTGCGTACGATTCTGGGTGCTAAATAAGCCTGCCGAAATGAAATCCAGCAATGCAGCGCGCCGTTCCGCGATGCGTTCCGGCGTCAGCGGATTGAAGCCGACAATTTTCTGGGTCATGGGAGCGCTGCTGAAATAGAAAATAATCATGGCCACCATGGTGGGAGCGAAGTGGGCAGGATCTACCGGACGGAATTCCCCGGCACTGATTCCTTCCCGGATCACTTCGCTCAATCGCACGTAAATCGGCCGAATGTAGTTCTTGGCGATCTTATCGATGTGGTGCGAAGGTCCCTCGCGCGACTGCATCATCTCGCGCTGCATCAGCCGCGGATACAGTTGGTGCGAAGCGACGAAATCGAAGTAGGTTCCCACGTAGGCCAGAATCTTTTCCCGCGGGGGTAATGGGCTGTCGAGCACGTGGAATACTGCGTCTTTCAATCCGGAAAACGCGCTTTCGAGCACCGCGCCATACAGCGTGTCTTTGTCTTTGAAGTAGTAATAGAGCAGCGCCTTGTTGACCCGCGCCTCGCGGGCAATGGCGTCGGTGCGCGCCCCCGCAATGCCATACTCGGCAAACTCCTGTGCCGCAGCCTGCAGAATCGCCGCACGGCTTTCTTCCGGCTGACCGCGCGTGCCCATGCGGCGGAACTGATGGCGTCGCTCCCGCAGTTCGCGCTGCTGCTGCCGGATTGCGTCGCGTTGTTTGCGCGCCTGGGTGCGCAACTGCTCACGAAGGCGTCGAATTTCTTCCCGCGATGGCTGCCGTTCCATGAAAGTCTCTAGTTAACGCAACTTAATTAACCAGTTAGTTAGATCGTACAGCAACCCTCTTCGATGCGCAAGTTGTTTTTTTGAAGAATAAGTGCGGAAGGGATTGTCCCAGTCTTTTCTGTGACCTAGTCGAGTGCGTCAAACAGATCGGCGTTCATCTATCGTCGGTTTCCTCCGTGATCCTCTGTGCCCTCTGTGGTGAAAGCCCTTGACTTCGTCGTCGAACACCAAAACTTACACCGCATCGAGGCGCAACATAACGATCATCATTTTCGACGCACTACACTAGACGGGCCGGAACAAAAAAAGGTCCTACAGCAGAATCGCCAACTTCTTCGACCGCCTTCGGGAGATGGCAACGACGGCATCGCCACAGCAGTCACCGAGGAGCACAGAGGCAAGTCTCTGTGCTCCTCGGTATTCTCTGTGGTTAGTATTTTCCTCCCGCGATCGAGGGCACCAGCAGCACTTCGTCGCCTTCCTGAAAGGCATACGCCGGCCCACCCAGGAACCGGATATCTTCTTCATTCACATAAACATTGAGGAAGCGGCGAATCTGGCCCAGGTCGTCGCGCAGGTGAGGCTTGAGCTCGGGAAATTTTTCGTCGAGCACCGAAAACAATTCTCCCAGATTCGCGGCCGCGCAACTCACAGAGCTCACGCCCGCCGTGTGACGTCTTAACGCCGTTGGAATTTGCACTGTAATCGCCATGGCTACGCTCCCGCTCCCGCAGCTTGTTGCGCCGCGGCAATCACGCCGGGCACTTCTTCCACATCCAGCGTCTGCTGCAGATAATGTTCGAACTCCGCGAGCTTGGGCGCGATCGGTTGCTCCGTCCGGTACACTCCCGCCAGCGCATCGGTTGTCTTCAATCCGTTGCCGGTGACGCACAACACCGTGGTCTCCTCCGGCAGAATGCGATCCTGCCGATAGAGCTTGCCCGCAACGCCCACCGTCACTCCGCCGGCAGTTTCGGTGAACACGCCCTCGGTCTCCGCCAGCAGACGAATCGAGTCGATCACTTCCGGATCGCTAACATCTTCGCTCCATCCGCCCGAGCCCTTGATGGCTTTGATGGCGTAATGTCCGTCAGCCGGATTGCCGATCGCGAGCGAGCGCGCAATCGTGTTCGGCTTTTGCGGCTCGATTTCTGTGCTACCGGTCTTGATCGCGGTCGAAATCGGGGAGCATCCCGTGGCCTGCGCGCCGAAAAACTTCACTTCCTTGCCTTCGACCAATCCCAGCTTGACCAGCTCATCGAACGCCTTCTTGATTTTGATGATCAGCGACCCTCCCGCCATCGGGCAGACGACGTTGTCGGGCAAGCGCCAGCCAAGCTGCTCGGCGATCTCAAATCCCACGGTCTTCGATCCTTCCGAATAGTAGGGACGCAGATTCACGTTGACGAAGCCCCAGCGATGCTCGTCGGCAATCTGCGAGCACAGGCGGTTGACCTGGTCGTAGTTGCCGGCAATGCGTACGACTTTCGCGCCGAACACGTTCGTCCCCAAGATCTTAGCGGGCTCCAGATCGGCCGGGATGAAGATCCACGCCTTGAGTCCTTCGCGCGCGGCATGGGCCGCGACCGCATTCGCCAGATTTCCGGTCGAAGAACAGGAAACCGTATCGAATCCGAAAGCGCGCGCCTGCGACAACGCGACCGCCACCACGCGATCCTTAAAGCTCAGCGTGGGCAGGCAAACGGCGTCATTTTTGATAAAGACATTTCCGACCGATGCCGTTCCGCCCAACCGCTCCGCCAGTCGCGGAGCCTGCAGCAGCGGAGTGAACCCAACCGGCAGCCGCGGTTCAAAACTCTGCGGCAGCGGCAACAGCTCCGAGTAGCGCCACATGTTCGGCGGCCGCTGCGCGATGCGCTCACGGCTTAGCGTTCCCTGCAAAACGCACGCACGCAGGGCATCATAGTCGTAAGCGACTTCCAGAGGAGAGAAGCACTCATCGCAGATCGAACGGGGCTGATTTCCCCAGGTTCGTCCGCACTCGCGGCATCGCAGCTCGTAATGAGACATATGGCTACTCGCTTTCTTGAAAAGTTTCAAAGTTCAAGGTTTCAAAGTTTCAAAGGTTTCAAGGTTCGCGGGATAGGCGCGGACTTTAGGTCTTTGAAACCTTGAAACTTTGAAACCTTGAAACTTTTCCACTTTGAAACCTGCTTTTTCAGCGAATAGCTGAAGACGAGCCGGAAAAAGCGGCCATAAACAAAATGGCCTCTTTTTCCAGGAAAAGGAAAAGAGGCTATCGGATGGAGCTACCGCTCTCAACCGAATCTCATGTTCCCTGTTTCCAGGAGAGAGGTGGCACCAGCATGCCGGGATATATGATCCCGGATCGGTTGCCGTGGCGTCTCAGGGCTCGTCCCTCAGCCACTCTGCATGAAATCGGGTCCGTCCGCATTTTCAGCTAGACGAACTTGTCCTAAATAGATTACAAAGAGTAATGGTGTAGCGTCAAGCAAGAAATTTGCCCCGCCAGTTTGGCCCTCCCCCGAGCCGATTTCATGTATCAGGTCCCGTTTCTCCCTTGGGCGCGTTCTGTTTTTCGCCAGCCCTGCGATCCCGGTTCGGAGGTGGTCAAAATGCGTTGCCGACAAAAGTGTTTGCCGCTATTGGCGATTGTGGCCTTGATGGCCGTTTCCGCCTGGGGCAGTTCGAGTGCGCCCCTGGGCGGATCGTCAGCTAAGTACAGCCTCAGCGCCTCAGCCACGGGACTAACCGGCACGCTGGTGCTTAAGGACAGCAAAGGTGAAACGCTGACCTTCACTTCGGACACCACACAGACCTTCTCTACGTCGTATACCCGAGGATCGAGCTATACGGTCGGCATCGCCACCCAACCTTCGGGTCAGACCTGCTCGTTGAGTTCGAATGCGGATGGAACGATTGCCGGCAACGTATCGGTCACGGCCGTTTGTCCACCGGCGAAGTCTTACGACATTAGCGTAACCACGACGGGATTGACTGGCACTCTCGTGGTGGAGGACAGCAAAGGCAAAACGCTGACCTTCAAGGCCAACAGGACCAAGACCTTCTCGGGCTCCTACACCAGCGGCTCGACTTACTCGGTGAGCATTACGAGTCAACCTTCGGGTCAGACCTGCACATTGAGCTCGAATGCCAGTGGAACCATCACATCCCCCGTCACCGTAACAGCCACTTGTACGAGCAACTACACCATCAGCGCGGCGGTGACGGGGCTGAACTCGGGCGCGACGCTGGTTTTGCAGGACAACGGATCGAGCAACCTGACTTTCACTTCTAATGGGACGCAGGCATTTTCCACGCAGATAGCCGGCGGATCTACCTACGCGGTCACCATTCTGACTCCGCCGACGGGAGAGACTTGCACGCTGGGATCGAATGCCTCGGGCACGGCGACAGCGAATGTCACGGTCAGCGTAGCCTGCACGGCCACGCTGTACACGATCAGCGCGGCGGTGACGGGATTGAACTCGGGCACGACGCTGGTTTTGCAGGACAACGGATCGAGCAACCTGACTTTCACTTCTAATGGGACGCAGGCATTTTCCACCCAGATTACCAGCGGATCTACCTACGCGGTCACCATTCTGACTCCGCCGACGGGAGAGACCTGCACGCTGGGATCGAATGCCTCGGGCACGGCGACAGCGAATGTTACGGTCAGCGTAACCTGCACGGCCACGCTGTACACCATCAGCGCGACGGTGACGGGGCTGAACTCAGGCGCTACGCTGGTTTTGCAAGACAACGGATCGAGCAACCTGACTTTCACTTCTAATGGGACGCAGGCATTTTCCACGCAAATAGCCAGCGGATCTACCTACGCGGTCACCATTCTGACTCCGCCGACGGGAGAGACCTGCACGCTGGGATCGAATGCCTCGGGCACGGCGACGTCCAATGTCACCGTAAGCGTAACCTGCACGGCCACGCTGTACACCATCAGCGCGACGGTGACCGGGCTGACCGGCACGCTCGTGCTCCAGGACAACCTGAGCGACAGCCTCACGTTCACCTCCAACACCACGCAGACTTTCGCGACCTCGTATGCCAGCGGTTCGGCCTACT
>Ga0302324_100002191_pt1 | contig 45937 bp, 42 predicted proteins | sample Palsa_T0_1_FD_201949 | JGI IMG/M metagenome (GOLD analysis project Ga0302324, IMG submission 201949) | Peat permafrost microbial communities from Stordalen Mire near Abisko, Sweden - Palsa_T0_1 | ecosystem: Environmental > Terrestrial > Soil > Palsa > Peat permafrost | place: Sweden: Abisko... | reverse complement strand
TGAGGCTCGCGCTGTGAGCTTCGTGACTTCAAAAGTGAGGAGCCCGGTTAGCGCGGATTTCCACGTAACGGGTTCGGGACAAGCCGGCCGCTGGGTGGTTCTAGTAGTAGGGGCGCTGACCTGGCCTTTTGGGCATCTTTGTCCCGGAGATCGGAAGATATGTTGCTGCTATTTCGCTGCCGGATCACGGACTTGTAAGTCGTTATCGTGTCGTTATGGTCATGGCTGCCGCCCGGAGATGACTGCATCTTCGCTGGCAGCAGGCAGGGTTCAGGCCGGCCAGCAGCTATTGCGGCGCGGCGGGAATGCTGCAGCGGGCACGGCGTATCTGGTAGAAGTGCCACATGACAGCGGGATCACCGCAACGGGAAGGGGCCGGGTGGTTCACCGCCCCCGGCCAGGTGAACCAGCGCCGGTACGAGGCGCTGCGCGCGTTCTTCGTGGACGGGCTGACCTATGAACAGGCCGGGAAGCGGTTCGGCTACACCCGCTGGGCGATGGTCAACCTGGTCCGCGAGCACCGGGCCAGCAGGCTCGAGCTGTTCGCCGCGCCAAAGAAGCCCGGCCCGCCTGCCGGTTCGGCACCGGCGAAGGACCGGGCACGCGGCCGGGTGATCGAGCTGCGCCGGCAGGGACTGTCCACCTACGAGATCTCGGCGCGGCTGGCTGCCGAGGGCCGGCCGCTGAACCGCACGTCGGTCGCAGAGATCCTGGCCGAGGAAGGATTCGGACGGCTGGTCCGCCGCCCCGAGCCCGAGGCCAGCATCAGCCCGGCCACACCCGGCCGGGACACCAGCTTGCCGCGCGCCCAGGTGATCGACTTCGCGGCCTGGCCGGCCCGGCTGGACTCTGTCCGGGCCGGGCTGCTGCTCGTCATCCCGGACCTGGTCAACCTGGACCTGCCCGCCCTGGCCGCCACGGCCGGCTACCCCGGCACCCGGGTCATCCCCGCGGTCAGCTGGCTGCTGTCTTTGCTGGCGCTCAAGCTCACCCGCACCCGGCGGGTCTCCCACGTCGATGACCTGCTGGCCGACCCGGCGGCCGCGCTGCTGGCCGGGCTGGCGGTGCTGCCGAAGAAATCCGCGCTGACCGGCTACTCCTACCGGCTCTCCCACGACCACCAGCACACGTTCCTGGCCGCGCTGGACGCCAAGATGATCGCCTCCGGGCTGGCCAGCGCGGGCGAGGCGATCTTCGACCTGGACTTCCACGCGGTCATGCACTGGGGCCAGGACCCGGCGCTGGAAAAGCACTACGTGCCCAAGCGCTCCCAGCGGGCCCGCAGCGTGCTCACCTTCTTCGCCCAAGACAGCGGCACCCATAACCTCGTCTACGCCAGCGCCGACATCTCCAAGGCCACCCAGGCCCGCGAGGCGATCGCGTTCTGCGACCACTGGAAGGCCGCCAGCGGACACGACCCGGCCATGCTGGTCATGGACCAGAAGGTCACCACCCAGCAGGTCCTCGGCGAACTCGACGCCCGCGGCGTCAAATTCCTCACCCTGCGGATGCGCTCACCCGCCCTGACCCGCCACATCGCCAGCCTCCAGCCCGGTGACTTCAAGACCGTGACCCTGGACCGGGCCGGCAACTTCGGCCAGCCCGCCCACCCCAGGGTCTGCGAAGACCCCGCCGCCACGCTCCACGCCTACCCCGGCACCGTCCGCCAGCTCATCGTCACCGGCCTCGGCCACGACGCCCCGACCGTGATCATCACCAACGACCGCGACACCACCACCCGCAACCTCATCCGCCAGTACGCCCGGCGGATGACCATCGAACAGCGGCTCGCCGAGATCATCCGCGCGTTCTGTGCCGACGCCCTGTCCAGCACCGTCAACCTCAACGTCGACCTCGACATCATGCTCGCCGTCCTGGCCCAGGCCCTCCTCGCCGCGCTCCGCGCCCGGCTGCCCGGCTACGCCGCCGTCACCCCCGACGTCATCCAGCGCCGCTTCCTCGAAACACCCGGCCAGATCAGCACCACCAGCGACACCATCACCGTCCGGCTCGAACGACGCGCCTACTCACCCGTCCTGCGCAAAGCCGGCCTTCCCGCAGACACCCGCGTGCCCTGGTGGGGAGGCCGGACCCTCCGCTACGAATACCTCTGAACCTTGCGCCGAACCTCCTGCGTGGAAATCCGCGTTAGGGCCGGTCTGGTCGGCGACGACCAGCACGTTGATCGTGCCGCCGCTCGCCGCTGCGGTGCTGGCGCTCTTAGTGCTACCGCTGCTAGAACACGCGGCAACGGTGGTGGCCGCGAGTATGACCGCGGTCAGCCCCACCCACTTCTTCTTACTGTTCATCGGCTCCTGTCACCTTCCGTACCGTTGCCGGCGACCGTCTGATGCTGCACAGATCGAAGCTCCGCCCTGGACGGAGCCCGAGGAAGCGCCCGGATCGGCTCGCCGGCTGGATTTTGTACGTATATACGATCAGTAGTTCGCACTAGCGGTCGTTCCGGTAAACGTATGACATGCGCCACATCATGTCAACGGGGTAAAAGGGAGATATCGCATCGATTGCTTCTGATTTTGATCGGATACCAGTACGGTTGATTGCAAGTACGCACGAACGGATCGATTCCCAGCACTCCGCGCAGGAGGGAACGCGATGAGCGACAAGGGACCGCAGCCGGATTCACCGGGCTGCTATCTGCCCCGCTCCGGCTCAGGAGCGTCGACTTTCGTCCTCGTGCATGGCGGCCGGCACGGCGGATGGTGCTGGCGCTCGGTCGCGGCCGTGCTCCGGCAGGCCGGGCACATCGTCTACACACCGACGCTGACCGGGCTGGGTGAACGCGCCCACCTGCTGAGCCCCGCCATCGGCCTGGACACTCACGTCCAGGACCTAGTCGGCGTTTTCGAATACGAGGAGCTGACCGACGTGGTGTTTGTCAGCCACAGCTACGGCGGCATGGTGTGCAGCGGGGCCATGGAGCAAGTTGCCGATCGCGTCCGCCAGTTCGTTCTCGTAGATGCTCACCTGCCCCGCGAGGGCGAGTCGCTGATGGATCTGGTCGCCGCCGGTGTCGAACCCAAGGTCCGGGATATGGTTGCCCGCCAAGGCGAAGGCTGGTTCCTGCCGACGGAAGACGCCAGCTTCTGGGGACTGCAGGACTCAGAGCAGATCGCCTGGGTCAACAGCAAGATCACTCCGCAGCCGTTCAAGACCTATACCGACCCCAGCGGCCCGACAGCCCGGGCCTGGACCCATCCCGGCACCTTCATCGAGTGCCAGCCTTCGATGCACAATCCGGTGGAACTGGCTCGCCTGCACGCGCGCAGCAAGGTCGATCCGGAGTTCGGCTACCGCACCATGGCCGGCGGACACGAGCCGATGGTGACAAACCCGGCCGTGCTCGCGAGCCTGCTCCTCGACGCGGGGGCGACGGCCAGAACGCCACTACGAGGGTCGCGAGAGCCCGCCTGACCATGACTAACGCCAGCACTTCGAGCGATATACCGACCGAACCGGATGAAAGGCTGCCCGCATGATCACAGTTGCCCGAACGCAGATCGCCGACCCGTCCGTACAGGTAGACAGCACGTTCACCGGCGTGGTCTGGCGCGACGGCGTGCTGGCGAAAAGCGACGGCGTCGGGGTGGCCAACGTCCATTTCGCGCCCGGCGCCCGGTCATTCTGGCACGCCCATGACGGCGGCCAGCTGCTGCTGATTGTCGCCGGCCAGGGAATCGTCGCCGACGATGACGAAGCGGTTCTGGTCGGAACCGGCGATACCGTCTGGACCCCGCCGGGAGTGCGTCACTGGCACGGTGCCTCAGGCGAGCGCTACCTAGTGCACACCTCGATCTCTCTGCGCGGCACCACGTGGTATGGCGCGGTGACGGACGAGGAGTACCGCCGGGCTCACTGAGCCCGGCGGCGCTTTACACGTTGAGAACGAGCAGGCGCTCCTCGGTCATCTCGCGCAGGGCGAACTTGGGTCCCTCCCGGCCCGCGCCGCTGTCCTTCACCCCGCCGTAAGGCATCTGGTCCGAGCGCCACCGCGATGTTCCGTTGACGATCACGCCGCCGGTGCGGATCGACCGGAAGGCAGCCAGGCTCAGCTCGAGCGACTTGGTGAAGATGCCGCACTGCAGCCCGTAAGGGCTCGCTGAGATCCGCTCGAAGAGCGGCTCGATCCGCTCATAGCGCGAGACCGTCATGACCGGTCCGAAGATCTCGTCACTGACCGCGTCCATCGCGGCGGTGACCTCGGTCAGCACCGTCGCCTCGTGCAGGGCACCGGCACGCTGTCCGCCGTACGCGATTTTCGCTCCGCCGCCCGCTGCGCGGTCGACGATGGCGGCCACCCTCTCGGCCGCCGGCTCGTCGATCAGGGTGCCGACCTCGGTTTGCGGATCGAGCGGGTCCCCGAACCGGATGCGGGCGACCTCCGCGGTCAGCCGCTGCAGGAATTCGTCGTATACCTGCGCCGCGACGAAGACGTTCTGCACCGACACGCAACTCTGCCCGGCCAGCAGCATGGCGTTGCGCGCGCAGGCCACCGCCGCCGCTGCCAGGTCCGCGTCGTCGTGGACGAACGTCGGGCCGACCCCGCCGAGCTCTAGGGTCACCGGCTTCATGCCCACCGCGCGCCTGATCAGCTTGCCGACCTTGATCGAGCCGGTGAACGTGACGAAGTTGACGCGCGGGTCGGCCACGAGCTGCCCGCCGACGGAGTCCCCGTAGATCGCGTTGATGGCTCCCGCGGGCACCCCGGCTGCCGTCAGCGCTTCGACGAAGAGCCAGGTGCAAAGGGGCGCCTTGGGCGATGGCTTGAGTACCACGGTGTTGCCCCCGGCGAGGGCGGGGCCGATCTTGTGCGCGGCGAGGTTCAACGGCCCGTTGAATGGCGTGATCGCCGCGACGACCCCGACCGGGAACCGCATCGTGAGGGCCAGCTTGCCCGCGCCGATCGCCGATGCGTCCATCGGGATGTGTTCGCCCTGAATGCGCACCGCCTCCTCGGCCGACAGCCGGAACGTGTCTGCGGACCGTTCGACCTCGACGACGCAGTCCCGGATCGCCTTGCCGGTCTCGCGGGCCATCACCCGGCCGATATCCGGGGCTCGCGTCACGAGCTGATCGGCGCAGCTGCGCAGCAGGGCCGCTCGCTCGTAGCCGGGCATGGCCGCCATCGCCGGGGCCGCAGCGACCGCGGCCTCGATGGCCGCGGTGCAGTCCTGCTCACTCGCCAGCGCCATGTAGCCGACCGTGTCGCCGCGGTACGGGTCGACGATCTCCTGCTCGGCACTGCCCTCGCGATACTCGGATCCGATGCGGGCCACGGCCCGGATCGGGGCATCCTGATCTACCTCGGTCACTATGACTCCTGATTCTGTTCGCCGCCCGGACGCATCCGGCGTGTTCTTATATCGGTACGTGGTCTGTGATCCAGCGCTGCAGGCAGGACGCGATCTCCAGGTTGTTGCGCTCGAGCATCATCATGTGCCCGTTGCCGCGCAGCCCGAGATCGGCGAGCCGCACGAAGTCGTGGTCGACTCCCGCCTGGCGCAGAAAGCGCGACGTCGCGTGGTCGTAGGGAGCGTGGTAGGAGGCTTCGCCGGAGACGAGCAGGATCGGGATCCCGCGAAGATGAGGCAGCGTGCGCGCTGGCGCGGCCTGCAGCCAGCACGCGGCCAGGCCGGGACCGTCCGGCGCCGGCTGGCGGACGAAACGCAGTTCGGTCTCGTCGGCGGTCGACGGGTCGAACGTCAGCGGCGTGCGGGTCAATCCCCACGCGCGCGCGACGCCAGCGTCCTCGAACCAGTCCGGGGCGCCGATCAGGCGGAGATCATGGGCCGGCGGGCCGTTCGGCTCGATCGCGACGATCCCGGTGACCAGCTCGGGCCGCGAGTCCGCGACCCCCCAGCCGACCGGCCCGCCCTGCGAATGGGTGAGCAGGACCGAGGGGCCGATCATTTCCAGGAGCACGCAGCCGGCGGCGCGAGCCAGCGCCTCACTGCGGGTCGGCTCGGTGGCCGAGGGCACCTGGGATGCGTAGAACTGCTCGAACACATCCGCGTCGTTGCCATCGCTCGCCGGCCACTGGGTATGCCGGGTGGCCTGCGGCCATTTCGGGTCGGCGGCGGCACGGGCTACCCGGTGGCCCACCGCGGCGGAACTCCGCCGGCGATCCGGCGGTGCACTGTCGTGCCCCTGCGAGCGGCCGCGGCCGGGCAGGTCGACGACGTAGACCGCGAAGCCCGCGGCGACGAACGCGTCTGACCAGCCCGGTCGGCCATCGGGCGTGCCCAGGAAGACCGCGCCGGTCTGGCCTCCGCCGTGGATCATCACGACCGGGCTCGGGTATGCGAGCTCGGCCGGTACCTGGAACTGCACCCACATCTGCCCGAACATGGTGTCGGAGTCCTGGTCCCAGGTGCCTCCCGCGAAGAACGAACCCTGCCGGGCAATGCGCAGGGGGCGCTGCTCGCCGAGCACCGGTCGCGGCATTGACCAAGATGGCCCGTTCACCACGCTCACCCGTCCGCGGACGCGGCCTCGAGCAGCAAGGCGGCCACCTGCTGCGGATGGGTGATCATGGCGTCGTGGGGTGCGTCCAGCACCCGGAACCGGTGCCGGGCGCTGGACTGGCTACGCATCCGCTGCCACTCGACTTCAGCGCCGGGAAGCGTCGACGAACTGCATTCGATATAAGTCGACGCGTGCACCCGCGCTCGCTCGGCGGACGGGAGGTGATCCTGGTAGGTCTTGATCGGCTGCGGAGTAACCTTGCTGTTCACCCAGGCGGCATCGGCCGGGTCGAAGACTCCCCAGTGGGACGCGTCCAGCACCGGAAGATACCAGCCCTCACCGTACTGCTCGCACGCCTGCGTCATCACCGCCGCCCGGTCCGGACCGATCACGTCGAACACCGACTGCCCCGACCGCGGCAGGTGCGCATCGAGCAGGACGAGCGTCCGGACCCGCTCGTGCACGTGCTCCATCGCACCGGCGACCACGACGCCCCCGTAGCTGTGCGCGACAAGGATGACGTCCTGGAGTTCCTCGTACTCGAACACCGCGGTCACGTCGGCTATGTGCGTCACGAGGCCGATATCGCGGCTGAGCAGATGGGCCCGCTCTCCCAGGCCCGTGAGCGTGGGCCGGTGCACCTGGTGGCCGGACCGACTCAGCGCCCCAGCCACCCGCTGCCAGCACCACCCGCCGTGGCGGCCGCCGTGCACCAGCACAAACGCCGATCCATCTGCCACGGCCACTCCCCTCCGACCGGAGGCCTGGACAGCTGCCCGGCTCAGGTAACCCGCTCGGTCGGATATGTAATCAAAAGCTTTTATTTACGAATACCCTACCGGCGCGGGCGTGCGCTGTCGATGGCAGGAGCCTCGGATTCATTGACATTGACTCTATATACGTGCCTATGATCGTACCTACGAACTCAACTTGCGATTCGTAGCAGCGCTCGCCGACGGCAGATCCTCAGCGTGGTGATGGCTGCGGTCGGCTCTGCAGGACCACGAGAGGGCTCAGCACGTGACCACAACCTCGGTAACCCGGGCGATAGCCGACTACTCGTCATCAACCACGGCGGCATCGGTCCCCGCCGTCGTCCGTGAGCGGGCCAAGCTAGTGATATTCGACGAGCTGTGCTGCGCGACGTTCGGCCGCAGCCAGCCCGCGGGGACGCTGGCCGCCAAGTACGCGGCCACCCAGGCCGGCCAGCCCGAGGCGCACATTCTGGGCAGCGGCACCTATACCTCGGCCCCGCTGGCTGCGCTCGTGAACGGCACGTCCGGACACGCCGACGAGATCGATGGCGCACACGTAGTGGGCGGCCATCCAGGCGCGACCCTGGTGCACGCGGCCTTCGCCCTGGCCGAGCAGCAGCACGCAGGGGGCGGAGACCTGCTCAACGCGGTGATTCTGGGCTACGACATCGGCGTCCGCATGATAGCGGCGTGCGGCGGAACCTTCACAGTGAAGAACACCCATCATCTGCACGCGGACTTCCTGCACGCGATCGGGGCTGCCGTTGCAGGCTCACGCCTGCTCGGCCTGGGCGCGAGCACCTACCCGCACGCGATGGCCCTCGCGACGTTCCAGAGCAACGGCTTGTGCGTCCTGTTCCAGGAACGTGAACACGTCAGTAAGGCTTTCTGCAATGGCCAGTACGCATTCGCCGGAGTAAGCGCCGCCCTGATGGCCGCGGCCGGGCTCGAAGGAGCCGACGACTTCTTCGGCGGCGAGCACGGCCTGCTGGACGCCTGGGGTGATCCGGACGGAGCGCGGCTAGCTACCGAGGGACTCGGCAGCGACTACGCCATAATGCAGTCGAACTTCAAGTTCGTCCGGGCCGGGTACCCGATTCACGCCGCGGTGGAGGCCGGGCTGGCTCTGCTGCAGGATGAACGGCTCGCGGCCGGGTCCATCGACGCGCTGGAAGTCGGGATGCCGGAGCACGCGCTCCGGGTCGTTGACAACCGGAAGATGCACAACATCTGCCTGCAGGACATGCTGGCCGTTGCCCTCATCCACGGCGGGCTGGATCTGGGTACCTCCTACTTCCCCGACGCGCTCGCCGACGAGCGGTTCACCCGGCTGCGCAGCCGGGTGACGCTGCGGGTCGATCCAGGTCTCCAAGCTGAGCAGCCCAACGGGCGCGGGGCACGCGTCAGCGTCACGACCGTCGACGGGCGCACGTTCTCACGGCGGGTAGACCATCCACACGGCCACAGTGCCCGCGGCGGGATCACCTGGGCAGACCTGGTGCACAAGTGGCGCCAGGCACTGCCGGCCTACGACATCGACGCGATCGAGGCGTCGATGCGCCAGCTCGAAGACACCGACGATCTACGCACCCTGACCAAACTACTCGGCAACTGAAACGGCAGGTCGACGATGATCAGCCTTGACTACCGACGGCTGCATGTCGTCGAGAAACGCCACGTGGTGACCGTGGTGATCGACAATCCGCCGCTGAACATGCTGACGCCCGAGCTGCTGGAGGAACTGGACCGGTTGACGGCCGACGTCGCGGCAGATCCCGACGTGCTGGTCCTGGTCATCAAGAGCGCCGACCCGGACATCTTCATGACCCACGCGCAGTTCGCAGGGTTGTACGACCTCCAGCCTCCGGCGGTACCCACCTCGGCGGATGAGGTCGAGCTTAATCGCGTCCAGGTCCTCTGCGAGCGGTTGCGCACCATGAACAAGGTCACGGTCGCCCAGGTCGAGGGACGTGCGGCTGGTGGCAGTGCCGCCATGGTGATGGCCTGCGATATGCGCTTCGGGGCGCTCGGGAAGGCCGTCTTCAACACGATGTCGGTTCCAGTCGGGGCGGTGCCCGGCGGCGGCGCCTCCCAGTACATGCCTCGCCTCATCGGCTATTCCCGGGCTATGGAACTGATCCTCGGCGGCCTCGACCTGGACGCGGCGACAGCCGAACGGTGGGGCTACCTCAACCGGGCACTTGAGCCGGATCGGATCGAGCAGTTCGTGACCGCTACTGCCCGGCGCATCGCGTCGTGCCCGCCAGAGGCCGTGCGAGCCACGAAAGAAGTCGTGGCGATGTCGAGCGGCCCGATCGGGCCGGGCCTGCGCGAGGAAGCTTTCCGGTTCCGGCGCCTGTTCGCGTCGGATGAGTCCCGCGCCCACGTGACGGCCTTCCTCGATCTCGGAGGTGAGACCCGGGATGGCGAGCAGCGGATCGAAGCGCTTCTCGGAGAAGTACTCGAGCTCATGCAGCGCCCGACAGCGCCCGACGCTCCGGATGCGACGCGATGAGGCTGCGGGACAAGGTCGCGTTCGTGACCGGGGCCGGCGGCGGCATCGGCCAGGCGGTGTGCCAGCGATTCCTCGCCGAAGGCGCACGGGTTGCGGCGACCGATATCGACCCTGCCGCCGCTGATGCGGCGATCGCCGGCTCTGACGCCGACCAGGTGATCGGTATCGCCTGTGACGCCGGCATCAGCGAGGAGGTCCGTACGGCGATCGCGCGGGCGGTCACCAAGTTCGGGCAGCTGGACGTGTTGTGCGGAATTGCGGGCGGCTCGTCCACCGCGGACGGCGGCGTCACTGACGCGCCCGAGGAGGAGTTCTGGCGGGTGATCCGGACCGATCTGTTCGGCCCCTTTCTCCTATGCAAGTACGGCATTCCCGAGCTCATAAGGTCTGGCGGAGGTTCGGTCATCACCATGGCGTCGATGACGGCGATGATCGGCACAACCGGGCGCGACTGCTACACGGCGGCTAAGGGCGGGGTCGTCGCGATGACCCGGTCGATCGCCACCGGATACGGGCAGTACGGCATCCGGGTCAACGCGATCGCGCCGGGCATGACACGCACACCACGGGTGATGTCACGGCCCTCGACCCCGGCACGGGAGGCGCTGGCGGCCCGGCACCTGCTCGGGCTGGTCGAGCCGCATGACATCGCCGAGATGGCCGTCTACCTGGGCTCCGACGAGTCGCGGGTCGTCACCGGGCAGGTGCTGCGAGTGGACAGCGGCGCGACGATGCACTGACGCCCGACTGGGCAATCCCACCGAATCCAACCCTAGGAGCATCATGCAGATCGGATTTGTCGGCCTGGGCAGCATGGGCCGCGGCATCGCCATGAACCTGCTTCGCGACGGCCACGAGCTCATCGCCTTTGACGTGTCGCCGACCGCGCTCGACGAGCTCGTGCAGGCCGGAGCCCGCTCAGCAGACTCACCGAGGCAGCTGGCGGAGCAGAGCGAGGTAGTGTTCACCTCGCTGCCGACCCCCGCCATCGTGGAAAGCGTGTGCTGGGACGAGGACGGACTGGCCGCCGGTTTCTCCCCGGGCCGTACCTGGTTCGATTTGTCGACCAACTCGGTCCAGGCAGTCCGCCGCCTGCACGAGCTGCTGGCGGCGAGGGAGGTCTCATTCCTTGACGCACCGGTGAGCGGCGGGCCGACTGGCGCGGCCAAAGGACGCCTGGCCGTCTGGGTCGGGGGGTCAGCGGACAGCTTCGCCGAATTCAGCCCGGTGCTAGACGTGATCGGCGACCAGAGCCGCTACGTGGGCCCGATCGGGGCCGGAACGATCTCCAAGCTCGTCCACAACATGGCCAGTACCGCGATCAAGGCCGTGATTGCCGAGGCCCTCACAATGGGCGTGAAGGCCGGCCTGGACCCGCTCCCGCTGTGGTCAGCGATCCGCGAGGGAGCGGCCGGCCGGTCACGCAGTTTCGACAACATCACCCGGTTCCTCGAAGGCAACCTGGACTCGCCGTCCTTCCGGCTGGAACTGCTGCGCAAGGACGTCGACCTCGCCCTGCAAGTGGGACACGACGCGGGCGTACCGATGCGGCTGTGTCGGCTGGTCGCCGAAGATATTACCGAAGCGCTCAGCCTGGGCTGGGGCGGCCGGGACAGTCAATCCATCATGGAACTGCAGCTTCGGCGGGCCGGACTCGCCAGCTTCGCCCTGACCAAAGAGGAGCTCGCCGAGGTCACCGAGCCTGGTTGAGCAAGGGGCTGCCGGCGGCAGCGCGTCGCGGGGAACGCGGCATCGTCCGGTCGACCGGAAGGAGTTCAAGCATGACTACCGTGATCTTCGGCGGGAGCGGCTTCATCGGCAGGCGCCTCGTCGCACTTCTCCAGGCAGAGGGCGAGAACGTGGTCTGCGCCGATCTTGTCTCGCCAGCGCTGGCTGGTGAGCTGGCGGGTGTCCGCTTCGCGCGATGTGACCTGCGCCGATTCGATGACGTGGTCACCCTCATGCTCGACGTCCGCCCCGAACGGGCGGTCAACCTGGCTTACATGCTCGGCAGCGAGCACGCGCCGCATGTAGCGCTGCAGCTCAATGTCATCGGGATGGACCACTTCTTCGAGGCATCCCGGCTTACTGGCGTTGAGCATGTCGTGTTCGGCAGTTCGCTCGCAGTCAACGGCCTGCAGGCCGACTTCGGAGACCGCCCGGTGACCGAGCAGGACGCCCTGCTTGGTTCGGCCTACCAGTACGCCACGCACAAGGTGTTCAACGAGCGCCAGGCGGAGGACTACCGGCGCAAGCACGGGATGCGGATCACCTCGGTACGGCCCGCCAACGTTATCGGTCACGACAAGGTTTTCGGCTCGGTCGACCACGTGCAGTGCATCACCGGACCGGCCCTTGGGAAGGCGGTTTCGTTTCCCTACGCGGACGCGATGCGGTCGGCGGTGCACGTGGACGATGTGGCCGCTGCTTTCGCCCGGGTGGCTCTGGGACGGCCCGGGCACCCCGCCTACAACACCGGCGGCAATGCCACCAGCCTGGGCGAGCTGGCCGAGCTTGTCCGCAGCGTGCTGCCCAGGGCCGAGATCTCGTTCGGACAGCACGAAGGCGCCAAGGCCGGTTCCACCAACTATCTGATCGACAATTCCCGCCTGCGCCACGAATTCGGCGTCGAGCCACTCGATCTGCGCCAGTGCGTCCTGAAGATCATTGCCGACGTACGGGCCGAGAACGGTCTGCCACCGGTCCAGACAACCTGATCAGGCGCCGCGCAAACCGGTGCCGCACAGCTAGCCGGGTCGCATCCGGCCTGGACCCAGCACCAACGAAGGAGCAGGAATCCATGGACTACCAGCGAGGGCGAACCGATGAGCCTGTCCTGACCGGAATGCAGGTCGGTTCGACGACGGGCGACGTGCTGCTCGACAAGGTCCTCGGGGCCGAAGGTATAGCGGTCTGGAGCGGGATGTTCAAGCCGTGCGCCCGGACGTACTGGCATCATCACGAACGCGGCCAGCTGTTCTTCATAAAGTCCGGCAGGGGGATCATCGCCACCCGCGACGGCGAGAAGCGCATTGTCCAGGCCGGCGACGTGGTGTTCACCCCAGCCGGCGAGGAGCACTGGCACGGCGCGGCACCTGACTGTTTCGTGGGCTACACCGCGGTTTCGCTGGGCAAGACGACGTTCGATGACGAGGTCACCGACGAGGAGTACGACTCCTTCTGGGCCTGAGGCGCGGTCCGGCTGACATCGGCTGGCCGAGCCGCGTCGGGCCGGTTACCCGAACCCGGGTACGGCTCGGCCGGCGACGCCCGGGTCGCAGGTGAACACCGCGCCGGCTAGGGGTTGTTCGGTCCGCTCGCGCTCGTCGAGACGATGACGCGCAGACGTGGTGAACAGGGTACGCAGGTCGGGCCCGCCGAAGGCGACGCTCGTCGGGCACGTCACCGGGAGCGGCACGACCTCGCTCAGCCGACCGTCGGGGCCATACCGGTGCACGGCGCCGCGGAAGAACATGACGACCCAGACTCCCCCTTCGGCGTCGATCGCCATGCCATCAGGCAGACCGGTCTCCGGCGCGATGTGCACGAACGGCCGTCGCCCGCTGACCTCGCCTGCCGCCGGGTCGTAGTCGAACACGTCGATGCGCTGCTGCCACGAGTCGACGTAGTAGTACAGCGACCGCTCGTCGTCCCAGCACATCCCGTTTGAGACCGTGATGCCAGGCAGGATCTGGTCGAGTTGCCCGTCGCCGGTGAGCCGGTACAGCCCGCCGGCCGGCTGGCGCGACAGCGAGAGCGATCCGAAGAACAGCCGCCCGTGCCGGTCGCACTTGCCGTCGTTGAATCGAAGATCGTCGATTCCTGCTTCGACGGTGGCGATTTCGTCCCGGATCCCGTCCGGGCCTACTCGCTGCACGGAGTGGCCTATGCCGACGGTCACCGATCCGCCACCGGACGAGATGGCGAACCCGATCGGGCTGTCCAGCTGCAGTGTCGTCTGCTTTCCCGTCACCGGGTCGAGCCGGTGGACCTGGCCGAGCGGAGTGTCGACCCGCAGCAGCGTGTGCGAGGCGGCGTCCCAGTGCGGCCCTTCACCCAGCTCGTCCCGATGGGGGTAGCGCGCCTCCACTGTGATCGGCATGACGAATCCCGTCTCAGATCATCCCGCCGTTGACGTCCCACACGGCGCCGTTGACGTAGCTTGCGGCATCCGATACCAGGAAGGCGATCACGTCCGCGACCTCCGCGGCATTGCTTGGCCGGGCAAGCGGGGTCCGGTGCACGCATTCGGCGAGCAGCTGCGGATAGCGGGCTCCGGGTATCTCGCCCAGTTCGGTGACGAGCCCGACGTGGCGGGAGCTGGCCATCAAGCCGGGCGAGACCGCGTTTACCCTTACTCCGTGGGGCGCCAGTTCGTGGGCGAGGTACCTGGTGACAGTGTTGATGCCGCCCTTGCACGTGCCGTAGATGGCCGAGCCAGTACAGGGTTCATAGGACGCGACGGATGACACGTTGACGATGCTGCCGGTGCCGTTCGCCACCATCGTCTCGGCGACCATCCGCGTGACGTACGGCATCCCGCGCAAGTTCACGTCCAGGGACCGATCGATATCGTCGAGCGAATGATCCAGGAACGGCTTGGGGTTGGACACGCCAACGTTGTTAACCAGGATGTCGATCCGGCCGAACTCGCTGGTAGCCCTCTCGACCGTAGCCGAGACCGAAGCCGGATCGGTGATGTCACCCGGTACCGCGAGGGATCGTGGCCGGTACCGCTCGGCGACCTCGCGGCAAGCCCCGGCGTCGACGTCCTGGATGGCCACCGTCGCTCCGAGCGAGGCGAGCCCGGCCCACCACCGCCCGGCCGAGACCGGGACCGGCCCCGCCGGTAACGAGAGCAACCCGGCCCGACAGGGCGAGACGACCGGCTAGTTCACCCCGTTCAGGCATTTCCGCGGCGGCCCGTACCGCGGTCAGCAGCGCCTGGCTATCCATCAAGACACGTCCTTTCTGCGGGGTCGCCGATCACGTCAGGACCGGCGGATCCGCGCGGAAACCGCGGGCGGGACAGCGCGATCAGAACTCGACGATGGCCCGGCCGGTGATCCGGCCGCTGCGCAGGTCCTCGACGCCCTGGGTGATCTCATCCAGCGGGTACCGGTCGGTGACCAGTGCGCCGAGGTCGAGCCGCCCCTGGCTGAACCAGTCCAGGAAGATCGGGAAATCGCGTTCTGGGTGGCACGCGCCGCCAAAGCATCCGATCAGGGACTTCTGCCCGTTGATAAGTTCCATGCCAGGCAACTCGAAGGGACTCCGGATCGCGCCGACGAGAATGGTCGATCCGCCGACCCCCACGCCCAAGACGCCGGGGCGGGTGGCCGCGACGCTCTTGGCCAGGTTGCCGGCCAGGCCGGTGCAGTCAATTGAGTAGTCCGCCCCTTCGACGCCGTCGCGGGCGGTGAGGCGGCGGATCTCGGCCACCGGGTCGATCTCGGCTGCGTTGACCAGCTTATCGGCTCCCATCCGGGAGGCGAGCTCGAGCTTGACGTCGGAGATATCTACCGCGATAACCGGCGTCGCACCGACGTTGCGGGCCGCGGCGACGGCGGACAGCCCGATGCCGCCTACCCCCCAGACGGCGGTGCTCGTCCCCGCCGCGGGCGACGCCGAGTTGATCACGGCTCCGGCTCCGGTCATGATCGCGCAGCCGACGATCGAGATCAGGTCACCCGGGAGCCCCTTCGCGATCTTGACGACATACTGCTCGTCGGCGACGGCATGGGTGGCCCAGGTGTAGACGTTGCGGGTGACCGCCTCGGTGCCGTCGCGGAAGGGGATCCGGACCGGCTGAGGTGCGCGCTCGCGAGTGCGTGCCACCCAGGTGATGAGAACCTCGTCGCCGGGCGACACGTGCTCCACCCGCTCACCTACCATCCGCACGACGCCGGAGGATTCGTGCCCGAGCACCAGCGGCTTGGCCGGATCCGCCGCGGCCATCTGGTCGAGTTGACTGTGGCAGATCCCGGTAGCGAACTGTTCGACCAGCACCTCGTACGGGCCGGGGTCAGGAAGGTCGACCTGTACCACCGTCAGCTTGCTGGCCCCTGCGGGCAAGACCACGACGCGCGCCGAGGTAGTCATAGACGGTTCCTCCCTGCTCGGAGAATGGGGTGCGGCGATCAGGCTCAGGACATCGCGTTCAGCAGGTCATCAACATCGGTGGTCTGGTCAAGCCCGATCGCGGCTGCGGCCAGTCGCCCGGCGCTATCTGGTGCCAGAGAGGCAGCCGCGTACGTGGCGCAGTCGGCGGTCTTCGCGGTGAACTCAGCGGCGGTCATCAGATGACGGGGGTGGCCCTTCGGGTAGTCGACCCGCACTGATACCTCCGTCCCGTCCCGGTACCGGACGTCCACCCGGGCCGGGGTGACGAACCGGCTCCAGTCCCGGTCGATCTCCTTGTCCACGTAAGGATGCACTCGCCCAGCCAGCGCCAGGATGTCGGCTCGCCGGACCCCCTCGTCGGTGAAGTGGCCAATCGTCGGCGCGCCGTCGATCAGCGCGGCGGCGACGGTGAAAGGAATGCTGAACTGGGCCTCGACGATCGTCTTGGGGGCCTGCCGCACCGGTTCGGGCACGCACACCATCTGATAGCCCGGGCCGGTCACGCCGACGCGCACCGACTCGATCTCGGCGACCGACCGGGAGTCCTGTATCCGGGCGGTCAGGGCAGCGTCAATCGAGGAGTGGGTGTCGCGGCAGCACGGGTAGGGCTTGTAGCTCAGGTTGAGCAACTCATAGCGCTGCCCAAGGTCCTGGCGGAACCGGGCGGCCGAGGCCCGGCCGCGCAGGTACACCCGGAAGAAGCCGTCCGCCCCTTCGAACACGTGCTGGGCCCCGCGGATTCCGCGGGACGCCAGTTGCACGGCCACCAGCGCGGCTTGCGCCGCCAGCCCGGGCTGCAGCCGCTTCATCAGCGAGGCATCTCGCGTGACCTGGTGGTTTCCGGCCACCGAGCTGTACACGATGCCGAGCGCGTTGAGCATCTGCGTCTCGTCGAGGCACAGCACGCGCCCGGCAGCGACAGTCGCGGCGAAGTAGCCGAGCAGCGAGCTGTAGATGAATCCGGACTCGACGATGTCCACCTCGACCGCGACCCCCAGCCGGCACATCACTTCCAGTCCCGCCGCGACGGCGACGATCAGCTCCCGCCCGGAGAGACCGCCCCGGAGTTGGGCCGCCGCGATCGCCGCCGGCACTGTCGATACCCCGGCGTGCAGGATAGCCGCGTCGTGGGTGTCGTCGTAGTCGCGGGCGTGCGCCATCCCACTGTTGAGCCAGGCCGCGTGATGGGCCGGGACCTTGCCGCCGAGGACGAAGACGGACGCCTCCGGCTGGCCGCCCCAGCCGAGTACCAGATCGGCGACCTCGGCGATGCCTTCGGCCGAGGAACCGGCGAGCGCGCACGAAAGCGTGTCCAGGATGTTGGTCTTGACCGCCTCTATCACGGCGGGCGGGAGGTCGTCGTAGCTCAGCGATGCGGCGAAATGCGCGATATCACAGGCGAGATCAGGCGAGCTGGACAACTAGACTCCCGATGACCGTATATAAGACTGAGTGTACATAGTTACGAACATCTCTACGGTAAGCCGCTCCGCCCCCGGTGTCAACGTCGCCCGCCGCTCCCGCCCGCGGTTCGCGGTTACGCCGCTTCCGAGACAGAGCGTGGCCCGCTCGCTTGCCTGGACCCGCCGGAGAATCTAAAGTGACTTGATATACAAACCTTTATCTTTATATACGTACCAACGTCTATGTCGCCAGAGGAGCCGACGTGGAGCAACGCACCGAGATATTCGTCAACGGCGCATGGGAGCCCTCGGCCGGAACCGAGACGATCAAGGTGGTCAACCCGGCGACCGAGGAGATCATCGCCACTGTGCCCCGGGGCGCAGCCAGCGATGTCGGCCGTGCCGCGCAGGCCGCCGCGGCCGCTTTCGGGTCCTGGTCGCGGACCAGGCCCGAGGACCGCGCACGGGTCTTCGCCGACCTGGCGGATCTGGTCGCCGCCCGTTCACAGGAGATAGCTCATACGATCGTGCGTGAGGTCGGCTACCCCGCCTCGACGGCCACCATCACGCAGGCGACCGGGGCGGTGGAGGAATTGCGGATCATCGCCGAGAGCCTTGCCCATATCGGCTGGACAGAGCAAGTTGGCAATACCGCGATCCGCCGCGAGCCGTCCGGCGTCGTAGGTGCCATCACGGCCTGGAACGCGCCGCTGCGCTCGATCGTCAGCAAAGCCGGGGCCGCCATCGCGGCCGGCTGCACCATCGTGCTGAAGCCGAGTGAGGTCGCACCGCTGACTGGCTACACCTTCGTCGAGCTGGCCAAGCAGGCCGGACTGCCCGGCGGGGTGCTCAACATGGTGAGCGGCACCGGGCCGGAGGTCGGCGAGCCGATCGCCGCCCATCCGCTGGTCGACATGGTGTCGTTGACCGGCTCGGTGCGAGCCGGGCGGAGGGTCATGCAGGTCGCGGCCGAGACGATCAAGCGGGTACATCTCGAACTGGGCGGCAAGTCGGCGAACGTGATCCTGTCCGACGCCGACCTCGGGCAGGCAGTGGCCGTCGGGGTCGCGGACGGCTTCCGTAACGCAGGCCAGGTCTGCGGCGGGCTGACCCGGATCCTGGTCCCTCGTGACCGGCTGCGCGAGGCCGAGGGCATCGCCGCCGCCAAGGCGGAGAGCTACGTGCTCGGCGACCCGTTTGATCCGGCCACCACCCTGGGTCCGGTGGCCACGGCCGCTGCCCACAGGCGGGTCCGCAACTACATCGAGGTCGGCATCTCCGAAGGCGCGCGCCTGCTCACTGGCGGCGCCGAACCGCCGGCTGAACTCAAGCGCGGCTACTTCGTGCGCCCCACCGTGTTCACCGGTGACAACTCGATGCGCATCGCCCAGGAAGAGATCTTCGGGCCCGTTCTCGTGATCATCCCCTACGACGACGAGGACCAGGCAATCGCGATCGCCAACGATTCGCCGTACGGACTGGCTGGTGCCATCTGGTCCGCCGACCCCCAGCGCGCCCGTGATCTCGCCGAGCGGCTGCGGGTCGGGCGGATCCGGATCAACGGCGCGCCGCTCGACAAGCGCGGCACCCACGGCGGGTTCAAGCTCTCGGGAGTCGGCCGCGAGTGGGGCCGGATCGGCATCGAGGAATTCCTCGAGTACAAGTCCGTCATCGGCTAGCTCGACCGGTCGCTGCTCAGCCCGCGCCGTACATCGCCCGCGCAGAAGTGCTTGCCTTTCGAGCAGAGCACGACGCTGCCTCGGCAGACGCTCCAGGCGCGGTGGCCTGGGTCAACTCAATCCACTCCAGCTTACGTTTTTATATAAAAACACTTGATTGTAACTAAAATTAGAGTATAAATCTTGTGCTCATGCGGCTCAACCACCGTAAGGAGCCGGCCTGATGCTCCCACGCGCCCCGCCCCATCCACACCTGCGGCCAGGCCGGGCCGGCCCGGCGGTTCGCCAATACGACCGGTTGGGCTGCATACTGTGCGAGAGGTACCGGCAGACGACTAATTGAGACGACAAGGAACACGCCCGTGGCTCAGCCCGATAGCGACTTCTTCGAGTCGTCCGGCCCATTGCAGGCCGGCGGCAGTCACCAAACGATCTCGCGGGTCGTGCGGATTCTGGAAGAGGTCGTCTACCGACCTGGCTCGACCTACGCGGAGATCACCCGCGCCGTCGGCGCTCCCAAGAGTTCGGTTTACGGTTTCATACGGGGTCTGCTATCCGTCGACTGGCTGATTGATCAGGACCATCGCCTCTATCTCGGACCCGCCTTCTATAGCCTCGCCATCGCCAGCGGCCAGGTGCGGGCCGGCATGATCGCTCCCGGTGATCTTGACAGCCTTTATCGCGAGACTGGGCTAACTGCTTTCGTTGGCGTCCTGGCCGGCGAGCACCTCATCTACATCGCCGAGGCGGGCAGCGACCTGATGGCGAGCTTCGAAGCCCGTTCCGACATCCGCCGCCGCCCACTGGCCACCGCCGGCGGGAAGGCGTTGCTGGCCTTCATGCCCGAGAACGAGATGGAAGCGTACTTGCGCCGCTCCCCTACCGTCTCGAAGCAGGAGATCAGCGAATTCCTTCAGTCGTGCCAGAGCATCCGGGAGTCGGGAATCGCGGTCAATGTCAACCCCGGCCGGGGCCGCGCGGCTCTCGCCACCGTCATTCGCAACTCCAAGGGCCAGGCCATCGCCTCGTTGACGCTCGTCGGGCCGTCGACCCAGGTGCTCCCTCGCGTAGATGCGCTGTCCATCTTGTTGCGTGAGCGCGTGAGCGAATGGCAGACGCGCTCGATCGCCACACCCCGGGAGCCGATCTGAAATCACCCGGCCCCAGGGTGCGGTCGAGGCGGCCGCTCCGATCTTCGGCTCAGGTGCCGGGTCGCTTACACCCTCACGCCGACGGTGCCGACGGGCAAATCGCCGATAACGGCGCCAGTTGCCGTCAGCTCGCTGATCCGCTCTGGTGGCAGCATCAGCTTCTGACGGAGGATCTCGACCGTGTGCTGCCCCAGTCGGGCCGGGACGTTCTCGGCCGGCGGCGGCGAATCGGCCAGGCGCAGCGGGCTGCCGAACGTCCACCACTCCCGGTCGGCGTTGCGGTGTTGCTCGAACATGCCGCGCGCCTTGAGCTGCGGATCCTTAAGTAGGACCTCGAGCGACTGGACGGGTGCGCTCGGGATGGCCCCTTCATTGAGCGCGACCTCAAGCTCAGCCGAGTTGCGCTCGAGCGTCCACTCTTCGACGATGCGGTCGAGCAGCTCCATGTGCTTCACGCGGCTGGCGTTGGTGCTCAATCGCTTATCGTCGACGAGGTCATGGCGTTCCATGATCCGGCACAGCTCGGCCCAGTGTCGATCGTGCAGGCACAGGACGGCGATCCACCCGTCAGCGGTCTTGTAGACATTGTAAGGGGCGACCCCCAAGCCGCCGTGACGGTTGCCGGTGCGCTCCGGTATCTCACCGTCGCTGTCGAACAAGCCGCCGATGTTCGACGCCAGTGACGGGAAGATCGCGTCGAAGAGGGCCACCTCGACATGCTGGCCGCGCCCGGTCGTCCCCCGCTGGACAAGCGCGGCCATGACCGCCCCGAACAAGTGCGCCCCGCCCATGAAATCGACGACGGCCGGACCCGTTCGCACCGGTGCCGAATCTGGAAAGCCGGTCGTCGCCATAACGCCGGCCAGCGCCTGGATCGTCAGGTCCATCGCCCGGGCATCACGACGCGGCCCGGTGCTGCCGTAGCCGCTTCCCGAGGCGACGATCAGCCGCGGGTTCGCGGCCAGCAGGTCGTCCACCCCGACGAGTCTGTCAAACGCACCAGGAGCGAAGTTCTGGATGATCACATCCGCCGTGGCGGCTAGGTCGGTGAAGACAGTCCGGCCCTCATCGGTCTTCAGGTCAATGCACAGGCTGCGCTTCCCGGCATTCAGCAGTCCGAACTGAACGGCTTCCACGCCTTTGATAGCCGTGGGTCGCCGGTAAGGCTCACCCTGCGGCGGTTCGATCTTGATCACGTCGGCACCGAGGCGCTGCATGAGCAGTCCGCAGTACGGACCCATGAACGCCTGTCCGAGGTCCAGCACTGTGATGCCGCTCAGGGCAGAGATAGTCATCGGTTCCTCTCTCAACGCCACTCCCGCGAACTGCAGACGAAGGCACGGCGATCGCGCCCTCTTCCCCGTGTGCCGCTACTGATGATTATAATTACGGACTATCACTTGTATATACGAACTAGACCACGTGACGCAAGAGGTGTCAAGCAGTCGCGATGACGGCCGCTCACCTAGGACGAAAGGATCTGTCGTGCATAGACGTACTCTCGGACGCACCGGACTCGAGGTTTCAGCGATCGCGCTCGGCTGTGCAGCGTTCTCCTACTCGCAGCCCTCTCGCGGTTGGGATCCGCACTCCGACGAAGGCCGCGCCGTCGTCCACGAGACGATCGCGACCTCGCTCGACCTCGGCATCAATTACGTCGACACCGCGGCCGCCTACGGCGACGGGTACAGCGAGACCCTAGTCGGCGACGTGATGAAGACTCGCCGCAGCGAATGCGTGCTGGCCAGCAAGGTCTGGTACCGGCACGACTAAGCCGGGGCGATCGAGAGCGTGCACCAGAGCCTGCGGCGCCTGCAGACCGACCGGATCGACATCCTGCAGATCCACTGGCGGATATACACCGACGAAGAAGTCCAGCACATCCTGCACGGCGGTCCACTGGATGCGCTGATCAAGCTCCGCGAGGAAGGGACAATCGGGCACATCGGCATCACCACCGAGGAGCCCTGGACCGTCCTGCTCTTCCTGAAGGTCGAGGACATCGAGGTCTACCAGATCGCGTACAACCTGATCTACCAGGCCGCGGCACGGCACTTCCTCATCGAAGCGGCCAAGGTTAACGCCGGAGTGGTCACCATGCGCACAATGACGTCCGGAGTCCTCCAGCGCGAGGCTTCGTTCCTCGCTCCCGAATGGCAGAACGCCCGGGATCTATACGAGGTAGCGCTCAAGTTCGTGCTTTCCGGCTCGCGGATCAGCGCCGGCATCGTCCGCATGCGCTGGCCAGACGAGGTGCGCGACAATCGCGGGCTGGGAGCCACCGACATGGCGACATGCCCCGGCTCACGTTCGAAGTCTACAAAGCGGACGACGGGCAGGCCTGAGCGGAGCACAGATGCCGGGTGCCAGCCGAACTGCCGCACCGGAGGTCGCAATGCTAGGCTAGCAATATGTCCGCTTATAAAATCGGCTGATTTTATATGCGGTCAGCGGCGGCCTACGGCCACTCCGTCCGCCGTCCGATGGTTTAGATCCCGCAGGGAGATGTGATGCAGACTCGCGCGCTAGGAACAATCGGTCCTGAGGTCTCCGCCGTGGGACTCGGCTGCATGGGCATGACCCATGGCTACGGTCCCGCGCACGACCCCGCCGACATGATCGAGGTCATCCGCAGCGCGGTGGATCTCGGCGTGACGTTCTTCGACACCGCCCAGGTCTACGTCGACGGCGATGTGACCAACGAGGATCTAGTCGGCCAGGCACTGGAGCCGGCGCGCGACCAGGTGACCATCGCGACGAAGTTCGGCATCGACATAGTCGACGGCAAACAGGTCGTCAACAGCCGCCCGGACCACATCGTCGAGACGGTGGAGCAGTCGCTGAGGCGGCTTCGTGTCGACACCATCGACCTCCTCTACCAGCACCGTGTCGACCCGACCGTCCCGATCGAAGATGTCGCGGGTGCCGTGAAGGGACTCGTCGAGCAGGGCAAGGTTCGCTACTTCGGCCTGTCCGAAGCCGGCGTCAGGACCGTCCGGCGCGCTCACGCTGTGCATCCGGTGTCCGCGGTCGAGAGTGAATACTCACTGTGGTGGCGGCGTCCTGAGGAGGAACTGCTGCCAGCTCTCGGCGAGCTAGGGATCGGTTTCGTTCCCTTCAGCCCGCTCGGTAAGGGCTATCTAACCGGGCAGATCGACGAGCGCAGCACATTCGGCAACAAGGACCTGCGCGGGTTGCTCCCTCGTTTCACCGAAGAAGCCAGGACGGCGAACAAGGTGTTGGTCGCGCTGTTGCAGGCTATCGCCGAGCGCAGGCAGGCGACACCCGCTCAGATCGCCCTGGCCTGGCTGCTGGCGCAGCAGCCGTGGATCGTTCCCATCCCCGGCACGACCAAGATTGAACGACTCCGCCAGAACGTTGAGGCCGTCGACGTCGCGCTGACAGCCGAGGATCTGCGTGAGATCGAGAACGCCGCGGCCAAGATCGCCATTCACGGCGACCGCTACCCGGCAGAACTCGAAGCCCGAACCGGCCTTTAAGCCGGATCCAGCCGAGCGGCGCCAACCTAGCTGGGTCCTGACGACGAGCTCGCCGCAGAACGTGCGCTAGCACTGATGGTCGAGCTTGTGGATCGCGTGGCGTTTAGCAGCCACCTGGCGAGCAGCGCATCGTCCGAAAGCAGATCGCCCAGACGGTCCTTAATAGCGAACATGATCAGCGGCAGGTCCATGCCGAGTCATGGATCACACTGCCTTGCGCTGCAACCGGACACCACCGAAGTTGACGTTCGCGGCTCTGACGGCAGCAGTCTTATCGCGAGCAGTCGTTGGCGCGGCCGGTCAAACTGACGGCTGTCTTGCTGTGCATGGTGGCGACCTCTTGACCTGCCTGACGTGCAGCTGTAATGTCTTCTTCGAGTATACGATCATTCGATCGTATATGGAAACGCCGCCACGATGGCTTGCCGCACTGACGTAGTACAGACATGTCATCCCCGGTTGTCGAGCGACTTCGGAGGAACAAGCCATGGGAACCTACGTACTGGTTCACGGCGCATGGCACACGGGTGAGCTCCTCGAGGACGTCGCGAAGTACATTCGAGCCGAGGGCCATGCGGTGTACACCCCGACGCTGGCGGGCAACCGGCCCGGGGACTCCAAGGAGACCGGCCTTGATCAGGCCATCGCCTCATTGCTCGACTACTTCTCGGAGAACTCGATAAGGGACGCGGTACTGCTAGGCCATTCCTATGGGGGGATCGTGATCACCGGGGCCGCCGCGCGGCTGCCTGACGGTGCGGTACGGCGCCTTATCTACTGGAGCGCGTTCGTCCCCAACGACGGCGAGAGCCTGGAGGACCTGAACCCGCCGGGGTTCAACGAGATGTTCCGACAGATCCGCGAGCCGGACGGCGGCATTCCGATGCTCTATCCGGTGTTTCGCGATGCGCTGATCAATGATGCTGATGAGAAGACCGCCAGGTACTACCACGCCCGGTTGACCACTCATCCGCACAAGACCATGACGGATAAGATCCGGCTGCCGGTAAACCCGGCCGAGATGACGATCGGCAAGTCCTACCTGCACTGTCAAGACGACATGGTCTACCCAGCCAGCCAGGGCGGATGGCATCCGCGTTTCTCCGAACGGCTGGGGCTGTTCCGGTTCGTCTCGATGCCCGGGAGCCACGAAGTGTGCTTTACCAATCCCGAGCTACTGGCACAGAAGATCATCCTGGCAGGCCGGGACTGAAGGCCGCCAGATCCGACGAACGGGCCTCGTCGTCCTTGCCTCAGACGCGGCGCACTATTTACGAGGAAATTGATCGGCCGTTCAAGCTATTCGATGACCGCGGGGACATATACCGCGTGCTCGCAACCGTCAGCTGAATTCGAGAAGGGAAAATGAGCATGCATAAGCGCAAACTCGGCCGAACCGGCCTTGACGTCTCACCGATCGCCATCGGCGGTGCGGCCTTCACCTACGTGCAGGCGTCGGCCGGCTGGGACCCGATGTCCGACGACGGCCGCAAAGTGGTGTACGAGACGCTGCACACTGCGCTGGACCGCGGGATCAACTACGTAGATACCGCGCCCGCCTACGGTAACGGCTACAGCGAGACCCTCGTCGGCGAGGTCATGCGGACCCGCCGGCAGGACTGTGTCCTGGCCAGCAAGGTCTGGTACGAGCTGGACCGCCAGGGCGTGGTGGACAGCGTGGAGGCGAGCCTGCGGCGGCTGCAGACCGACCACATTGACCTGCTGCAGGTGCACGGGCGGATGTACACCCCGGCCGAGGTGGACCACATCCTGCACGGAGGCCCGCTCGAGGCCCTGGTCGAGCTGCGCCAGGCCGGCAAGATCGGCCACATCGGCGTCACCACAGAAGAGCCCTGGACCGTGATCCCATTCCTGGAACACGAAGACGTCGAGGTATACCAGATCGCCTACAACATCATCTACCAGGCCGCAGCCAGGCACTTCCTGATCGAGGCGGCCAAGGTCAACGCCGGCGTGGTCACGATGCGCACGATGACATCCGGCATCTTCCAGCGGGAAGCCCATTTCCTCGCGCCAGAGTGGCAGTCCGCGCGGGACCTCTACGAGGTAGCGCTGAAGTTCGTACTGTCCGACTCCCGGGTGCACGCCGGCATCGTCGGCATGCGCTGGCCCAGCGAGGTGGACCGCAACATCCAGTTGCTGGAGAACTGGGAGCCCGCCGTCGACTTCGCCAGCATGCCGCGCCTGACGTTTGAGGTCTACAAGGCCGAGGACGAGCAGGATCATGCGTGATCGCGCCTCGTGCCCGCGACTGACCGGCTTCCCCGATAAAACAGCGCTAAGAGGCCCTGCCTATGGTCCCGGCTGAGGCTGAGCCGGACCTGGCCGCAGGGCATCCCATGGGCGGGTTCGGCCTGAGCCTGCCGGATTTCCGCCGCATCGGGGGCGGGCTGCGCCGTCCCGAATGCGTGCTGGCCACCTCGTGCGGCGATCTCTACGTCAGTGACGAGCGGGGCGGAGTCACCCGGATCGCTCCGGACAGATCTACGCGGCTGTTCTCCGGCCGGACGGCGGATGGCCCGGCCCTGGCCGCGAACGGCTTCGCCCTGCTGCCCGACGGTTCATTCCTCATCGCGCCGCTGGCCGGCGGCGGCGTCTTCCGGCTACAGCGGAACGGGCAGGCTGAGCCATTCCTTCAGGAAGTGGACGGGCGCCCCCTCCGCTGTCCGAATTTTGTGTTGCTCGACGACGAAGGACGGGTGTGGATCTGCTGCCTGACGCAGCAGGACCGGGCAACGATCTCCTGCTATCCCAGGCAGCGGCGCGATGGTTTCATCGTGCTGGTGGACGGAGACGGAGCCCGGATCGCTGCCGATGGTATCGGCTACCCGAACGAGATCCGGATCGACCCAGCAGGCCGCTACCTGTACACGAACGAAACGATGGCGGGCCAGCTGCTCAGGTACCGCATTGGCGCCGGAGGGACACTCGGGCCGGCCGAGACGATAGCCGAGTTCGACGAGTCGAACATGCTGGACGGATTCACGCTGGACAGCACCGGCGGCGCCTGGATGACCGCGATCGTGTCGAACCGGCTCTGGTACGTGATGCCCGACGGCCGCGCCTGTCTGCTCATCGAAGACGCCTGCCACGAGCAGCTCGCCCGGCTGACCGAGATGCAGCTGGGCGCAGGTGTCCTGCGGAGCATCCTTTACGAGGAGCACAGCTCAACCCTGCGCAACATCTCCTCGCTGGCCTTCGGCGGCCCGGACCTGATGACTGCGTACTTGGGGAGCCTCATGGGATCGAGCATCCTGACCTTCCAGTCGCCGGTGGCAGGGCAGAAGCCGGCGCACTGGGACTTCGGCCCGTTCGAGTGACCGGCGGCATGATTGGGTTGCCGGGCGAGCCCGGCAACGCGGTCCCGCCCGAGGCCCGGCCAGCCCCTCGACCGGCACGGCTGGACTGAGCCCTACGAAAGCTGGCCTGCAGGACTTCGCGAACGATTCTCTTAAGAAGATTTGATTGCTATTGCGATCGCCGAGCAGGTGCGCGCGGCGAACGAAGGCTAGGTCTCACCAGGCGCACACAGCTAGCGAGGAGTCGGCAGCAAGTTGATGGAAAAGCAGAGCAGGCCGCCGCGGACGGTCCCTCCGCCGTCCGCCGTAGCGCCGGGTGTCTGGAGCATTCCTATCCCGTTTCCCAACCCGCTGGCTTATGTCCTTTCCTACGGCATCCGCGTTAGGGAAGGCATCGTCCTCGTTGATCTGGGATGGGATTCAGACGAGGCGTGGGACTCGCTGCAGCTAGGGCTGCGGAGAGCTGGCGCGAACCTAGATGACGTTGTGGGAGCTGTTCTAACCCACCTTCATCCAGACCATCATGGTCTGGCTGAGCGAATCCGGACCTCGACTGGCGCCTGGATCGCGGCTCACCCTGCCGAATTGCCTCACGTCGCGCCCGACGAGCAGGCGCGGGACAGGTATCTCGATCAGATGGCAGGGTGGCTGCGGCGCTGCGGTTGCCCGCAGTCGGAGTTGACCGCGCTTGCGAATGGTGCCTCCGAGGTGGGGTCAAGGCTCGCGCTTGCTGCGCCTGACGTGCACCTTGCCGACGGCGCCGAAGTGCCCGGAACCGAGGGAAAGCTCGTGGCGCTGCATACTCCGGGTCACACGCCGGGCCACCTCTGTCTCGTAGACGAGTCGCGCCGGCTGCTGTTCACCGGTGACCACGTACTGCCGCGCGTCACCCCCAACGTGTCCTGGCGGCCTGACGTTGATCCAGATCCGCTGGCCGATTTCGTCGCGTCGCTGGAACGACTTCGTCCCTACGCCGCTGGCTATCTCGCGCTTCCAGGCCACGAGTGGGCTTTCGATCATCTCGGCAGGCGACTGGACCAACTGGTCGCGCACCACCGGGAACGGCTGGACGAGGTAGAAACCGCCGTCGCCGCTGGGGCCAGCACGACCTGGGAAGTGACCCGCGCCATTAAGTGGCACCGCCCCTTTGAGACCCTGGAGCCGAGAGCTCGGCGCTCCGCGCTCGGCGAGACGGGCTCACACCTGATCCGGCTCGCCAACTCGGGCCGCATCATTGACGAGGGCTGCGATGCCCAGACTGCGCTGGAAATGCCCCGTCGTCGCTGGAGGCCAAGGGCTGCCCGGCATTGACGATGGCAACGCGGCGGGCCCCCCGGCAAATCCGCGGACGACGCGGATCCGGTGATTCTTCAAGGTCCGAATTCGTCAATGCGCGACAGGCAGCATCAGCCCGGCATCGTGAACCGGCGTGCTCGGACGGGAGCTTGATAGAGCACGCCGCGTGCGGTGGCGGGCGTATCGCCCGCGAAGGAGCACCCTGGGGATCGCCGGTGAAGGGGGGTTCTGCCGGTACCCCGAACGACCGGTCCTCCCATCGCCAGCCGGCTGGTGGTTGCCTGGAACCGGAACAGAAAGAAATCTGAGGTCAAGGAGCCTTAGTTATGAGAGCTGCGATATTCTCCGGACCCGGTGCGGTCGAGGTCGGCGAGCGACCGGACCCGGTTATCCGGGAGCCCACCGACGCGGTGGTGCGGGTAGTGCTGGGCAGCGTCTGCGGGTCGGACCTGTGGTACTACCGGGGCGAGTCGGCGCACGCGGCCGGCTCGATCGGGCATGAGTTCATCGGCATGGTCGAACGGACCGGCGCCGGCGTGCGGGGAATCCAGCCGGGCGACCTGGTGGTCGCCCCGTTTATCTACAGCGACATGTCCTGCCCGCACTGCCTGAACGGGTCGACTATCTCCTGTCCCGCGGGCGGCAACTTCGGCAACGGCCAGATCGACGGCGGCCAGGGCGAGGCGGTGCGCGTCCCGCTGGCTGGCAGCACCCTGGTCCCGGTGCCCGGATCAGGACATTCGGATGCGACGCTGCGGTCGGTGCTTGCCCTGTCCGATGTGATGTCAACCGGGCATCACGCGGCGGTCAGCGCCGGGGTGAAGAAAGGCGACACGGTGGCGGTGGTCGGGGACGGCGCGGTCGGCCTGTGCGCCGTCCTGGCCGCCCGGCGGCTTGGCGCGGAGCGCATCATCACCCTGAGCCGCCACGCCAATCGCCAGGAGCTGGCTCGCGAGTTCGGCGCCACGGACATCATCGAGGGACGCGGCGAGGAAGCCAGCCAGGCTGTGCTCGGGCTGACCGGTGGCATCGGAGTTGACGCCGCGCTGGAATGCGTCGGCACCGATCAGTCCATCGCGACTGCGTGTGCCGTGGCCCGGCCCGGCTCCACGGTCGGCATCGTCGGGGTCCCGCATGGCCAGGTTCCCTTCGCCGAGACGTTCTTCCGCAACACTGGCTGGCGGGGCGGCCCGGCCCCGGCCAGGAGCTACATCCCAGAGCTGCTCGGCGACGTGCTCGACGGTGCTATCAATCCCGGCCGGGTCTTCGATTACGAGACCGACCTGGAGCACATCGCCGACGCCTACCGGGCGATGGACGAGCGGCGGGCCATCAAGTCACTAGTCCGAATGGGAGCAGTCTGATGACAGGAGCGAACGAGATGACCACCTGGCCGCCGAGCGACCTGGCGAGGCTCGGCGGCTCGGAAGAGCTCCAGCTCGCCTCCCGCCGCGCGGACGGCAGCCTGCGTCCGTACGTGAGGATGTGGGTGGTTCGGGCCGGCGGCGACCTTTACGTCCGCTCGGCCTACGGGCCGGACAACCCGTGGTACCGCCGCGCCGTCGCCAGCGGCGCCGGCCGGATCAGGGCCGGAGATACGGAACGGGACGTCTCGTTCGCTCAAGCACCCCCTGAAGCCCAGGGTGACATCGACGCCGCCTACCACGTCAAGTACGACCACTACGGACCGCAGATCGTCGGCTCCGTCGCCGGACCCGACGCGCACCAGGTGACCGTCCGTCTCGTCCCTCAACTCCAGGAGAGGTAAACCAGGATGGCCATCAGCGAAATCGCTCAGCAGAACCACGACGAGCTGTTCCCCGGCCACGTCTCGACTCTCACGGTCACCGACCCTGAGCTGATCGAGATCTTCGACAACTTCGCCTTCGACGAGACTATCCAGCACACCAGGCTCGACACCCGGACCCGGCTCATGGTGCAGCTCGCGGCGCTGATCAGCTGCCAGGCACTGCGCGAATACCGGGTCATGCTCGGCGCTGCCCTCACCGTCGGCGTTACCCCGGTCGAGGCCAAGGAGATCGTCTACCAGGCCGTTCCCTACGCCGGCCTGGGCAAGGTCTTCGACTTCATCCACGCCACCAACGACATACTGTCCGAACGCGGCGTCCAGCTGCCACTGCACGGACAGGCTACGACCACGCCCGCCACCCGCGCCGGGAAAGGCCGGGCGGTGCGGGAGCAGATCACCGGGACGAACCGGACCGAGGCCATGTACGCATCGGCAGGCGATGACGAGCTGCACTTCCAGCAGCTCCTGTCCGCCAACTGCTTCGGTGACTACTACACCCGCGGCGGGATCGACGTGCGGACCCGCGAGCTGCTGACCTTCGCCATGCTCGTGTCCCTCGGCGGATGCGACCCCCAGGTCAAGGGACACGTGGCGGCCAACCTCACCGTCGGCAACGGCCGGCAGCTGCTGATCAGCGTCACCACGGCGCTGCTTCCGTTCATCGGCTACCCCCGCACGCTCAACGCCCTCGCCGCCATCAACGAGATCGCGCCCGCATCCAAGGAAGGGCAATGACATGACCGCCAGGAACTGGCTGATCACCGGCGTCAGCAGCGGCTTCGGCCGTGAGCTCGCCACCCAGCTGCTCGACCGCGGCGACACCGTAGTCGGCACCGTCCGCCGGCCGGACAGCGTCACCGACCTGCTGCAGAAGTATCCGGGCACGTTCCGCCGCGAGCTGCTCGACGTGACCGACACCCGTGCCGTCCGCGACGTCGTGGACCGCAGCTTCACCTCGCTCGGGCGCATCGACGTGGTGGTGAGCAACGCCGGCTACGGACTGTTCGGCGCGGCCGAGGAACTGTCCGACGAGCAGGTCAGCCGCATCATCGCGACCAATCTCACCGGCTCCGTCCAGCTGATCCGCGCCTCGCTGCCGCACTTGCGCGCCCAGGGCGGCGGGCGGATCATCCAGATCTCCACCTACGGCGGCCAGGTCGCCTTCCCCGGTAACTCGCTGTACCACGCCACCAAGTGGGGCATCGAGGGCTTCGCCGAGTCCGTCGCCCAGGAGGTCGCCCCGTTCGGCATCGGCGTCACTATCGTCGAGCCAGGCGGCGCCCGCACCGAGTTCCGCTACGGCAGCGCCGAGGTCGCCGACCTCCTGCCCGCCTACGACGGCAACCCGGCGCATGGTTTCCTGGCCATGCTCGCCCCCGCCAACGGGCTCGCCCCCGGTGACCCGGCCCGGATGGCCGCCGCCATCATCGCCAGCGCGGACCAGGAGCCAGCCCCGCTGCGCATCATCCTCGGATCGCAAGCTCTGCAGATCACCGTCGGCGTCCTTAAGGACCGCGTCGCCGGCTTCGAGGCGCAGGCCGGCCTGGCCGCCTCGACAGACTTCCCGCCCGGGCAATGACACCGAACCAAAGGAAGCGAGACCTGCGGAAATGCAAACCATGAAGACCCGCACCCTCGGCGGCCTGGAAGTCTCGGCTCTCGGGCTGGGCTGCATGGGCCTGAGCGTCAACTACGGCCAGCCGGCAGACAAGCAGGCCGGTATCGCCCTGATCCGAGCGGCGGCAGACCGGGGTGTCACCTTCTTCGACACCGCCGAAGCCTACGGGCTGTTCGCCAACGAGGAACTCGTCGGCGAGGCCCTCGCCCCGGTACGCGATCAGGTCGTGATAGCGACCAAGTTCGGGTTCGGCATTGACCCCCGCACCGGGCAGCGCGGCGGCCTCAACAGCCGCCCGGAACACATCAGGCAAGTGGCCGACGCGTCGCTCAAGCGCCTGAAGACCGACCGGATCGACCTGCTCTACCAGCACCGCGTCGACCCCGACGTCCCTATCGAGGACGTCGCAGGGACAGTGCGCCGACTGATAACCGAGGGCAAGGTCGGTCACTTCGGCCTGTCCGAGGCAGGCGCGCAGACCATCCGGCGTGCCCACGCCGTCCAGCCCGTCACCGCCCTGCAGAGCGAGTACTCACTATGGGCGCGAGACCCTGAAGCAGAAATCCTGCCCGTCTGCGAAGAGCTCGGCATCGGCTTCGTCTCCTGGAGCCCTCTCGGCCAAGGCTTTCTCACCGGCAAAGTCAGCGCTACGGCCACCTTCGAACCCACCGACGTCCGCAGCCGGTTCCCTCGCTTTAGCCCCGAGGCACGTACCGCCAACCAGCCCATCGTCGAACTCCTCAACCAGATCGCCGGACGCCACCAGTCAACACCCGCCCAGATCGCGCTGGCCTGGCTCCTCGCCCAGAAGCCGTGGATCGTGCCCATCCCCGGCACGCGTAACCCGGAGCGACTGAAAGAGAACCTGGCCGCGGCCGACATCAACCTCACACCAGAAGACCTTGGCGAACTGGACCTAGTCGCCACTTCTATCCGTGTGCACGGAGCCAGGGGAACCGGCAGCGAAAGCTACGGCTAACGGCGACCCTGCCCAGGCGCACCCGCTGACCCCATCATCTCGCGAAGGAGAAATAGATCATGAACCTGACTTTGAACAACGGTGTCGAGATGCCCGCCCTGGGCTTCGGGGTGTTCCAGACACCCCCGGATGTCACCGCGGATGCCGTGCACACGGCGCTCGCGACCGGGTACCGGCTTATCGACACCGCCGCCGCCTACGGCAACGAACGGGAAGTCGGCGAGGCCATCCGCCGCTCGAGCCTGGCCCGCGACGAGGTGTTCATCGAGACCAAGGTGTGGATCAGCGACTACGGCTACGACCAGACCCTGCACGCCTTCGACAAGAGCGCCGCCAAACTCGGCACAGACCAGATCGACCTGCTGATCTTGCACCAGGCGCTGCCGTCCCGCTTCGACCTCACCCAGGAGGCCTACCGCGCCCTGGAAACCCTGCTCGCCGACGGGCGGCTCCGGGCCATCGGCGTGAGTAACTTCATGCCCGGGCACCTCGGCGCCCTGCTGGAGCGGGCTGCGGTCGTCCCCGCGGTCAACCAGGTGGAGGTGCACCCGTACTTCACCCAGCCGTCCGTCCAGGAGGCCGACCTCGAGCACGGGATCCTCACCCAGGCATGGTCCCCGATCGGCGGCATCACCAGCTACCGCGGAACCGGAACCAGCACCTTCGACGACCCGGCCATCGCCGCGATCGCCGCCGCCTACGGCAAGACCCCGGCGCAAGTCATGATCCGCTGGCACCTGCAAGAAGGCCGCAGCGCGATCCCTAAGTCGGTGCGGCCCGAGCGCATCGCCGAGAACTTCGACGTCTTCGACTTCGAGCTCACCACTGAGGAACTTAAGATCCTGGACACACTCGACACCGGTATGCGCGGCGGCCCCGAACCTGACCAGATCACCCTGGAAAACTTCGGCAGGCCCATCCCAGAAGCCTGACCATCCTCTCTACGACCTGCGGGAACAGGAGCGAGGCGCCGGCGTCGCCCAGGTCGTGATCTGGAAGGGATGGCGTGGAGAGTGACGGTAGGGGTCGACGCCATCGCGGTATTGACTCCACGATGGGGCAAGTACGCCATGGGCTGTTGTTGCCGCGCTGGTATCGCGTGGGCCGCGAATCGTGGGCGAGGCTCCGCGACGGGTGTTCCAGACCGACCGGACGGAACCGCGGCGGTCATGCCGACCCGATCAGATGGGCTCGCGCGGGGCCTGCTTCTGGCGTGTCCAGGAGGCGATGTGCTTCAGCAAGGTCTTGCAGACCTTATCTACCCGTGGTTCCACCTCAGTGGCCTGCCCGACGAGGGTGACGCTGGCCACGCTCTCGCCGGCCTCGTTGCGTAGCACGCTCGCCAAGGCGATCTGCGAGCCATGGTGCCGGAAGTTCCGCGCTATGCCCGTCTTCCTAATCTCGACGAATTCGGCGAGGAACTCCGAGACGGCCTCAGCATCATTGCCTTGCTGCCGACGGAGGTAGGCGTCTCGCTTCGAGTCGGGCATCCTCGCCAGCAGGGCCTTGCCGCCGGCTGTCGAGATCAGCTTACGGCGGATGTCACTTCTTGCCGCGAAGCCGGTCAAGGCGTCGGTCCCGGACTCGCCTATGTAAATGAGATGGTCACCGGCCTCGACGCCGAGGAACACCGTCATTGCGGTGTCCTTATGCAGCGCGTCGAGGTCGGCCTGGCTCACCTGGCCGGCCCTGATGCGCCCGCTCGCCAGCGTGAGACCGTAGACCGCCGGGCCGAGGTAGAAGTGCCGGTCGGACTCATAGAGCCAGCCCTTGGCCAGCAAGCCCCGGATGAACCCATGCACCGAGCTCTTCGGCGCGTCGAGGGCGCGGGCGAGCTCCGCAAACCCGATCCCTGGGTGATACACGACCTCCTCGAGGATCTGGGTCACCCGGTCGATGGTGCGGTGGCTGCCCGGGCCTCCGGTGGCAGACTGGCTGGCATCGTCGGTCACGAGCCCAATCTTAGTCGATTGCGACCGACCATTCGCCATTACGAACCCGTAAAATGGGGCGGGCGTTTCCCTATAGACGCCGCGATGCCTTCCGCAAAGTCGGCCGTGTCCAGCAGCGCGGCCTGCGCGTCCGCCTCGAGGTCAAGAGCCGCCGAGACCTCGGAGACCAGCGACCGGCGTAGCGTAGCCCGGATCAACGGCACCGATAGCGGAGCGGAGGCCGCGATCGTCGTCGCGAACTCGACGGCGGCTTTGCGGGGATCGTCCGCAACGGCGTCGCACAGGCCGATGCCGACTGCTTCTTCGCCCGAGACCGGCCGACCCGTGAGGAGCAGGTCCTGGGCCCGCTGCGGACCGACCGCCCTGGGCAGTGTCACGGACAGCGCGAAGCCCTGGTGGAAGCCGAGGCGGGCGAAGTTGGCGGTGAGCCGGGCCCGCGGGGCGGCGATCCGGAAGTCCGCGGACATGGCCAGCCCAAGACCGCCGCCGATCGCGGCTCCCTGCACGGCCGCGACGACCGGCTTACGGCCGGAGAAGAGGCGGAATGCCTGACGGTAGACGCGGCGGATCCCCGCCGCGCCCATCCCGCGAAGGTCGGCGCCCGCGCAGAAGTGCTTGCCCTGGGCGCACAGCACCACGACCGTGACGTCCTTCTCGTCGTCGAGCGCGAGGTAGGCGTCGGCCAGCTCGGTCAGCAGTGCCTCGTCAAAAAAGTTGTTTGGGGGCCGTCGCATCTCCAGCAGCGCGACCCGTTCAGCGACCGTCTCGCGGACGATGTCAGTCATGCCCCGACTCCCGATGCCGCGGCGAGCCTGGCCCGCGCCGGGCCGTCGGCCGTCACGACTGCACCCCCCGCGTTGGCAGCGCCACGGTGGCCGAGCCCGGCATCGCCTGCTGGCCGCGCTGGTTGCACGCACATGTCTCCACCTTGACGACATGGTCGCCGACGTCATCGACAAGCTTCTCGGTGATCGTTCCGCCGAGCCGCAGCACGTCCGAGAGGTAGACATGGGAGCGGTACTGGCCGTGGATGCCCTTGATGACGCCCTGGTCGCCCATCCAGTTGGTGAGCTGATGGATCTGCCAGCAGGTGCGCTGGATACCGACATCGTAGGCGATCTGGGCGCCCTGCAGCTGGGCGGCGTAGTCGTTGTAGTGCACCGAGTACACCGGCTCCAGCGCGTTCGTACGAGGGTCGCGGAAAGCCCACTTGGGGTGTTTCTTGTAGCGGCGCAGCGCGACGCCGTGGGCCGACAGGCGGGGGATCGGCGCAGCGCCGGACGCGATGAAGGCGATGAAATCGGTCAGGCCCAGCGGTCCCTTGGTGATGACGTCCAGCTCGTCGCCGACCTGCACGTCATCCCAGAAGCGAGGCGTGGCTCCCCGCGGTGATTCGGCCAGAATGTCATTTTCGACCTGCTCAAGCTGCTCATCCGTCCACGGGTGCGGGAGTTCGATCTTCCGCGACTCGCGCTTGGCCTGCATCTCGGTCCGCTCGAAACGCATCCGAGAGCAGATGAAGGTCGCGACGAGTTCATCGTCCTGATTGCGGTACTCCTGACGCAGGTAGTCCTTGATGCGGCGGCCAGCGAAGTTGCTGGCGTCGATGGGGCCATCGAAACCGTCGAAAAACACGCGGGCCGTGATGCGGTCGCCGAGACGGATCGGCTGATGGAACTCGATGTTCGTCTCGGCGTGGAAGCCACCGAGACCGCGCCAGCCGACTTGCACCGACCCGAGACAAGCGAAAATGAAGCTCGGCGGCGCGATGATCCCGCCGAACGGTCCCGCAGCGGCGTACTCCTCGTCCGTCCACAACGGGTTGTCATCGCCGATGCCCTCGCAGAATCGCAGGATCGCCATCCGGTCCGCGAATTCGTTGTTGACCGACATGGCGGTACGCAGCTCGGTGCCGATGAGAGCCCGCATCTCCGCGAGCATCTCGTCGGTGAATTTGCCCGCGGCCAGTTCCTTGCCGAACCCCGCTTCCTGCGGGGTCTGCGTTGTCGTCATCGCACTTCCTCGGGTGATCGGTACTGATGGGTCGGAATGGGCGCGGTTACCAGGCGCCCTGGAGCAGGTCGCGCACGTCTTGCGCGCCGGGCACGCGCGGCCCAGCGGTGATGGCCCAGTCGTCCATGACGTGGGCGGCCGCCTCGGCGAGCGCGTCTATCGGGACACCGATGTCCTGGAGCCGGCGAGGGACTTCGAAGACGCCGAGGAGCCGCTCGACCTCGGCAATGACCCCTTCCGCACTGTGGTCGGACAGTCCCAGGTAGTCGGCGATGGAAGCCAGCCGGTCTCCGGCGGCGTCGGCGCTGAACCGCATCGCGTGGGGAAGCAGCAGGGCCTCGACGACCCCGTTCGGGGCCGGCGATCGCGGTCCGATGGCGTGCGAGAGGGCCTGCGCCAGGCCGCCGCCGGTGTGGTCGGTCCCCTCGCCGCTCATGATCGCGGCGAGCATTAGCTGCAGGCGCGGAGCGGCATGGTCGGGCTCTTTCGCCACCCGCGGCAGCCACGTCACGACCATCCGCAGGGCATGTGCCAGCATGGCGTCGGCGAGCGGGTCGATCCGGCGAGACTGCAGGCCCTCCACCGCCATTGAGAAGATGTTCAAGGCGGCCGACCAGCTCAGCCGAGGGGGCGCGGTGAGCGCCATCACCGGGTCGAGGACGACCCCCTGGGCCCGGGCCTTCGGGTCGTAGAGGGCGAGCCGTTCCCCCGTTTCCGGGTCGCGCACGGCGGCACCGGCCTTGGCGTAGGCCGTTGTCGGCGAGCTCGGGACCACCCACTGGGGCAGCTTGGGCGCCGGGAGCTTAGGGCTGACGAGTCCGCCGTCCGGCTCGCGCCGGGTGCACAGCTCCCGTACGTTCTTGCCCTCGCCCAGCAGGATAGTGGCCGCGCGGGCAGTGACCACGGATGATCCTCCGCCGACGGCGATCACGGCGTCCGCGTCGTGGTGAGCCAGGAACGCCCTGGCCTTCTCCACCGACGGCAGCGGGCTGTGCTCTTCCACCCCCTCGAACTGGCCCGCTAGCCGCTGGCCAAGAGCGTCGTGAAGCCGGCCCATCGCGTCCTTATGCGCGGCGACGGCCGGAATGCAGATGATTACCGCCCGCCGGGCGCCGACGCGCGCCAGCTCCCTGGGCAGGGCATCGAGCGCGCCGTCACCGCAGAAGGTGCGGAAGGCAGGGCTCAGGTGACGGATTCTCAGGTCCGGTTCCACGTTCACGTCGGCTCCTTATTTTATGTCCGTACCGGCGGCCGGCCGGTGCTCAGATGACCCCGGCGTTGCGGAGCTTGGCGATATCCTCGGCAGACATGCCGAGCTCCGCGGCAAGGACCTCTTCGGTGTCGGCCCCTAGCTCGCCGGGTCGCGTGGGTTCCACGACGGGCGAGTCCGAGAGGAACAGCGGGCTGCCCAGGGTCATGAACGACCCCTGGTCGTCGGTGATGGTACGGAGCACACGGCGCTCGAGGATATGGGGGTCCTCAAGTAGTTCCGGGAGCGTGACGACCGGAGCGCACGGGATCTTGAGATCGGTGAGCCTGCGGGTCAGGTCGTTCTTGGTGAGCGTCTTGGTCCAGCGCTCCACGGTGGCGTCGAGGTCGTCCATGTGCTCGCATCGCCCGGCCACCGTCGCGAACCGTGGATCGGCGGTTGCGGGATCATCCATCTGCACGCAGAGCCGCTGCCAGTGGGCGTCGGTCGGGCACAGCAGCGAGACCCAGCCGTCTGCGGCCGGGTAGGCGTTGTACGGGGCAACGGCCATACTCCCGTGCCGGTTCCCGGTGCGCTCGGGGCTGTCCGTCGCGTGGCTAAGCACGCCGGCGATGTTGGAGGTCAGGGAGGGGAGGATGGCGTCCTGCAGCGCGATCTCGACGTGCTGGCCACGGCCGGTGCGGGTGCGCTGGAACAGCGCGGCTAGCACCCCGGAGAGCATATGGGTTCCGGCGACGAAGTCGACAACCGAAGGTCCGGTGCGGACGGGTGGGCCGTCGGCGAACCCGGTGGTGCTCATGACGGCGGTGCGAGCCTGGATGGTGAGGTCCATGGCCGACTCGCCGGCATAGGGCCCGAAGGACCCGAACCCTGTCCCGGAGGCCATGATCAGGCCGGGGTTGACCTAGCTGAGCTCGTCGTAACCGAGGCCGAAGCGGTCCATCGCCCCCGGGGACAGGTTCTGCACGAGGACGTCGGCGTTGCGGACCAGGTCACGCAGCACGTCCTGCCCGGCGGGTCTGGCGAGGTCGAGGCGGATGGTGCGCTTGCCGGCGTTGAGGAAGCGGAACTGGATCGGGTAGCCGTCAGTATCGACAGTCGGCAGACGCCGGTAGGGGTCGCCCTGAGGTGCCTCCACCTTGATGACGTCGGCGCCGAGGCGGGCCATGAGCAAGGAGCAGTACGGGGCGAAGTAGAACTGCCCGACGCAGATCGCCTTCACGCCTTCGAGGGCGGTCATTGCGTACCTCCGTAGCTCGGGTCGGCGCCCATGCCGCGGAGGCCGTCACGTCGTCCGGTCACGTCAGCCTCCGAAGCTCACAGGATCGCCGGCGAGGCCGGGGGCCCCATCCGCACCAAGATGCCGACCTCCATTGATTGGTTCATTATTATGAACGATAGTGCGTATTTACACACGAGAGTACGAGACTCCTCCGCTGATGTCAACGGACCGAGCGCGACCGCGACGTTGACAGCTCGCACCCCTTCGTCCTACCGTTGAATTCGTTAATACGTTCATTAGTTCTTAATTAGGAACTTCTAAGAGAGCAGGATGACGGCGGCGCCGCCGCCGGGCCGCCGCCGAAGGGACAACCGTGAAAATCGGCTTCATAGGGCTGGGAACCATGGGCCAGGGCATGGCCCTCAACCTTCGCCGTGCGGGCTACGACCTCGTCGTGCACGACCTCAGCCGCGCGAGCGGCGCTGTGCTCGAGGAGGCCGGGGCGATCTGGGCGGATTCGGTCGCCGAGCTGGCGGAATCGGCTGACGTGGTCCTCACGTCCCTGCCCGGCCCCGTCGAGATGCAGCAGGTCGGCATGGGTGACGGCGGGCTGCTGAGCGCACTGAAGCCCGGCAGTACCTGGTTCGACCTGACCACGAACTCCCCCACCGTCGTCCGCCAGGTGCACGCCACCTGCCACGAGCACGGTGTGCAGCTATTCGACGCGCCGGTGAGCGGAGGCCCCAAGGGCGCCCGTTCAGGCAAGCTCGCCATCTATGTCGGCGGCGACCGTGAGGCGTTCGCCCGCGTGAGCAGTGTCCTGGACGCCATCGGCGACCAGGTCCTCTACGTCGGGGCGATCGGCGCGGGCAACACCGCCAAGCTCGTGCATAACTGCGCCAGCATGACGATCCGCTCGGCGATCGCCGAGGTTTTCACCATGGGAGTCAAGGCTGGCGTCGAGCCCGGTCCTCTGTGGCACGCCATGCGCCAGGGCGCCATCGGCCGGGCCCGGACCTTCGACCGGGTCGGCGACCGGTACCTGCAGGAGGCCTTTGACCCGCCGTCGTTCGCGCTGGTCCTGGCGAACAAGGACCTCCGGCTGGCGCTGGAGCTCGCCGACCAGCTTGACGTCCCGATGCGCGCCGCCCGGCTGGTCCAGGAGGACTTCCAGGAGGCTCTCGATCGCGGATGGGGGAACCGGGACTCACAGACCCCGCTGCTGCTCCAGAACGAGCGGGCGGGCGTGACCATCAAGCTCTCCGCCGACGAGGTACAGGCCGTCCTGGATCTCGGCCGTCCGACGAACACCCCACCCAGTCAGGAGAAGATATGAGCATCGCTGACGCCGCAGACGCGGCAGACGTCAAGACCACCGGCCGCCGCATCATGAACGAGCTTATGGGCGACGGCTACGTGGAGAAGAAGGACGGGAACCGCAACTCCTTCAACGACGTCATCCAGGACTACTCCGAAGAAGTCTGCTTCGGACGGGTCTGGGCCCGCGACGGCATCGACCGCAAGACCCGCAGCATCGTCAATCTCGCGATGCTCACCGCGCTGGGCCGTCCGGCCCAGCTTGCCCACCACGTCGAGGGCGCGATCAACAACGGCTGCACGCCCGCGGAGATCAAGGAGGTCCTGCTTCAGACGGCGGTCTACTGCGGACTCCCCGCCGCAGGCGAGGCCTTCAAGGTCGCCGAAGGTGTCCTGCGGGCCGGCGGTCACCTGGACTGAGGGCCCACTCGCCCCGGACCGGCTTGGCCGGTGGCCGGCCTCAACTGACACGTAATCTTCAGCGCATCGGCCTCGCCGCCGACAGACTCGGCGTGGGCGCGGGACTGGTCGATATGGCCTGCGCGCCACCCGCCGCCACCGGTACGGCCGCCATGCGGCCGGCCATCGACTGGCCGACCGCGCTTGCATTCGCGCTGGGCTCGGCCATGCCGGCAGGGCACGGCGGCTGAGGTCCTCGCTGTGACGGCGGACTGGCTCATGGCACATCCGCCCGCACTGCGGGAACTGAGGAGCCCCGGCTGGGCGACCGGTTTCGGCTGCATGCATGAGGACGATCTAGTCGGGGGCTTGGTCGCGACTGATGCGGCGATGCGGCACCGGTCGCGCTAGCACATGCCTGCTGGCACCCGCACCTCCCCGGCGAAGCCTGCCACCGAGCCAACGATCCGTGAGCCGACCGTGTCCGCCGCAGGTCCAGCGCCGGTCAGGCCTCAGCGATGGTCGAGGTGTCGAGAACGAACCGGTACCGCACGTCACCTGCCGTTAGCCGGTCGTAGGCAGTGTCCAGTTCCTTCGCCGCTATCATTTCGATCTCGGCCTTGATGCCGTGCTCGGCGCAGAAGTCGAGCATCTCCTGCGTCTCTGGCATGCCGCCGCTCATCGAACCGGCGAGCTTCCGCCGGTTGGTCAGCAGGGTGTAGGGGTCGATCCGCAGCGGTTCGTCCGGCACCCCGAGGTTAACGAATGTGCCGTCGAAGTCGAGCAGGTCGAGATGCGCGGAGAGGTCATAGCTCACCGGCACCGTCGACACGATCAGGTCGAACGAGTCCCGCACGGAGTCCAGCCGAGCGGCCGTGCGGTAGTCGTCCGCCCCGAGGCGCTCGGCGTCGGCGCGGCGATCGTCGGTGAGCTCGAGGACGGTCGTGTGCGCGCCTAGGGCGTGCGAGATCTGGACACCGATGTGCCCCAGGCCGCCGAACCCGAGGATGGCGACCCGGCGGCCAGGTGCGGCGCCCCACAGGCGGAGCGGCTGGTACATGGTGATGCCCGCGCAGAGCAGCGGGGCGGCGGACTGAAGAGGCAAGCGGCCCGGGATTCGGGCGACAAACCGCCGGTCGGCGACCACGCGCTCGCTGTAGCCGCCGAGCGTCACCGCGCCGTCGCGCCCGATCCCGTTATAGGTGAGCACCTTGCTGCGCCGGCAGTAGGACTCCTGCCCAGCGAGGCAGCGGGCGCACTCCCGGCATGAGTCGACCAGGCAGCCGATGCCGGCGTGGTCTCCGACCGCTAGGCCGGTCACCTCGGGACCCACCGCACGGACGACGCCGGCGATCTCGTGGCCGGGGACGATCGGGTAGTGGGTGTGCCCGAATTCGGCCCGGGCATGGTGGACGTCGGTGTGGCAGACGCCGGCGTAGGCGATGTCCAGCAGCACGTCGGTGGGGCCGACGTCGCGGCGCTCGATGGTGACGGTGCTGAACGGCGCCGTCGCGCCGGTCATCGCCCGCGCCAGTGCGGTGATCACTCTGGCTCCTCTCTAAAGCTCGGCGGGCGTGAATCTCAGCTGATGAGGGACTGGTACTCGAGGTACTCCTCGATCCCGTACCGGCCCATCTCCCGGCCGATGCCCGAGAGCTTCAGGCCGCCGTGCGGAGCACGCATGTCGATTGGCGCGCCGTTGATGCGCACACGGCCGGTGCGCAAGCGCCGCCCCACGTCTATGGCCCGCCCGGGGTCTGCCGCCCAGACGCCGCCGGCGAGCCCGTAGTCCGAGTCGTTGGCGATGGCCACGGCGTCGTCCTCGTCGTCGAACGGGATCATAACATTGACCGGGCCGAAGATCTCCTGCCGTGCCAGGGTGTCATTGTTGCTGCCGATGAAAACGGTCGGCCGCACGTAGTAGCCCCGCTCGAGGTGCTCTGGAGCCTCTGGGCCGCCCGCGACGAGCCGCATGCCCTCGTCGATTCCGGTCTGGATGTAGCGGCGCACGCGCTGGCGCTGGACGTCCGAGACGACCGGGCCGAGGGTGGTGGCTGGATCGAAGGGATCGCCCATGACGAAGCCGGCCGCTTTCGCCGCGGCGATCTCCTCGGCCTCGGCCAGCCGCGACCGCGGAACCAGTGTGCGGGAGAGCCCGCCGCAGACCTGGCCGGCGTTGCGGAAGGCGTCCGTGAGCCCGTCGGTGACCGCCTTCTCCAGGTCCGCGTCCTCCAGGATCAGGTTGGCGGACTTGCCGCCCAGCTCCAGCGCCACGCGCTTGACCGACCGTGATGCCAGCTCCATGACCCGGCTGCCCGCGCGCACCGACCCGGTCAGGGACACGATGTCGATCAGCGGATGGGTCGCGATGGCCTCACCGATCTCCGGCCCGGTACCGCTGACCAGGTTGAAGACCCCTTCTGGCAGCCCCGCCTCGGCGACGGCCTCGGCGAAGAGGAACGAGCTCAGCGGGGCCACCTCGGTGCCTTTGAGCACCATCGTGCAGCCTGCGGCGAGGGCAGCACCCGCCTTCAGCGCGATCATCCGCATCGGGCCGTTCCAGGGGGTGATCGCCCCGGCGACACCCGCGGGGATGCGCCGCACGATCGTGCCGTCGAATCGTTCTTCCCACAGGATGTCTTTGATAGCCGCGGCAGCGATGCGCAGGTCGCTGATAGGGGTGGCGACGTGTGAGCTGCGGGCGAGGGCGATGGGCGTGCCGATCTCGCGCACGGTCGAGCGCGCCAGCTCCTCGGCCTGAGCCTCAAGGATGTCGGCGATGCGCAGAAGCACCGCGGATCGTTCCTCCTGCGAGGACCGCGACCACGACCCGAACGCCCGGGCGGCGGCCTGGGCGGCGCGGTCCACGTCATCGACATGCCCCCGGGGCACCGTCGCTATCGGCTCCTCAGTCGCCGGGTTCACGACCGTCAAGATCCCGGCCCCGGCCGATCCGACCCACTTGCCGTCGATGAAGATCGTGTCTCGCTCGATCACGGTTGCCTCTTTCACGCGAACACCACCGGGCGGGCACATGCATGCGAGGTAAGGGTGTACGCATATAAGAACTTCTATTCATTATTACGACTCAACCGTATAGCGCCCTTCCGTGCCCGTCAATGCGCAACTGTCCGGCCAACCGCGCGGGACCAGGTGTTCGTCACGCCCGCACGCAGCCGAATCGACCGAGCCAGATAGCGGCCAAGCTGCCCGCTGAGGATCGTCGGCGGCCCCCGGCATCATGGCGATTGCGGACGCACCTGCCGTCCAGGTAAACACACGGGATGCCCCGGTCCTCTAACTCACTGATGCCGCGCCGGCCGGCCCAGCTGGCATGGCCATAACCCGGCCAGGAGCCACCTGGCCGCCGCCAGGTCATCGCCAGCGCTACGTCACCTGACCGCACCGGCAGGCCCTGGGCCTCACCGCGGGCGCCGCGGCAGGAGCCACGGCGGCCAGATCCTCCAGCCTCTGACTAACGGCACCACCGCCACGCCTCCCCGGCGGCTCCAGCTTCGTCCGCGACAGCGGTCGCAAGGGTGCCGCATCAGGCACTGATCACCCTTGACAGCCGAACGGGCCGAACTTAGCATGTTCGTTTATACGTCCTATAATTCGTAATTACGAACCCTTAAGACGGCGAGACACCCCGTGAAGACTGCGACAGGAACGGTGACCCCCAGGGTCGGCCGGTCCGTCTTCGCCTCGTCAGCCCGCCTCCCCTCCGCGGTGATCCCAGCGGAGCGGGTGCCAGGGCGAGCACTGAACGGACCGCGCGGGCACGGGCTCGGACCTGCCGGCGTCGGCCGCCGGATCGGCGACCCGGCCCGGCGAGGGCCTGATCGCCTGGATGCCGTACATCAGCGCCCAGGCAGCCGGACCGGGCGCGCGCAGCACGGAGCAGCAACCACCGGCTAAAAGCAGCGCCCCGCCGCCCGACGCAACCGGGCGGGCCTGAATCTGAGGAGAGTGACCCATGATGAGCCCAGTATTTAAGAGAACGAGAACGAGAACGAGAACAGTGGCGGCATGTGCCGCGGCGCTCGCCGTCGCGGCATCCCTGTCGGCCTGCGCAAGCAGCAGTAAGCCGGCCTCGGCCACCGCGGCGGCGGCGGGCGGCAGCACGATCAACATCCTGGACATCACGGCCACCAGTGGTGCGACCGCGATCTTCGGGACGCAGGAGACCGACGGGCTTGAGGCGGCGGCCGCGTACTACAACGCGCACGGCGGCATTCTCGGCAAGAAGATCAACATCACCATTGAGAACGACAACAGTGATCCGGCCACGGCCGTAAGCATCCTGACCAAGCAGCTGAGCAGCGACCCAGGCAAGTGGACGATGGTGTGGGCCGGCGAGGAGGGAACTGTCAGCGCCGCGCTGGTCCCGATCCTGAAGCGCTACGACGTCTTTGCAAGCTTCGTCGACGACGGCAACAGCGTGTGCGCACAGGCGAGCGCCTGCCCGAACCTGTTCATGCAGTCACCCCCCATCAACGTGGCCGAAATCGCCGACGCGGCGGCGCTGAAGAAGGCCGGCTACACCAAGATCGGGATTATCGCGGACGAGGCCACCTACGACCAGGCCGAGCTGTCCTACATGACGCCTGCCCTGGCCAAGGCCGGCATCAAGTACACCACGGTGTCGTTCCCGTCGAGTGCGGTTAGCCTGACGCCCGAGATGTCGCAGCTCAAAGGCGATGGGGTCCAGGCGGTGTTCGCGCTGGCGCTAGGCCCGGCGGCCGGATTCGTGTTGCAGGCGCGTGCCGAGCTCGGATGGTCCGTCCCCGTCCAATTCGACGTCACAGGTTCGTCCACCGATATCGCCTCGCTGGTGCCCCGCAGCGAGCTGAGCAACGTCACCGAGACGATCCAGTACTGCGAAGACATCAACCACAGCAACCCGGCCTTCTCGGCCATGGTCAAGTACACGCCGCATCCGCTGGCCGGGAACGTCATCTGCTCGATCGCAGGCGACGGCTGGGGCGGCACTGTGCTCCTGGCGGACGCGGCCGCGAAGGCGAAGTCGCTCAGTGCAAATGCGCTGGGCAGCGCGGCTCAGACCCTTACGATCACGAGCAACGAAGTGTCCAACCCGGAGAAATGCTGGACCACCGCCGACCACGAAGACAGCTGCGAAGGTCCGGCCTATTACGAGATCGTCCCGGCTGGGCAGCTGAAGAACACAC